>Ga0123337_10000224_pt1 | contig 107809 bp, 108 predicted proteins | sample frozenSSSSmetaG_FD_89792 | JGI IMG/M metagenome (GOLD analysis project Ga0123337, IMG submission 89792) | Glacier valley bacterial and archeal communities from Borup Fiord, Nunavut, Canada, to study Microbial Dark Matter (Phase II) -... | ecosystem: Environmental > Aquatic > Freshwater > Ice...
CTCCCCCTCCCCCTCCCCGCGCCTTGCCACCTCCCCCTCCCCAACAGCCCACTCCACAAGCCCCCGCTCCCCCTGTCCCCAGCCCCCCTCCTCCCGCCCCCGCGCCACCGCCGCCAGGTGTCGCCCCACGTGCTCCATGCGCTCGTCCCACGCCCGCGCGCCCTCGAACCCCGCCCCGCACCCCGGCGCCGGACACCGCGCCTGCTGCGGCGGCGCGCGGCGCGGGACGAGGCTCGAGCGCTGCAGCGCGGCGACGCGCGCGTTCCACGCCGCCGCCGCCGCGGGCGTGGTGTCGTCGCGGCCGCCCGGCCGTGCTCGGAGCGCCGCCGACGACGGCGCGTGCATCCGCCGCAGATGCTGCGTGAACAGGTCCTTGCGGTTGAACTCGCCCGTGCGCTTGGCGGCGCAGGCGCCGACGCGGCAGCGCCACACGCACAGCCCCAGGTGCTGGCTCGACACGTGGCGCTTCCACTCGTTCTTGCTCGCGAAGGCGGCGCCGCAGCCCGCGAAGTGGAAGACGCACGTGTAGGCGCGCGGCGCGTCGTGCGTCGTGGCCGTGTGGCGCGCGAGGGCGGAGGGCGCGAGGGGGAGGGCGCAGGTGGGGCAGGGTATCGTGAGGGGCGTGCGCGTGGTGCTGGTGGGTTTGGGTTTGGCGGGCTTGGTGGACTTTGCGGATGTGGCGGAAGGTGGGTAGGAGCGCCGGGGGGCACGGCGGAGACGGCGCGGTCGCGTGCGTGGACGCCGCGTCGGGTGGTAGGATGTGTCGGCTTCGGAGTCGTCGGGGTCTTGAGGCAGGGAGTCGATGTCGGCGTCGATGTCGATGTCGGAGTCCCCGGCGAGGTCGTGCTCCGTCTCCACGACGCCGACGTCTCGGCGCTGCGGCTTCGGCTCCGGCGACAGCGATGCCTCGTCCTTCAGGACGACGCCCGAGTCGCCGTCGCTCGCGTGCCGGAAGTGCCGGCCGTACCGCCTCTGCACGGTGATGCTGTCCTCGTCGTCCGCGGCCTCGGGCTTCGCAATCCCGGCCTCAGTGTCCGTGTATCCCTCGTCGTCGTGGTCGAACTCGACCTCTTGCGAGTCCGGCACGCCCTGCACCTCGGACATGTTGATGTGCCCCACCATCACGGCGGTCTGCTGCTGCTGCTGTTGTTGCGACCACACCAGCTCCGGCTCGTGGCTGAGGTGGCTACTGTTTGCAGACATGGTGCGCGCGAGGGCGTGGCCGCCGTACGGTGTAGAGCTGAGGAAGCGGTCGTGTAGGAACGCGGCGTCGGCGCACGGGCTCTGGTCGGAGCTGCAGAGACTCTCGCTCGCGGGGGACTGGCGGCCTGCGGTGTGGTGGTGGTGCGGAGAGGGTAGGAGGGGGCCTCTGGCCTCGTAGGCGCGGTCGAAGTCGAGGGGAGGCGAGACGGTGAAGAGGGATTTTTCGGGGTGGGAGAGGTAGCGCTGGACGGGATGCCAGGTGTAAGCCGGGTCGACGTCGATGTGTGAGGAGCGCAGCGAGGGGTCGATGTTTGACCAGGCGGACATGTCCATTAGGTCTGGGGGTGTGGAGTCGAGCGTGGTGGTTGGGATGGTGTAGTTGTAGGAGAAGGGGAAGGGGACGTCCCAGTGAGGGTATTGGAAGGACATGGTGGAGATGGTGAGGTTGAGGAACCTCCGAACCTATGTGGATGAGATGGGCAGAGCAGAGCAGAGCAGAGCAGGGCACTGATGGACGATGGATGCCTGGGCCCAATGCAGAGACTGTGACTCGGACTATGGTTCTGGCTCTGGTTCCACGGATGGCTGTCCTTGAAGATCCGGGTGACGGAGAAGCAGCGAAAACAGTCAGAATGGATCAAGTTGTTGTTGGTATAAGGAAATGCAAATGCAAATGCAACGTCTGGAATCTGGATACTCTGGAATCTGGGATATGCAGCGAGGACGCAGCTTCCAATGGCGAAGATATACGTTCGAGGACCTCGCACAGAACAAGACGGGACGCAACTGACGTGCTCTCGAATCCCCAATGGAGGCTGAGCAGAAGAGTGCAGAGTGGGAAGATCATGAAGCAAGAAAATGCAGAGGACTCAGGAGACGATGAAGGCGCAGCAACACAGCAACAACATCGACAGCAGCACCTACCTTCTCTCTCTCGAGGAAATGTCGCAGTAATGAAGTAGATGCAGCATCGCGCCCGACGTTTCCCACCCTCCCCTCCCAGGCTCCCAGCGTCCCGGTGAGGGAAGAAGAGCCTCATCTCACGTACCCCTCCCCCCTCCCCCCTCCCTCGACATGGACATGGACATGGACAGACATGCCGGGCGTCAGTCTGGCTGAAGAGATGGCCATCCACGCAGGCAGGCAGGCAGGCAGTCAGTCACGACTCACCGGCCAGTTCGGGGTTTATGCAGGCCCCTTTTTGGATGACAGCTGGAATGTGCAGGGAGTGTGCAGCCGGCAGGGAGTGGGGATTTGGGGGGGCCTGAATGCTGTTTTCTTCTCCTCTTCCCTCTTCCCTCTTCCCTCTTCCCTCTTCCCTCTTCCCTCTTCCCTCTTCCCTCTTCCCTCTTCCCTCTTCCCTCTTCCCTCTTCCCTCTTCCCTCTTCCCTCTTCTCCCTCCGTCTCTTCCCCTCTTCCTCTGGCGGTATCTTCTGTATGTATGATGTACATATCATGCAGGTATGAGTAAGTCGTGACCATGACCGTGATCGTGACAGACCGTGCATATGCATACCCGCCTACCGGTGTGGAAAGTGCCCAGACGCCAGTACCGGATGCGCATAGCCAGCCACAGTTGGAGATATGAATGGATACGTGTATATGGATGATGGTGGTGATGATGATGATGATGATGATGATGATGATAATGTCGATGTCGATATGCTTACTTCTTCCTGCTGAAAAGATGTCTTGCAATAGGTACCTAAGAAGAATAAGAAAAGGAGAAGAAGGAGAAGGAGAAGGAGAAGGAGAAAAGGGAGAAGGAGAAGGAGAAGGAGAAGAAGATGCTGCATACGGAGTACATACATCCATACATACATACATATGTACATCCCTCACACTCAATTACTCGCAGCGACCACACACACACACACACACACACACACACACAGGCTACATTACAGCCCGCTAAACCATCCCCAGACACCGAGATGCAGCATGCATGCCATGCTAGGACTCTTGCAACGAAAGCATAACTCATGAAAGCATTAACACACTCCGTACTCCGTAAGCTAAGCTGCCCTGTCTGCCTCGCTGGTACCATGATGTTGGATCGAGCTGCATTATTGATATTGGGATATTGAGGGAGTCGGGGGTCTTGAGGTGCTGGCTGTATGTCTGTATGTACTGTATGTATGTATGTATGTATGTATGTATGTATGTATGTATGTATGTATGTATGTATGTACGTATGTATGTATGTCTGTATGTATGTATGTATGTATGTATGTATGTATGTATGTATGTATGTATGTATGTATGTATGTATGTATGTCTGTATGTATGTACTGTTCCTATGCACTGTACTGTATATGTACATACCTCCCTACACATCATGAGGCTTCCTTCTTCCCATCACCACCCCCAGGCAGAGAGCAGAGGATCAGTGCAGTCCGCCTCGCCTCGCCTCGCCTCGCCTCGCCTCAGCCACAGCAGCGACAGCGACAGCGACAGCGACACCCTCCCCTCCCCTCCCCTCCCGCAATGTCAGCGACGGCCACCGAGAGGGAGGATGCATGCCACTCTCCTCGACACAAGGGAGGCGCGGTTGAGAGGTCTAGAGAGGGTATTGCTATTGCTGTATTATCTATCCTATCCTATCCAATGTCATATGATATCGTATCACATCATATTTATCAAGTGCAAAGACCAGCCAAAGCGATTAAGTGTACAAATCCAACCCCCTCACCCCCCAAAATCTAGCTCCCACAACCCTTCAAACCTCCCTCTCCTTGAGCAAATCATCAACCCTCCGGACCACACACAGCTCGCAGAACAGGTGGCGGTCGATGTCGCACTCCGTGCTCGTCTTCCGGTTGTAGTGGTTCGAGCACTGGCACTGTGTCGCGTCGCGTCAGCCTCGTCTCCCCACGCAGCCTCTGCATGCTATCAAGTACGTGACGTGACAATGTTAGATAAGATGACAGGAATACATACGCAGACAATCCGCATCGCCTCCTTCGACGTCTTGTGCTGCTTCGCCGCCTTCTTCTCCGCCGCCGCGCTCGCTGTGCGCTTTCCCAGCACCGAGGGCGGGGCCGTCGGCGGAGGGGCTTGCTGCGCGGGTGATCCGGAGGATGAGGGGGGTGAGCATGTCGCATCCGACGGAGACGCTGATGACGCCGACGACGTCTCGTTGAGTCTCCCCCTGGGCGATACGACCTCCTCCTTCCCCGGCTCAGCCGTCCACTCCACAATCGACCGTCTCGCCCGCCCGCGCCTCCCCATAAAATGGTCGTCGACGTGATTAAACCTCTCCGTCCACGCATCCCCCGCACCCACCTCGACCATCCGCTCGCAGAATCCGCACCAGAACCTGCTCGGGAACGCGCGCTCGAGATGTCTCGCCTCCGCCGCCCGGCGGCCGACATCCGCCTCCTCGACGCCGTGCCACCTCTGCAGGTGCGCCTTGAACGTCTCGAGGTGGTACGACGTCTTCGTGCAGGGCTCCGACGAGGAGGCCGAGCACGCCAGACGCGCGCACCCCCACGTCTCGTGCCGGAAGTGCTGCGAGTTCTCGTGCCGCTTCCAGTCGTCCTTGCTGCCGAACGCCTTGCTGCAGTTCGCGACCGTGCAGCCGTACGGCCGCTCGTGGCGCTTCATGTGTTTCCTGCGGACGCGGGGGTCAGTAGCGCTCTGCGCGGGTGCCGGGGGGCTCACTTCATCTCGCAGGGCCGGCCGGAGAATTTCTGGCACACGGGACAGGCCTTGACGCGCTCGCGCTCGCGCTCGCGCTTCTTGCCGCCGCTGGCGTCGGGGGAGCTGGCGGGCGAGGCGGCGGGGCGCGCTTTTTTCAGCACGTACCCGAGGCCGTGGATGGCGCTCAGTATCGCCGCGACGTCCAACGAGTCCTCAAGGCAGTCGTCTTCTTGGACCTCAGTGATGTGGTCTCCAGGACTGGATCCATCGGGAGTGGACTCGTCATTGGGAGAAGTGATTGCACGGCTCAATATGGCTCCGTCACTGTCTTGCTTCCTTCGAGGGTTGCCCGCATTGGATCCTCCAGAGTCATGGATCGATCTCTTGGATTTCCCAATTCCGGCTTTGGCCAGAGCGGCTGCGAGGACTTTTCGCGCACTTACGTCTACTTTACCTCTTCTTGATGTTGTGCTCTCATTTGCACTTCCAACTGGTGTTGGACTTGCTGTTTCTGATACAGGGCTGGACTTTATCAAGTCAACAGCATCGGGAATTGCACTTGATTTCTCTGCAGATGGTCCGCCAATATGAGTCCCAACGAGAGCTGGAGATCCACCAACGGATTCGCCTGGATACGGCATCTTGACCTGTGAGTCTGGAATTGAGACACTGTCAAGCTCAGGTAGTTCAGAAGGACGTCCAACAGTAATTATGGATTCATGGCTCCAGTCCATAGCATGGCTATTCTCCAAGGAGGCGTTTAAAATATCATCCTGGGCTCCAATGCTTGGACCATCCTCATAGAAAGGTTCATCCGAGTGGGTCTCCTGGTTAGCAGCGGCCTGCTGCTCTGCATCTCTTGAATTGGCTGTCAGCTATGCGTTCATTAGTTCAATCACATCACAACTAACCGTCTGACGCTTTCTACTTCGTCATCTCTTAAATGATGAAGGCGCTTGAGATGATTCCTAAAGTTGTCCAAGCGAGGAAATTTCCTGTTCTTGACTTTGCAAGGGCCAACACGGCAGAAATATACCTGACCAGGCCGGCCTTCGAGTCGATCCTCTGGATGCTTACTTCTAATATGTCTGTCAAGATCATTCCTAGTGCCAAATCCTTGTGTATTTCTGGGACAACTCGGATGTTCACAGGCAAAAGGTCTGCTATGCCGTGCATCATGTTTCCTAACGATCTTAGCATTTTCCCATCCTTCATAGGTGCAAATCGTACTTTAGCTCGGATTGAGTCTTGACCGCTTTCTGGCAGGTTGGACATCGAAGTACTGCAGGGTCAGAGAGTGGAATCCTGGAAGAAACCGGGTGTATTTCACGCCTTTCATGGACAGGCTGAGTATCACCCTGCTGTAAGTCATAGTTCCGCTGGAAGAAATCCAGGCTTTCCCTGGCACGGTTCCCGACATCATAACTGCGGATGGAGGAGGTTTCCATGCTGGGAAGGGACCCATATCCCGAGTCCGATTGGGGCTGGCCGGTCATCACACTGCCATCCATGGAAGCGCCCTCAACGGGAAAGCGTCTGTTACGGAGCTTCTGGTTCGATGCGGAGGCGTATCTAACGGGGTGACTCGTCGATTGTAACCTTGGGTCGAGTTCAACCAGGGCATCTTTGGGGATCCACGGTCCATCATTATTGGAATACCAGGACTGCAAAGGATCCTGTGGAGCAGCTGGAGAGAAACCCACCGGTGCCTGCCGCGGTTTGATGGAACTCTGTCGATTTAGCGACATGCTCTGCTCTGCAGATCCAGACGGCACGGAATACATGGCAGTGTCCCAATGGTAAGAGCCGGAGTTCCTTGGATGGGACGGATCCATCTCCACGGGCTGAGGTGGGTAACTCATGGATGGTGGCGCCAAGTATCTTTCTGAGGGTCCATATGAACTATATTGATCCATATTGCTTGAGGAAGCCGTTGTGGGAGCTCGCGACTGTATACAAAACATCAGATACTAGACTTCTTCCCTCTTGTTGTGGACATCGACATGTGCATACGTTCGGGTGAGGGTAGCCACTTCTCGGATACATGTTTTGTTTTTCTTTTCTTTTTTTCTTTCGAGTCTTCGGAGATCTGAGTTGCGGGTCGTCAGCGGATGTATGTATGCCTGCTGGTTGCTGAAATGGCAGCGAACAAACCGAATCCTCGTGCGAGAGTGAATCTCGTCTTCAGCTCCTCGTGCCTGAGCTGAGATCCTGGGGTGAAAAGAGATGTGGGGAAGGACCAAGTGTCATTAATCTCGGCGTTCATCCATGCTTAGAAAAAGAATGTAAGATGACAGTGTACACATGAAGAAAGTAGGGACGGGATATGAGACGTGAGACGTGAGCCATGAGATGGCATTGATCAGCCTCTGGCCGAAGACTGTGGCCGGGCGCAGACGGCAGATGGTTCGCAAAAGGAGGCGACGAGGCAGACTTGAGGAGGAGATGGGATGGTCCTTAAGACACAATGAGATGAGAATGAGATGGGACGAGACTCGATGTGAAGGCGAAGGGTGGCGGTGTGGGCAGGGCGGGCATTGAGGGACAAAATGCACCGTATCAGAGATGAAGAGAGGGAAGAGGAGATGAGAAAGGGAGAAGATGGGTTCGTGCTGTATGCACATTGCACATTGTATGCACAGCCATGCATGTTGCCCGTCGCTCAAAGTGAAGAGTGAAGAGTGAAAAGTGAAAAGTGAGGCTGTCTACCGACGCGCGGGGCAATCAGGCAACAGTCCCCTCGGTGGGTGCGAAGGAAAAGAAGAAAGGAATAAAAAATAAAAATAAAAATAAAAATAAATCTATATGATCTAATAATTAAAACACAAATTAATTCTTTAATTCTTTGACTGACTGAGTGACGGAGTGACAATAACTGAGAAGAATCAAACTGGAAGTGTCTGAAGTGAGTTGGAGAGAGTAGTCCTATGTCACGTGACTGACTCAGGCGAGTGGCCCCTTAAAAGATGGCACCTTCCCATTAGAGAGCACTATCGATAAGAGAAGAGTAGATAAGATAAGAGAGGTAAACAACTCAACTCCTCTCTGCCCCTCACTACCTGAGCAACTCCCAGCATCTTGCCCTTACCCTTACTCGGATCCAGACATCCAGATATAAATAATATCCAGATATCTAGTCATCCAAACATCCAGACATCAACATACATATACAAACATCCAGATATCCAAATTTACTCTCAGTCTCACACTCTCTGCCTTCCTCCTCAGCTCAAAATGACACAGCACGACCAATCTTCCCGTGCCCCGCTCCCTACACCCACCTCAACATCCTCATACTGGCACAAGGAACCATCCAAGCTTCTCCTCGGCCATCGAACGACAGAAGAGCTGCCGAAAGTCGCCGATGTCGTGGTTGTGGGAAGTGGCATTGCAGGAACCTTTGCTGCATGGCGCCTGCTGGGTGCTGATGATGTCGAGACCTCAGGCGAGGCCCATGGCCATGGCCATGGCGACATCCAAAGCGTGCTGATGCTGGAGGCCAGAGAAGCCTGTTGGGGTGCTACCGGAAGAGTAGGCTTTTGTTTACCTCCTTCTGATGCGTCTCTCTCTCTTCCCCCCTCCCCGGAGATAGATGGACTTTGTTGAACCGGATCTCCTTTGTTGATATGCGCACATGAATGCTCCTAGTCTGAGCATGCTTTTTCACTATCGATATGCATCTGTTTGGTCTCTAACGATGAGTAGAATGGCGGCCACTGTCAACCGAAGTTATTCGGCGAGCCACCCCACATCTCACGTTTTGAGCTAGCAAACTACACAAATATCAAGTCAGTCGTTGAGAAGCACAATGTTCCTTGTGACTGGCAGGATGTTGAGAGCTGCAAGGCATTCTTTTCCAAGGCCATGTTTGACGTCGCTGTCTCCGATTGCGAGGCCACGGCAGAGCTTGATCCAGAACTCGGCAAGATGGTGACAATTGTGAAATCGGGAGACAGCCATCCGGCATTAAAAGATCTCAGGCTGGGCACGGCCTGTGTAGGCGCGGTGGTGCAGAAGAGTGCCGCGAGTCTCTGGCCGTATAAGCTGATTGCCTGGATGATAGCGAGACTATTGGCAGGCAATGATGCGCGAGCAGATTTGGGATTGACTTCTTTCAATCTTCAGACCAAAACACCTGTCGATCATATTCAAAGGCTCGAAGATGGCACCTGGATAGTCCATACTGACAGGGGAATGGTTGCGGCCAACAAGGTCTTGCTGGCTACAAACGCTTACACGTCTCATCTTCTGCCGGAGTTCAGTGATCTCATAGTTCCAGTCCGAGGACAAATGAGCTCTCTGACCCCGCCGCCTTCTCTGTCGCCTGAGACGGGAAAGCCATTGGCCAGTGTAAATTCCTACGGATTTGTGGGAAACGGGGGGCAAAATTCTAAGCAAGATGATTACTTGGTGCAGCAACCATTCCGGACCGATGGAGACAAGATATCCGGAGGCGAGCTCATGTTTGGTGGTGGTCGAGGTCAAGCTGCCATTCTAGGCATGGGTATCGCTGACGATACCTCGATTGACCCCGCCGTTGCTCAATATCTAAGAAGCGAATTGAATAATGAACTCGGCCTACAAAACGGGAATGAAGAACTCAAAGCATCATATGAATGGACGGGCATCATGGGGTTCAGCAGAGATGGAAGAGCTTGGTGTGGTGAGGTACCCAAGGAAATGGGCGGTGGAAAGGGGCTGTTTGTTTGTGCTGGATTCACAGGACACGGGATGGCTAATGCGAGCATGAGCGCCAAATACGTTGCAGATCTCGTATCGGGGAGACAAACGGACAATGTGGTGCTTCCAAAGGAGTTCATTGTTTCTCAAGAGCGAGCGGGGACTGCGAGAGGGTACGCGGAAGTACACATGGCAGACATGCTACCCGATGATTATCATTGCTAGTATATACACCTTGTTAAGCTGCTCATAGATCTACAACAAGCTGAGTCGCTCCAATGATTCCCGTTCTGGGACTGTTTTGAAGTTCTCAGCCATCTCTCTTCTCGGGTCGCCGCGTTCTAGCGCGGCTCTCCTTTTCTCCGCCTCTTCTTTCCAGTCTGCAACTTGTCTCGAGGACCAGCAGACGCTTGCGGCTCTCGTGAAGCACCAGCTTGCTTCGGCGGGATATCCAAGGTCAAGCAGACACATCCCACGAAAGAGCTGTGCTTTACTGGCAAGAGCATAGAGCTCGTTCAGCTCGGCCAAGTACAGCGCTGCTTCGGCATATGCGAGTCCACGCTCAGGTTCTGACATGATACGCAGCGCGGAACTCTGTAAGAGTAACGCGTTTAAATGCTCTGGCATCGAAACTGGCGTTGGGATACCACAGGTTTGCGTCTCTATGTTATCTGCATTTCTCCTCATACCAGCGTCTTGTTGCTCGTCATATGAGAGAGGCGATAGTGGGGCCATTTCCTTTGTCATTTCCTTTGTCTCGTACCATGCGTCTGTTCGTCCACGGCGAATCAGGCGTCTTCCTGAGGGTACACAGTCTGCGGGCGTTCCCTTTCCGCTATACAGCCCGAACCGTAGCTGCGATATTTCTTGTTCTGCACAGATCACGAGCATCCGTTGTCTTTCATCAGCGATCTGAGCCTTTCTCAGGCGACCTTGGAATCCCGGAATAATGCTTCTATCTGCTGGCGACCGATGGTTGTCTTTGTTGTCCAACGGCAGATATCGATGTTGGTTGTGGTGAAAGGAATTAAAAGTTTTGAACACAAAGCACATGTCAAGTTTCTCAGACCAAAGGCTTGTCGAAATACGTGTCCATGGCGGAAATATGTTAACATCTGCCAGGAAATGGGAAAATACCGTGTTTTTGAAGAGTCGTCGTTCGCCTGTCTCACATATGGAACATGCGCTTCGTGGACATATTCTGAAGAACAGCGAAGCGGATAGATACTTCCGATTGCATGTTTAGAAACAGGCGTTTCTTGAAGAGCACAAAGGCATCCGCAGCCAGCGTCACAGCTGCTGAGACAAAATCCTTTCACATTTGAGATCCGCAACCCATGATTCCGTCGCTTGTTCTCAAACTTGACTTTTATCACGTCAAGTTCGATTCCAGCATTCAATCGCTTAATGCTATTCTTGCCACTTCATTAGGATCAATGGAAAAGTTCGTTAATAAAGCACTCATATCAAGTAATGCTACTTTCCTTTGTTTCTATGCATCGCTGCTTTCGGTCGGTCGATGGCCAACGGAGACAAAGATGAAGAACAAGGTAGGGTATTTCCACTCCTCATCGAGTACTTTCATGGAACTGCTCTGTATCAGCTTCTATTTTTCATCAAAATCTTATACTCCGTTTATCACTATCAACCAATCCCACCATTTTCACCTCACCTCACCGTCAACCACAGCACAACAACCCTCCAACGCAACATGGCGGATGGTAACAACCCGCCCTTCCCCATCCCACTCACCGTGCAAGCGACTCCTCACTATTTTACAGAAAGACGCGGCCGCCGGTCCCGCGGCGACTCGCTCAATTCCACCTCAGGCTCTTCCTCTCCAACAGCCCCAGGCCGCGGCGGCAGTAGATTTTTCGCCGAAGGCCGCGCCCGCCGTGAGGCCGAGCGCGCCGAGCAGGACAGACGCGATGCATTGGCAGCGGGAGGCTCGGGCGCGTCGACGCCGGGTCGCCCACGAGCTAGTTCGGGGGTCTCGGGAACTCCCCCAGCTACATCGATGCCGCGCAGACTCTCGCGTCCCAGCACTAGTTCTGGAACTCCTGCTCCGCCCTGGTCGGCGTCCAGCTCGCGCCCCCCGTCTGCTTCGGGCCAGCGATTTAGCGACTCGGGGTATTCTGGACTTTCGCCGGCCCCACAGCGCGGGTCAGGATCGAGTTCGAGGACGCCATCGGCTTCGGAGCAGCGATTCGATGACTCTGGACTTTCGGCATCTTCTCGGGCCGCGCCGCGTGCGTCGAGATCAAGCTCGACAGCCCCGTCGACTTCGAGTGGGCGAGATCCGTCGGTCTCGCCCTATTTTAGACCTACCTTGTATTCTGGCCAGATGGGGCCTCCTTCTGCCTTTCCTCCCCTTGCCGCCGATACTGGGCCTGTGGGGTATGATCCTCCCCCGCGAGAGGTATCACCTCCGAGCAGTCAGTCCGGAAATGGGAGTGGAGGATCGCCTGAGATTCCCAGATCTGATCCAGGTTCGGATGTTAGATCTTCATCATCTGAAAACGACAATTTGCGGTTTCCAAGCAGCATTCAGGGTTCTCTGTCGATACCCAAATCTGATCCAAGTTCGGATGTTAGATCTTCTTCATCTAAAAATGATAGTTTGCGACTTCCAAGCAGCCTTCAGGGTTCTCTGTCGATACCCAGTGATGCATCACTTGGGTGAGCTAGACCCCCCGTTCCGCATGAGAATGTACGGTCATGGTTTGGACAGACGTCTTGCTAACTTCTGCAGCGGTTCTAGTCCCTATGCTCGCTCTGCAAGCAATCCCGATCCTGGCCCTTCGTTTGCTCAGAGAATGACTGGTCAGAAGACGGGGAACCAGTTCGAGTCCGATCCTCCAAAGAGTAGCCAAACCCCTACCGCCAGAAAGGAGTGGTCCGCCGATGAGACCACGTGGAAACCAGGTAGCACTGACCGGCCGATGGCCATTAGGCCCCGTGAAGGGAGTATCCCAGGACTTGACCATCCTTCGCAGGGCGTACGTTGATCTGCATCCTGAGCTGCACTAATCAGAAGGCTAACACTCACCAGAGACTCGATGTCCAACTCTTCCAGGACAAGTACGAAGAAGAAGTTCAGACGCCTTCGCGTCTCGTAAGTCGGATTGTCCGGTACTACGAGAGCCAAATCAGCAGCCTGCAGAGCATCAACTTCTCGCTCGCAGCGGCCAAGGCAGCCGCTACGGCCGCGGCTGAGAAGGCGACGGAGGGCGACGAGGCGGACAGGAGCGTGGAGAAGGCGCTCAAGGAGTCGCTGCGGGAGCACAAGGCCGCGCTCAGGGGCGCGAAGAGCAAGAACGAGGAATACGAGGACGAGGTCCAAGAGCTGAAGGCCAAACTGGCGACATCCCAGGCGCAGCTGCAGCAGCAGACGAAGGAGACCGAGAACGCTAAGAAGAGCGCCGCGGTGGTCATCAATGAGCTGAAGAAGCGGAAGGCAGAGGACGAGCTGGAGCGCGGCAGGGGAGACAAGCGGGGACATACGTCTGCGCCGAACGCGGTTGGGAGCGGCAAGGAGGCGCGCAGGCCTTCTGCGGCAATGCCGGGGACGCCGGGAGAGGGGAAGGGGCCGACGGACAAGTCCAAGCCTCAGGCCGAGCGGCTGCAGCGCCTCAAAAAGTCGGTGCACACCGTCGGGGCGGCATTCCATCTGCTGTTGGCGGAGAAGCTGTACGACCGGGGCGGCGAGTTCAGGCCGGCGGTGAATGCGGCGGAGAAGGCGCTGGAGTATTCGACGGCGCTGGGTAATAGGCACTTGATGGCGCTGGCGTGGGCGTGGAGGGGCGTGGGGTACCACCGCGTGGGCCAGGCGAAGTCGGCGATTGATTCGTTTGATGAGGCGCTGATAGTAGCGGGGGGGTTGGAGAGGGATAAGAACGTGGAGGCGTTGGAGCGGACGGTTAAGATCTGGCAGAAGGATATGGAGACGTATGAGCGAAGATATAGTTAGGGGCGCCTTTGTTTTGGTTTTTGGTTGCTTACAAGTTATTGTGAACGTTCCGTTGTTTGCACAAGGAAGGGTGTTGGAATTGGCGTTTGTTGTATTCTCTATGTTCTCTATCTCATAATCAAAATATCAACCTTAGCAGCAAATTATCAATTCATCACCATAAACACCCAGTCCCCCACGTCGCCAGAGTGAACCTCCAGACCGCCGCACACATCGACTCCAGCGCCTTCAACTCCTCCACATCCCAATTCTTACACCAACCTGCCCTGCAGAAACCCAGCCTCGGGGCTCGTCAGCCAGACGACGAAATCGCCCGCCACACAGGCACCAGCACACCGCAACCAGCGAGATCAAAACAGGCGCCGCAACCTACGTCTATCGCGAGTCATGTCTGCGCGAGGACCGCCGCAGCTGAGGAGGAGCAGGTGGGAGGTGCCGGGGGCGGCGGAGGAGGAGGTGCTGATGGCAGGCCGAGGGTGGAGGCGCCGCTGGTGAGGAGGATGGTTTTGCCGGTGGCGGAGAGAAGAGAGACGGGGGGTTGAGATGGGGTTTACAAAATAGAGGTTTGGTGACGAGAGAGGATGCTTGCGATGGGGATTTATGCTTGAAGTGAAAGAAATGAGACAAAGACAACGTAGGGGAAGATATTCGAAGATACTTATAATATGCGATCTTCAAAGATATAAAAATACCTTTTCGATCCTTTCGCAGTTCGCACGCCGACCAACCCGCCTAAACGAAGTACAATCCTTGAGAAATCCAAACCCCGTACATATCAGCAACATTAGAAATATCGAGATTACTCTCCTCCATAAGACCATCGGTACATCGTCTTGGCGATATTGCAGGTCCTCATCGTATCGTCGCTGTCTCTGTTGAAGATTGACGATGCAAGCAGAGCGGTCCTTACATAGAGTACGCTGTGTACTGCTCCGCTCGGAGCGGAGTTGTCCGCTTGCCGGGCGCTGCACGGTGATGACGAAGAAGGAGGGGGGCCCGTTACAACGTTATGATGGCGAGGTTGTGGCAGGAAGTGGCAAGATGATGCTGGATTCTGTGATTATGCATTGCAAGCTTGCGGTTTAATGTTTATGGATTATTTTGATATTGGTTAAGAGTGGGAATGGTTTAATGCGGAAACCAAAAAAAACTTGACAAATGTGGTTATTTGTTTGAAAATTGAAAATATATAATTATATTATATAAGTGAAGTATTCATTTAGATTCCAACTCGAACTCGCAGAAACGTATCCAGAGTTCATGAAATCAATTCTAAATTTTAGAAACTAGGGCAATGGCTTGAAGACAAAAAGTTGGAAAATGCTGTAGGAATCTCGGCGTCCAACTGAATCATCGATTGGCTAAGATCTTAATAAAATTATATTGTAAAGCTCACAAAAGCCATTTATATATCATTGCATGCTTATGAGGTATATCCCAAGTAACCCTTCCACACATACACCCAAGGCCCTCATACGAGCTGCCTATTCATCTCCTCCCTCCACTTCGGCCCAAACCTCCTCAACGCCCACACGACCCCCCCACTCGCCAGCGCCCAGACCCCCAATCCCGTAAAGAGCCACCCATTCCCAATCTCATCGAGCAACGGACTCGCCACCACGCCTCCGACACAGCTGAAGATATTCCTCACGAAATTATTCAGCGCCACGCCGCTACTGCTCTTCTTCGGCATGAACTCCGTCAGCATCGTCGTGCTGCACGCGAAGATGATCATGGAGCCCACGCCGAAGAAGAAGTTCGCCACCGCGGCCACCATCCAGTGCAGCCCGTACTGCGCGGCCCAGCCGTACAGCATCAGCCCCAGCGGATACATGGCCGCCGCGACGTACGCGTTCTCGCGCATCCGGTCTTCGGGGATGTAGACCAGCTTGCCGTGGGCGTCGTAGCGGCTGGCCGCTTTGGCTTCACGCGCCATGATGGTGTCGGACCAGCGGCCGCCGACGAGGGAGCCGATGATGTAGCCTAAGGAGTTGGGGATGTAGAGGAGGCCGACGAGGAGAGTGCTGAAGCCGTAGGGCGCGCGTGAGAAGGTTTGCTGGAGGGAGACGTTGAGGACGTAGAGAGAGCCGAAGGTGATGGCAGCATAATAAACTGTTAGAGCGACGGCTGGGAAGCGGAGGTATGTAACGATCATAGCTGGATCGACGAAGAAGCGCTTCATAACGCGTCCGAACTTGAACGTGTTGTTTTTCACGGATTGCCGAGTTGAAACACGGGTAACGGCGTGCATCACACCTTCTTTTGCCACCTCGGTATTTGTGGGAAGCGTCTCCACGGCCGGCTTCGTTACGATGAGTGTCTCGGGCAGGCAGAAAGTGAGGACGAGCAGCAAGAGGCCTCCATAAATGGCCAAGAACCACTGTGTGCTGCGCCAACCGAATTTCTGTCCCAGTGCTCCTCCGACAATAGGTGCGATGAGTGGTCCCGTGAGAGGACCGAGATAGAATATACTCATTGCCTTTCCTCGCTCTTTGCTCTCCCAGATATCAGCAATGGTGCCTGCTCCAACCGCTTGAACCGATGCTGCGGCTCCACCACCGAGCATTCTCATCGCGATCAGCATCCCTATGGACGTGCTTACTGCCGATAGAATCGAAAATATCGTGAATAGCGCAAATGATAAAAGATAAATTGTTCGTCTTCCTAACGTTTCTGAAAATGAGGACCACCATAATGGGAATATGGACATGCTAAGCATATATAATGCCACTGAGAGATTCGTGACTGTCTTTGAAGCGTTGAAATGTGCCGCTAGCTCAGGTAACGAAGCTAGAGAGTGTTAGAAGCAAGTTTGACTTATAAATCTTTCGTATCATGAAGAAGGCCATGGGAACGCCTAGAGACAGTCCGAACAATAGAAATATAAAATCCACCAAGCTGGACAAGACTCACGAAAGAATACAGCGCTTCCCATAGGAGCCGCGGCCGCAGCTATAGCCACGGTGAGTGTGATTAGCCATTTTGTCTTCCTCGTGTATTCTTTCGGTCGTGTAACTTCCGGTATAATAGCAAGCTGTCCCAGAAGCCCCCTCCTCTTCAATCGTGGTATGATTGTTACAGCTCTGGACCGTACCGAAGACGAGCGAGACCTCGAGCGAAGATCCTCCTGCAATACAGCGTCCGACACAGGCTCTATGGATCCTGCCAACGAGGGGGACATCGAACGAACATCGTCTTCTTTCTCAAGTTTGGTATATCGATTATTCTCGTCGTCTTGGTCTTGGTCGATTGCCGATATCATATCGAACGATTGCTTCTCCATGTCTTTCTCTCCATTGCGGGTCTTCCCCAGACTTTCCCCGTCCTCCATGATACTCTAGCCTACTCAAAAGTTAGATCAAAAGTTAGATTTGTCGACTACGCCGGTATCGGATAGGGCCATGAGATGTCTCAGGCAGTAATGATAAGTCGAAGTAAAGAAAAGACGTATAGTAAATCGTAAATCGTAAATAGTAAATACGGCTACTAATGACAGCTGATGAACGTAGAAATAGAAGTAGGAAGGAAATAGAAGTAAGAAAACAGGCCAAGAGGAAAAGAGGAAAAGAGGAAAAGAGGAAAAGAGATGCACTTGACTATATCATGCAGACGACAGAGCTGCTAAGAGATCTCCCACCTACGCCCACATGAACCCCAAGAAGGGAGGAGCTGTCAAAAAGCTTGACATTCCGGGGATGGACTATGGGGTATGTCTAGCAGATGTCTAGTTGAAGTTAAAGCCGGGGGATCTGTTGACAAAGCAGGACCACGCAGGGCCTGGACATTGTGACATCTGGCGTATCAACAGCGTCACTGGCGTCCAAGAGGGGCTGTGGAAATAAGAGGCCGGCAGTATCGGCACGTCTGTCTGTGGAAAAATGGAAAAATGGCCATCCGCGGCCGAGGCAAGGCGCAAGTCCCGCCAAGACTGTTTGTCTTCCACGCAAACAGCTCCCCCACCATCCGGATCAGTGTCCTCCACACAATTTACAAACAAGCAAGAGTACCGATTTCGGGCAACAACGATATCTAGTCGCCATTCCATTCCCTACACCACCAGCACGACCGCACAGCATGTCGACCCTGGAGGGCGTCCAGGCGCGCCACCGCAAGGAGCTCAAAGACCTGCAAGCTCGCATCACGCAGAAGAAGAAGCAAGCGACGAAGAAGACGCGCAAGGGCGTGAACGACGAGTGCGCCGACCTGGAGCGGGCGCTGCGCGAGAAGCAGGAGGCCGAGCTCGCCGCCCTGGACGGCGCCGCGTCCAGCGCCAGCGCCACTCCGGACATCCCCGCCGCCGAGTCCGAGCACGACGAGCCGGCTGGAGACGGCGTCGCGAGCGAGCTGCAGGACTCTGCGGTCGCCGAACCGGCGCCGTCGGGGGATGCGCAGAGGCCCAGGCGCAACCGCCAGAAAGAGCGGCTCGCGCGCCGCGCCGCTGAGCTCGAGGCCGAAGCCCTCAAGGCCGAGGCCGAGGCGGCGACGCTGCCCGACTGGAAGCGCCGCGAGCGCAGCGCGATGGTGAGGGCGTTCAGGGAACACGGGGTGGAGGAGAAGGAGATCAGGCCTGATGGGCATTGTCTGTACTCGTCGGTGGCGGACCAGCTTGTGCAGTTGGGGATGGGGGATGAGGAGACGGAGGGATATAAGGCGGTCAGACGGAGGGCGGCGAGGTGGATTGAGAGCCACCGCGAGGATTTCGAGCCATTTTTGGAGGAGCCGCTGGGGATGTATGTCCATAAGATTGAGAATACGGCGGAGTGGGGTGGGCATTTGGAGTTGATGGCGCTGGCGAGGAGTTACAATGTCGAGATCTGCGTGTTGCAGGATGGGAGATTGGATAAGTTTGGGCCGGGAGAGGCCGCGGGAGAGGTGGAAAAGATCTGGCTGGCGTACTATCACCATGGGTATGGCCTAGGAGAGCACTACAACTCGCTGCGAAAGGCGCCTTGAACACATTCTTACAGCTCGCTACGGTTACATGGCACCAGGATGCGCCCAGACACTAAGCCAGTCCGTCACCTTCCCCTCCGCGTCATATCCGACCTCGTGCGTCTTCTGTGGCTGGAAGTGCGCAATCCTCTCGAGGCCATCCTTCAGCGGCTCACCCAGCTTGCTTTCAACAATCGCGCCCTGATCATCATACTCCAGCGTCTTTCCCGGGCGCGGAAGGTGCGCTTGGTACACGACAGGTGGCAAAGCCCACGGCGGACCACCCGAGCTCGTCGGCTTATATGTCGGGAACTCGAGACAGACCAGGCGGCCCGTGGGCGCCAGGAGTTGGTTGTAGCGGCGCGACCAGTCGGCTCTCATGGATGGCGGGAGCGCAGAGAGGAACTGTGACGGGCATAATTAGCTATACATCCAAACAATACAGTGGAAAACGGGACATCTACAGTATAATCATATAGCAGATCGAACGTGCCGTCGAAGCCCCCATCCACAGTCTCAAACCAATCATCCGTGAAAAAGTCCCCTACGATCCACGTCACCTTCCCGCTGCCCACACTCTCATCCCGTGTCTTATACAACTCCTCCCCCCCGCTCCTCTCCTCATTCCCCCTCGCCGCCTTCAGCGCCAACTCGCTCATCTCGAGGCCATACGCATCATAGCCAAACGCCGCGAGTAACAGGACATCATAGCCCTTTCCGCAGCCCGGGACCAGGGCGCGCTTGCGCCGCTTCCCCATGGCAGGATCGACGGTGGTGGGCACGCCGACGAGGTCGCGGCGCGACAGAATCTCGGATAGGGCGGGATTGGGACATCCTCTGTCCCAGGGCGTGGAGTCCGACTTGTACATGTCATTCCATTTCATGGGCTGGTCTGAGGTCCGGGCCTGCAGGACGTGTTGGCGGAGACGCTCGCGGTCTGTTGCCATTGTGAAGGAATAGTACGAATGCTCGTTTCCTTTGATTGGGAATTGGTGTGAGGAGAGGAGGGGTAATAATGAGGGGAAAGAGACGGAACAACTTAACGCTTTAGAGACTTGTGAACCCCGTCTATCCGTCGGGATTTGTCCAGCAAGGTACAGAGAGAAATTGCCATAAATTGATTACCAAGTCCGATATTGATATTATTAATGTCATATGCGGGGCTCTTTCCCCACGAAGCCTCCATGGCTGTGCCATCCTTCCATGGCATAGCATCATGGCATGATGGATTGATAATATAATGTGGGGACTTGGAGGTCGAGAACCAGCGACGATTTAACGATGGTGGCGCTGTGTTCGCCTGTGGCTGGTGCTGGTGCCCTCCCAGGTATGGACTTCAAACGGAGCAAACTTGTCTGTTATGCCGAGGCTCGGGGATTCCCATTTGTGAGTTGCGGGGATTTGGAGACATTCTGACCTCCTCTTCTTAAATCTTAAATCTTTCAGTATTCTTGCATGAAACTGTGTGTTTTTGATATTTTCTTTAATCTTTCGAGCAATTATATTCAGTCAAAATGAATCGTACTCAGCTCTTCGATGTTACGGTAAGCTCATCTCAAGAAAGCGGCTCCAGGATCTGTGGCTAATCCAACCGTAGGGCAAGGTCGTCCTCGTCACTGGCGGCGCAAAGGGCATTGGCCGCATGATCTCCGAGGGCTTTGTTGCCAATGGAGCCAAAGTCTACATCTCTTCGCGCGATGGTAAGGCCTGCGACAAGGCGTGCGCCGAATTGAATGCTATGGGTGAGTCTTCAGTCGCCCGTCTTCTTCACCCCATCCACTAACATCAGTGATCATCCAGGCCCAGGAAGTGCACATGCCATTCCCGCCGACTTTTACAAGCTCGAGGACTGCAAGCGTCTCGCTGAGGAATTCAAGAAGCGCGAAGACCATCTCGATGTCTTAGTCAACAACTCAGGCTCTAACTGGGGAGCTTCTTTCGATGAGTATCCCGATGCGGCGTGGACGAGGGTCCTGACATTAAACCTGCACCGCGTCTTCACGATCACTCAACTCCTCACACCATCCCTCGAGGCAAAGGCAACACGAGAGAACCCATCCCGCATTATTAATATCGGCTCGATTGACGGTCTTCGTGTGCCTGCCCTTGAGACATACGCATACAGCGCCTCGAAGGCTGGTGTGCATCATCTTTCGAGGGTTCTGGCGAACCATCTGGGCAAGAGGAATATCACGAGCAATGCTATTGCATGCGGACCATTTGAGAGCAAGATGATGGCAAAGACGCTCGAGGACTTCGGTGAGCATATCAAGGCCGGCATTCCGCTGGGACGCATTGGAAGCCCAGAGGATGTGGCGGGAACCTGTTTGTTCCTGAGCAGCAGAGCTGGATCTTATGTCAATGGCGCGAATATCGCTTTGGATGGTGGAAGTGTTATCGGAGCGAAGATCTAGACGATTAGCTCGCTGATGAGTGGCGGGTGGTGGTAAAGCAAGCGATTTTTGTAATGTATTTTGTAGTCATGTACATAGAATATCATAGCGACGGGTGCCTTGCCAAATGCAATGAACAGTCAGCAATAGACCAATATATCAGAGCCAAAGTATAGGACATCAAAGTTCATAGAGTGCGTTGTAGACATAGATTATATATAGTTTCCTGTTCTGAAAGCTACTGCTAGTGAGGCAAGCTTCACTGAAGGTTGAGGAGAGGGCACGGGATAGATGGAACGATGAAGTATTGACAGAGGAAAGTGAATGCAAGTAGAAGCTTCTATCAGGCCCATGAGCTGATATGATATGATACTGATACTTCAGATCAACATGGCTTCGGAATGCCATCAACAGCAGAATCTAGAGACGAAACAGTGTGAGCCAGCGAAACGAAAAGCACAAGTATTAAGTGAGGTATGAGTGTCGATTCAATGTCATGCTGGAAGCTCCAGCTTCAAAGATGTAACAATTTCCGATCAGAATGTTTCATATTGCCTCGTGAAAGGTAAAGGTGGTGAAGAGACCCAAGTCATATCAGCATCGCCCAGCCCAAGTCAAGTGAATGAGTGAGAGCTGGAGTTGCTTCAGAAGTCGTTCGTCATATCGGAAGTAATTGGTTGTTTTCTTGAAAAGGGTCGGGGGGCAGCAGCTGCATTTATAGGCCCAGCCAGCCCCGGTAGGCAGCGGGCGGTCGAGAGTGGCAGAATGGTAGGTGGCACGTGACACCTTTGACCCTTCCAGCTTTCCCCAGCCCCTAGCTCTTCTCCGTTAGGGGGATGTTCCGTGCTAAGGCCGAACAGGATTAGCGCTATCGCAGTGTTCAAGTTCAAAGACCGGACCCCCGGAAAATCTCTGTCTCCGTCTCCGACCTTAGAATTTAGCGGGGATGGACTTCCGATACCGAAAGCTGATGATGATGTAGCAACAACCTGTCACCTGTCACAATACAGAGAGCTACATAAGAGCTACATACATACATATATACATACATATATACATTGCCTATATATAACATCAGCCCTTGGAGGTGAGACTCGCTCGTTCCCTCCTCTACTCTACTACACAGATCCTCAGAGAATTATAGACAATTCTATATAGAGACGAAGAGACTGATTGATCTATCTTACTTCAGGACTGTGCTCGATGTCTCTGAGGCTCGCGACTCGTTCCAGAGTTGTGGCTCGAAGGGCCCTCCCACGAAATGCATTTGCCCCACTGAACCTTGCTCGTAGAGCCCAGTCTTCGAGGACCGACGAGAGCCAACAGAGAGTATGAAGTCCGAATGATTGTGAGCATCTACGGCTGGCTGATGCTGCTCAATTCCAGCTTCTCGCGCAGGATCTCGAACATGCCGATCCGCAGATCTATGACATTCTCCAAAAGGCGCGCAATTCCTGCATGACCGAGTACAATCGTCTTCTGACAGCCCTGTAGGAGAAGAATCGCCAGAAGCACTTCATCAATCTTATTCCCTCCGAGAACTTTACGTCCCAGGCAGTTCTCGATGCTTTGGGCAGTGTGATGCAAAGTGAGTCACGGAACCTCGATTTTCTCCGAGACCAAATCCAACTAATCTATTCTCAAGACAAGTATTCCGAGGGCTACCCAGGCGCAAGATACTACGGCGGCAACGAGTTCATCGACCAAGCAGAGACATTGTGCCAGAAGCGCGCCTTGGAGGCATTTGGTCTGAAGGACTCAGAATGGGGAGTCAACGTCCAACCCCTCTCTGGCTCTCCCGCCAATCTCTACGCATATTCGGCTGTTCTCAATGTCCACGACAGACTCATGGGTCTCGATCTACCGCACGGTGGCCATCTGTCTCACGGTTACCAAACACCTACAAAGAAGATTTCTGCTATCTCTAAGTACTTTGAGACGCTGCCATATCGTTTGGACGAGAAGACCGGCTTGATCGACTACGAGAAGCTGGAGGAGCTTGCTCTACTTTACAGACCAAAGCTCATCGTTGCAGGCACATCTGCCTACTCCAGACTCCTGGACTACAAACGTTTCCGCGAGATCGCAGACAAGGCTGGGGCATACCTCTTCAGCGACATGGCACATATCTCCGGCCTCGTCGCCGCAGGCGTCGTCCCCTCCCCCTTCCCCTTCTCCGACGTCGTCACAACCACAACGCACAAGTCCCTGCGCGGCCCCCGCGGCGCCATGATCTTCTACCGCAAAGGCGTCCGCAAGACCGACCCCAAGACCAAGAAGGAAGAGCTATACGACCTCGAAGAGCGCATCAACTCCTCCGTCTTCCCCGGCCACCAGGGCGGCCCGCACAACCACACCATCACCGCCCTCGCCGTGGCGCTGAAGCAAGCCCAGACCCCAGAGTTCCGAGCCTACCAGGAAGCCGTGCTCGTGAACGCCCAAGCGCTGGCCAAGCGCCTCGGCGACCCGAAGGACAAGGGCGGGCTGGGCTACAGCATCGTCTCGGGCGGCACGGACAACCACCTCGTGCTCGTGGACCTGAAGCCGCAGGGCGTCGACGGCGCGCGCGTCGAGCGCATCCTCGAGCTCGTCGGCGTCGCGTCGAACAAGAACACGGTGCCGGGCGACAGGTCGGCGCTCAAGCCGGGCGGCATCCGCATGGGCACGCCGGCCATGACGACGCGCGGCTTCCTGGCCGAGGACTTCAGCCGCGTCGCGGACATCGTCAACAGGGCGGTCACGATCACGCAGAGGCTGGACCGCGAGGCGTTGGAGGCGCAGACGGCGAAGGGGAGGAAGAATCCCGCGAGCGTGAAGGCGTTCCTCGAGTACGTGGGCGAGGGGGATGATCAGACGGAGATTGTGCAGCTGAGGAGCGAGGTCGAGGAGTGGGTTGGGACGTTTGCGCTGCCGTGGGAGTCGAGGGCGTAGGGGGGAGTAGATAGCTGGGAGGTAGGGAGGACGGACAGACAAGGAGGTGGCGGGCTCGAATTTGATTTTGGCGTCGCTGGTTGCTTTGGATGATCATCTCTTCTGCATTTTGCATCGTAGGGAATGGGATTACGCATGGAAGGAAATAGATGTTTCTCATGCAACTCTCACACCGCACATTGTCATGTTTTGCAATACTCGGAATCGAAGACCCATATGCATGGGAGATATATGTCTATTGACTAACTACGCACCCCCAAGTCCTTCAACGAGACAGCGCTCTGCCACAGATTTCGAAGATACCTAAGCAGCCTGAGAGATCGAGTCAGCACAAGGCCACCATCCGCTTGAGATCGACAGAAGTAAGACAGGGCAGAAAGCAAAAACGAATCAGAACGTGTTTCTTATCTCACAGAGCACGTATGTTGTGTCTCAACGAGCTGGGTTATAAAATCTGGTCTCTTGACCATTTGTCATCATAATAAAAGCCGGATGCGCATGCATATGCATACACATGAAAAGCAAAAGATCGTACGTAAAGGGTTCAAAAAAAACTGCACGTACCATTTGCGCATCTCCTTCCCGCCGCAGTTGTTCCTATGAGACAGAGACAGAACCCCGGGCTACGAGTAACCACTTAGGATGCCTGATGATGCATTAGCAAAGAACGTAACGTGTGTGGCGTATAATAAAATGGGAGGTGGGCGTGTATCAGAACGTGTTTTTTATCTCACAGAGCACGTATATTGTGTCTCAACGAGCTGGGTTATAAAATCTGGTCTCTTGACCATTTGTCATCATAATATCTCCCCTCTCCCTCTTCGAAAAGAAAATAAAACATACCTTCATCAAAGCCGTCGGAGACGTCAAATCCCCAGAGGGGACGAAAATAATATGTAACCCAACTCTCCATACACCGGTTTCCCATGGAGGAAGAAAGAGAACAGGTGTTTGGTAATGAGAGGGTCTGGAGGTTGATCTTGGCACGAAAGATAGTTATCCTTCAGCAGAAGAGTATGGAGGACTCGAAATGCTGTACACACTAATGCCTGGTATTTGGGACGGGACTTGAGCGGACGGGACTAGACAAGGAAAAGAAAATGGAAGGTAAAGGAGGAAGGGACTGCATGACATGGCTTGCTGGATGATCGGGAGGGTGGTGAAAGTCGTGGTGTTGATCCCTGGAAACGGATATGTCCTGCAAGGTGGACTAGGTAAACGCTGGCCGATATTCCACTCTTATGACGTTGAGATCGCACGATTCCTGCTTTTCGAAGTTGTTCTCGTACTGAATCTGTCGCTCGATTTGCTGGGTGGTTTCTGAGATTAGTTCCAAAAGAAAGATGACCAGGAATGGGAAGTAGACGCCCGGCCAGTCTAGAATGTTAGCATCTCGAACCATCACCACGAACACTTTCATGATGAAACTTCCACGCTTTTGAAAGAGTTCATGATACCATTGTCCATGCAGTACATGCAGAAGCCCAGACATCGAAAAGCAACCGAGCCTTGCATTTATAAAGACCATTGCACCACTCCAGCTGCCCCGCAAAAAGTTGCAACGTTTACTTGGTCTCAGTCTCCTCCTCACCGAGCATGGCATTGCGCTTGGCGACAACTCTCTCTTGCTTACGCTCGCGGGCAGCCTTGGTCTTAGCACGTCTGCCGTCCATCTCCTCCTTGATGAGTCTCTCACGGGCGGCCTCAGCCTTGGCCTTGTGGATCTGCATGTCTTGTCAGTATATATGGTGTTGGTTCTGCTTGCAACACAACATACGTGCTCAACTAATGCGCGCTTGTGCTTGAAGGTGTTACCCTTGCTCAAGTGGTAAAGCTCGTGGTAAAGGTGCTTGTCGATCTTCCCGCTGGCACGATACTTGACAAGGAGGCGGCGGAGAACGCGGAGTCTGCGCATCCAAACGATTTGGCTGTGATATGACTGTCAGCCTCGCCTTCTTCCCATAGATCCATCTTCTGCGCTGTTTCTGCCGGACGTGATGTTGCATACCTTGGCATACGAGCATCTGCGGTACCCTTCCTCTTACCGAAACCCTTGTGTCTTCCGAGTCTCTTTGCAGCGGTCATCTCTCTCGCACGGGCTCTGGAGTGCATTGTGACTGGCTTGCGGATGATGAGGCCATCAGCAACGAGCTTGCGGATGGTCTGACGGGAGTTGGCGTTGGAGATCTCGGAGACCTCATTGGGGTCGAGCCAGATCTTGCGCTGTCCGCATCCGACAACGGAGGCCGCAAGGCGCTTCTGGGTACGAAGGTTAACCCTAGAAGTCATTCTGTCAGTCTATCTGATGGCAAAGTGTCTGCTGGACGTGTTGTGCGCAGGTGTAGATGTAGAGATCGCCGTGGTTGTGCTGAATGAAGAGTTTGTGGAGCGGGGGAATTGCATGACTCCAATCACTGGTATGGGCCAAAACCGTCGCAACCAAGGCCTCTGCATCCATCTGGATTGTTGGATCTGTCTCTGGGGGTGATTTCCAACACATACATCTTGTCTTTCCTGATGGGTTTTCGTGGTTGTCGATGGTTGTCGTGGATGCTCTCGTCCTGAGCACAACTTGGGGAGAATCGAACCTCGAAGATTGGGGCTGCTAAGCGATGCACTAGTCTGATTTCACCAGTGCGCGCCAAATTTATTTAGGGTTAGTTAGGGCTTCAGAGCTGCGATAAGATAAGGGAATTATGGATAAGGAAAGAAGAACGAAGATTCACGGAAGGCTTGTCAGGGTTGGGAGCACAATATCACAGCTATAAGATGAAAATAAATTAGGGCATTCAATTAGGGCATTCACAACATACTTAAAAATTATTGAAGCTCTATCATCATGTAACAAAGGCTTTCTCTCAAAAATACCAGGCGTTACTAGCTACTATTTCAACCACAGGCCGCCCATCTGAAGGACCAAGCAAGACATGAGTGAACAGGTACAGTCACTGCGCACTCCAGGTGGAGGGTACGTCTGTCCATCGGGAGTGGTCACTGGCCAGTGACTATAACACAATATACACTTCAAAGTTCCATTGCTCTAAAGATCTACTTTTATAATATCAAACGCAATGCTATCTATCATTTCGCTAAAAGTCATGCCGGCTATGCATTAATCATGCGTCAACATCCATCTGCTTTTGACGGATCAATCATCCTCGAAGACACCTTCTCCCAGATCAACCTTCCCAACACTCCAGATTTCACGCTCATCCTCAACTTCATCATTTGAAAGACCGAGACCGCCTTGTCCCCCTTCAGCTTCTCTTCTCTCCCTCGCCTGGTTACCCAATCTCAGTGCAACACGCTTGAAGTAGTCTTGCATGCCTCTCTTCGCGGCAGGCGGCATGTCTGCCTGAGCAGCGATGAACTTGTCGAATACCTTGCTCTCCTCATCAACAACATCAAAAAGAGCCATGAAGGCTGCCTCGGCGGCAAGCTTGACCGGAATGACGGGATCTCGGACACTGGCGAAAATCGGCGCAGCTAATAATGCGAGATGTGGCTTGACTTGCTCCATATGATGACGACAAGCAGTGCGGACTACAACGAGACCAAGTCTTCGGGTATCCACGGGCTTGCCAACCGAAATAGAAGCAGCCAAGGCCTCGAAAATCGCCTTTCTGTCTTCGAAGGTCTTTGGACTCTCTGTCAAGAGATACTTCCCTGCTGCAAGTACACTGTTATCGGAGATGAAGGGCTTTTGAAGTCAGTAACAATTATACCAGTATTCATTTAAGGGGACTTACATCCTTGCTTCCTATGCCTTTGCAAATCACGGCAGGTAATTCCTCTGCAAATGATGACTCTGTTAGTGACTGAGGCGCTTGAAGCAATGCTGAGTTAAGCGCCAGAACAGAAGCGTGTGTGATTGGCACAGTGGTGACGCGGTTCTTGATTAGACTGGCAGCATTCTCGCCCGACACATTTTTGATCAGAGCGCCGAGCAATTTGGCGTTTGTGATCATCGTAGAGATATCGCGATCCTCAGTATCTGCGTCGATCAAACCAAGAACTGCAGAGCGGGAGGCATCGCTCATGTTGCCTCCGGCTTTACTAACAACCTCGTACAAGGCCTTCATCATGGCGTTCCTGACACCTGCATCCGAAGTTCTAGATCCAGTCACCAATTCTGCAACAAGTGGATCTATTCTGGGTGTCAAGGTGATCAATGTTCCCAGTGCTTTCGCCGCCCGTGTTCTCAAAACTTCACTAGAAGTATCAGCCAGGGACTTAGCAAAGGTTCTTTGAAGTTGAGGCAGGAAGGGCTTCAAGAACAATGGAATCTTCTCGAGGAGATTGTTCAAAGTCAAGAGAATCGCCGCCCTCACATCCGTCGATTTCTCGGAGACAATACGAATCAATGGACCTGTTATCGCAGTAACAAATGGCTTCAAAGCCTCTGGACTTGTTCGGTCAACAATGTCAGATATAGCCAACGCAGACTGTGTTCTCTGCTCTGAAGTACCATTCATGAGGCCTTGAAGGAATATAGGCAGGATGGCATTGATTCCCTTCGGCAGCGAAAAGCCTGGTAGGTTGGATCCTGGAACTCCGACTCGCTGAAGCGTTTGTCTGGTGGAGAAAACCAGTTGCTCCATGTCTTCCTTCTTCAAATTCTTCGTGAATTCGTTAAGAGCAGACCATGCAGCCTTGACCACGTCTTGATCACTATCATCGAAGGAGATCAATAGATTTCTGATGATGTCTTGGTTGTAGCGGGTATAATCAACATCGGTGTCGGCAAAGAATTTGGCCAGATGACGTCCCGCAGCAGCTCGCTTCTTGTGATTTTCATGTTTGATGAGACCAAGCAACACACTCATGGTGGTATTCAGTCCATCATATTCATCAATGGAAAGAAGAACCGTGTCCAAAGACGACTCAAGATCGTCACGAAGCTCATCATCTTTGCAGGCTATGATGTTATCCATCAACGAATTGATAATAGTTGGAAGACGCCTTGTCATAGCTGAGCCGGCAACAGTCGATAGAGAAGCCAGAGCTCTTGCATTGAATGCATTGATAGGAGAGGCAGTCAACGTCGGAAGAAGGTTCGGAAGGATGATATTGGAACGGGTGGTTTCCGTCAGTAAAGTCAAAAGCGCAGAAAGCGCGTGGTCGGCCTCGCCTTCAGTGCGAAGGAGGTTCAATAGATAAGGTAAGACTTGATCCACTGCACGCTTGCCAAACATGTGCTGCATAGAGTCAAAGGCCTCTGCCGCGGCTTCTCTTACTTCTTCGTCAGAATCAATAAGAGCAACCCGAACGACGGAGATTAACGTCTTTTCGTGATCTTCCAATGCATCCTCAGATGCAGACGAAATAAGTTCGCGAAGGGCGATGCAAATGCCTTGCCTGGCATCGACATCTGTCGAAGTCCGAAGGCCTTCCTCGAGAGTAGGTAACAAGGTTGAGAGAACACCATCACCAGCTTTGCGAATAAGTTCGCCCAAAGCATTGCCAGCGATGACTTTTTGCTCCGGATTGGTGGATCCGAGGCGATGAATAATAAGCTGGCTCAGTGTAGGAACCAAGTCCTTGAGCACCCTTGGACTGGCCACAAGTGCTTTCCAGACATTGACAGCCGCAGTACGGACCTGACCAGCTGTATCACAACGGCAAATGTACAGCTCTGAAAGGACCTTGTTCCTCTTTTCCTCACCAAGGATCTCCAGAAGAGAGGCACCGGCCTCCTTAGCTCCTTCCTCAACCTCTTCTTGCTCTATATTGGCACTGATACCAGTCAAATTGAAGAGAAGATCACCAACCAGCTCAACCGAGCTAAGGCGGATCCTGTAGCTATCATCGGCCAGACCACGCTCAAGTTCTGGGAGCAGAAGGTCGATAGATTTTGTAGCGAAGTTCTTAACCAGTAATCTGCCAGCTCTGAGTGCTGTGTCACGGATAGATTCTACCTCATCTGCAAGACCAGTAAGGATAGGAGGAATAATTTTACTGAGATAGTTTGCAAAACTGTTTCCAAAGCAGACCGGTAAGAATATGAACAGAGACATGAAGCCTTCGCGAACGGAAGCTTTCGATGATGAAACGTTTTGCAGGATAGTGGGTAAAGTCTCCTCGAGACGACTTGTACCAAGGCCGGCCAGAACCTCACTGAGGGCTTGTGCGGATCCAAGACGGTCGCCAGCACCGGTATCGGTCTTGAGAGTCTGCATAAGACCAGGAATAAGATCTGGAAGAGCATCTTCTCCCAACTTCTCGATAAGCGACCCCAGAGCTTTTGAAGCCGTGGCTCTAGTGGTAGGTACAGGGTCGACGGCAGCAACCTTAAGACCTGCAACCAAGATTGGAAGATGGGCAATGAGGTCTTTTCTCTCGGTCAAATGTGCAAGACTTCCAATGACTTGTGCTGACTTTCTCTTCGTTGAGGATCGATCACCTAGTCCTCTCTCAAGGATACGCACAACAAGCGCAAGAGAAGGTGCATCAAGATAATGGACGAACGACACCTTGATCAAGGCATCAAGGGCATCGTCAGTGTATTTCGTGGGGTCGCTCAAAGCTTTCAAGAGAATATCCACCAGACTCTTAATCTCGGGATTATTAATGACTTCTCCGAAACGCTTCAAACTGCGATTTGCAGCAAGGCGTACTTCTTTATGACTGTCATTAAGAACGCCAGTAAGTGGTGGAATAATCTCCGGCAAGCTTTGCGCAAGTTGTTGAGGATCTAGGTAAGCCATAGCACCGAGCAGGTCGCAGGCACCTTTCTTGCTTCTCCATTGCTGGTCATCAAGCCCATCCAGCAAGGTTGGCAAAATCTTTTTGACACCATATGAACTCAGGCTTGAGAAACACGCTTTTGCTGCGGCTAAGCATCCGTCTCGAACATCTGCACTAGAATCGCCAAAGCTGCCAAGCAATTGAGGCACGATCTGAATGACATATGGTTCGAATACGCGACCCAAGATTGTCGACAGAAGCTCATAAGCCAGCAGTGCGCCTTCGCGATGTTTGACATCTTTCTTGTTGTCGATGGCACTTCTGAGAGTGAGCATAATGCGGTATTCCCTCAGCGCGACTATTCCTGTGCCTTGAATAAGTCCAGCGAGGCCATAAGCAGCACCACGACGTGCGGCATAGGTTTTTCCATTTAGCAGTTGATCGATGACCTTCTGTACATAATCTGGATTTTGATCGCGGGACGCGCGGACCAGATCAGGAAGACACAATGCGACCGCATATTGAACAGTCTCAGAGGGAGTGCTCAGAGTAGCAAGGAGCCTCTCCACAACCTTCGGAATACGGGGATCGCCTGCTTTGAGATGTCTCGCGAGCGCTCCATATAAGATGATGACAGCTTCGTTTACTCTATCACTGAATTCTGAACCTTGATCTGGCGCTTCTAGCGTTGCCTCGAACGTCTTCATCAATTCTTCAACCTTGTTCTTCGCGTGAAGAGCAATGATCGCCCTTGCAGCTTCAACCATTTCATCTCTGACTTGAGAATTCTTGTCACCAAGAGGTCCACGTTCAATAAGGAACTTCAAAAACGAGTCCAGTAATGTCTCGTTGAAGACGACCGAGAGCTCTCTGAAGGCCAAGGCAATACCATTTCTGGCTTCCCAGGGATCCCTCAAATCTATCTTTCTCGGCATTCCATACTCATCCAGCTGAGGCACCTTTGGTTTTGCAAGCTCTACATATGAGGCTTCGAGGCGTGAGAGGACTTCGGTGAGTACCTTAGGATGTTGCTTCACTGCTGCTGCAAGAGCTCTTGCGGCTGCTCGCCGGAGTTGCTTGTCCTCCTTTTCAAGATACGGCAGCATTGTGACTACCGAATCCGGCGAGACCTCAAAACCGCTTTCTTCCCAGATTTCTTGTCCAAGTTCGACATTGGCATCAATATCATCATGGCAAGCGATCCAAATTTCTTCCGAGAAGTTCATTTCGCTCATATCAATCTCTGCGCTAATAGATTGCAGGACAGAAGTTCGAACAGCAACCTGGGGCACGATAGCACCACGAGCAAGAATTGCAATCTCATCTTCATTGATCGTAGGTGCAATACAACGGCAGAGATCGGCCAGACACTCCTTGATTGTCTTATAATGTTGATTATAGGTTTGCATCGACTCGATGAGCACCGAGAGAATCTCATGACGTGGAACGATGATATCTGAGCAAGCATCCGTGTGGAATTTGAGAAACTCCAACGCAAGCACTACTTGAGCCTCAGAGTCGTCTTGATCACCGAAACCACCATTGCGCAAAACAAGAAAGATGAGGGGCAATATGTACGTCAGAGAAACTGTATCGAAAGGTCGCTGCTCGCCAGAGAATCGCAATCGATAGAGTACTCTTGTGACAAGATCTCCCAAGGGCTCTTGGGTAAGTTCCTCAGACAAATGCGTTACGCCCAACGCCCGTAAAGTTGCAACTCCAATGAAAGAGCGAATTGGCCCGATGCGGTTGTTCACCCGCTCCGATAGAAGTCTGTATACTTCAGCAGGAGAATTTCCGGTAATAAGGCCAGCTCCAGCAGTTATAATATTGATCAGTGCGCTGACAGAAGGACCCATCCACATTTGAGCTTCAGTTGGAGGACCAGTCGCAAGACTTCTGATTATGCCGACACCTCGTATCAATCGTGCTTCAAGATGATGAATTTCAAGGCGTATCCCAGCCTCTTTCTTGAGTTGTGCAGCAACCTTTGCATTCTCTTCTGGAGTCAATTTCTTTTGCTGTCCCTTTTTCTGTGCTAGCTGAGCTCGCAACTCTTCTTCCCATTTCAGAGTATCATAATCTTTCGTATTCTTATTAGGAACATAATCCTGTGACTTCTTGGCCAACACATCCACAAATGCTGTACCTGGGGCGGTTCGGAAAATGGCAGCTTCGGTTGGTCCAACATTATCCAGTTGCTTTGGATCAAGATCTTGCTGGAATAGCTCAACAATACGGGATGTCATGATGTCAGGGGCCACAAAAGCAAGTTCTGCAGTAGCATTGAAAGCAGCCGTTTTGACATCGGAACTCTCTTGGATACTAGCTGCTTCGTTGAAATTTGTGATATCAAGCACCTGCTGGATGAGGGCACCTGTATATTGCCTAGCGAGATGACCAGGATCCACGCCAACTCGAAGACAGAGATCTATCCAATTGATGCCAGGAAGCAACTCTGGACGAGCAAGAACCAGCATCTTGACCATTTGTTGCTCTCTTACCACTGAATCAATATTCGCACCCAGCCTCGATGTTTCCGCAGAGGAGAGACAAATGGCCCTTGTAACCAAGTGCAGATTGCCTTTCTCAGTCTTTGAGGCGGCTGCTGCACAATCCTTCTCCCCAGCTTCGAGAAAACGGACCCAACGCCAGAGGCCGGCGATAATCATACTGGATATTTCTTGAGGCAGTCGCGCATAAGCTTGAGACAGGGCATCAACACACAGTCGTCTCATTGAAGGTTGAATACTGGCCGAACAGATACAGGATATCACCGCTTGCGACCAAGCAATGGCGACTCCAGACTCAGGTTCTAACTTAGCCGCTTCATCAGATGTGGCTGATAGTGCACGAATGAGCCACATGAACTCATCGTCGTTGGCCAATTTGCTGTATACTCGATGATTGAGTAAAAACGATGGCTTTGGCTCAAAAACCAGTGCTTGTTGAATAATCTGTGCCTTTTTGAGGGCGATATCGACCTTTGAACTATGCATAAGAGCGAGCTTGGTCGGAGTCAGAGCAGTCAAAACATAGGCTGAAACGACCAAACCTGATTGAGCTGCGGCCAGAGGATTCGAAATTACTTCATTGAAGAGTTCAACAAATGGCGGAAGTGAGGCTTCGGCGAGCTCTATAGCATTGCTTGTCTCAAGAGTCGAGTTTTCTTGTGCCCATAAAATATCGCCAAGTCGTAACGTCCATAACCTTCGAAGTGTTGCTTTCTTGTCTGATACGCCCTTGGCAAATACATCAATAACCAGCTTAGGTAATTTGATCCCATTCGCAAGACACCATATCGTATATTGCGACAGCACCGATATTTCGGCACCCAAAGCTCCCTCGTTAGCCTCCTTCGCTGCGACCGCAGCAACGGCTGGCAAGACTTTGATCGCCAAGCGATCAGATACCGGTAACGCTTTAAGCATCTCCGAATGCAGAGCACGATGATCTGCAGCGGGGATCTTTCCGGATTTTAAGGGGTTGAGGATCTCATCAGCAATCTGATCGAGGGCTGCATCTTCGTGGCAACGAGGAATCGCAGCCTTGAACGCAGAAAGAGCGCCATGGCGAATAGATATATTGGATGACTTGACGTTCGACAGTAAGGGCTTCAGAAGACTTTTCTGGAGAATACTTGAAAGATCGATGCAGTCAGGCAGTGACTTGACGAGTGGTGTGACAAGGTCATTCAGGACAACTTCGGGGGCCCTAAGCAGTGCTTTCTCCAGCGAGGGTATGATATTCTTCGCAAGATCATCTGCTGTCGTGAAGGAAATGAAGAAATCGTGTAATCCATTCGCGATGTGCATTGGCACAACAGTTCGAGATCCGATTATCTCCCTGGTGTAGAAGCTGTAGTACTCGAGCTTCTTCCCTTCAAGTATAACCTTTGCTTCTGGTTTTCTCGCGCATACACCTGCAATGACTCCCAGCATAATCGCATTTCCCGCGTTCGGCTGGGTGCTCTTAGCACTTAATCTCAAAACTGCATCATTGATGGATGCCTCTCTGGAATCCTGGTAAGATATGACCTTGCGGAATGCTCTTCTCGTCACAACGAGTGCAGATTGTCTGATATTTGGCTTTGAAGTTGGCCCCTGACACAACTCCAAAACCTTCGCATCGCTTGATATTATATTCTGACCCCAACTCGCCCAATACTCAGTCCCACTGCACTCTTGAAGAAGTATGCTAAACCATTCGGTTAAAACAAATGCGTCGCTCGCGGCTATGCTTGATTTTGACGCCTCGGCATGTAAAGATTTCACAAAAGGAGAAAGACTGTCCTGGCTCGCGCCAACTCGAAATATCGTTCTCAGACATTGCTGAACGGCGCGTCTGGAGTCTCGGTCCTGATAGAAGGAGTAGGTGCCGAAAATGAGCTCAAGTAGTGCCGGATATAAGGAATGATCGATTTCTACGTAGATTCAGCGTTAGAAAATCATCTTTAGAGCAAAATGAGTTGGGGGCAAACCATTGCTTGAGAGCTTTTCATCAAGTGTTCGGAGATGTGATATACGTGTCGCGGTCGAGGAGGAAGAAAGCGCTTTTTTGGCAGCTTCGAGATCCAATCCTCTTACATCTTTTGAATCTGCCTCTACCATCTTGCAAATTCACAACGATGGGTCACAAGCATGACTTGGAAAGTTCTCAATGCAAAGGTCAGTAGTAACTGTATGGAAGTTTTGGTGGTTCAGCAGGTAACCACGGATTAAAATTCACCCGATAACCCGCCAAATTTCAAATCCCCCGCGTCCCATAACTTCTATTTACGCGCCCCCGCCATTTGAACTCAAAACATCCACAAAATAACAATATCATGGCGGGAGGCAAAAAGAAAAAGAAGCCAGCTTCGAATCCTGCCCGTGGCTTTGCGACAACCTCGATTGCATCCAAGCCAAGAGTCGAAACAGTCGAAACAGCTGCAATCATTGAAAGTTTCGCTGAAGAGGTGCAATCTGAGGAGGTCAGAGTTGTTTCAAGTACAGAAAATCAATCAGCATCCGCAAACGCTGGAGTGGCCACAGCACACCTAGACCCGGAAGAATTCGAAAGACAACTTGAAGAATCAGGGCTGCAAGTGCTTGTGGAGAAGCATTCGCAGAAAGCGAAACGGGATGCTGTCCGTCAGATAACGAGGCTTCAGACTGATAGACGGTTGCTGCGAGGTCAGGCAGACTTTTTGAATACAAGAAAATGGCTACCATCAGAACTAATGGACGAGATCCTCGATGTTATTGCTGTAGATTATCGATCATCAAGCCAGACGACAAACGAATCCACGGCAACGCAGAAGCCTCTCACAGAGGAGGATTTAATCATAAAATTATGGACGCTACAGCAGGCGCTCGACGGAGCGGGCTTCCCCGACAACAGAGTGCGCATGGCTCTGAACTACATACTGAGTATATCAGACAAGATGGTCAGCGGAAATAAAGATTCCATCTGGGGCCTTGAGGAATCGCTTCAATGGTTGGCAAGAGAATGCTCGAGAGATGAATTGCCTGATTACGAAAATTGGCAGACAAAGGCTTTGCAGGGCGTTAAGTCTCAAACAGGTTTGTTAATACATTGCCATTTTAAACCATATTTTCCACAGTTAGCTAACCACCTGATTTAGACTCGCCTTTGGAGACATCATCCGCATCAGGGACGAATACTCCGCGGGCACCGGAAGCAGATATGCGTCACATAGCATCAAAAGAGACTGTCACAGAGCAAGCCACGACGAAGGGTAATGCAGCTGTTAGCGTGGCCTTGACTCCCAAGAAGCCCGTCCATGTTATAGGGTATGAAAGCGACATAGATGCAGATGAACTTCTCCCGGTATATCTGGATACGAAGGTCAAATTATTTCATCTACAGCCAACCAAACGCTCCATACAATCTTCCAATCAGCGCGGTCGGGGAGGTGAAAACAATAAGAGAGGAAAGAATAGCCAGACACCAGTAGATCCAGAGATTGCCAAGCTGCAAAGTAAGCTGCAGAAGATCGAGTCTGACATTCTTTTCGATCAATATGTTGCTGATCAAGAGTGGCAAAAGAAGAGGATTGAGCTTGAGAAAGAAGCTGCATCCCAAAGGCAGGCTTTGTCCGGTGGACCGCCAGAGCGGATTCCACATCCGGCGGAAGTCATCGAAGATTCAGATGATGATGAAATCACCCGCGAAGCTGCCAGAATTGGAGCCGAACTGCTCGAGGAGGATCTGAGCGACGATGACGGAGCCATTGCTGATCTTTTTGCGAGTCTTCCTGTCACTGAAGTTGACCCTGTGAGTGGCAAGAGCACCATTGTCGTCAATGGTGCCGATGGTAGTAAGGTGACTATTAGAGATTTTGGAAAGTCGATGGGAGTAAGTCCTAGACGAGTCTTGGAGGAGGCTTGTCGTTCCCGGGATCCTTCTGTCAAGATTGTGTATACCCTTGCGTCTGCCGCGTCTTTTTCGAATCGGCATTCTGTTCGAATCAACTGGTCCAAAGCACAAGAAGCTCTTCCGTCGTCATCTGAATTTCCAGAGATTGAGTGTTCATCGTCTCCAAGATCGGTCACGATCAATATGACGTCCATCTCCACGCCTGATGCGACTCAGTCGGAATCATATGTTGCAACTGCCGCTTTGTTTCTTATCTTTAGCACTTCAGTCAGGGAAGAGAAAGTCTTTTTGCGACTACCTCCAGCATGGCGCGAATTATGGATGGAGTTCGCTGTTGCAAGGAAGGAGAAGGCTGACGCCATTGATCGAGACGCTATCCGTGGATTCCGAGATATGATTAGGGAGAAACGAGACAGGGAAGAAGAAGATGGCGTTGTCTTAACGACAAGCTTCAGACGTCGAGCATTGCTAACACCAAATGATACCAGCGATGAATCCGGGCCAGATAAGCCAGGCAAATCTAGGATCTCTCCTGAGAGTCTCCAGAGAATATGGGCAGACAAGTCAATTGCGCCGTCATATCAAATGATGCTGCAATCGCGTATGCAATTGCCCATGTGGAGCTATAAAAGTGAGGTTCTGCATGCTATTGATCGTGAGCAGGTCGTTATTATCTGTGGAGAGACGGGTTGTGGTAAGAGTACGCAAGTGCCTTCATTTATTCTGGAGCATCAGCTTTCTCAAGGAAAGCCGTGCAAAATATATTGTACCGAGCCTCGCCGAATTTCTGCGATATCTCTTGCGAAGCGTGTGAGTGAGGAAATCGGAGAACGTAAGAATGATGTTGGGACGCCTAGATCATTGGTTGGATACGCCATTCGTCTGGAAACAAAGGCATCGAAAGAGACGCGCCTTGTATATGCTACCACTGGGATTGTTATGCGGATGCTTGAGGGTTCAAATGATCTGAAGGAAGTTACCCATATCGTTCTGGATGAAGTGCACGAAAGAACCATCGACAGTGATTTTCTGTTGATAATCCTCCGCAAGCTCATGGTTCGAAGACCAGACCTCAAGGTCATCCTGATGTCTGCAACGGTTGATGCGGAAAGATTTTCAAAATATTTAGACGGCGCTCCAGTTCTTCAAGTTCCGGGGAGAACTTTCCCAGTCACTTCATATTACCTCGAAGACGCTGTTGAATTGACAGGATACTCTTTGGATAATGGTTCTCAAGACAAAAAGTACACCGATCTTGACGACGACGCAGAAATGGAAGATACTTCAAGTAGTGAGAAGACAAAGGCCGAAAATACGAAGTCTCTGCGTGGCTACAGTACGAAGACTCGAAATACGATCTTTCAGATGGATGAGTACCGAATCGACTTTGAATTGATAACTCAGCTTATCGCCAAGATTTCAAGCGATGAACGTTATGTTGCCTTTAGCAAGGCGATTCTTGTCTTCTTGCCAGGTATTGGAGAAATTCGCCAGCTAAATGACATGCTCATCGGACATCCCGCTTTCCGGTCGAATTGGTATGTCTACCCGTTGCATTCTTCTATTGCAAGTGAAGATCAAGAAGCGGCCTTTTTAGTACCTCCTCCTGGCACTCGAAAGATAGTGTTGGCCACAAATATTGCCGAGACTGGTATCACAATTCCAGACGTTACATGTGTGATAGATGCTGGAAAGCACCGAGAAATGAGATTCGATGAACGAAGACAACTCTCGAGACTGCTGGAAACATTCATTTCTAAAGCAAATGCCAAGCAACGGAGAGGAAGAGCAGGCCGTGTCCAAGAAGGACTTTGCTTTCATCTCTTTACGAAATATAGACATGATGAGCTCATGGCAGATCAACAAACGCCAGAGTTACTCCGACTTTCGTTGCAAGACTTGGCTATACGGGTCAAGACCTGCAAGCTTGGTGGTATTGAGGAGACATTAGCTCAGGCTCTGGATCCTCCGTCTGCAAAGAATATTCGACGAGCCATCGATGCCCTTATCGATGTTAGAGCCTTGACTCCTGCCGAGGAACTAACGCCGCTGGGCGTACAACTCTCGCGTCTTCCCCTTGATGTGTTTTTGGGTAAACTCATTCTATTAGGTAGCATATTCAAATGCTTGGATGCTACAATAACAATAGCAGCAATATTATCTTCGAAGTCGCCATTCCAGGCTCCTTTTGGAGCACGTCAGCAAGCAGATACCGTTAGACTTGGATTTCGACGAGGCGATAGCGATCTGCTGACGAACTACAATGCATATCTGGCCTGGAAGCGTGTTTGTAACACCACAGGATCCGAATATCAATTCTGTCGAAAGAATTTCCTGAGTACTCAGACTCTCTCCAATATAGAAGATCTCAAAGGCCAACTTACCGTCTCACTGGTGGATTCGGGCTTTTTGCCGCTTACGGAACAAGAGAAATCCCATATCAAACGAAATAGATATTCGAGCCGCCGACATGACTTCTTTGAGCTACCCCAAAGAGCTAATGTCAACAGCGAAAACGATTTGATAACACAGTCTGTCATCGCCTGGGCATTGTATCCGAAATTGTTGATAAGAGATGGGAAGGGCTTTAGAAATGTAGCCAACAACCAGTCAATATCGTTGCATCCGACTTCTGTTAATAAGGGACATCATGAGATCAACTGGCTCTCCTATTACCATATCATGCAAGCCAAACAGTACGTCTTCCTTGTCCCTAAAAACAAACTTCAGTCTCTAACTCGCTTCACAGATTTTACAATGCTCATGAGACTACGGCAGTAACGGACTTCGCTATTGCCCTCCTCTGCGGTGATGTTCGCTGCGACTTCTATTCTGGCGTTATAATCCTCGACGGCAACCGTGGCCGTTTCGCGGTATCTGATTGGAAGACAATGTTGGTTATCAAGACTCTGCGGGCAAAGCTTCGCGAGATCATGACCAGAAGCTTCAAGAATCCGGGGAAGCCACTAACTGGGCAGCAGTCCCAGTGGTTGGAGCTTTGGCAGAAGATATTCTCACAAGAGAATTTGTTGCAAGCTAAGGGCTTGCTCAAGAATTAATTTAACGTGTTCTGGGCGGATGTGGGTGGATATAGGAGTAGGGAAAGCGACGAGTATATGAAGGGTTTGATAGATTCATGGGTAGATGCACATACCAGGCACTTTGAGGCGTTTTTAGATGTCGAAAAGAGAGATTCTCGCAGAAGAAGCGCCAATAAACCTAATTAATGACTACGTGTAACGAGCAGATGGCAAACTGGCTGCTGTTTTCTGCAGCCAACTTGCACGCAGACAATGTGACAGGCCGTATCCGCGGCACGCATTGGCACCTAGGATGCAGGGAAGCCGACAAGACTGAAGACACCACCGCAGCTGCTTACATCTAGTGCGAATCAAGACGGAGCTTGGCAAAAGCCGGCAATGTTATCGTCGGGGATTTCTAGATTGAGAGGCGATAGTTGGAGGGGCTTGGAGCGACTGTGGGAAGGACCTTGAAATTGTTCGGGCTGTTGTCGATACTCGCCATATTGCTCAATAGTATCTCTTCAGCCACGATTTTAATTTGCAGACGAACGTCGAACGTGATCAAAGTGTGCCAGACCATTTCATGGAATCTCTGAGTTCTCGGACACTCTAGATTGAAAGGTCCCAAGTCTGGTAAGAACTAATTCCAGGTCTAGCCGGGTAAACAGTTGGAAGATCAGTAATAACGTTGCCATCGACGCTTCTAACTTGAAAATTGTGACCTTATACTCGAAAGAAAGTCCAAGACGCAGATGCCATTCCCGCCGGCACCAAAGCTTCCTCGGCGAGCCTGCCTCGCCTCCTCTACAAGGCTTCGACACTTCACACCTGTACAACCTGAACCTGCACAGGGAGCTTGCTTGCATCCCGTTGCGCCCAAACCGTCTCAATCTCAGACCAGATACTGTCTCTTGTCTCAATGTCGTTGGCTTCCAAATGCTCGTCCTCACATCTCTTGTGAAACCTCTCTCCTGCCCGGACAATATCGTCCTTCTCATTACAGCCATTAAGAAAATCCAGCGTCTCCACCATCGCTTTGAAAACCAACGTCGAAGGCAGCAAGTCCAAGTCAACCCATCGAAGCTTGTCCAGACGGTACTCTTTTTCTAGGCCTAGACTAGCTTGGATAATACTCTTGAATCTCTTGTCATTGCGCTTCACCTCCTTGGTGCTGCGGAAATCGAGTGATGTCATAGAAGAAGTCTGGAGCAGGTGAGCAAGGACGGTGAGCCAAAGCTCGGCCGTGGACGCATAGAGGAGCATCCCTAGGAAAGCGAGCTGTAGGCGCGCGTCCATGTTCACCATGCAGGCCACGGAAGCCAGAGCCGCGACGCTTCCCGTCAACATCCAAGCCCAGTGCAGGAAATTGTGGTACGCCGCATGGTCGAATACCCATTTGGAGCGTGCCCACAGCTCGAGGATGTCCTGGCGGCCTTTGAAGATAACTAGTCCGCCTACAGGGCGCTGAAAGATCGCAAAGACGGCTTTGTCATCGACTTTAATTTTGAATGATGCGTCTGGCCGGTTTAACTGGCGGAAAGAAATCGCAGTCGAGACGACCCAGTAGAGGGTGTAAGACGCAAATAGAACGACAGCCCAGAGGTCACCAAGAAGGGAGCTGAAAATCGTGCCGGAAAGGACTATGATGCCCATAACAATCTCGGTGCACAGAACACTCTTCTTAGCCATCATTATCTTCCAATGCGGTGACTGGGAATTGCTTGTAGACAAGGAACTCTGAACAGCCACAATCATGATGTCGTTTGTTGGAATATCCGACGGCTTGAAATTGATAACCTCGAGGAGTCTCAGGTCGCTATTCATAACAGGCAGTTTTGAAAACAGATTCTTCGACGCCCCAATACTCGACTTGACATCCAGAACCCCTATAGTCTGGGCACACATGTCCACAGCCGGGTGCGTCGATCCATAATTGCGTGTCGCATGGCTGACCAACATTGACACAGGAGTTAGCACTGCACCGATTTGAAGCAGATGGGGCCAGCGGAAGGTCTTCAGGTCTGGCTGCATGTACAGACGTCCGGCGCTCGCAGAAGCACGAGGGTTCCAGAGGACAGCAAGTAGAGAGAGGGGATCGAAGGATACAGCATCTGTGGATTTAAGAGTAGGTTGTCTGATTTGGGAGTTCCAAGGCAACGCTGCTTCGGCGAGCAATGCCGGCAGTAAACTTGCGAGGCATAACGATAGCTTAACAGCATTGGCCATTGTGCTGCCTGCAGCATTAAGAGCGGCTGGAGCAGTTCGAAGATGAAGACATGCGGCATGAGGGAGAAGGGGAGAAGGGGACACGATAAAAAATATATTGCTGGCCGGAAAGGTGATGCAGAACAGAAGACAGAAGACAGGAAACAGGAAACAGGAAGTAGGGTGCAACGGCTAAATCATTGTTGTCGCTCAGAAACAGCCTTGGATGGTGTCTGATATTCAGCTTGCAAGTTGCAATTCGAGGCTGAGATTAGACTTGGCAGATGGTTATGGTGGTGCTTAATGCAATTGCAATTTGATTTGCTCAGCAATTGCCAATAATAATAATAATAATAATAATAATAATGTGCGTGTCGGTGATTCCGCTTCAAGAAATGGGGGATCTACATCGGGTAATCCGGACCCCCGCACGCCGGTCCGCTTATGATATATATGTATATATATATATATATATATATATATCCCACTCTGTCCCGAATGTTCTCTTCAATATGGCTTCCTTATTCCTAACTCTCTTAGCCAGTACCCAATATCCAACAACTACCGTGAGCAAATATCCCAATCTGGAAGACCATCCCCAACTTCTCGCCATCAACGATGCTTTTCTGCAGCCGGCATGCAGCCACGCCATTCCGTCTTTGAAATAATGCGCCGTCGTTCAGGAAGATAACGAAGTCGGCGGTGAAGTAGGGCTGTTGAAGCCAGCTATATAGACCGGTTGTGATGAGTTTTTTGGGTGTGTTGAATTGGAAGTTGTTTAAACAGACATACTTCTGTCAACTTCTAAAATATGTCTCAAACACAGCAGATAAGCCCTACGGACGAGAATTTGCGGTCTGAGAACGTCGACGGCATAATACCTGAGGATGTCGAACTCCTACAAAGCTATTGCGACGCCGATCTGGTGCAATGCATCCAAAAGTCTCCCCGTCTACCCCACCACAGCGGCATATTCATTCTTTCGGCCAATCTCATAGCCAAAAATTGTCCATTCGAACTTCTTCAAGACGCAGTCGGGGCCATGGAAGCAGCGACACAGCTGGGTGTTCGCGTTCCAGCTGTAAAGCGGATTGTCACGTCCAATGGGGACACCTACCTTATAATGGAGCGCATTGACGCTGTAACCTTGGAGGCATGGCCAAAATTGGGCTGGTTCACTACAGTCAAGCTTGCTCTGCAACTTCGCTGGTTTGTTCGCCTTCTGAGGTCTTTGACTTCGTCAACAGCAGGATCCCCGGTATCTGGCGAGTGCAGATCGTTCTACCTCGAAGATCGCTTTATGCTACCGCCCAAGTCAAGCCCAGCAGTCATCATATCTTTTATCCAGTTCTGGACCCGTTTTACGTCGATTGGACAGGCAATGAAAACTGCCGCCCAAGACCCAGTGCCATCAACAACCTTTACACCCGCTACTCCAAATACTCTCGTCTTCACTCACCATGACCTTGCACCTCGAAACATTCTGATTGACCGTCTTGGCCAACTTTGGGTACTGGATTGGGATTATGCAGGCTGGTATCCTAGATACTTCGAATACGCCGCCATGCAAAATTTTCCCGTCCCTCAAGTTTGGACTCGATTTGCACGGGCAAGATGGTTTCTGTTTACCTGGATCACAGTTGGTCGATTTGAGCAGGAGAGAAAGGTCCTAGAACTTATTAGGACAAAATTTACCCGTTTTACATTTGGGCGACGATTCGAAATTTTGGCAAACAGAATTCCAGCAGGACGTCCTGTTTCTTAAGTTAAAACTTACCCGAAAATGGAGACCTATTGAGCGTTGTTCATGGACCGCGACTGGGACATCGACTCCTTCCAGTCTTCGGATTACACCAAGAGGCCTATTTCTATTCACATATGTGCCTATCGGAATGCGTCCAACGTGGGAGATGAGGAAGGAAACCCTCCAACAAATTACTGGGCAGTTTTTCTTGAGCTTGAAGGCGGTCATTCTGTCCGTATTGACATGAGCCCCGGATATGGCTCAGATGGACGGAGAGGAAAGATTGTCCTTTCCTCGAGAAACTATACCTACACTCAAAACGCCATCAAAGCTCTAAGCTTCCCTATTATTGGATCGACCCACGGTTCAGACCTTCATCAACCTAATTAATAATAATGGTAAGTCAAGTCTTTGTAATTCTCCGGATATATTTTACTCTAGTTTATACACAACTCATAAGGCATTGAAAGCCTTTTTGTTATCCCATTAGTGTAGTTCACCCACAATTCCTAGAACATCCTCACGAGTAATTCACTCACATCTCCTGAGACATTCTTACGAGTAATTCACCCAATCTCCTCATAATTTGCTATCTAGCGAGTAACCTGTGAGGTGAGCGCTTTCGACATTTTAGGATCACGGATATCGTTTTTTGGGGTTTGGAAAATATGGTCTGTCGTTGTAACAGCGGCGCATTCGTCTCAAGGCAGCGTGATGATAATAATAATAATAATAATAATAATAATAATATCACTGAAAACATCCCCTGTGCACGAGCTCCCAGAGCTTTAAGGACGACGGACTTGGGACACCATCACACATACAATTTGAGATCCATAGATGTGTTCCGTCACCCGTGACCTTGCGGGACGACTCCTATTCTACAGGTATGTATGTATGTACATATGTCTTCTCCTCGAGGTTTCTCACCCTTGCGCTAGTATGTACGTCACTTTGCCAAGCTTCGAGATCCAGAAAAGGGGGGGTCGGGTTCGGAGAACAGTGGCAGAATGACAGACGACAGCTGAATATTGTATAGGAGCCTGCTGACAGGAATAAGCACAGCTTCTCAACTTCTCAACTTCCTCATGTCTTAAGATTTTCCAAAGGCTCCTAGAGCTCTGAACTACGTCTGAAATCAAGATGAAAGCCATTTTTGCTGCCCCAGCTACGCTGGCCCTTGTCTATAGAGCTTATTCGCATCAGTCGCTGACGCCGCTTGGCATTGTTGTCGCGGCGCTGACGGCCGTGGCGCATGCTGTTCACCCTTGGAATCTACCATTTGTGCTTCTGGTTGTCTTCTTTTTGGCCGGAACGAAAGTTACGAAGGTTCGTCGGCTTAAACAGACCTAGGATATTGAAGGGGAATAAGTCTAGCTAATCAATATTCTGTAGGTCAAGAAAGATATCAAAGCGAAGCTAACTATACAATCAACTGGTGGTGCCGGCGGAGAAGGGCCACGGACACATGTTCAAGGTCAGATGGTCCTCTCCTGTATTAAGACCACCAAGGACAATGCTGACCTACCGTCCAGTACTCGCGAACTCCCTCGTCGCTTCTATCCTATCCCTCCTCCACGCCTACACGCTATACAAGGACCCAGAGGTCTGCTACGGATGGGGCGGCACTCTACGAGATGTCCTCCCAATCGGCATAATCGCAAACTACGCAGCTGTCGCAGCCGACACCTTCTCCTCCGAGCTCGGAATCCTCTCCACACATGAGCCACGTCTCATCACATCGCCGACGTTACGGCGCGTACCGAGAGGCACGAATGGAGGAGTCACCATATGGGGCCTCGTCGCCGGTTTCCTCGGCTCCCTGATAGTCGTCACGACTGCTCTGTTCTTCACGCCGTTCTGTCCGGCGTATCATGGACCGGATCATGTAGCGCCGTCGGGGCTGGAGGGAGGCACGACTTGGGGCGCGAATGAGAAGCTATTCCTCGCCATCGGCCTGACGATATGGGGTACGCTGGGCAGCGTGCTGGACAGCATCTTGGGCGGCCTCTTCCAGCAGAGTGTCAAGGACACGCGAACTGGGCGCATCGTCGAGGGCGATGGCGGGAAGAGTGTTCTTGTCTCGAAAGGTGGGTCCAAGAGCATACGCACGAAGTCCGCAGATGTCCAATCGATCTTGCTAAGTGGGGAGGGCAAAGAAGCGATCCCGAAGCAGGTTGACGAGGATGATGCGTTGCTGGGACCGACGAGAGTGGCTGAGGCTGGATGGGCTATTCTGGACAATAATGAGGTCAATTTTTTGATGGCAGTGAATATGAGTCTGGGGGCTATGCTTATTACAGCGAGGTACTGGAATGTGCAGCTACCCGCTGAATATGCGCAGTATGCGTTATAGAATATGACACGGAAGACTATCATAGAAGACGAGCGATACATTTGGGACGGATGATTTGGTGGTTTAAGGTTCTAAATGCTTTTCCAAGCCTGGCAAGCATCTCATTCCCGAAACTTCTTCTCCTCCTTCCGCAGCCTTTCAACGACCTTCTCTCTCAGAAAATCGCTTAATTCCAGTCTGTAAGTGTTAGTAGATGCGTTATACGCCGTCTCCAAGGAGAACTCACATTCCCTCCCTCGTAACAATCCTATAAGTCCCGCTGGGCTGATAATTCCCCCCATCCAAAATCAGCCCATTCGCATCGACCTCCAAGCTCCCAAAAATATCTTCCGGACACGCAATACGTCCAAAGTCCGGGGGACTCCTAAGATCGCTCAGGTGGACCCATCCTCCCCTCCCAGCACCACCAGCTCCATGCCCAGTTGTTGCCCCGGCTCTATCGCCTCCAGCTTGGAATCCCGCATCGCCCCGCCTTTTGCGCTGGCCTGCGAAGAGCGCGCCGCCTGCGCCAAACGATGCGCCGGCGTTCGATGCGAATGCTTGGGCTTGTGCTTGGACGCCTGGATCTTGTGCTGCGTACTCCTTGAGCACTTCTTGGAGGATGTTGAGGAAGTTGGGGTTTTCGGCGAAGGAATTGGGCGTTGGAGGAAGGGCCTTGGTGATGCCAATTGCTAGTTCTGGAGTTGGCGGCGTGGTTGGAAGGAGAGAGAGGTAGGATGAATTCCCGATATGGGGGAAGGTGTACTTGGTAGATGTTAGCTTTGAGGATGCTTCGCACATATCTAGAGAGCTTACAATGTGAGGATTATTGGACAACGTCCCCAGTGTCCGTCTTGCGGACTTGGAGAAGTAGTTTAGAGCTGTCCTCCTCAGTGGCGGTGCAAACATTCTGAATTATATTTGATATATGGAGTATGAGTTTCCATCAGAATTCTGGTACTCAAGCTCGGTTTAGATGACGTCTGTGCAAACAGAGCAAACATCCATCTCATAATCCTGCTTCCACAGGATAATTGTCAATATTCTGCACTGCCAAAACAGGAGTACCTATTATTTTGGACATTAAACAAATACATTTGAAGCTTTGAGAAGGCTATCTGGCATCTAGAAATTCAAGGAATGTACACTGTGTGTTGATGTTCAACTCAGCATCTCTGAATGCGAGACTTCATGAAAAGGGGACACTCGTTACCCCTGTCCCCTCCTTGGCATCGCGTCCCCCCAATTCGCGTTGTAAATTCTGGGGAAAGCCAAACGATAACATCAACGACCACGACGAATCCCTAAATCTCAACCTCCAAAACTTCCCAAATACGACGATCTCTCTCACCCTTCCCACCTCATGCACTCATTCGCCTGCTCAGCATAAGGTAGACCTGCAACAGCCGCCATCAAATCCCCCAGCCTCTCCGGGCATCTCACCCCTTCCCCATCTCCAAAATGGTTGAATACCTGCACAACGCACCCATCGTACTCGACAATGGCTCCGGCACGATCCGCGCCGGTTTCGCAGGCGAGGACCTGCCAAAATGCTACTTCCCCTCCTTCGTCGGACGTCCCAAGCACCTCCGAGTCCTGGCCGGCGCGCTCGAAGGAGATGTGTTTATCGGGCAGCGGGCACAGGAGCTACGGGGGCTGTTGAAGATCAGGTATCCGCTGGAACACGGCATTGTGACGGACTGGGACGACATGGTGAGGATCTGGGAGTGGGTGTATGGGGATGGGTTGAAGACGCTGAGCGAAGATGTGAGTAAAGCAGAGATGGGGAATTGGATGCGAAGCTGACGGAGATAAAGCATCCGGTGCTGTTGACGGAACCGCCGCTGAATCCGAGGAGTAATCGCGATACGGCTGCGCAGATCCTTTTTGAGACATTCAACGTTCCTGCTTTATACACCTCGATACAAGCCGTCTTGTCACTCTACGCCTCCGGGCGAACAACGGGTGTAGTCCTCGACTCAGGCGATGGTGTTTCCCACGCAGTACCGGTATACGAAGGTTTCGCGATGCCGAGTTCGATACGCAGGATAGATGTTGCGGGGAGAGACGTCACAGAGTACATGCAGACATTATTACGGAAATCAGGCTATGTCTTCCACACCAGTGCCGAGAAGGAGGTCGTCAGGATGATGAAGGAGAAAGTCAGTTATGTAGCTGCGGATCCGAAACGGGAAGAGAAGGAGTGGTCTGGAGGGAAGCTGGCGGAAGGGAAGATGGTGGAATATGTCCTGCCTGACGGCAACAAACTCAAGGTCCGCATCCCATCCAGCAACTAAGCCTCGACGTCTTGCTAACAGCAACAGATTGGCACAGAGCGTTTCCGCGCCCCTGAAATCCTCTTCGATCCCGAGATTATCGGACTCGAATACCCAGGTATCCACCAAATCGTCGTCGACGCCATCAACCGAACCGATCTCGATCTGCGCAAAGCGCTCTTCGGCAACATCGTGCTGTCGGGCGGCAGCACACTGACGAAGGGGTTCGGAGACCGATTGCTGCACGAGGTGCAGAAGCTGGCGGTGAAGGATATGCGGATTAAGATTTTTGCGCCGCCCGAGAGGAAGTACTCGACGTGGATTGGGGGGAGCATTTTGGCGGGACTGAGCACGTTTAGAAAGGTATGTAATGCCGGTCACCCAGACGCTCGGAGGGGAAAATGTGCTAATATAAGCCGAAGATGTTGGTTAGCATGGATGATTGGCATGAGAACCCTGATATCATCCACACGAAATTCACGTAGATCGTCACGTATATATCAAACGACCGAGACGGCATCTCTGCGCACCAGGGCCAATTCGACATAACAGCTAGCAGAACATTCCTGCTGCAGCCCATCTCGAGCACTACACCAAGCACGTCTTTGGGTTTGGCCCGACATTGCATGCTTGTGCGGCGACACGGCTGTCAGATTGGAGAGGATGGGGAAAGGAGGGATGTTTATGTATAGTAGAGCACGTCAGCGTGGGGATGTAGAACTAGCGAGCGAGCGAATGAGCGAGTAGTGTGAGGAGGAAAGCCGTGTTTCAATGATACCCATTTGCCTGCTCCAGTCCCTTTGCCCTCCCACCTCCGTGTTGCTGTGAAAACCTGTGTGGTGTTCTTCCCTTCATTTTTTCCTCTGTCAGAGCTGTATGCTGTGAAACTGACAGCGGCGGCAGCCAGATTTGCCAGACAATAGATAGATAGACACGGCACCAAGCGTCAGTGCTCCTCCATCGCCGCAGGCCAGGGGTTTTCTACCACGAAACCATATGTGTACCTTTCCGCTGCGCCCTCGGCCTTCCATTCGTCATGCCTCACCACTGTCAGCTCGATGTCGTCTCACTATATACGACTATGGCCACTGGTCCTTGCCATACACTCGCTCGTTGCATTTACACCCTCCCACGGCTCTGCCGACGCGTCCCGAGCCAGGACGCACGCTCTCCTCAGCCCTTGCCAGTCGCCATTCCATTCGCCAGTACACATGTCATCGCTGCACGTTCCGCGAGGGTGTTTTTCGTGATCTGGAGGATGACGCGGCGCGGGAGATTGGGAGGCAGACAGAGAAACGGAGGGGTATAAAATGCTCACTCTCCCGCGGGTCTGTACGAAAACGGAACAACTTGGGAAATGGTAGAGTCGCTGTTCTATCATGCCCCCTGCCAGTTCCCTTGTCAGTTTTTTATTTTCTCCACCGTTAGATCAGATCTCGCACGGCGTCGTCCTCTTCGGCGTGGAGGATGCGGTGGCGGGGGAGGGACGGTGGCGAGAGCGTGGATTCGGTGGTGGAGGCGAACAGCTGTGCCCAGCTGTGCGAACGAGCAGGATGGAGGAAGAGAGAGGGTTTGCCGGATAGGAGGAGATGGGGAGTTCAGACGTCGACGGCATCCCAATTGATGTTCGTTGTGATTTCTTCTCCGGGGAGAAGGACATGGGGAGGAGTGGTGACCGAGGGTTTTTATACGTGGATGCGAGAGTGATAGTTCCGCAGAGGCTTTGGGGACGCGACGTTGAACTAGATGAAGAAGCTTCATACATCTCTTAACATCTCTTGTCTTTCTGCCACCTACTGCAACCCAGCATCGACAACCCAACAATCCATCTAAAATTTCCTACCTTCCCTTCCTTTCCCCTTCTCGACCTCCACTCCCCTCCCCTCCCCGTCGGGTCGGCTCTCCCACTCCATCAGCATCCGCATCATCCTCTCCCCGCTACATATAAACCGCATCTCCATCCTTCTGACCCTCTCTTCCCCGCCACGAGATTTTCAAGGTGAAACGAAGCTTCCCCAAGCATCATCAGCCAGATGATCATCTCAGGATGATTATCCGGCGGCAAGCTGAAGTTAAAGGATGTCCTCGCGTAGAAGATGCATGGATTTACCTAAAGAGATGTTCTTAGATCTAGATGCCTTCGAAAATCAATGCTGCTCACCCTAGCAAGAAGAATCTCTAACCAATTTTTACCCAAAGTCTTCTGTGACTTGACATTGGAAATGGCGACGAAACTCGAAGAAGCCTTATTTGCCTCTCAGAGACGCTCGTTTTTTTTGGAATAAGGGTTACTAGCCCCTGGTATCTGACAGTCGCAGGAGGATCAGCAACAAGAAAGAGCGTGAGGGCGGGTAAACACAGTAGTGGGAGTTGTTGCGGCGGTAATAAAGGAGATGGTGAGAAGAGGAAGGGTAGCGGAAGGCAGAGGGAAAAGGGAAAAGGGAAGATGCGGCAGGAAGGTATGCGCGAAAAGACGAGAAGATGGGGGAGAGTAGAGAAGGAGCTGGGACGCCCATAGCAGGAGTGTCAGCAGCATCATATGATTTCTTGCGGAGGAACTAAGAGCGGAGAATAGGAGAAAGGGGAGGAGTTTATATACCCCGCTTTTCCTTCTCCTCTACTGCTAAAGTTACTTAACGAGAAGCGGGGAAGTATATCGCTCGGAGCTCCATGTGGGAAAGTGAGTGTGAGGCGAAGAGATGATTTAAAGCATACTCTCGATCTCTCCATATCACCACTGTTCAGCAAATGCATCTGCTTTCAGCCCCGTCGCTTCCACCTCTGTATCCTTCCCTCTCCATCCCAGAATCACCAAAGCCAACAGACGCGACTCGGTTCCGCAGTTTGATATCAAGCCGTTCGCGCAGCAGAGCGCGGTCAAAGACTGATTGGGACTCACATAAGGCCCTTGCAGGCTCCCCAGCCTTCCCTCTCCGCAGACACCGGCGCGCCGATGGTACAAGGCCTACAATGCAAAAACACTCTCATCCCTCTCATGCCTCTTTCCTCATCCCCCGGCTCCTCTTCCGCGGAGATTCGCATGCTCGGACAGCCTGCGGCGACGACAGTGACGACATCTCGGCAACACTGATGAGGACAACGGCGAGAAGCTCCGAAGCAGCAAGGCAAAGCAGCGCGACAGCCGTAGTTCGGCGCCACCGGCCATACCGCACACCCGCTGGAGAAAAAACTGCAACCTCAGGAGCTCGAAGCTTGGCAACGGCAGGTTTACTGGATCATCAATTGTTTGTCTCCTGACTTGAGCCGGTGCCCGTTCGAAATGGTGGTGAGGCCACCTTTTCCATCTTCGCGGGGAGTCGGGGCTGTCGAGTCAGAAAGCTCGTTCAAATACATCGTGTCCTTGCCCATTAGGACGGCGTCCTTCACGATGATGCATACTTGCCCTTTCGATCGCATCCTCGTAAGACTCTTTCTTGCTCTTCAGGTCCGCGAACTCCTTATGCATAGCTTTCTGGTTCTCGACGTGAGCTTCGATGTCCCTGCTTTTGACCTGAACTTTGAGTCCTCGATATCGACGAATCTGACATATCAATATCATTTCCTGAATACTCGCTTGCTTATGTAATCCTCAACTAAGAGTTTCACACAGTCCTTGGGGTTCCTTTCCAATGATTTAACCCTTGATCATAGCTTTTAAAAATTATCACCACTTCCATTGATTTATCCCCTTTGAAGAACTGCCTTTAAAAACCGCTTGTTTGTCTCAACGATGTTGACCGAAGCCCCTTAACATCAGACGATCATGTCTTCTTCCTGTGGCTCTTCTTTCGGTTCCTTCTCCATTCTCCCCTGTCTCTCTCTTTTTATCCTTTTCTGGTGGCTCTTCCTTCGCTTGTTGTGAAATGAGGATTATGTAGTAGTAGACAATGAGAGTGAAAATACTCTATGACAGTAAGAAGAAAACGACAAGGTAGTGATGAATACTAAGAAGGGGAAGTGAACAGATGAAAGGTTATGAGAATAGGGGAGATACAGCGGTATGAGAAGGAATCTTCTCTACTTACGCTTGACTTTCTCCAATTGAGGATTTCGATGACGGAAACCAGTATCTCGGATGGGGTCCAGTCATGATTGAGAGCAGTCGCATTCGTGGCAGTGCTCTACGAGAAGAGAAGTCTCCATCCTGGACTTCCAGATCGGAGACGAAACTTCGAGCAGTGCAACGTCCTAGAGGTCCGGAAGAGCCACATGTGGAAATCCGAGCGAATGAACGAAGGATGCGGATATGCTTTCAAATCGACTTGATACAGCTCCCTGAGCATATTAAAAGTGCATTGACGATGCTGACCATGCTAAATGGTAGGTTATTGCCGGCCAGGATGCGGCGTCTGACGGCTGCTGTGCCTGGATCTGTGCGACAGGTGTTTGCTGGCTGTACATGTAGCAGTGTAGCACATTGGCGACATGCTCTGATGCTGTCGAATAGGGGCTGGGTCGAGGTGACTTCGGATAGAGGCACAGCAGAAGCGATGGGACAATAATATAGGTACTTGTGCGTACAGTGAGTGGTACTGGTATGCCAGTAATCTACTGTAAGGGGTGGTGTTTCAGGGTGTCGAACGAAGCAAGCCTGGATCCTTCTCTATATTTAGTCGGCAAACCTTATATCGTCATCAAGGAATGGGTTGAGCCTCTGAGGAATCAAGGTGATGTCGTTGAGGGGAGAAGGGAGAAGATTAAACGTCAAAGAAAGAAGAGAGGAGAAGAAGGAGAAAGGAGAAAGGAGAAGGGAGAAAGGAGAAGGAGAGAGGTCACAACATCTCGAGACGCAGTATCAAGGGGGTCACGAGACAAGACAAACATTGTCTGCATGCCTCGTATTGCAGGCCGGCACGTCTTTATATATCTTATATATTATATTATATATATAATGTTATATATAATGTTATATATAACATTCTATATTGTTAGGTATTATTAAATCACGAATCTACATACCTTGGCCACATCACTGAATACAGCAGCCTATTCGCTATTATTCTCTCCTGCAAAGTTTTGAAAATGCCTCTTCCCTGCCTGATTCGCCCAGTTCTGCCTGTGATGCTGTGTCCTCCCGGATTCCCAGCCTCGTCGTGTCTTCTTCTCTCCATCTTGGTCCAATAATGGTCCAATGATGGTCCTGCGCCTGCATGTCCGCATCTGCACGGAAAGACTGAGATCGCTCTAGGCCAACCTCTTCAATTCCCTCGATAACTCTGCGACGACGACGACGACGACGACGATACTCGACCCGACTGGACTCGACTCGACTCTACTCTACTCTACCTACTGCTCCCTACTCTTGCCTACTCTTGCCTTCAACCCCTAATACTTCTGCAATATACCCAATATACCCATTGTTTTGAGCGTTTTGCCTATAGATCCTCCATTATTACCCTGGCAATACCTCCATTTCACTCTTGCGACAACTTCAGAGGCTGCTTGCATCTAATTGCAGCAGCGAATCCACGATAAACGGCATATCGCATCCGACCATCAGAGTCGCCCAACTGCTGAGGATTAGATATCTTCACTTTCTATTGTTACAGCTTACCCCCAACTCCTCTCGACTATCGCCGACCCCTACGCCATCATCCATCATCCATTATCCGACGACGCTGTCTCACCTTCTATAAACGAGATCGACGTACAACAAACGGCGAGACTGAGACCCCGTCAGTTCATCCGAGTGCGACTTATGATGTACACGAATCTGCAATGACTTTATGATTTTACAGCCCGGCAAAGAATGAGTACTCGCGTTCGATCTCCGCCCGCGACTTTGACCATATAGACTAGACTGCATTGCTTCTCACAGAGACACACTGCCCTTCACATCTCAGCATGCCGTCATCACAACTCGAGACCTCGTCAGTCTCGCTGGATGGCTTCAGCGGAGGCTCATTGAGACGGCACAGGGCCTTACCACATCCAAGACGAGACTGCTCGCCGGAAACATATCCATCACCGCCGTCCACGGGGACTCAAGGGCTGACGCTCGACACCGACGCCACTTCACCCTCGAACTCATATACGTCCAGTCCTCGAACACTGAAACACTCCTCGAAGCGCATAGGCCAGCCGGATCTCCCACCGACTCCTCCAGCACATTCGCGACAGTCCTCGAACGAGAAGCCCATACCTGCACAGTATTTAGGTAATGGTGATACTGCAGAGTCGCCGACGCCAAACACTCCACCGAATCTCCATAGTCCTCCCACTCCAGACTTCACTCCTCCGAGGACGCGCCGACTTTCGTCCATGCGACCTCCGCTGAGCGATCGGAATCCTTCATCTCGAACCGATTCCTTTAAGACAGCGCCTGAGAACCCATATTCGTCCGACGAGGAGGAGGGTTTGACTGTTGGCGCGACTTTCCCTTCGCGATTTCCTCAGGGCGCCGTTCAGGAACGGACGCCGGACGCGACGCCGGACGCGACGCCGAAATCGCGTAATGTCGGTCTAGGTCTCGACGTCGAATTCCACACTCAGCGGACACCAACGCCCATCTTACGAGAGAAATTCTCCTTCGAGATTGACGAATTCCGACGATTCGACGGAGAATGGGATTCGAAGGAAGGGAATCCAAGCGAGGCGGAGCGGGAATGGGATCATAATTTCATGAGGAATGTGACGGCGCACAGGAGGACCGCTCGAAAACCTTATATTTCCGACAACAGCCCGCCGCAGGAGGTTCTTGACGATTATCCGCTCTCGCCGACGAACGCGACAAAGCATCTGAGGGAATATGGTTTGGAGGATGAAACTGTAGATCGGCTTCGCGACGATAGCGAGATTGAGACGCCGAGAGGATCTGTGAAGCGCCAGTTGTGGCCTGGAAAGATGGCAGTCGCTGATACGCCGCCAACTCCGGATGTGAGACATTTCTCGACTATGTCCTTGAAATCGAATTCTACAATTATCGAGGCGGTTGTGGTGATTGAATCGCCGCTGCCTCAGCGAAGGCAGACTCTACGCCATACCAAGAAACAGTACGGACTTCGAGATGTCAGTCCTCAGCGTCGCGTTACCGCACAGCCAGCAACGAATGGAGTGACACATGAAGTTTCACGCCAGTTAAGTCACAAGAAGGCCAAGGTCCCTGAGGTCCCTGAAATGAAGCATGTCAGTGTCCAGTCCAATGCTACTACAAGCACCACGTCGAGCACGAGGTCTCGCAGGAAAATCCTGGCGGAGGGTAGTATCCCCGTCATAGTCGTCCCCGAACGCCGATCATCGATGAAGTCCGCTCAAGCACCGTCCTTGAGATCAACGAGTAGTCGTCGATCCAGGAAGACTGCCTCGCTCCATTCAGCTCCTCTCTCCCACTCAGCCGGATCCAATATTCCCGGCCACTTCGAACCCCCCACAATCCGGCAACGCAGGATGTCTGATTCGATTGCCTCTTCTGGATCCGAACGAACCATTGATTTTCCACCAATCATCCCAACTCGCCGATCCTCCTTATCTGCTCCCACAAGCCGCAACGTCTCCCGGACAAACTCCCTAACGGCCGAATCCCTGCGCGCCCACAACGCCTCCCAGGCCTTGTCCTCCGCCGCGCTCCCCATCCTCTCATTCGCACCACCAAAAGACTCCCCCTCCCACAACAACACCCTAACCCTCGACCGCCTCTCCGCCCACCGCCTCTCCGCCCGCGCAACCCCCTTCTCCTCCTCCTCTCACGACACGCACGGCACGGCGCTGGAAATCTCCGAAGCACAAGCCGTGCCCCTCTACCCGCACCAAAACAGCTCCGTGCTGGTGGTCTCGCATCCTTCCTCCAACCCTCATCCCTCGTCGAAGCCAAGGAGGATCACACTCCCAGAGCCCACGACCCCCACCCAAGCACAAGCAGAAGCCGAAGCCGAAGCAGACTCCCCCCTCCGCAACCCACGTCCCCCGCCGCAGCCGCCGATTATAAAGTTCACCCCCGCCACACCTGCGTCCGAGGAGGACAGGCAGCTGGGTCCCTCCGTGTCCCTGTCTCTTTCGCCCGACCCTCTCCCCGCGCGCGAGAAACTCAGCCTCGCGCTGCTGCGCCGGGCGCTGAGCAATCGGCGGCGGCGGCTGCGGCTGCGCTTCTCTCTTTGGGACCGAGACTGGGATAGTGAGGGGGAGGAGGAGGAGGAGGTGCTGGGGTATCCGACGGTATCCGATCAGTCGGATACGAGCCGGCTGCATCCGTTCTGGCGGCCGGCGAGGTTCTGGGATGATCTTGAGGGGGAGGATGGCGAGTGGTGGTTTGAGCGCGGATACGGTGCGGAGGGTAGGCGGCATGGAGGTAGCCGCGCAGGGGAGCGGTACGGTGGGGGGATGAAGAGGAGTCTGAGTCTGAGCCAGAGGCTCAAACGGACCTTCGCAATCCTGCCGATCCGCGACGACGAGGACGAGGACGAGGCGCGCGCGGGTTTCCCGACGCAGTGGCGCACGATCCGCCGCAGCGGCAGTGGCAATCTGCGTGTCGTGAGGGGGGCCAGCAGGGAGAGTCTGCGGCCGGTGGAGCGTGTGGGGTTCGTGACGGTGGGGCGGGCGGGCCGGGGCTGGGTGGGCCTCGGGGCGCTGGGGAGGAGGATTGCGGAGGGGAGGAGGGAGAGGAGGAGGGAGGGGATTAGGAGGAGGATTGGGGGGCCGAGGGAGGTGAGGGATGGTGTTGTCGAGGTGCTTCGGGGGAGGAGGATGGGTGGTGGTGGGGAGGGGATGGTAGCGTGATTTGGAAGAGGGGGCGAGGAGGGTGTGTGTACGATGACCAAACAAACACGACTGTATACGGCGGGGATGCCACGACAGGGCGCAGGGCGCCGGATGGTCTTTTCTCCAGGCGGGATTTGGGCGCAGGGTCCTGCTGTGCGGGACGTGCTTCCGATTCCCGGATCTGAGATTGGGTCTTGTTGTTGGGAGCGAGGGGCTTTTACGATTGACGAGATGAGACGATGCGATGCGTATGATACTGACATGAACGATAATGATATGATATGATATGATGGGATCAAGCGGGCTGGACGGCGGGGGTTGCTTTGGGATGGGATGGGAGCAGAGCAGAGCAGAGCAGATGGGATGAGATAGAATAGTCTGACACGCACGGCGCTAGGACCTCGAGCAGCACAGCACAGTAAAGTAGAGCAAAGCAAAGCAAATCAAATGAAAGGATGAAGCGAAATGTACACGTCCGGCTAGTTCCACCTCAGTCAGTGCATGTACGTGCGCACGATCAGGACCGCGTCTTGTCTTGGGCTGAGGTTGCGTGCGTGTGCCGCTCAGGGCCTCTTCCTAGAGAGGGCCGGACGGACGGGGCGTATATACGTCTGAGCTGGGCTGGGCGGGGTGGAGGGAGAGAGGGGTGGGAAGGGGAAGCGGAGGTGGAAATGTATGGTTTGTGATGGCGATTATAGGGAGGAAGGATTCTTTGTGGTCTGGTGTTTAGATGTGAGTTTTGCAGGTGCTGTTGCTGAGGTGAAGAAAGTATGACTTGGTTGCTTGTTTGGGGAGGATTGGTGTGGTGAAGTGACTCCCCCTTCCCCCCCGGGGTGCCGCCAAAATCTACCCCGGGCTCTTTGTAAAAGAATAATAACAATGTATGTGTGTATTATGTAATAGTAGAATGAGTGTGTTTAAGGAATTTTACACAGTAACAGGCTAGAAAGTAAGTGAGCTAGTGTATTAAGAGTATTCTAGTTTAAAGCTTAGAAACATTTATAAAAAAAAAAACCTAAACTCAGAAACTGCTAAAACAAGGAAACAAAGAGATGATATAATATCATACACCTTTATTATCTTCCTATATAACTTCCTATATAACTAAAATACATTATAACAGGGTCCTTACAAAAACTTAAAAGCCTCATGAGTTTTTGCTTAAAGGAAAGTAGGATCTGAGGAACAGGGTTCTCACAAAAACTCAAGAAACTCGCGAGTTACTTAAGTTACTTAGAAACTCAAACTTAGAAGTTTAAGTTGCTAAGGATTAAATTGAGTTTAAGCTATGTATTTTGAAACTTATGAGTTGCACGAGTTGCATAAGTTCTAAACACGTGATATTATATCTTACGAAAGCATAGTTAATCAATCAATCACTTTCATATTCATCATTACTCTGTCTACTCTTCTGCTATTTCGACGATAATTGGTTACGAATCCACTGGTCCTCTTGGAGTTCCTTAGCGGAGCTACGCTTGACCGGCTCCCACTGCAACATCTTCCGTACTAGGCGCAAAAAATTCGCCTTGTCCTGTCCCTCGAGGGTAGTTTCCCTCTGCTCCAGCGGAATCCGATCTTGTAATGAAATTCCAGCGCAGAAGTCACCTAGAAAGTCAGACAAGGTGAGCGGATACCGGCACTCACCAGATAAAAAGAAGGTTGGCTTACCTTCATCGGAAAAGAATGTGTGGCTTAGCTTCCCTTGCGCAAGAAGACTGAGCGGCGGGGGGCCCAGAAGACTTATCATCTCGGCGAGATGGGCTCGACTTCGGTATGTCCGAAATTCTGGGTCGTGGCCGGTGAACAGGGACTCGCCTTCGAAGATGTCCCAGATCTGTGATGCAAGTTTTAGAAAAAATTGCTGCACCGGTATTATCAGATTTATTGTCTTACCATACATCCTGCATTCCATATATCGACGCTGTACGTCCATGGGACTTCCAGAATCACCTCCGGTGCTCGATAGATATTAGGTTGGATGTCTTCCGAGTGCTCTATGCCACCGGGCACGGCCGAGCCAAAGTCGCATAGGACCGGGGGCGCCCCATTCCCTGGGCATTCTGAGTTCCCGGGACACGTAGATTATTCTTCCATCTAGCTCCTTCCTCGGACACGGAGTTTGGAGCTCCTTCTCTTCGAAGTCGCTGAAAACCGAATCATCGGCGATGCCGAGCATGATGTTGTCGGCCTTGATGTCTGATGGGATTCTCGAGTAAGGAAAGAATAGAAGCAGAGGAAGACAAAGTCGGAGCACATACCAGCATGTATGATCTGGCATTGTATGCAGATAGTCGAGCGCCAAAAACAGGCGCTGAAGCACAAATGCCAGGACTGGTGTGGGCAGCCTCCCCACCGGGTTGCGGTGCAGAAAGGTCAACACACTCTCCCACAATGGAGGATGCACGAGGCATCGATGTTGATCTTCGGGCCCATTGACATCAAACGAGTCAAGTAACGACCTAACAGCATTGCGGCCTGGATGACTCTTCGAGGCTCTCTCCATGCGTTTGTATATGTTGAGCTCGTCATCCAATTGCTGTCCCATGGATGTAGAATTGATAAAGATTTTGAGGGTAACATAACGACGACAGCTGTAATAGTGCGTGAGCCAGCTGATTCATCATGATGGTTATTTCCATGAATGCCATGGGCATCTCACTTCATGTCCCGCGCAAGCCACACAGTTGAGCTAGCTCCAAACCCCAGTTTTCCTACGACTTGATATCGGTCCCTGAAGACTTCTCCTATCCGGGCAGGATAATACCGGGAAGCAACATAATCTGGGATGGTCTCTTCTTCGACTTTCTGACTTGCAGGTATCCTGACGAAGTTCGGATTGGAGAAGTTGAGTGGCTTCCATGTCCGTCCGAGCCTGCATAGGGACCGCAGAAGCGACGGCAACATTGTCTGAGACGACGGGACACAGGTTGATCGCGTAAAGCTCTGGAAACGAAGGAGCAGAACGAATGTCATCAAAACTGTGTATTGGTAATGATGATGTAGATGCTAAGAATACAGAGACCAGAAACCACCAGATAGATGCATGACTGGCGGAGTGTTGCAATCCGTTGTTCTGACACTGGATATTCGGGCCGTATTGGGCTCAACTTAGGGCTCGATAGCCTAGCAATTAGGGATATAGGCACTCGTACGGGGCTCAGTTTACTGGTATAACAGTCGATTGAATCACTAAATAGGCGGCCACGTACAGTACGTTGCTCGTATACTGGTGGCTGCCCCCTGGGCCCGAGCCCGAGCCTGACTAACCAGGCCTGACAGCGCACCAGAATACAACAGCCCCCTTACGTGGCATTATGGAGTAGAATAGAATACCGCAGTACAGCAAATAAAGCCCCTATCACCCCCTAATTCCGTCGCAAAGACCCTGTAGGGCGCTATCTTATATATAGCTTAAAAGCGGTGGTGGGCCTATGCGTACCCGTTCCGTAATTAGGCGGCGGGTGCTAAACTTAGCGTAGCATACTTAATAACTAAGATTATATTTTCTAAATCTTTAGCAATTTCTTTAAATTTCCTACAAGTAAAACTATTAAAGGTACTAGGTAGCCCTTTCACTAGTAGTTAGATAATATAAGACTTAAGGATCTTAATCTTAAGTCAATTAAGATATATCCTAGTAAACTATGCAATGGTGTTTAAGGTGCGGGTTTTGGGAACTTGGTTCTAAGAAGATTCTCCTAGGACCAGGGTTCTCCGGGAGTGGGATTCTGGGGATATAGCATCACGTGATGGAATAGCACCATAACACTTGTGCACTTTACTCATCACCGCCTCACATATCCTCGTATTTCAAGTCCATTAACAGTAGTCGCATTCTTCCAACACCATGTCCGAAGGCTACAGCATTGAGCGCGTAGCCGGCGTAAAGCGGTTTTTAAGCACCTTTTACGGCAAGGATTTCGCCGACACTGCCGAACGGTCTTTCTTGGGGGAGCATTTCACTGATATCGCCGAGTTATTTGGACCAGAGACCGGAAACAAGACGAAGAAGCAAAATAATTCCAGTACGACGTGTATCGGGCCTTTCCAATCGCGCCTGTCTCCTATCATTACCCAGAGTCACACGGCTTCCTCCTATGACGATCCGCGCGATAAAATACGTTCGGACCTTAACAACAACGAAGATTTACTCACCGCGATAGACTGCTGCGACAGATGCCAGATTATGACAGGCACGATCGAAGGGCTCCGAGCCTTGTGAGCGACGAGGGCTATGAGCATTACACTTGGGACGAAGCTAAACGGCAATCAGCTGCCAGCCATTGCCCCTTCTGCGAGTTAATCCTCCAGATCATTGAGGAGTGCAAAATTTGTGGTGAATCTCGTATCTTAAGAGACAGCATCATCCGAGTCTGTGGATTGACAATTGGAGACGTCGAAGTGGACGGAAACCCTTTTCGGTCAGGTGCTCGTCTCGAGTCTCTCAAGCTGGAAATACCTATGGAACCCGAGCTGAACTCTAATCAGGAGTCGCATCATCATACTCTGGGTCTAGTAGCTTTTGATGGTGAGTTCGTCGGGAAGTATCCAGGAATCAGGGGTTTCGACTAACAAACCGACAGAGAGCCCTGTCGCACGTTGTGTCTTAGGCAGACGACCTGATAAAAAGCTTACCTCGGACTTCATTCAGCAGATTCGTAGATGGCTAAACGACTGCCAGGACAAGCATGAGTCATGTCCCCGCCGTTGCACTCCTGTACTCCCCGCTAGAGTGGTAGACATTGGTGACGGAGTAGATTCTCCCATTCGCCTATATATCAACCAGAGTGGCGCTCGAGGACAATACGCTGCCCTAAGCTATTGCTAGGGTGGCGATCAACCCCACAAACCCTACAAGACCACGACATCTAATTTAAACAGCTACACACAAGAGCTGGCCTTAAGCTCTTTTCCAAAAACACTCTCTGATGCTATCAAAGTCTGTCGCGAGGTCGGCGTGAGGTATATCTGGATCGACGCCCTTTGTATCGTTCAGAATGATCCGAATGACAAAGTGAAGCAGATTAGCCAGATGGGTAGAATCTATAAAGACGCGACATTCACAATAATGGCTGCAAGCGCTAGGAGTGTATCCGAGGGTTTTCTTGACAATGCCAAAGTCGATGCGCCTGAAGCCAAACTCCCTTTCCACATCGACGAGGACACATTTGGCGCAGTTTTCGTTAGGAGCTGCTTTAATAGTCACCCCTATTTCTTGGACAAGGAGCCGATCTTTAACCGGGCTTGGACGCTTCAAGAAATGCTTTTATCTTCCCGAATTTTGATGTTCGACTCGTACCAGGTAACTCTTAAGTGTGGCCAAAACGACTTTTGGCCAGCTATGGAAACCTATCTCCACCCCGAATTGCGCATCAACTCCAAGACTAGTCTTGAATATAGCATGCTACAAAGTTTTCATCTAAAGAGTCTAGTGAAAGAATACGATGAGAACGCTATTCTTATAAAGGAGGACATCGATGGCTTCACTACGCGGGGCTATAGTAGACAGAGCCAAATTTGGACCAATTTGATGGCCGAGTATAGCAGACGTGATATGTCTGTGATTGATGATCGCTACCCGGCTTTAGCAGGTATTACGGAGGAGCTCCAGAAGATATGGGGCGGCGAATACCTTGCGGGATTTTGGAAAACCTCAGTAGTGCAACATCTGGGCTGGGTCGGAGGCGCCATCGAAGAATTTGGAGGCACGAAATGGGAAAGTAGGCTTGAGGGTCCTAGCTGGTCATGGATGAGCCATCCATCCTCCATCAGCATTAATCCTGTCGCTATCACGGATGTGAAAGTCCTAGACTGTGTAATAGAGCTAGCATCTGTTGACCAACCGTTTGGAAAAGTCAAAAAGGGGATGTTGACCTTAGAAGCTCGTACGCTACTGTTTTCAGATCTAGGAGCCAAATTACGCCCAAACTTTAATCGAAACTGGAAGAGGGTATTGGCCACAATGCCAGATGCCATAGATGGTGTTGCACTGGACTTTCCTGAGCAAGGCATTCCAGAAGGAGACTTGAAGGCGCTTGTATTAGGCTTGACGTACAGCAATGTTGGAGAACATTGCCTGAGTCTATTAGTGCTTCATAAGCTAGAGGGCGGCGCATATGAGCGTGTAGGCCAGGCAATTATGCACACTTCTGAGGGCGACAGGTCTGAGCAGATAGGCCATTCAATTATCCACACTGCTGAGACACTACAGTCAACACAAGCAATACTAGCTAAGGCTAAGAGGGAAGTAGTTATTATAGAATAACCACTGTAGTCTCAGACGAATCCTCATCTCACTAAAGTAGCTAATACCAAGGCAAGGGATTATACTAGCACTTAGATTGCACTTTAAAAGGAAGAGTATTGCTTTTAACATGCTTAACCCTGCTCTTACATCTCTTCCTGCTATTTCATTAGAGATAATTCTAATAAGCTATAATTATATATTTAGATTAGTTATGTTAGAATCTAAGGCATAAATAGGTGTGCAGTGAGAGTATTAAAAGCAGGTAAGCAAGATGTATAAAACAGCAACAGAAGCTGCCCTTTTTAGCACCCTCCTTGCTGTCACATCGTTAAATAGAGCAAGAAAAGGAAGAGATGATATAATATCATATAGCTTTATTGTCTCTCTATATAACTTTCTACATACCCAAACACATCACAAGGTGTTTTTCTTAATCATAGTAAAGAAAAGGTATAGCTGAAGTTAAAAATTAAAACGCAGAGCTTCCCCCCTTCTCCTCTCCCCTCCCTCCTCTCCATGCTCTCCGGTCTCTCCTCCCCCTCCCCCCCAAATCTCCCCTCTCCTCTCCTCCCCCCTCCCCTCCCATCCAGTTTTCTCATCCGCAAAGCCTCGGCCAAAACCGAAAAGTGCATCCACAGACCCACTCTGAAGACAACAGACAGACAGATACGCACAGAGAGAGAGAGAGAGAGAGAGAGAGAGAGAGAGATGGAAGCGTCTCCTAAGTCCCCCTCTCGCCGTCATATCCAGGCAAAGACACCTTTTCTGTGGGAAGGAATAGAATGAATACTACAATTATAGTGCTGCTCTGCTCTGCTCTGCTCTGTTAAACCTTATATCTATATACAATACTCTTTCGCTCGTCTCATCCATCATCGCTCATCTCTCATCACACCATCACAATTACAACAGCATCGCCGCGCCCACCGTCGCCGCCCCCATCACCACCAACACGGCGCCGATGCCGCCGCCGTTCAACACCTCGCGACTCGGCATCGCCGCGCCCTTGAACACGACCGTGCTGTTGGCGGCGCTGCCCTTGCTGCCCCCGAGCTGCGCCGCCGTGCCGGTGGCGTTGCTGCTGCGCCCCAGCCCCAGGCACGTCGCCATGTTGAAGAAGATGTCGATGTTGTTGTACGTCCCCTGGAACAGCTCCTGGCACGGCCCCATCGCGTACACCGGCACGTCGGTGAGCGAGTGCACGCCCTGGCTGTCGCTCGTCGTCAGCGTGCCGTTTGACAGGAACCCCTTGGCCCCATCCGCCGGGTTCACGTAGACCTCGCTGCCGGCGCTAATGGCCGGGAGGCGCGGCTGCTTGTGCACGACGAAGTCCTCCTGCTTGTCCGGGAAGGCCACCGTGCCCTGCGCGAGCACGTAGCGCGGCGACCAGTTCTGGGGGAACGAGACGCCCGTGTTGTACTTGACCGCCGGGTCAGAGACTTGGTACTGCGACTGCCCCGAGTTCTGGTACGTGCCGATGGCGTTGCGGCGGTCGCGCTCGTCGGCGATCGACGCCATGTACTTGGTGTCGGCGGAGCCGTAGACGTCGAAGCCGTGGCCGTGGTCGGCGGTCACGAGGATGAGGGTGTCGTTGAGGACGCCGAGCGCCGTCAGCTTCTCGATGGTGGCCTTGACGGTGTCGTCGAGCTCGAGCAGCTCACCGAGCGCGCGGTCGTAGTCCAGCGTGTGCATCTGCTTGTCGATCGACGCCGCCTCTGCCATCATGAAGAAGCCGCGCTCGCCGCCGCGCTGATGCAGGATGTCGACGGACTTAAGGACCATCTCCTTAAGGCCGGGGAGGTCGGTGGCAGCCGCCTTGTTGCCGCTGGGGTGGTTCTTGGCGCTGGCGATGTTCGCGGTGTAGATGTTGCGGTCGAGCCAGGTGGGGAGGTTGGAGGTGCAGAAGAGGCCGAGGGCGCGCTCGGTGTTCTTGAGCGTGGCGAGCGAGGTGTTGTTTTGAGAGAACTGGTACCCCTTCTTCTGGAACTTGGCGACGTAATCCAGGCCCTGATAGGAACCCGAGCCGGCGATGAAGTTCTCGGCGCCGGCGCCCATGACGACGTCGGGGCCGTCGAAGGGCGTCCAGGTGTAGTTGGTGACGCCGTTGAGCATCTGGTCGACGAGCGGCCCGTAGTGGCCGCGGGTGCGGGTGTGGCCTGTCAAGGCAATTGGGGTGGCATCAGCAAGGAAGGCGGTGGAGACGACGCCGATGGCGGAGCCCCAGATACGAGTCAGCAGCTCGACGATGGTCTCGACCTTTGGATCATCGAAGGCGTCGGGGGAGGAGTCGGCGTAGACGCCCATGGCGTTGACGGTGCTCTTGTGGCCGCTGTAGATGGCGGAGGCGGAGTTGGCGGAGTCGGTGAGGTAGGTGTCCATGGAGTGGGTCATCTGGTGACCGATGACGGGGAACGTGTCCATGGCCATCTTGGTCTGGTACTTGCCGTTGATGGCCTTGTGTCCGATCAGACGGGCGGCCGTGATCATGGCGGAGGTCATGCCGTCACCGATGAAGAGGATGACGTTCTTGGCCTTCTTCTGCTCGGCGAGGTCGCGGACGACCCAGTTGGCGACCGTCTTGGTGCCGTTGTAGTATTTCAAAGTCGCCGTGTACTGGCCTGGCTCGTAGAGCGCGACGCGGCGGTAGGCCTTGGCGGCAACGTTGACATGGGAGGGGGTCTTCGCATCCTCGGCGAAGAGGTCCTCATACCACTTGAACTTCCAGGTCTCGAGCGCTGGCTCGGCGACGCCGAAGAAAGTGCTGACTGGCTGAGCAGCTCCACCTGCCTTCTGGATGGTGAGGGCGAAGTTCTTGTCTGGGACACCGCCGTTGGCTGTTCTCAAGTTAGTTATAAGTGGCAAGGCAGAGGCGCAGACGCGCAACACTTATGGACTTACCCTCGGAGCCATTGACTGGGGCGTGGACCTCGACACGGATATCGAAGTATTGACCAGCCAAGAAATCAGCCTGATCAGGAGGGAAGACACATCCCAAGTCGGGGCAGCCACCCAGGCGCTGGAAGGTCTGGGCCGAGACGAGGGCAACGAACGTAGTCGCCGCAGCGAGCTTGGAGAAAGCAACCATGATGACGAAGGACGAAGGACGAGGATGAAACGATTGGAGAGAGACGGCGAATGCTTGGAGACGAGGCCTGAGCTGCAAAAAGGCAGAGCAACGGGGGAACAAAGTGTTTATATAATGGAAAGCGACGACCTACCTCTTCCTGGCCCAGCTAGCTAGCGCCTCGAGGCCATGTGCTGCCGGAGATGTGAGACTCCATTGGCCTAGTGGCACTTCGGTCCCAGCAACAGCAGCAGCAGAAGAAGCAACAAACAACAAGAACAACAACAACAATCTCGATGCGCGATGTACATGCGGATAGCGAAGTGTGGCCGTCGCGGCCTTGCACCTCGCAGCCTTGCAGAACGTGGGATGGGACGGGGATGGGTATGCAGCTCGGCAGCGCGGTCCATGCATAATGCATAGGTCCATGCATAGGTCCATGCATATATACCTAGGTCTGCTCGGCAACATCCCAAAGAAGCAGGTCCGTAATGGCGGCGAGCAGGAGGAGGCGGGAGAAGGCAGGAGAGGCAGCATGGGTCGAGGAATCAGTATCGCGCTCGCGGGCACGTTGTGGCAGCTCGTGCGGAGAGCTTCACAGCGTGCATGGGGCCGTCCGGTCTGCAGGCAGAGTCGAGGATTCTAGTGTTGTGTTAGTTGGAAGGGATGCGGTCGTAGTCAGGACATGAAATACGATAATACAGTACCATACCATGCAATAAAAAGATGCAGAGGTGCAGGTCTACTGCAGTAGTATTCCCGCTCGGCGCTCCAGCTCGAGCCGACATCATCATTCATTTGAGTTTAAGTCTCTTGGGGCGCTTGCATTCGCATTAGCAGGTCCGTTAATACGATTAAGTATGAGCATAGGTGGAGAGGTACATAGATGATAGGTGATAGATGCATACTCCATCATCTTGGACATCTTGGATATATTTCTAGATGTATGTATACTTCCATGTATACTTCCACAGTCCGCGCTTGGCGGCTCCATTTCTGGACTCCGACACCAAAAGTCATAGAAGTCTTGGCGCCTTGGCGCTTACGATACGCGACGTCGTGGTACATTCTGTTCCTCTGATTGGTCCGCCACAACGACATGTCGTCCTCCTCCGCGACCTGTCAAAACACGTGCTCCAAGCGCGACGGAGAGCCTTTCCTCTCTTCCTCTCTCTCTCTCTCATCCATCTCTTCCCTCTCTCTCTCTCTTCCTCTCTCTCTCTCTTCCCAATCCTTCTCTTCCTCATCTCCCCCCTCCCCCCATGGCCCATCCCCACTTCCAACCATGGCACTGGGAGATTTTCATATGTTCATCCTCTATTGCTCCACTCCAGATCAGGTACAGCATACAGAATAGGCCATCGTTCCCGACCTACATATGTACTCTGTGCTTCTTCATACGGAATCTGTATGGAGCTGCCCCCTCTCAAAGATCAGATCAGATCAGATCAGATCAGGATATCATCCCCGGCCAGCGAAACTTCCGGCGAGACTTCCAACTTCCCTCTAAGGCTTTCGGAGATTGCCTGGAATGAATGCTCTTTGCTGCTGGCCATGTGTCGTGGAGGCTGTGGAGCATGGCACTGGAAGATAAGATCCCATGAGTCGCATGACGGATCCATTTCATCTCCTCTTTTCAGCTCTTCATTCATGTTAGCTCTTCAGTACTCATTCGCTTTCCATGCCTGCTCCAGCCGTCTGTCGTGAAATCTCGTCCTATCTCGCCTTTCCGTCCATCTCCTGTCGTCTATGTCGTCTATGCCCTCAGCGAACCTTACTTCTGCTCTTCACCCCTCCATCCAATTTCCAATTTCAAAATTCTTCGCGACTTCTCGCATGTGAAGCAGGCAGCACGCGTCCCAGACGATTGTTTGCTCCATCCACTGAATCATCTGTCGTGCGTTTTCAACAGTGCTTCATAACACAAGGTGTAGTAGATTCCGCCCGTCTCCGTCTCTGTCTCCATCCTTTGAAGGCCTGACTGATCTCGATGTCGGTAGGACAATGAAGCGGACTCTTTATCCACAGCATGGAATCCCCCTCGCCCATGCTCCCATTCAAGATCCGGCAAGAAAGCCGTCCCAGCTCCGCCTGCATCTCCCACATCTCGCGCCTTGCGTCGCCGCGCAGCAGAGGACGCATGGCACTGGCTCTCGACTGCACCCCGCCGTGCAATTGCAATTGCAATGCTGATTGTACCCAGTCCACGCCGACGCTTCGCGAGATATCCAACTCTCCACCACTTCCCCCATCGAATCCGCGCTCCCTCGCCGTCTGCACGATCGAGAGCCCCCGCGCATATCCGTCCCGGCCTGGCGAACTAGCCAGAAGACCATCGAGAAGCCCTCTCTCCCTGCCCTGCATCACTCGCACTTGCTTGCCTGCTTGCGAATTCCACAAGGCTGCCATGAAGGCAAGCCCCGCACTCCTCCGTCGCTGTTGTTGTTACGGGTCCCACGACGACGCCCTCCCTGCAGCGTCCCCGAGGCCGTTACTCACCACCGCACCTGCGTTACCTTGCGATGCCTCCACCCCCTCCCTCCCCTCGCTCCAAAACAAAATGCGCCTACCCAACAGCCCGCCTGAGTAGCCGGCCACCGCAGACACAGACCGCACATCTGGGATCACTTCGCGGCACCTCAAGACACAGAGAGAACGCCAGAAACACCCCTTCAACCCCGTAGCCCTATCCTATCCCACATCCCAACCTCGTAATCGAAGCCCATCTTCTTTCTCCCCACGAACCCCGTCTCCCTCCCTCCCTCCCTCCAAGCCTAGCTAGCTACCCTGCCGGCATCGCAGCAGCCGCGCGGGATCGAGGGAAGGGCGCGTTTTGTTGTGAAGCTGGCGAGCTAGGTAGGTAGGCAGGCAGGGATCCGTGAATCACAATCCACAGTCCACCATCCACACGAGCTGCCTGGGAGTCCACCACCCACACGAGCCCGTCCGTCGGTGTGTGGAAACCGTGCACCTCATCCCACCTCACAACCACCACATCACATCCCATCCCATCGCATCAAGAAATCGCGTTCCGTTGCATCTTATTGTCAAAAACCTTTGGATTTTTTTTCCTGGCCCCCCCTTGGCCCTCTCTCTCACAACCGCTCCCGCCTGAGTCCGGACTATCTAGAAAGAATCGAAAAACAATTACAAAGATATAAACAACTTCCTCCCCCCCCTGCATCCCTTCATCGGCTCCCTTCCACCCCTGCTCGCTCACACACACCCTCCTCTCCCCTCCTCTCCCCTTGCATCCTCCCCAATGTGCAAAAGAAGGAGGAAGGGTGTCTGTCTGTCATAACCATCCATATCCAGTCCACAACCCCCCCCTTCCCTCCTCCCTCCTACATCCCTCCCAGCAGACCAGAAAAGCGCTCGCTTGCAAGTATGTATGTACATCCGTGTGTAGTCGTGTCATAATGTCGTATCCCCCCACATCCGCATCCGCATCGCCCCCCCCCCCTTAGAAACACTCACTCTCCCCACTCCACCGCCTAGGCTCCCCAGCCCCAAAGGTACCTGCGCGAGAAAACCCCATCAGCCGCCTGCAATGCACCCCTGCTACCAGTACTGGTACTGGTTCCCCGGCCCCGGGCTCGGGTTCGGACTCTTACCACGCTTCTCCCCCTGCGCCGCGCGCGGACTCCCCATACTCCTCGGCCCCGTCGGCTTCCTCGCCGGCACGCCCCCCGCGCCCACGCCCGCGCCCAGCCCGGACACGGCGCGGTGCTGCGCCCGCGGACTGCCCTCGTACGTGTGCGCACTGCTCGCCGTCCCGTCGCTCATCCTGCCCTCTCCCTCCGCCTCCGCCTCCTCCTCCGTCCACCCCCCCGCCGCGAGCGGGCTCGGCTTCGCCACCCTCCCGCCTCCGCTCCTGCCCGCCGACCTCGCCGGGCCGTACGGCGCATCCAGCGGCTCCTTTGGCGGGCGCGCCGGCGCCAGCCGCGTCTGCTGCTGCTCGTCGTCGCCGTCGCCGTTGCCGTACGTGCCGTCGAAGTTGCTCCCGTCCGTGCCCGTCGTGCCGGCCGAGTACCGGTTCGTCTGCGGCAGCCGGCCCAGGCTCGTCTGGCTCCCCCAGTTGACGCTGCTCGGGCTCGCCAGCCCGCCGAAGTCCGCCGCCCCGCGCTCCAGCGCGCTCTGGTACTGCTGCCCCGGCCGCGGCTGCGGGTGCTGCAGGTTGAGCGAGTTGCGGTGCGCCTTGTACTTCGCGTCATCGGGCGGCAGTAGGGCCGGCAGCTGCTGCTCCTGCTCCTGCTCCCGCTCCTCATCCGTCTCGCCAGCCCCGTAGCCCCCTGGGCTCTGGTGCAGCGGCCCCAGGTTGTCGACCGAGAACCCGCTGTGCAGCTTGTCCTCGCCGTACGGGTCGTGCGCGAACCCCCCGAGGTCGCTGCCGCTGCGGCTCGGCGCGCGGCTGCTCGTGTTCTGCGAGAGCGGCTCGGTGTCGCGGCGCCCGCCGGACCGGAAGCCGCGCGCCACGCTGGACGCCGTCGTCTCGGACCAGCGCGAGATCTTGGGGAGCGGGTTCCAGGAGCTCGTCGACTTGTGCTTCTTGCTCTTGTCCGTCTTGGGCGTGTTGTCGTTGCTCAGGCTCTGCGGCTCGACGCGCTGCGGCGGCGTGGTGAGCGGTGCGGAGCCTGCGCGCACATTCTCGCGCACGGGCGTCAGGAGGTGGGCGGAGTCGTAGGCCGCGGAGGGGTGGGCTTGGGAGCGGTGGTCGAGGTCCTCTTCGTCGCCTTCGGGGACGGTACTGATGCGGTTCTCGGAGAATTTCCTCCCCCCGAAGCCTTGCGAGGCGCTCGTTCCGCGGGACAGGGGATTGGAGAAATGCCCGGATTGGCTGGCGTGACTAGCTGTCGTGGTACCAGCGTGTCCATCAGGCTCATATCCTCCGTCCTGCTCTGTAGCCCCTTCAGGTTCCAAGTCATCAAAATCATAATTTCGCGCCCCAGTCAGTCCCTGCGCGACTTTCAGACCTTCGACGTCGCCGAGGAGTTGCACCAGCATTCGCTCAATCTGCGCCAAGTCATTGGTGCTCCGCATACTTAGTCCCTTCAGGGCACGTTTGAACACATTTCGACGCTTGGTAGGAATATCGTCATCGTCCCCAGTACCCGAGCGGAGTGACTTGACACTTTGCGGCAGTGGTCTTGGCCCATTGATGGCTTTCGCCACGGTTCTGTCTGTGTTCCTCTGTACTTCCGTGATGACGACATCTTCGGTGTCGGCAAGCAAGCGCTTCATATCCTCAAAAGAGTTGCGCATCTCAGCAGCTGCACGGACGAGAGTAACAAGTATCTCCGTATCACGAGCATTGCGTTGAGCGTCTCTAACCGTAAGCTGTAGGGTATCAGTAATGAAATCCAGCACATTGATTGGTGATACTCACATGGTCCATCAAGGCCACAATGTCCTTAGACTTAATGACATCTCTATTATTCCCCAATGCACTATCATATAACGGCGATTGCATCCCATGAGACATGCCACTAAAATGTCTTTGATGATTAGGGGTATAGAAAGGATCGATATCAAATTCGCCAGGCCCCATCAAAGGATCCGTGAATCCAACGCCACGATGTTTTGGCTCAGGCGTAATCGCACCAGCAGAGCGTGGATTTGGTGCTGAAGAGATATAACCCTCATCCTTGGGTACGGCGCCAGGACTACCAGTGCTATAGCCAAGACCACCACCAACATTCTGCTTGACACCTTCATAGCCAAGTTGGTCTAGCAGATTGCGATCTCTTTCTCCTCCCAGCAAGGTGACCGGACTAGAGCCTTCATACGGATTCGTGATAAGGGTGTCACGCTTCCGATCTTCAGAAGTTCTCCGCCACTCCTGATCATTATTGTTGAAACTTGCTTCACGGTTATGGCCTGTCGCAGCATTGACAGCAGCAGCTCCAGCCGCAGCACCAGCGCCAAGAGGTGCTGCATCCATGAGTCCCATTTGAGCAGCCTTCAGGGCTGTATCACTCTGTTCAGATCGCGTAGAACCACTTCCGACTTCTTTTCTCTGTATACTGGCCGGAGTAGGCGTCTTATAGCCGCGTTCCCAATCCATTTCCCCAGCATTGTAATTGCTCTTCGGGCCGTTGATAACTGAGGGATTGGTTGTTACCGAAGCATCGTCCGCAAATTCTGGCATCGAATCCTGAGCATTCGGAAGGGCGTTGGCACTCATCTTGAGACTCTCGTGATCCCTTTCATCGTCCATATATTTATCAACACTATGGCGAGGAGATGAAGGCACATAATCCACTGCTCGGTCCTTGAAGGATTTCTGCAATGGTGCACCAGGAATAGCCTCCTGCTCTATAAATTGATCCTTTGATGATTGAGGTGCTTCCTGTCGGTTGACGATGATCGCTGCAGCAGCGCCAGCAGCAGCACCAGCAATTCCAGCAACCGCTGCATTTTTCGCAGTGCTGGGCTGTTGATAATTCGGCATTGTGACCTTGCGACCATGTTCATCCAACTCATATTCCGGATAAGGCGAATGCATGTCAACATCTCGATTTCTGCTTCCCGCGCTTCCCTGGCCACCTGGAGATTCCGCAGCAGGAACATTTCCACGACTCGTGAACTGTCTTTCAGACCCTTCGTCATAGGAAGCATAAGAAGCCTTCCTATCAACACCAGGCCGTCCAGAAGATCCAGTCTGGCCACTCAACCTCGAATCATAGCTGTCTCTCCTGTCCAATCCCGGGCTTCGCGAACCGCCAGTTACGCCAGTCAACACGCTGGCCTCTAGTAGACTCGCAACGGCCGACTCAACTGCAATTGGCGTGTGCACGTAATCTGGGTTCGCACCGACGCCACGCACATCCTGGCCGGCTGCGACCCTATCATTCTCGTGCCACTCACTGTCATCCGTGTATCCGCTGCGATGCTTGTCCATTCGAGCATCGGAGCTGCGGTAGCTGTCCTGGTCAACATCGCGATTGCGCTCGTTGACTTGATGTTGCTCTTCCCAGTACTCTACATCGGGATCGTTCGAAATCTCAGAGTCGTTGAGGCCGCCTTGACGGACTTCTTTGAAGTCATAAGCGCGTGGATCTGAACGCTGAGAGCGGAGGGAAGCGGAAGTCTTTCGTTGAGGAGATTGGTTGAGAGTTGAAAAAGAGCCCTTCGAATTTGTGCTTTGGGTTGCACGCGAGTCGCGTTGCTTTTGTAGACGTTCTTGCTCATCGGCTTCGGTATAGCCCGAAACGCTCTGAATAGGGCTGAGGCCGCGCTTTTCTTGGTTATACGGCACATATTTGAGGGGTGAGGGAACATGTTGAGTGTGCTGGTAGTAGATATCTTCTTCGTCGTCATCGATATCACGATCATCATGCCGCATTGCATCAACAGCTAAAGCACCAGCCGCAGCACCAGCAAGACCAGCTGCCACTGCTTTCCCATGCCCCTTGCTCCGCTCGCCGTCATGATATTCCTGCTCATATGCAGCTTCTTCAATGTTCCTATTCATTGGCACCTTCTGGCCATGCTCATTAAGATCATATTCATCATGGTGCTGCAGATTGGTCCGGCTCAAATTAGGAGTCGAGTCATTGCTATGTTGCATTCCCAAACTCCGCTTACTGGCGTAAGGGCTCCTTGTCGGCGTATGAGACGGCGAGACAAAGCCTCGTGGGACATCCTTGACTGGTGTCATCATCTTCTCACCACTTGCAGAATGTGGTCTTTCAGTAGAAGCAGAAAGAATAGAGGATCTTGTGATTTCGGAAGCATTGATGTCGCTCATCATAGGCATGGGCGGGACCTCGTCACGATGGCTCTCATAGCTCTCAGCCAAACTATCGCTTCTGCTGCGGCTCTTTGCACGCCTGCGGCGACGCTCTGCCCTCTCCTTCTCATCGAGATACTCCTTGGAGTCATTTCGATCATCGCCCTTCAAGGCAGATGCCAATGTCCCAAGACCAATACCAGCAGCTAAAGCTCCAAAAGTTGAACGCTTATCACCGCTACGTCTGCCGCCGCTATCTCCTCGCGTGACTGTCTCCTCAGAAACACCTCGCTCGAAGCTGCGGGGCGTTCTTGGAGTGCGAGGGGTTCTTGGAGATTCACTGCCACGATCGCCACTTCTATCCTTGTATGGCTTGACTGTTCCAGTAGATACATTTCGATCGCGCTCGCGGTCACGCTCATCAACAGTCGTCTTAGCTTTTGCCGAAGCTTCAACGCCACTGCTGCGCTTACTCCGCGGCTCCAAGTCTCTGGATTCATTAGACAACGCGCTGCTTGAAGTGAGAGACGACCTTCGCGGCCGATGTTCGCGGTCATGCTTGTCTCTGCTCGCATGTTCCTTCTTCAAGGCGTTGAGCTCGGGCAGGATGAGGCGGCGAATCGCATCTTCTACAGTCTCCAAGAGCTTCGGGTTATTGATCGAAGACTTCGTAGACGTTCCAGAGCGGTAGGAGCGCTGGTCGGACACCTTGCTGGATGTGAGTAAGCTCGAGTCCCCGCCGGAGAGGAGCGAGTCGTCGTGGTGGCCGCGGCTGGATCGTCTGCGCGGGGAGCTGAAGGTCTCGGTGTGCTTCTCCGTGCGCTTCGTGTTATCGCTCACACTCCGGCTTCTGCTTCCACTGCCATGCTTGTGGCGATGTTCCGACTTGCCGCTTCTGACCTTCTCGGCCGCCTTCTGCGTGATAATGCGCTCGCGACTGAGACTGCGACTCCTCCTTCGCGACGGCGCCTTAAGTGTATCTGCCACAATAGCTGCAGTCGCGCCCATAGCAGCCCCTTGAACGAGTGCATCAGCCTTCGAGAAGGCCTTGCCCCTTTCCTTGTCAGGGGATCGGTGTCCCGAGTCTCCGTCCAGGAAGCTGTTGGCAGGCATAGAAGAGACATCCGATCCCAGTTGCTGCTCCCTAATCGCCGCATCGGGGTCCGGAATCAGCGGACTCCCATGGCGTCTCGGCCTAACTTCGATCTCGATGGGATTCCTCGAGACATTGCTCTCCTCCGTCGCCGAAGCATACGAGCTCAGGCTGTGTCCATCACCGTCCAGATCGGCCAGCCTGTCTCCCCTCGACGTCCCCAGATGGATGCGTTTCGTATACGACGGCCTGCGTCCACTCCTGCCGCTCTCCTCGTTGCCCGATCTCGACTTCGTAATCTGTATATGTCCATTACTGCTGCGGCTGCGACTCTTCGAGCTCGGCGTGACCTTGACCCTCACGCTCGGCCTCCGCGTCTCGACCTGGCTCCCCTTGCCGCCCTCGAAGTACTCGATCAGCAGCGACGTCTGCGACTGCTGCGCCTCGCGGGACATGCCAAGGTCGGCCTCCCTCCGCCGGCGATTCGTCGATATGGTGAGGGGACTGCCGTCCTCGGGCAGCGAGTACGACGTCTTGTCTGTCACGTCCGTGACCCTCGAGAGATCGGTCGCGGCCATGTCGGCGCCCGCGCCGACGCCAGAGTTGCTGGAGGCGTCCGTTGGCGCGGGCAGCGGCGGGCCTCTTTTCGAATCGACGCCCATCGCGCCTCGTCTCTTCAGGTGTCGCTCACTTAGAGGTCGCGGCACGCATCAGAGTGTCGTCGAGCGCGGAATTGGGGTCGTTGTGGGATTGGAATGTTGCTATAAGCTCGAGGAATGGCGGGACAGACGGTGAGGTCGTCTCGATGCTCAGCCACGGGTCGAGGTTGTGGAGGTGCTTATTATTGTAGACAATCAAGCATAGGGCTGTGTGGTGTATGATACAACAGGATTGTAAGCCTCGGCCACAGGCAAAGATGAAAGTGATATGGTGGTCTGCTCTTGTTATGAATTCTTGTTGTTCGGCGGTGGTGGCAGAATGGACAGAATGGATGCTTGCTTGGGGAGCTGTGTGTTGTGCGTTGTCCTGGTGTTGTGCCAACGGGGTCAGCTTGGCCTTCGCGAATCAGCGTGCTGAAGCTGGCAACTCGGCGAAGCTGCAGAGCCGGGGGGTGGTCCAATCACTTCCTGAAAGCTCGATTATTCACAGCACTCTCTCTATCTACGGATTCACAGGATCACTGCTGTGATGTGATTGTAGGGAGTGCAGGGAGTGGGCGCAAACAAATCTTTTCTCCTCTTGTTTACATCGACAGACCACAAGGTACAGGTACAAGGCACAAGGTACAAGGCACAAGGTACAAGGCACCAAACAAACCGCTTGTTGATGATAGAGTACGAAGTATGTACTCCGTAATCGAGCGACGACATCGATAAAGCGGCAGCTAAACAGCTAAATCATAGCTAGGTACCTACCTACATATAGGGGACTGCCTATCTGCCTAGGTACCTACCGATGTACATACCTATCTACGTACGCAACAGGATCCCCACCCCATCCCCCCGCGAACCCCACGCGAAACCCACATCACCACCACCACCAAAGGGTCACCAAGGGTCACCAAGGGTCGTCACCACGCCTCTCTCCCTCCACGCGAGACAGAGGTGAGAGAGAGACAAACCGATCCACCGATCCACAGGCTGCGTGCGCTGTACTGCGCTGCGCTGCGCTCCCTCTCCTCGCCGCCCTAACACCTCCTCCCTCCATAGCCACCATCCCATCCCATCCCATCCCCTCCCACCCCGTCCGTACGATCGCAACATCTCACCTCACTCACCTGCACGCACCCGTCCAGCAACCGCCCGAGGCCAAACACGGGCACACATCACCTCAGTGCGTGCGTCCTGACAGCCTCAGCAGTGCTGGCTGAGGGAGAGGGGCGCACTCGCACTCGCACTCGCATTATTGGTACGCTAGACCCGCTGGTGCCGGGCTAGAGGCCAGAATGCGCTTTGCAGAGCGGGCGAGCGGGCCTTGCGGTGGTCGTCGCACGGTGGGATGGGGGGCGGGCAATTTGGCGTTGCCTGGGTGATGGATGGCGTGGTGGTGGTTTTGGTGTTGTGGACGTTGAGGGAGGGGTGGAGAGATGGAGAGAGTACGTGTGAGGGAATTGAATGAGGCTCGCTATTTACAGTGACTTCAACCGTACCGTCTTGCTTTGGAGTTTCCCTGCAGAGTGGAGGAGTTCAAGATCACGAGTGTGGCACGTGGGAAACGTGCTCGGTCTGTGGTGAGGCATGAGGCAAGGCCATGGCAAACTCGTCTTCGTTCATGGCTTGTGCTGGATTGGATCTGCTTCAAGATCCCGCCATCCATCCATCCCGCCATCCCGCCATCCACGTCTATCTCGCTCAACAGGAAACATCATCGCAACGCCCAAAATGTCATATCATCCCATCCCATCCCATTCAATCCCATCCACCCATCCAATCTCACCCCCCATTCGTCATCAACATGAGATTCCCATTACATCACATCACATCACATCCCCTTCCCGTCCTCACCAAGCCCTAAGTGCAAGTCTCACGAAAAGAATAAACACAAATGGAACATCGTGGCCACGTGCACAGACGCCGCAGTATGCAGGTAGACTCTGCTATTTCGATTCCCCTCTCTGCAAAGGACGCATGCGTGCTCAGTAGTTTGCGCTCGACCCGTTGCCGTTGGACCCATACCCGCCGGACGCGTACCCGCCGTATCCGCCGTTCGATTGAGGCGGATACGTCGCCTGCCGGCGGCCGTCCTTGGGCTCTTCCTTGCGTGGGACGGGAGGCGGCGGGAGCGGCCCTGCTAGAGGCGCCGGGCGCATGGGCAGGCTATGGCTGAATGTCGGCACGCTGGCGCTGGACGCTCGCTCCGCTGACTCCGGCGACGTGACAACCTGCGCCTTGGGGATCGAGCTGGTCGCCATGATGCGGCCGAGGCTGGGGTGGAACGCTGAACCGCCCGCGCGGCCGAGGCTGGCACTGGCACTGCTGGCACTGGCGTTCTTGGTGGGCGACCGGACGCCGTTGATGGTGTTGACGACCTGTTCGCGGGGAGAGACGATTTGCGAGCGAACGTCGCCGCCGCCGATTGGGATTTCTCCCGACGTAGGAGTGGGGGAGGCAGAGGGAAGGGCGGTGGGCGAGTCGCTGCCGCGGAGGAGTTCTTGGGTAGCAGGAGAGAGTTGAGGAGCGAGATGGGATCGGCGGTTATGCTTCTCCATCAAGCCTACGGCCCACTCCTGAAGATCAACAGGTGTCCGCTTTGCGGCTTGAACGAACGGTTCGCGCTCCTGAATATGGTCAGCAGCTGTCAGATAGATGTTATCGGGTGCGACGTACGTAAAGCTCTTGTGGGGTGGGCCGCTCCTCAGGTCTCTTCGACATGCACTTTTGGATCATATCCTCAAGAATCTGTGGGAAGGCCTCACTCTTGGGAAGTCTTGGGGCAGGCTCATGAACAATTTGCTGTAGAAGATCGAGGATACCAGCCGGAGCTCCATCTCCATCAGAGAGATGCTCGCTTGCATCAAATGGGAACTTGCCAATCGCCAACTCCATGATGGACAGACCGAAACTCCATACATCAGATTTTACTGTGTATTTCTCACCCTGGATTCTCTCTGGTGCCATGTATGTGGAAGTGCCCACAAAGGTATCGGCCACGGAGTTCACCAGCTCTCCTGAAACGCCAAAGTCGCAGAGCTTGATGAAGCCCCTTGAGTTGACAAGAATATTGGACGGCTTGATATCGCGATGCATGATGTGATGTTTCGTGTAGAGATATGTGAGTCCTCCAAGTGTAGCCTCCGCAATCTTCCCCAGCACGTCCACTCTTACGGGACCGAAGTCGCGAGATACCCTGTCCAAAGAACTTGGAGATGTCAGCCAGTATTTCTGCGTCAGTCAAGGAGACAGCATACCCGACATCCATATACTCCATGCACATGATGACATCGTTGCTATCGCTCAGGAACGCGCCGTAGAAGTTCACAATATAGTCAGAGTTGCACTCATGCATAATGTGCAGCTCGCGCACAATGCGGCGCCGGATTTCCTTCTTGGCCTCGACATGTATGACCTGGGCAAAATTAGAACCTGGCCATGCCCTTGGGACAAACGCTCCTACCTTTCTGGCCATGACCGTCCCCGTTGCGATATGCCTGACTTTGCTCACTGTGCCTCCATTGCCGCTACCAAGCTCCTTCAAGACCTCGAGGTCCTCGCGTTTCAGATCAAGCTTGTATTCGATGCCGATCTCGAGCTGTGCCGTGCGGCCATTTGGCCCATCTTCATGTCCGCCGGAGAACTGTTGGTCCTCGGAGGGTGCGGGTGCGCGGGGCGGAGGGGCATTCAGAGCCAGGCCTTTGACATTCTTGCGCTTCATCGTACGCACCCCGAAGCCTTCGCCCGACATGGCTGCGGTTGGTTGCGAGGGCGGTACGTGAGGGCTGTGCGTATTCGAGTCGGCAGTTGTAGGCAATTCTAGGCAGTCCTAAGCAGTGGCTATGGCTGGTCGTGGCCTTCGTTATATATTATTTCGGATGGCTTTACTCGTTACTGTTGCGTGGTCGTTCGTTGCTTGCGGTGAAGGTCGTCGGAAAGAATCGTGAGTGCTTCGACAGACAGGCGACTCTGCTCGATTGATCTGCGAGGTACTGAGTCGAGAATGTACAATGGATGAAAAGTTCAGTCGCTGTCACAGTGTGGTCTGCTGTGGCTGCTGTCAGTAGTTTGACGCTGCTTGCTGGCTGGCTGGCTGGCTGGCTGGCTGGCTGGCTGGCGGGCGGCAGATTGGGCGGATGGCGCTTAGGAGAGGGGACGAACGCGGGGAGACACCCAGCGAAAGAACGGCGGGGTTAGAGTAAAGAGCAGAGCAGAGCAGTGGAAAACTTCACGAATCCAATGCAAATCCTGTGAAGACGACGACTCATAGATCACCTGCACAGGTTGGATGGATAGGGGGCTGTTTTCTACGAATTATTGAACTCTGCCGTTGTATCAGTGATCACGTTGTATCCGTGATCACGGACCTTGTTGGAGGAAGCCCGTCGTCTCATGTGTTTGGCTGCTTTAACATTGCCATCTGCCTATGTTCTTACTTCTATAAAGCACCAGGGACAGATGGAATACAATAGGTCCAATCTTCCAGCAGCGATCAGCGATCAGCGATCAGCGATCATCTGAGATCTCCTCCTGGTGCCCAAAGCCCTCTCTGTCTGGTCTTTTGTGAATCTCTGGTGATATTGGATTGGTGACAGCGGGGCACTGCAGTTATTGCACGTATAGCACGTATAGAGTTTGGCCTTGGCCTTTGGCCTTGGCCCTGATTCTATTTACAGATACAGCTCAGCGCAGTTGCTTGTCTCTGGATGCCTAAGGCTTTAAGGCTTCAATTTTGACATTGTGGCTTTAGGCATTGGGCATCTTGGGTGGCGTGCACGTGATCTTCGCCTTGCTCCTGGCTGAATCGCGAACAGCCAGGCTGCGAGTTGAGTTGGAGGAGAAAGCCGAACCTCGCGACTTTTTGAGGAACTCAGGAACAAGGCAAACAATCGTCGTGCAACGACATCACTTGCAACACAACCATCCAATTTCCTCTTTATCACGCTTCTTGTCTCTTCCGAACTTTTACCTTCAACTACATCAGCAATTCCATACGGCTTTACGCCACTTGTGCTCGCCTGATTGCCCATCATGAGCATGCGAGACCTCATTTCAGGCGAGGCGGAGCTGGGCTCTGATGAGGAAGAGGATCAATCCTTCGACGAGGAGACCGGCGAGACGCGTCCAAGGAAACTGCGCGCCCCGGTCGATATGGAAGATTCCAGCGAGGAGGAAGAGGACGATGACGATGAGGAGGCGGCGCGTGCTGTATGCCAACCCCAGTCACATCGGAGCTTGCCACAATTTGCTAACATATGCGGCAGGTCAGAGAAGGCTTCATCGTCGATGAAGAAGACGAAGAACCCGAGGAGAGAGAGCGACGACGTAAGAGGGACAGAAAGCGTCGACGCGCTGAGCGCGAGGAGGAGGAGGCTGTCCTGGATGAAGAGGACCTGGATTTGATCGGGGAGGCCAATCCTGACTGGGAGCGCAAGGCTGTCCACGAGGTATGTCGCCTGTTATCGCCTGTTCATACTCATAGAATCAATCTAATCCCGCTGTAGCATACATACAAGCGCCTCAAGCGTGGCCATAGAGACGAAGACGAGAGGGAGAAGGGCGTTGGCCTTGATGAGATCTTCTCTGATGACGAGGTCACATACGATGCCGAAGAAGTTTCCCGACATCCCCTCCGCCCAGATCATCGGAATATCGACGAGTTCGCGGATTTTATCGAGGAAGATGAGCTCGAAGATGAGGACCAGAAGCAGCGCTACCAGGAGGAGATGGAGGTCGCTCGGCCTCGTGATCGTGGATATGTCGCTGCTGGAGCTGAAGCCACTGGTCTCGATAAGGACACTCTCGAAGACATGGAAGCTATCTTCGGAAATGGCGAGGAATACGACTGGGCTCTGGCCTTGGAGGAGGAGGCGGAACTTCGCGAGGTTGGCGATCAGCAACTGGAGCTAAAGGACGTCTTTGAGCCCTCGCAACTTGCCGAGAAGCTGTTGACGGACGAAGACAACGAGATCCGGTGGCAAGATGAGCCAGAACGTTTCCAGCTTGATCGCAAACCCTATAGACATGTCGTCATCAACGACGAGCAGTTCAGAGAGGAAGCAAAGTGGATCACGAACCTTATTTGGCCAAAGAAGCGTTCATATCTGCCTCAGGGAAGCGATCTTCAGGGCCCTTTTCAGAAGGCCATTGGCAAGGTGTTGGAATTCTTCGTGGTTGACGAAGTTGAGGTGCCCTACGTCTTTCAGCATCGCAAGGATTATTTAATCCATGCCAAGAAGACGAGAATCCCAGCAGATCCGAATAATCCTGATCAGCCAGAGTACTACGTCAGTGCAGAGAAACTCCTCAACCAAGACGATCTATGGAGGATTTTGGAGCTCGACTTGAAGTTCAGAGCATTCGTCGACAAGCGCAACATCCTCGAGAAGACCTTCGATAATCTGAAGCTCGCAGCCGATGTCAAGGATGAGATGTTCGAAGACATGCTGCCAGCTGCTGCTACTATGGAGGAACTTCAAGATCTTCAGGAATATCTTCACTTTGCCTACTCGGCGCAGCTCAAGGACCTGGCTCTTACTAACGGAACCGCCAACAACGAGTCACAACAGAGACGACCAGGCTCAAGATCCTCAATATTTGAGCGAGTCCGTAATGGCCAGGCGTACAATCTTGTCCGAGCCTATGGTATCAGCGCAGACAACATCGCAAGAAATGCTCTGCAGGAAGGTCGAAAGCAATACACCGAGGATCCATCTATGCGTCCTATCGAGCTTGCTGATACCCTTACCAGCGACGATGAATTCCGAACCGGTGATCAGGTATTGCTCGCTGCGAGACAGATGTTCGCAGAGGAGATGGTTATGAGCCCGCGGATGCGCAAACACTTCCGCATGAACTACTTCCAGATGGGTGTTGTCAGTTGTCATAGAACCGAAAAGGGCTTACGCCGCATCGATGACCAAAGCCAGTATTATGAGCTGAAGTATCTTCGAAACATGACAATTCCCGACATTGCGAGGCAACCAGAGGTTTTCTTGAAGATGCTCAAAGCCGAACAAGAAGGACTTCTGGAGGTCAAGGTCACCATGCAACAAGAAAAAGATTTCAAGAGACAACTCCTTCACGAGTTTACATCAGATAACTACAGTGAAGTCGCTGATGCATGGAATGATGAGAGACTGAAGGTTCTCGATCTTGCGTTCAACAGACTCGACAGGATCATGGTTAAGAGTGTTAAGGAGAACATGCGCAACGAGTGCGAGTCGGAAGTACTCAAAGCTTGTCGCGAAGAGTATTCTAAGAAGCTCGATCAAGCGCCATATAAGCCAAAGGGCATGGTTCTTGGCACGATTCCTCGCGTCCTGGCTTTATCTTGCGGCAATGGAGATCCATCTCGTGATCCAATTTACTGGGCGTGGGTTGAAGAAGATGGTCGAGTTTTGGAGAATGGAAAATTTAACAGTCTATCTCGAGACGATAGAGCGCGCGAAGAGTTTGTTGAGCTTGTACAGCGACGAAAGCCAGATGTCGTGGGAGTTAGTGGTTTCTCCATCGAGACTCACAAGCTCATCAAAGACGTCAAGGACTTGGTTGAGGAGAAAGGACTGCGGGGCGCTGACTTTGATGATCTAGAGGCAGATGAGATGCGGAATGAGCCACTCGACGTCGTGGTAGTTAACGATGAAGTAGCTCGTCTGTATCGCGATAGCCCTCGAGCACTCCTTGACCACCCTGGACACACATCTGTTACTCGATACTGTGTAGCCCTGGCAAAATATCTTCAGAATCCCATGAAGGAATACGCTGCGCTTGGAAAAGATATCATCTCATTGATATTCCATCCGTGCCAGCATCTCGTGCCTGAAGATAAGCTCCGAAGACAACTGGATACGGCAATGGTCGACATGGTCAATCTATGTGGTGTGGATATCAACGAAGCTGTCACAGACTCATATGTCGCAAACCTTCTTCCATATGTCTGTGGTTTGGGTCCTCGCAAGGCCACCAGCGTCATCAAGGCAATCAATATCAATGGCGGAATGGTCAACACCCGTGATGAACTTGTTGGCGACCCAGACAGCAACAAGCTTCCGGTCGTCGGTCCTCGTGTGTGGAACAACTGCGCCAGTTTCTTAAGCATTGAATACGATCCTACAATGCCGACATCCGATTACCTTGATAATACTCGAGTACATCCAGAGGATTATGAATTGGGCAGAAAGATGGCAGCTGACGCCCTTGAACTTGACGAAGAGGATGTGAAGGCAGAAGTCGATGACGGTGGTCCAGGAGCCATTGTTCGCAAGCTTATCAGGGATGACGAGCAAGAGAAGGTCAATGATCTTATTCTTGAGGAGTACGCCGAACAATTAGAGCGCAACTACAACCAGAGGAAGCGGGCCACTCTTGAAACCATTCGTGCCGAGTTGCAACAGCCGTATGAAGAGTTACGCCGCAACTTTGCCATGCTATCTGACGATGAGATCTTCACTATGCTCACTGGCGAAACGAAGGAGACTCTGTGTGAGGAGATGATTGTCTCAATCAATATCCGAGTCGTCAAAGACGATTTCCTCATTGTCAAACTTGACTCCGGTTTGGAAGGCAAAGTCGAGGCACACGAAGCTACGGATAATAATGATTTGCCGCTGTCGAGACTTTTCTCCCAAGGCCAAGCGGCACAAGCCAAGGTTCTCTCTGTTGACCGTCGGGAGTTTTCAGCAAAGCTCTCATTGAGGGAGGAAGTGGTTAAGAGACCATTCCGCCGTCGTCTCAATAACCAGCCAGATCAATGGGACTCCGTTCAAGAGACGAGGGATAGAGAAGAGCTCAAGGAGAAGGACAAGGTTACTGGTCGCGCCCAGCGCGTTATCAAGCATCCACTCTTCAGACCATTCAATTCGACTCAAGCCGAAGAATACCTTGGATCCCAAGCACCAGGCGATGCCGTTATTAGACCATCGTCGAAAGGTAACGATCATTTGACAGTTACGTGGAAAGTGGCAGATGGTGTTTATCAGCATATCGATGTTCTCGAACTTCAAAAGGAGAACGAGTTCACGGTCGGCAAGCAGCTTCGAATCGGTGGCAAATACACATACAGCGATCTCGACGAATTGATTGTGGACCATGTGAAGGCCATGGCAAAGAAGGTGGACGAAATGATGCAACATGAGAAGTACCAGAGGGGTAGCAAGACCGATGCTGGTAAGTACTCTCTCAAGCAATACGCATTTGTGCATGCTAACAAGTCCCTAGAACGTTGGTTGACGACCTACACCGAGGCCAACCCCAAGCGCTCAGTCTACGCCTTCTGCATCGACCCCAAGCACCCCGGCTACTTCTATCTCTGCTTCAAAGCCGGCCAAAACGCCCGACTCAACTCGTGGCCCGTCAAGGTCATCCCCAACGCGTTCGAGCTGATGAAGAACCCGTATCCGGACATGCGCGCCCTCTGCAACGGCTTCAAGCTCCGCTTCGCAAGCGAAGTCAACAAAAGGCGCGGCTGAGCCACCATGCCGCCATATTTCTTGTATTATCGACATCTGATTTGGCAGGCGCAATGCGGGGAGTTACGACTGATTGATTGAACTGATATTTAGATGGAGCGAGGGTTCTCGAGCCCTATTTTCTGTATTATAGGCATCTCAGCGGTTCCGTCTAGGCCGCATAGGAAAGGAACAAAAGCAGAGCGCAGTTAAAGTGAATATGATGAGCCTTTGAAATCGCGCATTCCAGTACATGTGACATGTGAATGTGACCTTGATGCTTCAAGTTACGCCTTTTTGAGGACGTCGTTCACGACTGCTTATGAAGCTTGACACATAGATAACTAACGTTAGGTGTAACGCTCATAATTTTAAATGGTAACGTCTTGAAGTTTATCCATAGAGAACCGCTCTATCCCCCGTCGTCCACTGAATCTTGATCTCCCACCTCTTGATCTTCCACAAGCCATCGCTGCTATCCCTGACAAGATCTATAAAGTACAAGCACGACGCCGTGTACGCCGTGTCCTCCGGCCTTCGCGCATCGTGCGGGCGAACATGATGCGCGAGCGCGTGGGCGGTCATGGAAGCCGTGTCCGCGCCGTCGTCCTGCAGCTCAATGCGGAGATTGCTGGTGACATGCGTGGTGACGAGGACGAAGAGCCTGAGGAAGAACTCGCGGATCGCGGTCCAGCCCGCGATGGTGACGGGACCAGCGACAACAGTCATGCTCTCGTTCTGCAGGCATGCGGACTCGAACAGGTCCCGGTTGTTGCTGTCGAGGCCGAGGACGCAGCGGTGGAGGGCATCGGCGACGGCTTCGCGGGGACGAAGTGCTGTGAGGGTGAGGGTGGCTGGGTCGGCCATTGCGGCGAGCGAAGTGGACTAGAGGATTCTTGGCTGGAATATGGTTGCTGTGATCTGAATTACTCTTACCTTTTAGCGGCTAGGCTTTATAGTTTATGTTTAATTCTATCTGAACTGTTACTATAAAGTGGCGGCACGTTGAGCCAACATGGACTTACTGGATTTAAAGGTTGGGAATGAAGAAGGCTAGGATTTACCGGAGTTATAAGACGGGAATAAAGGACTACGCGCACACTCGCTGCTTCTATTCGCACATCCTCTGCAAATAATAACTTTCTCTCATTATAATAAGGCTCTAGGGCTCTGACGGGATCCTTATACTCCTTATATGAGTATTGTAAGTGTAAAGAGCTTATTGGTAGAGCTGTAGCGAAGTGATATTGTTTTACTACAAAAGAAGGCTCTGAGCGGATTAGGCGGTAGGGCGATAAATATTCCTCGAGATGTGCTCGAGGAACGATTCCGAGAGACTGTAAAGCCTTCATGAGCACTTCTCGTCTTCAATGTTTGAAGGGCACTACCTACTTTCATTTGGGATGCTGAATGTGAGGCTGATCAGACGGAGCAGATCATAATCGCCGACCAAAAATCGGAGCAGCCCGTGTTCTGGAATCTGAAAATGCGGAGAGATTATTAATGTGAATTTTGTCCGCGGCCTATCGGAAACATAGGTACGAAACGAAGTGCTTTAACATCAGTATGCTGTAACACGAATCGCGAACAAATGCATGTTCTATCCGTACAGTATATGCAGTTAGATGATTGAAAGAATTTTATTTTTTGTTGACAATTTGCATGGCGCCAGCTTTGTAAACAAAGAATCCTTTGGGCCAGGCCAGCCTGCCATATTTGGTCTCTTATCGATAAGTAGCCAATTGACAAGTCATGTAAACAGCGTGCGCTGCGACTCCACCGCGCATTCTTACAGGCATCAAAACAGACAGCCAGAGCCTCATCAACTTCATACGGCGAGGTACGCCACCCGGTGCTGTGCCCAGCAACTAAGCAATAAGCTTCGAATCCTCTTGAATGGCCTTGCGGCATCTTCATTCGCAGAAATCTTGTAGCCACGAGCTGGACATTTGGTAGAGCCGAGGGACCTTTCAAGGGGCAATTTTTGAAGAGGGACTTGTTGCGACAGGGACACGGCCAGCTGGCCTCGACAACGCGGATATGCCGGGCATGGAACAGCTCGAGATACACAGCAAGGTAGGGGGCGCACACATAATTGAGATCGCGAGACGGGCAGCTAATGGCGGATAGTCTTATATTGTGCGCTGGGTCAAAGTCGACGAGGGATACACGATTTCGTGGAGTCTGCAGCCGCACAAGAAGTCCATGTACTTGGCCCCCCTGCTCCCACGCCCTCTCAGCTCTTACTGACGGAACCACAGCAACTTCGGCATCGTGAAGCACCCCGGGATAGGCTCCAGCGCCTCGTCGACCCTGCGCCTCCCGAACGAGCGCCACGAGTCCGACTCCTCTCTTAGCCCGACGCCCCACGAGTCTGCGGAGCAGTCGCTGCGCTCGCGACGCGCGAGCACGGTGCGGAATGATCTCTCGACGGCGAAGGAGCAGCTCAAGGCGAAGGGCTTCATCCCGATACAGTGGTACGGGAAGTGCGAGGCGGACAAGGTGGCCATCGGGACCTACGCCGTGAGCGGCGGGAACAGCGGGATGTTTGGGCTGGTCTTCGACAATACCTTCTCGAAGGCGGTCTCGAAGACGGCGACGTTCGTGCTGCTGACGTATCCGACCAATGCGCCGCCGAACGCGACGAATCATAACCTGGGCGTGCCGGGATCGATGGCCACGGCGCTGGGCGCGGCGGGGCTGGTTAGTAAGACGAGCAATCCGAATTTGGCGGCGGCGGCGAATGAGAGCGTGGATAGTCTACACAGCCATGCTCATTCAGTATCAAGTCGAGGGACTTCCGCCCCTGCAAGAACACAGGAGCCTACGAACCCGTCGTTTCATGTGGGGATACTTATGAAAAGGAGGAGGAAGAGGGGACAGGGTTATGCTCGGCGATACTTTTCTTTGGACTTCGTTTCATGTACGCTGTCCTACTATTACAACCGCAATTCGTCGGCATTACGAGGAGCTATACCCCTTAGTTTGGCTGCCATAGCTGCAGATGAGAGAAGGAGGGAAATCAGTATTGATTCTGGAGCTGAGATCTGGCATCTGAAAGCTTTGAATGCGAAGGACTTCAATGAATGGACAAAGGCTCTTGAGGCAGCGAGCAATAAGGCTCGCGGAAACATCCCAGATGAAGAGCCAGATAAGGCTGGAAGGCCGGGAGTTCATGCGAGGACGAATAGCATGTACACACGGCCTGCTCAACCTCCATCAGAAGAGGACCTGGAATGGGATCAGGTCGAATCACTGGTGAGCCGGATCGTGGGGACTAGGGATGCTGTGCGCAGATTGGCAAATGACACCAAGTGCACGTACAAGCAGTCATGTGTGGGTGGCCAATCGTCAGGGAGTCTTGCCGTGCCTGAAGAGAATGGAGAGCACAACACAGCTGAAAAGAGGCCATTTTGGAAGCGGAAGACAACCACCAGTTCGACGCTGAAGAAGGGCCAACGAGGTTCATCGCTTGCTGCTCAGATGGGCCCCTCTATCGCTACCCAGTTATTATCTGGGGCACCGACAGCCACTACCGCCGCTGCAAATCATCACCGTCCATCAAGTTCTTCAAGGAGATCTCAACCAATTGCCGAGGAAGAGCAGGGCATCCACGAGCATTGCGAAGCCTTGCTCAAAGATCTGGATGTCGTCTTGGCAGAGTTCAATAACCTGATCACCCGCAGCAAGCGACGCCGCTTCCCGCCAGCTCACATCTCCGCCGCACCTCGCCGGAGCATGGATTCTGCCTCTACCGGCGAATTCTACGATGCCGAAGCTGGTGATGACTCTCAGCTGCTGGTCATGAACCGGCATGGCGACGAAGAATCCCCATCGGAAGATGAATTCGTGAGCGGCGACGACGCAACATCCATCTCCTCCGACCTCGAGGACGTCTGCAAACCCCCCGGCGCACCCCCTTTCTTCCCACCCAAACCCAAATCTCTCGCACCCCTCCCCATCGCCACCGCGCCCCGCCGCCGCACAACCATCAAACCCGCCACCGTCCTCCCTCCATCCCTAATCTCCTTCCTGCGCAAAAACGTCGGCAAAGACCTCTCCACAATCTCCATGCCCGTCTCGGCCAACGAACCGCTCTCCGCCCTCCAACGCCTCGCCGAATCGCTCGAGTACGCCCAACTCCTCGACGCCGCATCCCAGCACGCGTCCTCTCACCACCGGCACCTCCTCGTCTGCGCCTTCGCCATCTCCTACTTCTCCTCGAACCGCGCGCGCGAGCGCGCCATCCGCAAGCCCTTCAACCCCATGCTCGGCGAGACGTACGAGCTCGTGCGCGCGGTCGCCGAGTCGCCGGGCAACTTCCGCTTCGTGGCGGAGAAGGTGAGCCACCGGCCGGTCAAGATGGCGTGCCAGGCGGACGCGCCGCTGTGGTCGTACACGCACGCGTCGACGCCGACGCAGAAGTTCTGGGGCAAGAGCGCGGAGCTGATCACGGAGGGGCGCGTGCACGTGGTGCTGCGGCTGCGCGACGGCGGCGACGAGTGCTACTCGTGGCCGATCGCGACGATGTTCCTGCGGAACGTGGTGATCGGCGAGAAGTACGTGGAGCCGGTGGGCGCGGTGGCGGTGCTGAACGAGACGACGGGCGCGAGCGCGACGGTCGAGTTCAAGAGTAAGGGGATGTTCGGCGGGCGCAGCGAGGACGTCGAGGTCAGTCTCGCCGACGGCGGCGGCGCGGATACGGGGCACGGCCTCGTGGGGACGTGGACGGGGGCGCTGAAGCGCACGGAGAACGGGAGGGCGCGCGAGGAGGTGTGGCGCGTGGGCCGGCTCGTCAAGGCCGCGGAGACGCGGTACGGGATGACGGAGTTCGCGGCGGCGCTGAATGAGATCACGGACGTGGAGAGGGGGAGGAGCGCGATGACGGATAGTCGGCTGAGGCCGGATCAGAGGGCGGCGGAGGAGGGGGAGCTGGAGAGGGCGGAGGAGGTGAAGGCGCGGCTGGAGGAGAGGCAGAGGGAGAGGAGGAAGGAGATGGAGGCGCGGGGGGAGGCGTGGACGCCGCGGTGGTTTGAGAGGGCGGAGGTGGAGGGGGAGGAGGAGGAGGAGTGCTGGCGGTTGAGGACGGGCGGGAGGGGGTATTGGGAGGAGAGGGAGAGGGGACAGTGGTTTGGCGTGGAGGATGTGCTTTGTCTGAAGAGTGGGGTCTGAGGGGTGACTTCTGCTGGGGCGGGGGCGGATGCCCTTGTGCAGAGTCTTCTGGGCAGGGAAAGAATGTCAGAACAGAGGAAGTGGTGTACACATATAGCCCTTTGACGTATTTCGGCGGGCGCTTCGTCGTTTGACCTTGCGATCTCTCCTCTGTGCGCTGCGCGGCTGCAGCTGCAGCGCATCCTTTTTGCAGTCTAGCATCGGAAGCAAGCAAGGCAATGGATGGCGCTCCGGAGTTAGGACCGACCACCCGCTACAGGGTAGGAAAATAATAGAGGGACTCGGTCTCAATCCTACCTTGGCCCTTCTCTCTTCTTTGCCTGTAGTCTTTGGAGCGTGTGATCTTGAGATCCGCAGTGAGATGCTTCATCCTCTGTTTCTCCCCCCTGGCTCACCTGGATTGCGATGATGGAGCGATGGAGGAGGGTTGCCTATTCACTCTCGTGTGCAAAGAAGGGGGGAAGACTGGCCCTCCTGGCTCTAGCTGATGTGCGAAGACGGTGCGCTTGTGCGCTCTCGCGACTACGGCTGCGGCTGTGGGGGTGAGTTGATGAGGGGGTGAGGAGATGCATGGGAGGGAAGAGCGGAGGGCGGGTGTGGTGGTTTGGTGCGGGTTCGTGCTTCTCGCTCTAAGTGGGTGAGTAGACTTGCTCACTCGCTCACTCTGTCTACTGCTCTCCGCGTCTCGGTATCGGCAGGGGAAGCTTAGGTGATGTAGACATTGAAAGCGTCCGCCATGGGGGTTTCGAGAAGATAAAAGGAGGGGCTGGAGCGGACGGCTTGATAGAGTCCCAGGCATCCGAAAGGTGACTAGCACTGTAAGGAGGATGATATGGGTCTTGCGCAACTCTTCGAGTTCTGCAGCAGATGCGTTGTTTTTGGTTGCTGGGAGGGGGATAGTGAAAAGGAAGGGGGACAGAAGGATGTGAGGTAGTGGGGAGGAGCAAGACGGTGAGGGTGAAAAGCGACGGTAGGAGAGGAGATAGATGAGAAGAACAACAGCAACAAGACTCATGATGACAAGAAACATGGGGAGTATCGCAGCTGAGGATCGACTCGAGCACTATTTTCCTCTGCATAGGGTCCTTCGTTGGAATCTTGCTTGAGGTGATAGGGCTGATGCTCGTAGGAGCCTTCCGTCCTTTCCTCTGGCTACCCTCAACGAGGGATTTGGATTCGGGACCTTGGATTTCCTCCATGTGGAGGATCGTAAGGCAGTCCACAACATGCCTAGCCTGACGCGCCGTCAGCCTCAACCTCAATCTCTGCCTCTCCCTCTATCAGATCACAGCCACAGCCACCACACCTACTCATCCATTGTCTTCTGTGCTCTCCGGCCTATTGATCCAACGATGTGCGGCAGGGCGGAGCGCAACATGGATGGGACAGCGGAGAGGAGGTTGGCGGAGGATCGAGGTATAAAGACTGACCTGGCCAAGCAGAGGCCTTAATGGAGTCGTAAAGCAACTTTTAATCTGGGCACTCTTGTGCGAATTTGGGGTTCTGTAGTAGGAGTTGCGATGGATGAGCGGCGGTTGACATGCTGAAAGAAGTGTACTGTCAAACTCCAACCGATCCCTTACGACGATGACGCATAAGACAGACGATTTAGCACGAACGTTTCATAAAGACGATTTTAATGTACTCTTATGACGAATGATAAGTCTGAGCTTTCAGATATAAGGGTCGGAACGTCCAGCGGTTGTGTTTTCTTTAGTTTAGGTAAGAAAGCTGAGTGGGCTTTGGTTGCGGGAGGGGGATGGATGGAAAGGAGAGACGGGAGGATGTGAGATGATAATAAGAGGGGCTGGCGAGGAGAGAGAAAGATGGCGATGGGAGAGGAGATAGAGAAGAACAACAACAACAAATGGCAAGAAGAAAAATGTAGAGAGAGGAAACTACCTAACGTCTTCGACGATCTAGACAGCTCGCGAAGGGTAAGGAGGTGCTTGCGCGCAGAAGACCACTACACGCATAGAATAGGTGCATGCTGGAAACCGTTCGCTTCTTATTACTCTCATGTCCTGCTCTAGAGCGCGATTAAATACCCTACTACTACAACTGCGTCCTCAGCGGACGTCAGATATCTTCTAAGTAAAGGAACCGATGGCCATCCCTCCCCTCGCTTGCTTACTCGCTGCATCCATAAATATGGTGGGATGTTCATTATATCGTGTTTTCTCTTGCCGGATCTCATTTCCTGCGAAAGAGCGCGACTAAATACCCCTGTTTCTCCGGGCCGCGCTGCTCACGTCGTCGTCGGGCTTGGGAAGGTCGGATTTCCAGCATGTTCGAAGTGCAGGTGTCCCTCCCCTCCGCAACCTCACTTCTCCCTCCCTCTCCTCCCGCCTTTGCCTCAACCACGCCCACGCTCCTCTGCTCGTCTCCCAGCGACGACATGGCGCGGGCAAGTGCAGGTCGCAACGCAGACAGAGGAGGGGAGGAGGCGGCGGCGCGGGGGAGGGAGGGGGGTCTCGATATACGAAAAGCGAAGCTGATCCGGACTCATCAAGTAGACGGCTCGACTTCACGGACTGCCGTTTGATGGCGGAGAGGAAGTTTTCTGGCGGAGGAGGGGATGGAGAGAGGAGCGAGATGAGAGCGGAGGTATGATAGGCAACATCGATCTATATACACCATGCCATCTCCCCCCTCCAACACGCTCTCCAAGAAATCCAATCCACCCCCTTCCGATCCCTCTCCGATCTATCCCTCGCCGCTGCCACTCCACCGCCCGCCTTCAATCATCTCCAACACCCTCCTACCCCCCTCCTACCTTTCTCTCTCTCTCTCTCACACACCACTCTTCCTCCTTCCCCGACGAAGACGAGAGAAGGATCCCAGCAATAACCCCCCCAGCAACAGGAACACCCAAGGCAAGAAACCAGCCAGCACACCTCTCGCGATGTGCACAGCTCGCGAAGGGAAGGAAGCGGAAGCTTCTTGCTTGCTATCCTTCGTCCATTTTCGTTTTTGTCGGAGCGGGTGGTGCGGAGGGCGGGGGAGGGGGATGGGGAGGTGTCGAGGAAGTGGAGTCAGTGCGGGTCACATGAGGAGGGGGTCGAGAGGTGGAGGATCAAAAATTGAGAGAGAGAAGTATTTGTGCATTATAACATGAACATCCATCCATTCATCCTCTAATTACCGCTTTCCCTTTCCTTTCCCCTTCCCTTTCCTTTTCCTTATCCCCCATCCCATCCCATGCCATCCCATCCCATCGCAATCCCATAACTTTTTTTCCTTCCCTTTCCCTTTCCCTTTCCCTCCCCATCCCCTAAAAAGCAAGAACTCCCAGGCGCACTGCCGTAAAAAAAAATATACATTTGGGTATCGAATCTTCGGGGGGTATAACGCTTTCGAAAAATTGCAGTTCGCTAAAAAAGTATCACCAGGTGACGGTATCGCCATCCGAACAGTTCCTGGAATCTGCCAGCCAGGCTTGTGGATGGTGATGTGAGTGTCCCTGAGGTCCCCGTTTTCCCATGTTGTTGTTGTGAAATTTGTTATTGGTGTTGTTGTTGGTGTGAAATGTTGTAATGTGTGTGTGTGTGTGTTGTTGTTTCGTTCGTGTGTATGTGTTTGTGTGTGTGTGAGAGAGAGAGAGATTAACGCCATGAACAGCATCGTCATCCGCCTTCTTGAACCCTCTATCGCCTCTCAAACACACCACTCAGCCGACCCAACAAGCCACTCCTCGCACTCCCCTGACTACTCTCGCTCCCGGCCGTCGACTTCCTCTGCAACCCCGCCTCGCCCTCGCCCTTCTTCGTCCAGTTCCCCGCGCCGCCGCGCCCCACGTGCCACACGTCGTGGTTCTGCTCGCGCGTCGTCTGCAGGCTCAGCTCCTCGTCGAAGCTGAACGGCGCCGCCTCCTGCACGGGCCGGATGTTGCCGGCGCCGCCGCGGCCCGAGGAGAACTTGCCCGACGAGGACGCGTGCGAGATGGTCTGGCGGAGGGGGGTGGTGACGGTGGAGGAGGTGGAGGGCTTGTACATGTTGCCGGCGCCGCCGCGGCCGGTGTGGGTGTAGTGGTTGGGGCGGGTGGTGGGGTGGGGTTCGGTGAGGGAGTAGGGCATTTTGATGGTGTTGTGGATGTGTGTGGTGGTGGTGGTGGTGGTGATGGTGTGGTTTGGTGTGTTGTAGGAGGATGTGAGATGGAATTGTGCGGGCTCAAGGGCTTTTCAGGAGGTGAGGTGAGGGTAGGCTCTTTGTTTGCGTTTTAGTCAGGCACGGATGGGATGGATGACGTTTGCGTCGAGGAGGGCGAATGGCGTCAGTTGAGGAAGATGTGTCGTGGTAGGTAGTGGTAGTGGAGTACTATAGTAGTAGAATAGTAGAGGAGTAGCGTAGTAGAGTAGAGTAGTAGCGTAGTAGAGTAGAGTAGTAGAGTACTATAGTAGTAGTAGTAGTAGTCGTATGTTCTGGTCTGTATAGCAAGAGAATCCCCATCACAACGGGGACGGGGCATAATATACGAACCTCATTCCTCTGCATCTGTTGCAAACAAAGACGCCTTCTCTGCCTCCTCTGCCTCCTCTGCCTCCCCTCTGACACACCATCCCTCTGACACACACAGCATCCCCGCCTTTCGCCATCGCCAACGCCATCCATGCCATCCATCGCCATCACTAGGCTCGCTGCCGTCACGCCTGGCCCCAAGACAGAAAAACTCTTCAGACGCGCTTTCCAGTTAACGGCAGTCAGACGCATCAGACGCATCACGAGCTGCTGAGTCCCTGTTCGTGATTTCGTAAGATCTCTTGCGATTTCGTAATAGACGAGCAGGTCATGGGAGTTAGAGGGGCTTAGGGTTTAGCGAGGCTGGGAGCGGCTTAGCGCGGCTTAGCGCGGCTTCTCCTGGGCAGTTTCGTGAGTTTCCTGGGGGTAAGAGGAATTGCGAATGGCCAGTCGTTCAGGGCGTGTGACTTTCTGTTACGAGAGGGGGAATGTACGTATATACGTATGTATACGTATATACGTACATGCGTATATACATAATACATACATACATACTGTATGGGGGACTTGGGTATAATGCCTCACGATGAAAGGAGGAGGTGAACGAGGAGGTGAGGGATGAGGAGGAGGTGAGGGGGGAAGGAGAGGATGAGGATGAGGATGAAGATGCAGATGAAGATGAGGCCATATGTGACCACAACATCAAGCACGACCTCCATCCAAACACTCAAACACGCATTCCTGCATTCCAGCATTCCCATTTCCAGCTTCTCCTCGGTCACCGCAAATTGTGTCACGGTCACTCACTCCCTCGAGTCCCTCAACGTCAGGAGTCAGGAGGGGTCAGGAGTCAGGGGAGTCAGGGCCAGGAACAGTCGTCACTGCTCACTCGTCACGAAGACGTCACCACCACCACCACCACCACCACCACCGAACATTCCATCCGTCCATCCTACTCCTCCATCCATGCTGTCTCATCTCATCTCCTCTCATCTCCCACTCCCAAGAATCTCGTCATCTCCCTCCTGAATTGCCTCAAAAAGGCCGCATACACTCTTGCCACCTCACAGCTTCCAGCATGCGAAAACTCTTCACCGTTGTAGCCTTCCTCCCTTCTTCCTTCTTCCTTCTTCCATTCCCCTTCATCTCGCCTTCATCTTCGTCCTGCCTTCTTCGCCTTCCTCTTCCTCTTCCTCTTCCCCCCTACTCACCGTTGAGCCCATCACGACCCACCAAGGCCCACCCCACCTCTTGAAGACCCACGATTACCTCATCACCGCAAAAATCTATTCATAGCCCTCTCCCATGGCCTCTCGTCGCTCCTCGCGGCTGCGTGCGCATCGCACTAGCAGAAGTCTCTGCCAATTCTCCTCTCCTTCCCCGCATTTCCGTCCTCGCTCCACCCTGGCGCTCTCCCTCGCATCCGGCCAATCCACTCAACGCCGCCATTCCTGCATTCTCTGCCGCAAGAGCTGACGCCCTCGGGTACATGCCATACCACGGGTCTTGGCATGCATCACCGGTCCTGGATGCATTTTCCAACGACGATCCACCGAGTCGAGTCAGTCGAGCATGCGCGCTGAGGCGTTCATCACGAGGAGCGATGTGAGGTGCTGATGTGCTGAGGGAAGCAGAGAATCTGCGTACCCGTGCACTTACGATACGCCTCAAGCAAGACTGAAGAGGCGTCAGGAGGCACGGCAGCCGTCTCAAGGCGCTTCGTCTGGCCCTGTACAGTAACCCTCATCAACTCTCCGCCCAACGTAGTCTCTCCCTCTCCCTCTCCCTCTCCCTCCTTCTCGTTTCCAAGCTTGCTTCCATACCCTCCTCACCAAGAGCGCGCGATCTCGTGCGCCTGACTGCGATCCAGCCGCGCCAGCTCTCTTTGTCTGTCCAGGACCGAGGCTTGTCCCGAGGTGCATCTCGACATGGCCAGGACAACGACGTCTCCTGTCCTTCGCCTCTTCGGCGTCGATATTCTCCATCCCTTCTAAGTCATCTGTATCCACCTGATCCTTCGCGTCGTCGCCCATCACGAGCCGTGGCCGTGGTGGCCTTGTCCGACTTTTGCCCTGCCTTTGCCATCTCAAGGCCGTACAGCCACTGTGGCTTGCTTCTGTGGCGCGCGATGAAGCTGGCACGTGATTAGACGCGGTTACAATGCGGGTGGTCACGTGATGATGATTATCTAAAATGCCTTTTCCTTTTCTAATAATGTAAGTGTATAGTGTATACCCTATCATAATAGCGTTTGGTAAATCCCATTCAAGTAAGTTCTTCTAAGTCAAGTAGCTTAAACATAGTTTAAGCTTATCCTAGCCATCCCATTTCACCATGCGAAGCGCGCTTTCTCAGACTTCACCTTAGATCCGTCGTCCTTATCATCGCGCCGCGTCGCCATGCCACCGCGCAGCCGTCCTCTTCGAGATCTCGTCCGCAAACCCTCAGGAGCTGTGTGCGAGTGTCCCAGCCTGTCTGCGGTTCCTCGGACCAGGTCGCACGGCGGATGGAAAGACGCAGCTCGGCTGGACCATGTCTCCGACGTAAGATCTGCTCTCAGTCTTCTGCAGACGTAACACGGACACCTCTGCTGGCTTTCTAGACCACCCTGCTACGTCCGCATAGCGGCTTCGGGCCCAGGATCGGTCCTCGCCGTGCCGTCCGACGACGGGAAGGCGGAAGGAAGGAAGGAGGCGGACGGCGTGCGCCCGAGCGCCCTTGCTAGGCTATTTGGTCGGGAGTGTGGCCGTGTAGATGCAGCAGTCTGAGCGCATTGGGAGATGAAGAGCGACAGCCCAGGGCCCCAGACGGTCACTCGGCATGTGGCGGAGATGGACTGGTCGGTGGGCTAGTCTTCGGTGGCGTCGATTCCGAGGGGTGTCTCTTGATGAGACGACGGGCGATGGACTGGGAGGCCAGAAGGACACGATTCGACCGGCCAATCCAGGTCGTCGTGTCGGTTCTTCTGACGAGGCACCACGGACCGGGAAAAAAGGACTGCCGGCCGAAATATCCAGTTCGGAAATAGAACTGTCCAGGAGCGCAGAAGAGCCGTGGCGGTTGCGCCAGGCTGCTGTTACCTCGTGACTCGGTGGACGAGGACCTATCTGTCTGTCATCGAGCAGTTGACGGCTGTCTAGTGTGCGGTAGAGTCGCTGAGTGCGTAGTTAGGCGGTCTTGCGACCATAGCACTCTGCTAGGATGGAGGCGCTGAATCCAGATGTTGTGCGATGGCGGAGAAGGATCGCAATAGCTCTGCGGACCTGCGACGGGGACGGCGCTGCAGCATCCTAGGCAAGAGCGGCGCATGCTCCTGGTTTACCACCTCTTGGTGCGCGACGAGCACCGTGAAGGAGTCGATCTCGAGCGGCACTGTGCGAGCGATGGAGTCGTGGTCATGGCTGCGTCGGAGGAGCAGCGACTGGACGTGGCCCCGAATCGTTCTGCCAAATGCTGATGCTGCGTTTGTGAAGTCGGACCTTGCGATTCTGGGGAGCGGGCGAAGGAGGCATCACCAGAGCCAGCCGCGAAGCGAGGCGGGATTGTTGACCCGTTGCGAGATGGACGAGGTGGCAAGGCTGGATTCGATGCCCTCTGCTAGCAGGAAGGATGTGGAAGTTTGGCAGCGATGATAGGCGTCGGATTTGCTGTCACAGGGATCTCGGAGGTCCAGTTGCGGGCTGAGTGAGCCTTGCTACGTATTTTCAAGAGGCCATGTAACCTGTCAGTCTACCGGTGGAGTAGAGTGCTCTGCTGAGCCTGCTCGATGCCCTCCTTCGCGGGTATGTACAGTCATTGTCCGTGGAGAATGGGCCACTTTGACAAGTACTAATGTAAAGTGTCATTCGTGTAGTAATACATTACTATACAGAGTCCGCTCTACTCAATCCAAGGATGCTCACGCATTAGAGTTTCATAATTTTGCAGACGGCGCCAGCGTCCTCATATACGCCCACTGCGTAAATTTAACAGTCGGTTTATCCAACAACTTGGTGAGTATCTCCGCAAGCCAGAGAGTGACTGGCAGGAGGATCAAATGCGGGACGAGAAAACTCAGCTCTAGACCAAGCGGTCCTGCTTTAGACATGGGAAATATGTTGATCCAGCCAGGCAGACCGGTGCGGTGGGACGCTCTTACCCAACCAGCCGCGACGTACAGTCTGTCGCCGAGGGTAAAAAGGATCGGTCCGTGGACCAGGTAGAAGGCAAACGAGATGCGGCCGAGGTACTGGTTAATCCGCGTCTCGAAGAAGCTCTTGAGCCACGGTATGTGTGGAGTCGAGGCCACGAGGAACGTCGCGGCCCAGAACAAGTAAAACCACTTGTAGTCGAAGACGGCTTGGGGCGTTAGAAACGATAGATAGTACCATCCACTGGACGACTTCAAGACCTGAAAGTCGGAGCTATTGGAAGGGACGCCGCCGAGGTACATGCTAAGGATGAAGAGTTTGTAGAAGATGAGCTCTTTGAACGACTCCAGTCTCGAAAAGAAACGGGGCAGGTCGTTGCTCCTCGCGAGCAGGTCGAGGTCGCAGAGAAGCATGCCCGCGACAAACATGGCAAAGTGCGAGCCGTCCACAATGTACATGAAGTAGAATATGAGCCCTACCTCGCACCACAGCCGCGCCTTCCTCGTGCCTCTCGAGAACGCCAGCAGCGCGGTGTAGACGACGATCGAGCCGCGGAACTCGACGGGGATCGACCACACGTGGACATTGTAGCTAAACCACGGCTCGCCGCCCGTCTGGAACACGAAGCTGAAGTTCTTCATGCCGCAGTACCACTTCCACAGCTCGGCGCCGTAGCTCGCCTCGTGCTCGGTGTCCGTCCAGAGCCCGAGCGCGTGCCACGACGTCATGTACAGGAACGTCGTGCAGACGACCGGGATGTAGAGGCGCAGCCAGCGCCTGAACAGCGCCGAGGCCAGCGCGTCTCCCAGCTTCAGGTGCTCGCCCGCGTGGATCAAGCCCAGCGGCCTCGCCGCCAGCACGTAGCCCGAGATGACGAAGAAGACGGCGACGGCGAAGTGGCCGCCGCTGAAGAACATGCGGATGCCGGGCAGGCAGGCCAGGTGGTAGCGGCCGTCGTGGCCGAAGGCGTTCTCGAAGATGCGGTCGCCGGAGACCGGGTCGTGCGCCCACAGCTCGTGGTGCTGCAGGTACACCAGGAAGGCGGCGAAGCCCCGCAGCCCGTCGAGGTACGCCGTGCGCCCGAGCTGGCGCCGCGGCCCGCCCGCCGGGCTCAGGAACGCGGGCCGCGCGAGGTCAAGACACCATTTGGCGGCGTGGGCGGGCGCGGAGAGCTTCGAGCCCGGAAGGGTCGCGGCCCAGCGGTTTCCCAAGATGGTGGTGTCGTGGCTAGGAGGCATCTGCGAGCGGCTGGATGGTGTCTACCGGCGGAACCGTCGTCGTCGTCGTCGTCGACTTGATGGCGGTTCGGTGTTGAGGCGGAAGTCGACGTTTGGAGATTCGCATTGGCGTCGGGAGGGCTTAGATGAGGAGTCGGTGAGGTGAGATGGCAAGGCGAACTTCAACGTTTGAGAAGTCGCGGTGGCGTCAGAAGAGGTCGGATGGGAAGAGGTCCAAGGTTGAAGAATCCAGCAAGCTACTGCTAGGTAAGGTAGCAGTGAGTGAACAGTCCCACGCCTGAAGCTTGAAGTGCCGTAACAACGTCGATCGCCTGGCCTGTCGCATGTCACGAGTCAGGAGTAGGTTGTGCGCAGGCATAAAGGACAAGGCAGAGAGAGCGAATGATGTAATTCCAATCTCCGAGGCTGAGGCGTTATCACATGCGGGAAAGATGCAGAGATTATCTGTACGATGGAGGTGGCTGTAGTGAGGATCTATTTCACTGATCCATGCCCGCTGCTCCTGGAGCTGACTAGCCTCGGAGCAAGTGACTTGTAAGATCGCCAGTGCATAGTAAGGAGTGGTGAGTACAGTACATTAAGGAATAGTGAGCAAATGCATTAAGGAGCAATGAGTATAAGAGCAGTGAGTAAATACATCAAGGAGCAATGATTACATTAAGGAGCAATGAGTAAATATATTAAGGAGCAACGAGTATATTAAGGAGCAATGAGTGCACTACATTAAGGAGTAATGAGTAAAATTGAACTGACAGACCCTTGGTCATCACATGTAAGACGCAGTGTCGAGACGGAGGCTTCCCCACATTCCGTTAGCAAGCTTTCTCCATCCCCGCCCTCCACCCCGTCCCCCGCCCCGCGCCCCGCCCCCGCCCCCCGGCCGCCGCTCCCTAACCATCTTAGCGGGGCCGGGGTGTGCGAAAATGCTTAGGTTCTCCGAGAGTGCGTTCAAGAACATCGCGTCGCACGCCAGAAGGCGGGTGGTGAAGTAGTAAGTAAGAGGTGGCCATGCTGCACCTTAATTCACAATGGCATCCATCCATCCTATTATAGGCGGTCTCCGTCGGCGAGAAAGCCCTCGACAGCACTGCGCGCGCGACCTGGGTTCTGACGCTGGAGTGGGAGAATTGGTAGCGCAAAGAGAGAGAGGGGGGATGGGGGAAAGAGGGGGTGGGGGAGGGGGCTTCTCCATGTAGCACGGTCCCTGTCTGGGTGTGTCTCCGGGCGATCTCTCCTAGCTCTCGGTACTCTAATTTAACAACCACGAGTTCACGTCGGCGCTTTGTTGTTCCCACCCCCTCCCTCCCTATACACAGTAAACTTGCCGTGTTGTGCGGCTGCCGGGCTGATAGCATACGCCGAAAAAAACCGTCCATGGCAAACCTCGCAACTGGTAGTTCGAAGGGAGCATCAATGCGTCCGATAATACCTCAATATGCATCGTCTCTGTCTCCGCCACCCCTCAATTCTCTTTCGACTCTGGAGAAGCCACGAGCGACAAAAGGATGCAGACCACCACGAGGTCGAACTTTGGAGGTCGTCTACCAAAGCAGATCCAGAGGGCTTTGCCATTGTACATCGCGTGCATACTCCTCGTCGTGTTTCTCTTGAACGCCGATTCCTTCGGGTCGTCCCTGAACGTCGTGACGCACGAGTTCTCCCGCCAGTCGCCTGTCACAACCGACTACCGGTTTCCGAGGAAGATATGGCAGACGTGGAAGGTCGACCCTCTGAGCTTCGAGGAGAGAGACTCGACGTATGCGCGGACGTGGACGTCGAAGAACCCAGGCCACAGGTACGAGGTTCTAACAGACAATAACGACCTGCATTACGTAGAAACGCATTTTGGCCCGTCGGGCCTGAACCGACCCGACATAGTAGACATGTACCAATCGCTCACGGCGAAGATTATCAAGGCGGACCTCCTGCGATATCTGGTTATGTACGTGGACGGGGGACTCTACACCGACATCGACGTCGAAGCGCTCAAGCCCATTGATAGGTTCATCCCAGACCGATACGACGAGGGAGACATCGACATGGTCATCGGCGTCGAGATTGACCAGCCTCAGTTCAGCAACCATTCGATTCTCGGCAAGAAGTCACAATCCTTCTGCCAGTGGACATTCATGTGCAAACCGAGACTTCCAGTCATGCTGAGACTCGTCGACAACATCATAGAGTGGCTCAACAACGTTGCAAAAGAGCAGCGTGTGTCCGTCTCAGAGATCGTGCTCGACTTCGACGAGGTGATCAGCGGCACCGGGCCCTCGGCCTTCACGAACGCGATTCTGGCAGAGATCAGTGCGCGGAACGGCCAAGCTGTGGATTGGGACTACTTCCACAACCTGTCCGAGTCGAAGCTCGTCGGTGGTGTCCTGGTCCTCACCGTCGAGGCGTTCGCCGCAGGCCAGGGCCACTCGGACTCTGGAAACCACAACGCCAGGACGGCGCTGGTTAAGCATCGCTATCATGCGTCTGGATGGCCGACGGTCCACCCTCGATACAGCCACCCGGTGTACGGCGAGGTGGAGAGGTGCAATTGGGATGCCGAGTGTATCAAGTTGTGGGACGCCAATATGGCTGCCTTCGAGGCCCTCTCCCCCGAAGAGCAAGCCAAGATGATCGCGATCAAGGAAGTAGGCGATGCACAAGGTGTCGCCTCGTAGTGAGAAGGGAGAATACGTGAAAGAGCGCGAAAAAGGGAAGGGGAAATACGATGCGAGCCCGCCATGTCGCAGCTGGGAAACTTTCTCGCGTCATGGCATTACAGCTTGGCCATTCAGATCTTTGAGCTCAGGGTGGAGACTGAGGTGGATAGAAGATGGGACGACTTCGGGGAGCAATTGGAGGCGCAACGGTGTTTATGGGGGCCAGCAGCGGGCATGGAATAGCATTGCAAGTCTTTCAAACTTGACTATAAGAGTTCTTCTCATATGCGAAGGATACGTGATCAAAGCTTGCAACTGAATGGAAGTGCAAACTACAGCCTAAATACAAAACAGCCCGAATCGAGTCAAGTATGAGCCAAAAGTGAAACCGCAGTGCGTGACTGGTGCAGGTCAAAAGTCGATGCTTCATTTGGGGTTAAAAAGTGTTGGAGTGGAATGCTCTGGTCAATCCCGAGCGGGATATTCACCTCCTGTCCACTCCAATAGCCGACAGGCAGGGCACACAATAAATAGATGGCTTCCTTAGATAGACTAATTCGACATGCTTTCACACTCTTCCGTGCCCACAATATTGGATATTGTGTCCAACAAAAAGAACACAATTTAATCACATGACCTGATAGATTTCTTCCCAAACACTACGATTCGTTCGGGAGGAAGAGCGAGTCAAATCAGTCAACCGGACGTCGTGATGGTAATTCAACAAGAAGAGGGTGGAAGCAGAAGTGGACAGTCAGACAGCGAAGGAAACCGAGTAATCCGATTGCTCGCTGCCCATCCATCCGCTCCCCAAGCCAGAAACCCAACGACGCATGTGACCAGGATGATAACAATGGCAGCGAGACCCACGCTGTGGAGGAGGCGGGAGGCCTGTATAGGAAGTCGTGATGAGGAAAGGAGCTCGCAGAAGTGAAGGCTCAGCTTGCGAAGGTGGAGACCAACTGACCAAGGCACAACTGCTGGCGGACGTGATATCGACCACAGGCAGCTTTTCGGGAATTGCTCAGTGAGATCAGCATCAGGATCCAGGGAGATCAACAGACGGATCCTCACCGCGAATGCGACCGAATCCTCGCAAGGTCACTTAATCCAGGTTGCCACGGGAACATGGCCCAAATTGAGCAGGTACCTCCGGAGATCTTTACAAGCCCGAGCCGAATCTCCGCAAAGGATGAACTGACACCTTGCACATGAGGTGTCAGCTTAACCATAGGGGTCAGAGGGAGGGTTGACTAAGACAGAGACATGCATATACGGTTTATACCTGGCGACGTACCCACGGAGTATTAACCACATACAAATGCCATAAGAGATTGCTCAATGCACCTCCACACTCTTGGGGAGTCACCCCGAGTATTGTTGGTCGCTATCTACGCACTTGTCAAAACAAGGAAGTCTTGCGCGCGGGGCACCCCAGACTTTCACTTCCCCGCCCCTTCACATCACACACAATTCAAGTTTTTGTCTGCCCTAAGCCATGGAAGACGATTGATGGTCGTAGCAGTTTGCTCGAACGACTATCCCCAGTCTTGATCATGGATCTTCATTGGCTTCTATGTTTCATAATCTACTTTCAAATGCCCGACCCTGGCCACTGCATGGCATGGGCTGCCCATGAGGTCCTCTGCACTGACATGTGCTGTTATCACTTCGCTCTTTCACAAGAAACTAATACCTGCCCTCTTCCACTCTTTGTCGACCAGAGCTGACACCACGAACCGCAAACATGCACTTCTCATACGCAGTCATCGTCGCCCTCCTGACCTGCGCGGTCTCCTCCCAGAACGTCGCCGACCTCGTCAGCCAGCTCCCCTCCTGCGCGCTGCTCTGTCTGGCCACCTCCGCCACGGCCGCCAGCTGCGGACTCGCCGACTACGCCTGCCAGTGCGGATCCGCCAGACTCGCAATCACGAACTCGGCCACCCCGTGCATCATCTCGAAATGCTCCGCCGACGATGCTGCAAGTACGTCTATGTTCCCAACTCCTCCATCGACGAATCCCAGAGATGCTAACGTCCTGCTCAAGAGGTCTTGACCGTCAGCGCCCAGATCTGCGCAGCGGCCGGAGCAGTGGCCAGTCCGGCCACCTCCGCGGGCAGCGCTGTCACGTCTGCTAAAGCACCAGTGGGCAGCTTTGTCAGCTCCGCGGGCAGCGCGGCCACGTCTGCGAAAGCACCAGCGGCCAGTTTTGTCAGCTCCATAGCTGGCTCCGCGGGCAGCGCTGCATCCTCGCCTACCCCTTCCGCCGCTTCTTCGACTTCCTCTAGACCTGCTCAGGTTTCTGGCAATGCTGGCTCCAAGGTGCAGGCTGGTGCGGCCATTGCAGGTCTTGTTGTCCTTGCTGCGTTTGGCTTATAAGATGGACGTGGGGGATTCTAAGCTGTATATATCACTGGATAACGTCATGTCTTGGTATACACTATTAATTTATTTTATATACTTATAAAGCCATTTTATACATGTATTTAGACATTGCATTAAATTTAGCAATCTTATTAATTTATTGAACTTGTTAGTACTGTGAGAGGCTCGGAGTCGTGTCGTTGTAAGATTGTCTATACCTGAGAATTGAGACTGGTGAATTGAGGATTAAAAATCAAGGAATTGAGGAATTGAAAATCGAGATGAATGAATGAAGAGAAAATAGACAAACCAGTGAATCGCCACTATAGATCAGATTGCAATACTGGGAAAGGCCTGTAGAACAGTAGAAATAGGGAGAGCTTGACCACCAAAAGGTCGATATGAGCGTGATTGATTTCAGGCCCTCTGCCCTGTAACTTCAGGCGCGCCTTCGCTGGAATAGCCAATCAAGCTCCAAATTACAGCGTCTAAGCGCTATAGTTAGATCCTGACATCGTCAAGAGGAGACCCTGAGGTCAAGATTACAGCCCCCCTCACCTCTACTCTCTAGAAACAAATCTGCCCTTCTTAATATCACGCATCTACCATGATTAGTCGTCGCAGCGCTGTCTTAGCTGCCATAACTATCGTATTTATATTCGCAATATGCCACAATTCGGACCTTATACCTAGGATTCCGAGTTGCTCGGGTTCGAGCCCTTCAATACCTCTGGGAGACGCAAAACCACAAGTAGCGATACCGAAAACCGAAAGTCCTCAGACCGACGCTACTGTGAAGGACAGTGCGAGCTCTCCTCTCCCCCCTCACGTCCTGAATTACTTCGATCAGGCCTTCTCACTCGATGAGCCTGCGGAATACGATTTCCGCGCTCTTCAGCAACAGTGCGAGCGCACGAAATGGGCCGAGGACGACGTCTACTTGCAATGCGGCGGGATGGCTGCCGGCTTGACGTCGATCATGTCGCAGGTGAAGGTTTGCCTAAAAATGGCTGTTGACGCAGGAACGGGCATCGTTTTACCATCGATGCCTCTTAGAGACTCTACGAACTTGAAGGAGTTTAACTTCTTCAACGACGATGCGTACATGACCTACGACAGGTGGTTTGATGCAGGGCACTTGATAAAACAATTCGGGAGGGCGTGTCCTCGGATGAAAATTGTCCATCCAGATCAATTGGACTCCTCTGTGTCTGTAAAAAACCGGTGGAATATAGATATTGGATCAGCTCCAGGATATCAACAATTTCAAAGTTACTTCTGGAGTGGGCGTCCTTTCAAATCGTTTTTCGAAGAGCACTACGCTAGATTGAAGCAACTTGCATTTCTCTCTCCAGAAAAAGATGATTCCAAGAAAGGCATCACAGTGATCACGATTGTTTCCAACTTCCTCTTGTTCAGGATCACAGACGATCCTACAGGACAAGATCTGAAAGTTTGGAATGATCTCTCACATCTTCTTCGATTCACAGAACCGACTCGACAAATCGTTAATCAATTGCTATCTCACATCAGCCGTCCTTTCTATGGAGTACATTTCCGAGTCGAATCTGATACCATTTGGAGCTCTCTCGACAACCAGCTCAGCGTTGACCTCGATGCTCTGGACAGAGCATGGGCCAAATACGGCACAGCAGGTGCACAGAAACCTTTGGTTTACCTAGCCTGTGGAGACCAGGAACAAATAGAAAAGTTCGTCTCGGCTGCAAATGCTAGAGGTTGGGAAGTTACACATAAATGGCTACTAGCTCAGTCGAACGGAGATACCTTGAAGATGATCAACGATCTACCATTCGACTTCCAGGGCGCTGTTGATATGGGGTTCATGATTAAGAGTCTTTTTTTCCTGGGGATTACTGGAAGCGCATTCTCCTCGACCATCGGGAATGCCAGAGACGTTACAGGAAGGTATCGCGGAAGTTCTTTTTCTGTTGACGATGACGGGAATGCTAGGACTCATCTTTTCAATGACCTCGATGCAACACACTATGCTTGTTGCCTGTAGATACTTTTCCGTAGGAATAGAGAATAGCTGCCGAGGGTTTTAGACCCAGCAGCACCGCTGGCACGCAATCATCAATCACGGTGCAGCGACGCAGAGGCCGAGCACATCACTGCGAGATACGTCCTCCCATTAGCCCAGCCATCCACGCCGAGCTGTTATCCCCAGGGTGCGCCCTTCACAATTGCCGCCGAGGGTTGCTGTGAGTGACGCAGAGCAGATGGAGTGCATCAGTCCACAAATCCCAGACAACATAAGATATGTTTGCAGATGTGACATGGGACGATGCTAGACCCCGAAAAGTGCAGATTCTGGTATGAGTACCATTTCCCCCCCCCCCCCCCCCCCCCCCCCCCCAACAAAAACAAAAAAACACCAAACCAAACACCACACCTCCAAAACCCCCCCCCCACAACCAACACCTCTCCATCACGCTGCCTCC
>Ga0123337_10000228_pt1 | contig 106824 bp, 91 predicted proteins | sample frozenSSSSmetaG_FD_89792 | JGI IMG/M metagenome (GOLD analysis project Ga0123337, IMG submission 89792) | Glacier valley bacterial and archeal communities from Borup Fiord, Nunavut, Canada, to study Microbial Dark Matter (Phase II) -... | ecosystem: Environmental > Aquatic > Freshwater > Ice >...
GATCATTCTTTTCGGTTAATGCAGACTTATCAACCGGAATGTAATATCTCGGCATAACATACCGTTTACTCAAAGAAATTAGCCTTATTTTTGCATTTTACCGGGAACTCATGACGGATCTAAAGCTCACTCTATTATAGCTGGTCTGGTTTTGCTTATTACGCTAAATAGCACCCGTCCAACGATTATTATGAATAACTATCATTTACGCGCTAAGGCAGTTTGGGTCTTGGTCTGTCTGTTTGGAGTAACATCGGCTGTGTCTGCGCAGGTGGTTAGAATTGTTTACCCCGAAAGTCGGGCCGTTTTCCAGCGCGAAAATGACAACACCAGCACTATCTACCTGTCAGGCAATTACTTCCAGCCTACCGATAGCGTACAGGCGCGTGTGCGGGCAGAGGTGGCTGGTCAGGGTTTCGATACTGAGTGGGTAACCGTTCAGCGAAATGTGCAGGGGGGCGTTTTTCAGGGAGCCATTCGGGGGAGGGGAGGCTGGTACCGGCTTGAAGTCAGAGCGTTCTGGAAAGGTAGCATCATCGGTACCGACGAAGTACGTAAAGTGGGTATTGGAGAGGTCTTCATTATTACCGGCCAGTCCAATGCGCAGGGCTTTCAGGATTTTGGTGCCCCCGCTGCTACTGACGACCGTGTGAACTGCGTAACCTACAACAACATAACGGCCAACTCCCTCAATGACCCACCAGCGCCAACTTTTCAGCAACTGAATGCCAGCGCTCTGATTGGCCCGCGCGGACAAAGCGCCTGGTGTTGGGGTGTTCTGGGCGATTTAATCGCCAAACAGTACCAGGTACCCGTTCTGTTTATTAATACAGCCTGGGCCGGAACGGGTATTCAAAACTGGCGCGAAAGTGCAGAAGGGAAGATTACCAAGAACATCTTCGCGCTGGGTACGCCCAACGAAAACTTTCCGGTTGGTATGCCATACGCCAATCTGGTGATTGCATTGCGTTATTACTGCTCCCTTCAGGGTTTACGGGCTGTACTATGGCAGCAGGGCGAAAACGACAACGTACCCCTGAATTCTTCGAGGGAGACGTACCGGGACGGTATGCAGTTCATTGTGAACAAAACCCGTTCTGACACTGAACGTTATCCTGCTTGGGTTCTGGCCCGGTCGTCTTACAACGTCGGTAAGGTTAGCGAAGCTATTATTCAGGCGCAGAACGACGTAATCAATACGTTCAATAACAACGTATTTGCCGGGCCGTTTACGGATAATATTCAGGTGCCGCGCTATGAGGGAGAAGTACACTTTGGGGGAGACGGCCTGCGTCAGCTGGGGCAAGCCTGGTTTGAGAGCCTGAACTCAGTGTTCTTCAGTAGCTCACGCCCGCTCCCACCGTTGCCACAGCCTACGGCCGCGATAGCCTGCGCCGGGTCAAACAACGCCCTCACCATTACTCTGCCCAATTTGTATAGTTCGTACACCTGGAATACGGGGCAAACCTCACAATCCATATCTGTTACACGTTCAGGCATCTACCGGGCTATATTGAAAGATCGTTATGGAAACACATATATCTCGCCGGCAGTGAACATCTCCGGTGCCATTCAGCCGGGTGTACCAACATTCTCGCTGCCGGGTCAGGAGGGGAAACCGGCCGGCAATCAGCTCCAGATTTGTGCTGATTCATCGCTGACACTCGTCGCCAACGTAGATCCTAATAGTACCGCCATATGGAGTACTAATATTGTCAATAAAAATGTTGTGTTGCAAAAAGCGGGTACTTATACCGTGCGGGCCGTTAATGTGTATGGTTGCCAGTCAGCGCCGTCGGCACCCATTAGCCTGACGGTTCGCTCCAAAGTGCCAACACCTTCAATTGAGCAGGTCGGTACGTACACCCTTCAGGCCGTACTGCCCGCTTCAACGGGAGCGCAGGTAGAACGCTTCGACTGGCGACGCGCGGGCGAGGTTTTGCCGCAGAATACGCCAACCATTAAAGTAATTGTATCGGCAGCCTACTCAGCGCGTACACAGGCTACATTTGCGCTCGGTGGCGGTAATAACCTGACCTGCTTCTCAGAATTCAGTTCACCAAAATCATTCAAATTCAGCCTGACCGATGGTGGCCTGAGTGTTTACCCAAACCCGTCAACAAACGGGCAGGTAACGATCGAAACGTTCGAAGACCTGAAGAATGCCGATATCCGGGTATTTACGCTAACGGGCAATCAGGTTTTCGCCACGCAGGTGCCACTACTCGACGAGCGTAAAGCCGTTGAATTGACAGGGTTAGCACCCGGTATGTACATCGTACGGGTTCGCTCTGCCGGGTTCGATGTCTCCCGGAGGGTCATCATCAATTAAGTCTATTCTACTCTCGTCTGTCCAATAGTGTTGAACGCCCTGTCTGACGATGGGGCGTTTTTGTTGCCATTGCTCAAATGAGGGCTGTTTTGTATCTTTACAAATACACTGCCCGGGCTGCAGAGCATAATACCCACACCATCGTCCCGATGGTTTTTGTCGTTACCTTTGCATACTTATTCTTCGTTAATTTTATGAATACGACCTACGTTCCTGCCGATTACCTGCCTGTATTGATTCAGTTGGGACTGGCTTTGGGATTTATTGTTACGACCATGATCGTGACGCACAACATCGGACCCAAACGCAATAGTCAAAAGAAAGACGATCCGTTTGAGTGCGGCATTCCTGTGCAGGGCGACGCCCGGACACCCATTTCCATCAAGTACTTTCTGATTGCTATTCTGTTCGTGATCTTCGACGTGGAGGTGATCTTTCTCTATCCTTGGGCAGTTAACTTCAAGGGTCTCGGTATGGCCGGATTCATTGAAATGATTTTATTCATGGGCCTGTTGCTAGCTGGCTTCTACTACATCATTCGCAAAGGCGTACTGAAGTGGGAATAAGGCCAATAAATGAATTTTTGAGCATATCTATTCGTTGTTTCTATACCTAACTACAACGTTTTATGACGTCTGATATTAAATTGGCTGAAGCCCCGGCGAGTTACGACGGCCCTGGATTTTCAGCTACTTCCTTCGATAAAATTATTGGTCTGGCCCGCGCCAATTCGCTCTGGCCATTACCATTTGCTACGTCCTGCTGCGGTATCGAGTTCATGTCTACTATGGCGTCGCACTATGACCTGGCTCGGTTTGGCTCGGAGCGTCCGAGTTTCTCACCCCGTCAGGCCGATATGTTGCTGGTGGCGGGTACCATTGCCAAGAAAATGGGGCCGATTTTGAAGCAGGTATATCTGCAAATGGCCGAACCGCGCTGGGTCATCGCCATCGGTGCCTGCGCATCAAGCGGGGGTATTTTTGACACCTACAGTGTCTTACAGGGTATTGACCGGATCATTCCAGTCGATGTGTATGTACCCGGCTGCCCGCCCCGCCCCGAGCAGATTCTCGATGGCGTGATGCAGGTGCAGGAACTGGCCAGAAACGAATCGCTCCGCCGACGCAATACCGACGAATACCAGAAGCTACTGAACTCATACAGCATTCAATGAAATCCGTTTAGTATCATCCATGCTCACCAACGAAGAAGTAGCACAGACTATCATTAACCAGTTCGGCGATGCCGTCGGCGAGTTCGACGATCCATATAACCTGCTCACGTTTTCGACGGGCCGTGACCAGATTTTTTCGCTGGTCCAGTTCCTGAAAGAACACAAAACGTATCAGGTTGGCTTCCTGACCGATATTACGGCCATACATTACCCTGACTCGCCGGGTCGTGAGTTTTGCGTGGTGTATCACATGCATAGCCTGACCAACAATTTTCGGGTGCGTATCAAGGTGTATCTTGATGCCAATGATCTGCATATTCCAACCGTAATTCCGCTGTTTTTGAGTGCCAACTGGATGGAGCGCGAAACCTTTGATCTGTTCGGTGTTATCTTCGACGGCCACCCCGATCTGCGCCGGATCCTGAATATGGAGGAGATGGATTACCACCCTATGCGCAAGGAATACCCACTCGAAGACAGTACCCGAGAAGACAAAATAGATGCCCTCTTTGGGCGATGAAAAAGAGTTGTAAAGTCATAGAGTCATAGAGTTGTACAGTGGTAGGCGAAGCAACTTTATAACCACACAACTGTACAACTCTATAACTTCCAAAAGTTATGGTTTCTGAAGAACTCGATATAGCTCCAAAATACTTGCCCGCCGAACAGGGACCGGTGCAGTACGTCAACGAACTGACTACGCTTAACCTCGGCCCTACGCACCCCGCCACACACGGTATTTTCCAGAATATCCTGCAAATGGACGGTGAGAAAATTGTCTCGAGCGAGCAAACCATTGGCTATATCCACCGGGCGTTCGAGAAGATTGCCGAACGGCGGCCTTTTTACCAGATTACCACCCTTACCGACCGCATGAACTACTGTTCGTCGCCCATCAACAACATGGGCTGGCATATGACGGTAGAGAAGTTGCTGGGCGTTGAGGTACCCAAACGGGCACAGTACATCCGTGTGATTATGATGGAACTGGCCCGCCTGGCCGATCACCTGATTTGTAACGGTATTCTGGGCGTGGATACGGGGGCTTTTACGGGCTTTCTGTACATTTATCAGGAGCGCGAACATATCTACGAAATTTACGAAGAGGTATGCGGTGCGCGGCTTACAACCAATATGGGCCGCACCGGGGGCATGGAGCGAGACCTGTCGCCAACGGCCATCCGTAAGGTTAAAGAACTGATTCCACGGTTCCGTAAGGTGCTGACCGAGTTTGAGAACCTGTTCAACCGCAACCGTATTTTCATGGATCGTGTGGTGAATGTGGGCAGTATATCGGCAGAGCGAGCGTTGAGCTACGGCTTCACCGGCCCCAACCTCCGGGCTGCGGGTGTGGACTATGACGTTCGGGTGATGAACCCGTATTCGTCCTACCAGGATTTTGAGTTCGACATTCCCGTCGGACAAAGTGGCGATACGTATGATCGCTTTATGGTTCGTAACGAAGAGATGTGGCAGAGTCTGCGCATCCTCGAACAGGCCATCAATAATCTGCCCGAAGGCCCATACTTTGCCGATGCTCCGCAGTACTATCTGCCGCCGAAGCAGGAGGTATATAAGAACATGGAAGCCCTGATCTATCACTTCAAGATTGTCATGGGCGAAATTGACGCGCCCGTTGGCGAAGTGTATCACGCCGTGGAAGGCGGCAATGGTGAGCTGGGTTTCTACCTCATCAGCGATGGTGGCCGCGCTCCGTACCGGCTCCACTTCCGGCGTCCGTGTTTTATTTACTATCAGGCCTTCCCTGAGATGTGTAAAGGGCTGACACTGTCCGACGCCATCGTGATTATGAGCAGCATGAACGTGATTGCGGGCGAGCTGGACGCATAAAGTATGGCCATCAAATTTCGGGAAATCATTGAATTGATCGAAGAAAATGGCTGGTATCAGGTTCGGCAGAAGGGTAGTCACCGCCAGTTTAAACATGACGTCAAGACAGGTGTAGTGACCGTTGCTTACCACCGCCAGTTTGAAAGACCCGGTTCCGGCGGGAACGCTGAATAGTATTTATAAACAGGCACAAATCGAGCGATGAAAAAGTATTTGGTTATTCTCGAAAAGGCCGAAACGGGTTATGGAGCCTACGTCCCGGATTTGCCTGGCCGTGTGGCCACTGCATCCACAAAAGAAGAGGTCGAACGCCTGATTTACGAAGGCATTCAATTTCATATAGAAGGCCTGGAGCTGGAAGGACTACCTGTCCCAACGGCAAGTTCAGAAGCCGAACTTATGGTTTTTGCTTATTGATGAATATGATAACCGAAGCAACCAAACTCACCATACAATTTACGCCGGAGCGGCTTGAACGGGCAAAGCAAAGTATTGCTGATTACCCCGAAGGCAAACAAAAATCAGCTCTGTTACCCCTGTTGCATATCCTGCAGGAGCAGGAAGGCTGGACCAGCCCCGAAGGTATGGACTACGTAGCCAGTCTGCTCGACATTGAGCCGATTGAGGTTTACGAAGTGGCATCATTTTATACGATGTACCATCTTAACCCGGTTGGCAAACACGTAATTGAGTATTGCCGAACGGGGCCATGCTGCCTGATGGGGGGAGAAGAAGTGTATGCGCACCTGAAACAGCGGCTTGGCATCGACACCGGACAAACAACCGTTGACGGGCAGTTTACAATCAAGGAAGTAGAATGTCTGGCGGCCTGCGGCATGGGACCTGTGTTTCAGATTCGGGAGCAGTACTATATGCACCTGACCAACGACCGCGTGGACGAAATCATCGACGAACTCTCAAAATAGTTAACAACCTATGGCGACGAAAATATTAACCGAACACGTCAACGTTCCCGGCATCGAGACCTTCGATGTATACCGGAAGCAGGGCGGCTATACCGCCGTTGAAAAAGCCCTGAAAACCATGACGCCCGAAGCGGTGGTAGAAGAGGTAAAGAAAGCCGGTGTCCGGGGGCGGGGCGGGGCCGGATTCCCGATGGGGATGAAGTGGAGCTTTCTGGCCAAGCCGGAGGGCGTTCCGCGCTACCTCGTCTGCAACGCCGACGAGTCGGAACCGGGTACGTTCAAGGATCACTACCTGATGAAGAACCTCCCGCACCTACTCATTGAAGGGATGATTATCTCGTCATTTGCGCTGGGTGCCAACAAGTCGTTCATCTACGTGCGGGGCGAGTTGATGTATGTGATTCGTATTCTCGAAAAAGCCATTGCCGAAGCCAAAGTGAAGGGTTTTCTCGGTAAAAATATCCTCGGTAGCGGCTACGACCTTGAGTTGGTAGTGCAGCCCGGTGGTGGTGCCTACATCTGTGGCGAAGAAACCGCGCTCTTAGAATCACTGGAAGGTAAGCGGGGTAACCCACGTAACAAACCGCCGTTTCCTGCTGTAAAAGGGCTTTATCAATGCCCAACGGTAGTGAACAATGTAGAGTCAATTGCTACCACGCCCTGGATTATGAACAACGGGGGTGATGCATATGCCGCCATCGGGATTGGACGCAGCACGGGTACCAAGCTCATCTCAGCATCGGGTCATATCAACAAACCGGGCGTCTATGAAATTGAGTTGGGTATCCCGGTCGAAGACTTCCTTTATGCTGATGAATGGTGCGGTGGTATCCGGCCTGGTCATAAGTTCAAGGCCCTGGTTGCTGGAGGTTCATCGGTACCTATTCTGCCCGCAAACCTCGCCCTGAAGCTGGAAAACGGCGATAAGCGGTTAATGACTTACGAATCATTGTCGGAAGGCGGATTCAAAACGGGTACCATGCTCGGTTCGGGCGGGTTTATCGTGTTCGACGAAACGTCGTGCATTGTGCGTAATACCTGGAATTTCTCACGGTTCTATCATCACGAATCCTGCGGACAGTGTAGCCCCTGCCGCGAAGGAACGGGCTGGATGGAGAAAGTCCTGCACCGTATTGAGTACGGTCACGGTCATCAGCGCGATGTTGATTTGCTGGTTGACGTGGCAAGCAAAATTGAAGGCAATACCATTTGTCCGCTTGGCGATGCCGCTGCGTGGCCCGTGGCGAGTGCCATCCGGCATTTCCGCGACGAGTTTATGTGGCACATCACCAACCCGCAGGAAGCCACGCAACCCGGTGCCGTGTATCGGGGCGAAATGGCGTTGGTGTAAAACCTCTTAGAAATGACGACGATGGAAGAGTTAGAAACCCTGCGTAAGCTCATCGAAGAACAGGACTATTCAGGTGCGCTGACTCTTATCGATGAGATGGATGAAATGGCGAAGGACGACAAGATTACAAAAATCGAGAGTTTTCTGACCGTTTTATTGGTTCATCTTATCAAGCAAAAAGCGGAGGGACGTATGACAAGTTCCTGGCAACGTTCGTTAAATCATTCGCTCTATGGTATATACAAAGCCAATAAACGGCGTAATGCAGGGGGTTTTTATCTAAAACCGGATGAACTGCGTGATGCTGTTGATGAATCGTTCCGCTTTTCATTACAGGAAGCCTCAGAAGAGGCATTCGCCGGCGTTTACTCTGCTGAACAATTAGCGGAAATGATCGACGCTGAACAGATCAAACAAGATGCGCTTGAGCGTATTCTCAGTTATAAAATTTGAGTACTGACCAGAAATGGAAGATATAAAACCGAAACTGCTGAAAGTAACCATCGACGGCATACTGGTCGAGGTGGAGCCGGGTACGACTATTTTGCAGGCTGCCCGCAAGATTGGGCCGTCGGTGGCACCCCCGGCCATGTGCTATTACCAGCCACTGAAAGGTAGCGGAGGTAAATGCCGCGCCTGTCTGGTACGGGTAGCTGCCGGTTCGGAGAAAGATCCGCGTCCGATGCCCAAACTCGTAGCCTCGTGTCTGACGCCCGTGCAGGATGGTATGGTTGTGGAGAACGAAACCAATCCGCAGGTGGTCGAAGCCCGGAAAGGTGTCGTAGAATTTCTGCTGCTGAATCACCCGCTCGACTGCCCCGTCTGCGATCAGGCGGGTGAGTGTGATTTGCAGAACTTCACTTTTGACCACGGCCTGGCCACAACGCGCTATGAAGAGGACCGCCGGACATTCGAGAAACAGGATATCGGCCCCTACGTGCAACTGCATATGACGCGCTGCATTCTGTGCTACCGCTGCGTTTATACTGCCGATCAGATTACGAACAAGCGCGTACATGGCGTATTGAACCGGGGTGATGCGTCGGAGATTGGCACATACATCGAGAAAGCCATCGATAATGATTTCTCAGGCAATGTTATTGACGTATGCCCGGTGGGTGCACTGACCGATAAGACGTATCGCTTCAAAAACCGGGTGTGGTTTACCAAGCCCGTCGATGCACACCGCGACTGCCCAACCTGCTCGGGTAACGTAACGCTCTGGTACCGGGGCGAAGAGGTGATTCGGGTAACGGCCCGCAAAAACGAGTGGGGTGAGGTGACGGAATTTATCTGTAACACCTGCCGCTTTGAGAAAAAGAAAACCAGCGACTGGACCATCGAGGGGCCAACGAAAATCTCGCGGGCGTCGGTTATATCGGCCAATAAATACCGCGCCGACGAAATCAAGCCAACATTTGGCCAGCGCCTGGCTGCCGCCGAGTACAAACCCATTCATGACGAACGCGACACGAGTCAGTTAAATATCAGACAACTTCCACCCGAACGGTTCGTACAAACGGTACCGTCGGCAGAATAGAAAGTTATAGAGTTATAAAGTTATAGAGTTGTAAAGTTGGCTGATGCCCGCTCCTACAGGTTCGTAGCTTTACAACTCTACGACCGTACAACTTTACAACTTTGCAAGAAATGGACTTAACCATATTATCTGTCAAGGGCATTATTATTCTCGTCATTTTTGGGGTGACGCTGCTTATTGCCATGTACTCGACCTACGCTGAGCGTAAGGTAGCGGCCTTTTTACAAGATCGGCTCGGTCCCAACCGGGCAGGACCGTGGGGATTGCTGCAACCCGTGGCCGACGCGGGCAAGATGTTTTTCAAGGAAGACTTTATTCCGGCGCAGGCCAGCAAGTGGCTATTCATCCTCGGTCCCTGTCTCGCTATTCTGACGGCCCTGATGTCGAGTGCTGTTATTCCATTTGGCGATAGTATTCGTTTTGCCTGGGATGGCGTTAAGTACGATGTGAATGTGCAGGCCATTGAAATCAACATTGGCGTGTTATACATCTTCGGCGTAGTATCGCTGGGTGTCTATGGCATTATGGTGGGTGGCTGGGCATCTAATAACAAGTTCTCGTTGCTGGGAGCTATCCGGGCTGCATCACAGAACATTAGCTACGAAATTGCGCTGGGGCTATCGCTGATTGCCATTCTGATGATGACCGGTTCGCTGTCGTTGCGGTCTATTGTGAACGAACAGGCTACGTTCTTCGAGTGGAATGTATTTACCCAGCCTCTTGGGTTTATCATCTTTCTGACCTGCTCCTTTGCCGAGTGCAACCGGACGCCGTTTGACTTGCCAGAGTGTGAAACCGAACTTATCGGCGGTTACCATACCGAATACAGTTCCATGAAACTGGGCTTTTACCTGTTCTCGGAATACATCAATATGTTCGTGTCGTCGGCGTTTATCTCGGCCCTCTATTTCGGTGGTTTCCATTACCCGTTCATGGACCTGGTAAGCAGTGGACTTGAAGGTTCGCTGGGTGCGGTGGCGGGCCACAACGTAGCCACAGCCATTGGCGTCGTAGCGTTCTTCGCCAAGATTTTCTTCTTCATTTTCTTTTTCATGTGGGTTCGGTGGACGCTGCCGCGTTTCCGCTATGACCAACTGATGAACCTGGGCTGGAAAACCTTTATCCCGCTCTCTATCCTGAACGTTGTTATTACAGGGGCCGGTCTGCTCTACGATTTCAAATACGCTACCTGGCTCATTGCTACTGTGATGATTGTTTTGGCCGTTGTGTCAACGGCCCGTGCGCCCAAACGTCAGGTCAGACCACAAACTACTACTGCGTAACGGTTTACCGTACCCAGAAAACCGAAACTCATGCAACTTACTAATCGCTCAGTACAGGTCAGCAATAAGGAAATGACGCTGGCGGAAAAGATGTACCTGCCCGCCGTAATCAGCGGGCTGGGCATTACCATCCGCCACTTCTTCCGTAAGAAGCCGACCATCCAATATCCGGAAGTCAAGAGATACCTCGGTCCTATTTATCGTGGTTTACACATCCTAAAACGCGACGAACAAGGGCGTGAACGCTGTACGGCCTGTGGTCTTTGTGCCGTTGCCTGCCCGGCAGAAGCCATTTCGATGATTGCCGCCGAACGCCAGCCGGACGAGAAGATGCTGTACCGCGAAGAGAAGTATGCTGCCGTGTACGAAGTAAATATGCTGCGCTGCATCTTCTGCGGTTTGTGCGAAGAAGCCTGCCCCAAGCAGGCCATCTATCTGCGCCATGACCGTATGGTACCCGTGTTTCAGGAGCGCGACGAGGTCATCTACGGCAAAGAACGGCTGGTTGAGAAGATGGATGACCGCTATGTGCGCGTAGCCAGTTCTGAAGTACAGGCCACCCCAACCGAACCCAGTTTAACCCGTGCTGCTACGTAGAAACCATGATTGAAACACTTAACTTTTTCAAAATGCTGTCGCCAACTGGCTGGCTATTTATCGTCCTGACTATTCTGACCCTGTTCAGCGCGGTGAGCGTAGTTACGGCAAAGAACCCAATCTACAGTGTACTGGGACTGATTTTTACGTTCTTCTGCCTGTCAGGGCATTACATTCTGCTAAACGCGCAGTTTCTGGCGGCAGTCAATATCATTGTATATGCCGGGGCTATCATGGTCCTGTTCCTGTTCACGATTATGTTCCTGAATCTACGAAAGGAAGAAGAGGAGTCGAAAACTAACCTGACCAAAATAGTATCGGTCGTAGTGGGCGGTTTGCTGATGGTGATGCTGATCCAGATTTTCCGGGCAAAAAGCGCGCAGGTACCTGTTGTCAATCCGGGTTCATTCAACTCGCAAACCGGTATGGTCGAGAATCTGGGTGAATTGCTGTATGGAGATTATATCCTGCCGTTTGAACTGGTGTCTATCCTGTTCCTGATTGCGATGGTGGGGGCCGTAATGCTTGGTAAACGCGAAACCGGCGACCGTCACTTCTGATCGAGACTATACAGAAGAATAGATTGACCTGAATTTTGAAGCCGCTCAACTGAGCGGCTTTTTTTGTCATGTCGATGAAGGAAGCATCTTTTCTTATCCAAAAACGTGTACTAAAAAGAGATGCTTCCCTCATCGACACGACAAAAAATCAGTATGCTTGCATACCATTTTTGCGTAGGTTTGTAATTATTCCCACAGCGAATCAGTTTTGAGAAGAGATGCTGTTTAACCTGTAATCAAGAGAACATGGATGCATATATTGTTGCCGGATACCGCACCGCTGTTGGTAAAGCCCCGCGTGGTGGTCTCCGCCTGACCCGCCCCGACGATATGGCGGCTGACGTAATCAAGCACTTACTGGCGCAGGTACCCAATCTCGACCCGGCTCGCGTAGAAGACCTCATTGTGGGTAATGCCGTACCAGAGGCCGAACAGGGTATGCAGATTGCCCGTTATATCGCGCTGTTGTCGCTACCCAAAACGGTACCTGGCTTTACCATCAATCGCTACTGCGGTTCAGGTCTCGAAGCCATTGCCATTGCATCGGCTAAAATTCACGCTGGTCTGGCCGACTGCATTATTGCGGGTGGTACGGAGTCAATGTCGCTGGTACCGGTTATGGGCTGGAAAACGGCCCTGAACTACGAAATCGCGAAGCAAAACCCCGACTATTATATTGGTATGGGCCTGACTGCCGAGCAGGTAGCGCAACAGTTCAATATTAGCCGCGATGCTCAGGATGAGTTTGCATACGAGTCGCATCAGAAAGCCCTGGCGGCTCAGGCCGCTGGTAAATTCGCCGATGAGATTGTTCCTATCAAGGTATCAGAAACCTATTTCGACGCCGAGAGTAATAAGAAGAAAACGCGTGAGTGGACTGTAGCGCAGGACGAAGGCCCACGTAAAGACACGAGTGCCGAAGGGCTGGCTAAGCTGCGCCCCGTATTTGCCGCTGGCGGATCGGTAACGGCGGGTAACTCATCGCAAACCTCCGACGGGGCTGCTTTCGTTATTGTCATGTCCGAAGCGTTGGTGAATGAACTTGGCTTGCAGCCCGTAGCGCGGATGGTTTCCTACGCAACGGCGGGCGTAGAACCCAAAATTATGGGTATTGGCCCCGTAGCGGCTATTCCTATCGCGCTCAAAAAAGCGGGTATGAAACAGAACGATATCGAACTGATTGAGTTGAACGAAGCCTTTGCGGCCCAGTCGCTGGCGGTGATTCAGGAACTTGGCCTCGATAAAAGCAGGATCAATCCCAACGGCGGAGCTATCGCGCTCGGTCACGCACTCGGATCGACGGGGGCACGGCTGTCGGTGCAGTTGATTAACGAAATGCGCCGTCAGAACCAGAAATATGGCATGGTATCGGCCTGCGTAGGTGGAGGGCAGGGCGTAGCTGGTATTTTTGAGCGACTCAACTAATGCTAAACCGGAATAAATAAGGCCCGGCCAGTTTATTGGCTGGGCCTTATTTATTCCGGTTTACGAACAATCAGTTTCTGTCCCACTTCAATAGTATAATCTTTAAGACTGTTCCACTTCATGACGTTATCTACGGTCGTTTTATTAATTAACGCAATCCGGTACACGGTCTGACCGGGCTGAACAACGTAGTAAACAACGGATTCAGGCTCCCTCACGGTGGCTGGATTACGGGGTACTGATTTGTGGGTAGGCGAGACAATTAGTTCCTGACCTATTTCGAGTGGTGTTGTTTCCGATAAGTTATTCCAGCTGTACAACTGATTAAGCGTAACTCCGTACAAGTGCGCAATAGCATAATAGGTTTGCCCGGGTTTGACAACGTGAGTTCGGGCGGTTACTTTGGTTTTTTTGGTGGATTCTTTTGACGTTGCAGCGGGGGCAGGAGGGACCAAAGCGGTATCGACCGGCTTTACAACCACTGTTTTCTGACCGGTGGGCAAAGGTGCAGCAGCTGGCCTGAGCGTATCAGCCTGTTTCACTATCTCAACCGATTTTTTCGGGACAATATTTGGTTCGACTGTGATTGTATCTGGTTGTTTAACAGTAAGTTGAGTCAAAGTCAGGCTGTCCTCTGGTCTGGTCGTAGCAGGTATTGCTGAGGAATCCGTAAAGGCCAGCGTAGGTGTAGGCAGGGGCATCAGCGGAGCTGGTTCGGGTGGTAGTTGCTGGTACTCGACGGGCTGGCTGCGTGGGCGTTTTTTGCGAAGCCACAAAATCCGCCCCGTCCCAGAGCGTTTTGCTGCCTTGATGCGGTTGAATCGGAGCAGTGAGGACAGTCGCATACCATAGATATTGGCTATATCGCGAAGTGACTGGTTACGCTGCATGATATGGAAGGGTATTTGGGCTCGTTTCGCTTTTCGTTGGAGGTAATAAATTTGACCGGGTCGAACTACATCCTGACTGGTCATATCGTTGTAAGTCAGAAAAGCTTCTGGTGTAATGTTGCCGTAAAAGGCAAGCGTAATGGGATTATCGCATGATTTAGCCTGAACCCCCCGCCTTTCATTAATTGTGTAAAACGTGGCCGGAGCGCGTAAGCCATCTGCCCGAACCGACGATTTAAGGAGCAATGGAAAGCCGAGGTCAATTTTGCCAACCAATGAAGCATCTGCCGCCCGGTCCGAACCATTACTCGCCGACCATACCGTCGAAAACTCATCGTCGGTTAATCGAACCAAGATCGGATAGGACGGCTCAAACGGTGTCACCGGTGTCCTGAGCCAGGCGTTGTACGGGTAGAATCTATCATCGGGTATACGTAGTTGCTGCGCAATAGCCGACAGTGTCTGACCACCGCCGTAATAAGTATACAAGATATACTTCACCAAAGGCCGATAGGCAGGTTCCTGCTGCTCAATCATAATTTTGCGGGCCAGTATTTTCCAGAGCAGAGACGGACTGTCTATGTCAAGCCAAACCGATTTGGCCTGTGTTTTTCCTGATGATGTGCCGGTAGTCAGGGTGCCATCGCGAAGGTAGCGCAGCAAAACCTGAGCCGCGTTCTCCCGGTACTTATCCCGTAATTCCTTGAGGAAACTACTCACTTTTTCAGTGGCTATCAGCGGATGCCTGGTCTCGTCAACGGCCTGGTTGACTCGCAGTCCAGTGGCCGGTATTTGTTTGGCCTGAACCGACCAGTAAGCGGGGTTTCCAGTATTCGCAAAGGGTAGTGCCACATACCGAAAGTCAGCGGGCAGACCAGCATTTTGTAGAAATGGCTGCCAAAGGGGAACAAGTTCGTACAGGGCGTCCATATCCTGTTCGAGTTGTTTACGATTGGCGTACAGCAAGCGAACTTCCTGTTGTACCTGTAAACGTGCTTCTTTACTGAGGTAGATCGATACACCAGCAAACGTCATCTCTGACGGAACAATCGGCAATGATTGAGCAGAGACATGGTCAATAGGTATAGATATAGATATACAGAAAGTAAGCGCCGAAAGCAATATGTGCGATTTTTGCAAAAAATGCTTCATTTAGCTATAGTGAAATATTGTTATAGTAATAGAAAGGGAAGCCCGTTCCCCAAGTATACTCTTTAGAATTGAAAAAGGCTATTACAACACTCGTGCACAGCCAATTCAATCGAAAGGCCATTGTCACGATCATACTGAATAACGACTGTTAACGGGACTATTTTAACGCCAATTTTGTTAGTAGTATGCTTGCATACTATTTTTTGCCTGACGTACTTTGTACTATAATTAGTATGCATGCATAATAAACAACCCTGACACACTATGATTGCTACAGAACCTAAAGCGTCCATTAAAGGGGGCGAGTTCCTGATTAAAGAAACTGACGCATCGCAGGTCTTTATCCCCGAAGAGTTTACCGAAGAACAGCAGATGATTGCGGCCACCTGCCGCGAATTTCTGGAGCGCGAAATATGGACAAGACTCGACGAAATCGACACGGCCAAATCGCCGGAGTTAATTTCGTCTCTGATGGATAAAGCAGGCGAACTCGGTCTGCTCGGTACGGGCGTACCGGAAGAATACGGCGGCTTCGGCATGAATTTCAATACGTCTATGCTGGTGGCTGAAGTGACTGGCGCGGGTCATTCGTTCTCCGTTGCGCTGTCAGCACATACCGGCATTGGTACGCTGCCAATTGTCTATTATGGCAACGACGATCAAAAGTCAAAATACCTGCCCAAATTGGCTACTGGCGAGTGGAAAGCCGCTTACTGTCTGACTGAGCCGGATTCAGGCTCAGACGCCAACTCCGGCAAGACCAAAGCTGTACTGAGCGAAGACGGCAAAAACTATGTCCTGAACGGGCAAAAGATGTGGATTACCAACGGTGGTTTCGCAGACCTGTTCATTGTCTTTGCCAAAATTGATGATGGTACCGGCAAACCGGACAAAAATCTCTCCGCATTCATTGTCGAGAAGTCGTACAACGGCATCACGATGAATGAGCCGGAGCACAAGATGGGCATCAAAGGCTCAGATACCCGGCAGATGTTCTTCAACGATACGCTGGTTCCCGTCGAGAACCTGCTGTCAGATCGGGGCAATGGGTTCAAAATCGCCGTGAACATCCTGAACATTGGCCGGATCAAACTTGGTGTAGCGGCCATTGGTGGCTCGAAAGAGGTGCTGAACCATGCCATACGTTACTCGAACGAGCGGAAGCAGTTTAAAACACCCATCTCGGAGTTTGGGGCCATTAAGCACAAACTGGCCGAAATGGCCCTGAAAATTTACGCGTCGGAAACGGCCAGCTACCGCGCCGGTCAGAACATCGACGATGCTATTGAAGACCTTAAGGCGCAGGGAAAGAGCGACGTGTCGGCCAAGCTGATAGCTCTGGAGCAGTTTGCCATTGAGTGCGCTATGATGAAGGTACACGGTTCGGAAGTGCTGGATTACGTGGCCGATGAAGGCGTTCAGGTGTACGGCGGCATGGGCTACTCTGCCGATGCGCCCATGGACCGTAGCTACCGCGATGCCCGGATTAACCGGATTTTCGAAGGTACCAACGAGATTAACCGGATGCTCGTAGTCGATATGCTGCTGAAGCGGGCTATGAAAGGCGAACTAAACCTGATGGGACCGGCTATGGCCGTTGCTAAAGAGATTATGTCGATTCCTGACTTCAACACGGAGGAGGAAGAAGGCATATTCGTAGCGGAGAAGAAAGCTCTGCGGAACCTTAAAAAGGCCGCGCTGATGGTGGCTGGTGCCGCCGTGCAGAAGTTTATGACCAATCTCTCGTCTGAGCAGGAGATTCTGATGAACGTAGCCGACATGGCCATCGAAATCTACGTAGCCGAGTCGATATTGCTGCGCGTTGAGAAGCTGACGGGTATCCGGGGCGAAGCAGCTGTTGAATTACAGAAGCAAATGGCACTCGTCTATCTGCACGAAGCTATTGAGAAAGTTAATAACGCGGGCCGGGCGGCCATTACGTCTTTTGCCGAAGGCGACGAACTGCGTGGTATGCTGATGGGGCTGAAGCGGTTTACCAAAATTGAGCCGATGAACCTCAAAGACGCCCGTCGTCAGATTGCCGACGCCATGATTGCCGAGAACAAGTATATTTTTTAAAGCAAGACCACTTCATCAACGTAAAGCCAGCCCCGGAAACCGGGCTGGCTTTTTTTGTCTTTCAGTCGATAAGATTTGGTAGTATGCTTTACTGAAACGAGGAACTCAGACTGTCAGGTAAACTCGTTTGTACTGCCGCTTACTAAACCTGTAGGGGTGTTGCAAGACTTCCCTGGTGAAAAATCCTTATTTTTGGAAATCCACATCAACTGATTAATTACCAACCACGCCATGCTAAAAGTTATCCACACTCTGGGGGTAGTTCTGTTACTAAACACGATCGTGTTGGCCCAACCCTACAAAATGCTCAGTTTTCGGGCGGGTGGTGGACTGTCGGCAACAACTTTCCCTACGGCAGCCACGGCCATAAGCGGTCAGAATAATAGTCAGAAAGCAACGACCGTAGCTACGTATATGGCTGGAATCGGGCTAAACATCCCCATTGCCGGTCGGTTGTCTTTCCAGCCAGAGTTGACTTACATCCGCAAAGGATACGGGCTGGATTATACGCAGAACGGGGTTAAGGCAACAGGCACCTATTTCTTCAACTACATTGAGGTACCGCTGTTCGTAAAAATAGCTTTCGCATCGGACCGATTTCGGTTTTTTGCCTTTGCCGGGCCTTCCGTAGGCTATGGTCTGAATGGTAAATTCGACCAGAAAGCAGTCAGTGGTGCCAATACCATCAGTCAGGCGGGAAAGGTCGTCTTCGGAGAAGGGCAGAGCACATCATCCATTCAGTATTATTCAAAAAACAGCTTTCAGCAACTCGATATTGGCGCACAGGGGGGGATTGCAGTGGGTACCCGCGTTGGCACCGGACTATTTCTGCTGGAGTTACGCGGAGGATTTGGTCTGACCGACTTCAGTAAAAACGAAGAATCGAAGTTCCGCGCGGGCATGATTGCCCTCAGCTACGGTATTCCGCTGGGCTCGGTAGGTAACGCCCAATAATGCGCTATGAACGGCTCACCCCGCATTATTCAGAACCAGTATCAACTACTCAGTGCCCTTGGTACCGAGGGCGGCATGGGTGTGGTCTATCGCGCCCTTGACCTGATACTTGACCGAGAGGTAGCCATTAAAATGGTCCGGCCCGAACTGCTCGACAACACGTACATAGAAAAACGGTTTCAGCGCGAAGCCAAAGCACTGGCCCGGCTCAACCATCCCAACATTGCCAATATCTACAACTTCTGCCGCGACAACGATGAGTACTGTCTCGTCATGGAGTTTGTTAATGGCCGCACCCTGGCCGACCTGCTCAAAAACGATGGAAGTTTGCCCCAGAACGAAGCCATCGGGCTGATTGTACAAACACTGCATGGACTGGGCCATGCCCACGAGCGGGGTGTACTGCACCGCGACCTGAAACCCGCTAACCTGATGCTGACCGCCAGCGGAACGGTTAAAATTCTGGACTTCGGAATCGCGAAACTGACCGATTCGTCTACTACGCAACTCACATTGACCAACGCCGGCGGCCTGACGGGTACGATACGGTATATGGCCCCCGAACTACTCGACAATGGACAGCCCTCTGTCCAGTCTGACCTGTACGCCCTGAATCTGGTACTTTACGAACTACTTACCGGACGGGCGGCTTTCCGGGCACCTACTGTCATGCGACTTATGTCGCAGATTGTGAACGAGATGCCCCCACCCCTGCGTGTTCACCTGCCCCAGGCCCCCGAAGCCCTCGAAAACCTGATGAACCGGATGATGGCCAAGCAACCCAACAACCGGCTGGGTACGGCTGCTGAGTTTATTGACGCGCTAACGGCCATTTGTTCAGGCCAACCGGTTGCCCACACCCCTCAAAAAATGATCAATGCAACCGACGGTACCGTTATATCGGCAGTCGTTGCCCCCCTGTCGTCGGTTACTGCGCTACGTCCGTCGATGTCACGGCCCTTAGAGAATAAACAACCGGTTGCGCCACCGGCTGAGTCTCGAACGAACAGACCACGCGGGCTACTTATGGTTGCCGTACTGGCATTTGTTCTGCTTGTTGGTGGGATATGGTACTGGCTGAACCACCCCGAAAAATCATCCAGTGAACGGGCAAATGAACAAATAGGGTCAGAGCAGCCAATTGCATCGAAGCCGGCTGCCAAAACGGTTTCCGTATCGGGTATGCCGCCATCGGACGTTCCCCCATCCAGGGCATCCCAAAACCAGGAAGTTACTGTACCGCCCGTTGTGTCGTCCACCGAAAACCCACAGCTACGACCCGTCAGGCCTGTAACTATGGCCAATGCCACTACTAATCAGCCGCGTTTATCCGAACCGAAGGTTGCCGTAAGTCAATCGCCCAAACCAACGGAAACGCTAGTACCGCTACCCCAGACAGTACCCATTGCCGCGGCCGCGAAGGAAGAAACGCCGACTGTAACGAGACCCGCTGAACGCTCCGAGGAACCTGTTGCCAGTAAGCCCGAAAGTCCTAAAAAAACAATATCCGTTAGCCGACAGATGACCCTTCGGCTCTCACCAGTCCATGCGTACCGGGCCGATCAGTTAAACCGGGGCGACGTGGTTCAGTTTACCGTTAGTGCTGTAACGGAGAATGGCCCGGTACCGCTGGGGCAGCCGGTAGTGGCGCGGGCGGTTGTATCGGAGGTGCAGGCCAGCGGTGAACTGACTACGCGCTCCTATATTTTCCTGAAGCGGATGGTGCTGGAAACCGGTAACAACGAAACTATTAAACTGAACCTGGCCAGTTCGGATCCCGAAATTCGTTTCGACGCCCGGCAAACCAACGCCGTGATTGGCCCGTTGCTGATGAGACCCGCCAAAGCCTTTACTATTGATTGAAAAGTACTACCTGCCTACTAAAGGTGAAAACAGCAGCGCATGGAGCGGGTAAGGCCGTTCGGTGCGTTGCTTTGCATTGACTAAACCAATTTGTTATGAATAACTCATTTTCGCAAAACCGCCGGCAGTTTTTATCGGCCTTAGGAGGCTCGGCCCTGACTATTCCGACGCTTACCGACGCCTTTGGCCGGGCGGTATCGGCTCAACCCGCACCAGATCGTAAACTTGGTATTGCACTGGTGGGTCTTGGTAACTACAGCAAAAACCAGCTTGCGCCGGCCCTGCAACAGACTCAGTACTGCCGCCTGGCCGGCATTGTAACGGGTACGCCCGCAAAGGCCGATGAGTGGATGAAGAAATACGACATTCCTAAAGCTAATGTCTACGATTACAAAACCTTCGACCGCATTGCCGATAACAAAGACATTGATGTGGTCTATGTAGTATTGCCCAATTCCATGCACCCCGAATACGTGATTCGGGCGGCCCAGGCAGGAAAGCAGGTTATCTGCGAAAAGCCCATGGCCATTACCGAAAAAGAATGCCAGTCCATGATGGATGCCTGCAATAAAGCCAACGTACAGCTTGCCATTGGCTACCGGCTGCATTACGAACCGTTCACCAAAGAAGTAATACGGCTTGGCCAGGAGAAGGTATTTGGCCCAATAAAATTCGTTGAAGCCAGCGATGGTTTCCGCATTGGCGACCCGACGCAGTGGCGTATGAAGAAAGCAATGGCGGGTGGTGGGCCACTAATGGACGTGGGTATTTACGCAGTAAATGCCGCACGGTACGTAACCGGCGAGGAGCCGATTTCGGTAACGGCGCAGTTCTCGCCCAAAACCGAGCCAGAAAAATTCAAAGACGTGGAGGAGACGCTATTCTGGCAGTTCACCTTTCCGAGCGGGGCCGTTTCCAACTCGACAACGAGCTATACTACTGGTATTGAACGGTTATACGCAGCCTGCGAAAAAGGTTGGTTTGAACTATCGCCTGCCTTTGGGTATGGTCCGCTCAAAGGCCGCACCAGCAAAGGACCCATCGAACAGCCCATCGTAAACCACCAGGCTATGCATTTAGACGGCGTCTGCAAAGACCTGCTCGACGGAAAAAAACTTCCCGATCACGTCACCGGTGCCGAAGGTAAACGCGACGTCCGGCTGCTCCAGGCCATTTACCGGGCCGCCGAAACGGGCAACAAAATCAAGTTGGTTTAAGCCGACTGCATCAGCACGTTGGCCTTGCGGATATTTTTGTTGATCTGATCACTTTCGATCAAACCGTCGCGGAGCCGGACGATGCGGTGGGCGTATTCGGCGATGTCTTCTTCGTGTGTCACCATAATCACGGTGTTGCCCTTACTGTGAATCTGATCGAAGAGGTCCATGATCTCGTAGGACGTTTTCGTGTCGAGGTTTCCCGTCGGTTCGTCGGCGAGGAGGATGCTAGGGTCATTCACCAGGGCCCGCGCTATGGCTACGCGCTGCCGCTGACCCCCCGATAGTTCGTTGGGTTGGTGACCGGCACGGTTTTCCAGTCCCACGTTTTTCAGGGCCAGCATTGCTTTTTCGGTACGGTCGGCTTTGTTCAAACCGGCATAGATAAGCGGCAGGGCCACATTATCGAGCGACGACTGGCGCGGCAGTAGGTTAAACGTCTGGAAAACGAAGCCAATCTCTTTGTTACGTACTTCGGCGAGTTCGTTCTCGCCCATACCGCTCACATCCTGATTGTTCAGAATGTACGTGCCTGACGTAGGTGTATCGAGACAGCCAATAATGTTCATCAGCGTTGATTTGCCCGACCCCGATGGACCCATGAACGCGACGTACTCGCCCTTTTTGATATTGATGGTGATAGATTTGAGCGCGTCAACGATTTCGGTACCCATGATGTAACGTCGGGCAATGTCGCGGGTTTCAATAATGTTCATAGCGTTTTGGGGGAGGTTTACCAGCCAACGTAGCTGGGTGGCTTGATGCCGTTGAGCCGGAGATAGACGATCGTCTGCGCCCGGTGGTGGGTCAGATGATCGTGCATGAGATTGATAATCTGCCGTTTGGTTTTTGGCCCAGCAAAGAACTTGACGGTCTGATCGAGTTCGCCGATGGGCAGGTTCTCCATTGCCAACTGGGCAAACGCCAACGATTGCCGGAGAGTCGCGATGATTTCCGGTTTGGGTTTGCCCGCCAATTGCTTCAACTGAGCATCGGTGAACGGCGGTTTTTGCGTAGTCAGGTGCGTTGAACTGAGCCAGAGCATGTTGGAAGCGATATGCAGCAATTGTTCATCGAACCGCATTTCATCAGCAACGGGTTTGTAGGCGTAGCCCGAATCGGGCATTCGCTCGGCCACGTCAAGTATATAGGTTGCGCTATTCCTCCACTGCTCGGCCATCTCGGTCAGGTAGGGCGATGGTTGCGCAAAAGCGGTACCTGACAGGGATATAAACAGCAACGTAGAAAAAAAATGAACGGTCATGGCAGAATAAGCTGATTATTAAGCACCAGTAGCGATAAGGGCACCTGCGGCCATCCGCCGGCGACGTTGAAAATAGTTTCTTAAAAAAAGGCCCGCCAGGATCACTATCGACGCATTTGGCGTATCGTTGTCAAGTTCTATATCACCACTTTCGGCAAAAAACTGCCGGGTGAGCGAATAGTTGATCACTTCCTGGCTGTCGGTACCCGTGTTGTCTTCGCGGATCATATCCCACTCGCGCATCAGCATATTGTGCCGTTTCCAAATGTATATGTCGCCGGTTTCCAGCCTTAATTCAGCTCGTTTGCCAAAATGGAGCGTGATGGCACCGATCTTCTGATTGTTGGCGTTCAGGTCATAAATCGCAACATCATGAATCAAGAATCCCGTTACGTCAAACCGAAGATGAGTGCCATGCAGACTGGCATCTACGTCGGGGCTGAACGTGTCGCGCTGCATACTGCCAACGGGCTGACCGGCTTCCATAATCGTGATTTTTCGGCTGAAAACTTCTTTGGTCCAGCTTAGCTCTTTTTTCATGGTGGTTTTAGTAAGACGCTTCCCAAAACTACATTATTGGCTGAATTTCTCGCGGCTCTTTTCGACCGATGCCAGTTTTTCCTGATAAGCTGACACAAACGCCTGATAATCGGCGGTGGGCGTAACGAGCTGTAAACGAGCCAGACCGTCGCGGGCGTAGTCGAACAAACTTTGGTCGAGGCAGAGTGTTACGTACATCTTAAGTAGATCAGGGCTGGTTTCGTTGAACGGCAGGGCTGTCAGTACAATTGAGTAGGCCGATTGGATTTGCCGCTGCTCCCGGTAGAACCTGGCGGCTGCGGCCACAATCCGGGCATCGAGTGGCGCCAGTTGTACCGCTTCACCGTACAATTTCCGAACAGTTTGCGGCTGTGATTGGTCTTTAGCGGTTTGATACACCCCGGCCCGCAACAGCGTTTGTTCGGCCCGGAAATTATCCAGCATTGGCTGATTCAACAGGGTTTCGGCGGTGCTGAGCGGACCGAATGTGAGTGCGTTTTTAATCCGGGCCAGCCGGGCCACGCTCACCGGATACGGGTTTGTTATACCCTCTTTCGGAATTAAAGAAACCCATTTTCGCGCTTGTTTTGACGTATCGGACTCCGAAAAGAGTTGCCGGGCCAGCGTACCAGCCGCTACGGCTCTCGTGTTTGGATTCGTAATGGTCTGATACAGATTGATTTGCTCCGTTGATGATAAGCTGGCATCGTACATCAGCTTAAACGCCCGTTCCAGATCAGTTGGCAGGGGGCGCTGGCCGTATAACGCCTGCGATAGTCTGGCAATGTTCGGGTCGGTTTTGGCGGCTGTTTCCCAGAGTGACTGGGCCAGGGCGGGGTTGCCCGTTTTGGTCAGAGTTAGGGCGCGGTAATAGACGGACGTTGTGTCGCTGTTCTCGCTGAACTGGTCGGCTGCCGTCCGGTAGAGACCCTGTTCCATGAGTAGTAGACCCGTTATGGTCCGGTACTGAATTGCTTTCCGTGGATTTCCTTCGACCACCTGACTGAGTAACCCAAAAGCCGTTGGATGATTGTGCCGGTGATACTCCGCAATGGCACGGGCCAGCAATAAATCGTCCGTAAAGTCCTGATTGGCGGGGTTGTTAGCCAGTTGCCGCAGCGTTTCGGTCAGCGTCGTATCGGTCAGGTTGGGATGTTGGCTGGCCAGCGCGAAGTTGTACAGACCGGCAAAATTCCCTACGTTCAGGGTAGAACTGGAATCCAGACCGGCTAATGCAGCAGGCCGGACTGGCTCGCGGGCAGAGAAATACGCTGGTGCTGTCAGTTGGAGTGCCAGCGCGTTGGCCTGATACGGCGTGTAGGTAGTTTCGGTCGTGTTTTGGGCCAGCGAGGAGTCGGCGGTCAGGACGTTTGGATTGCGGGCGTACAGAGATAGTAGGTTGGTCATCGGCACTTCACCGTGACTGGCATTATTCGTAGCGGCTTTAAGATAGTAATAAGCCGAGTCGGCAATGCTGGTGCGGGCGTAGAGATAGCCGAGATTATTCTGTAGTTCACCACTTTTGGGGAACGCCCGCAGGCCCTGTTGCAGGGTTTTGATAGCCTCGAAAAATAGGTCGGTTTGGAGGTACGTCTGGCTCAGTCCCGCGTAGTCGTGTGGTTGGGGTTGCTTGAGGGTAGCCTGTCGAAAAAAGTAAGCGGTCAGCGGCTGGTCGTTGCGTTGCATGGCCAGCGATGCCAGCGCGTAGTTGGATTTGTGATTCTGAAATTCCTGCTCCAGCGCCTGCCCGTAAAAGGCCTGCGCTGACGCCAGTTCGCCATTGGCTACGTACAAATCGCCGAGTCCATTGTTATAACCCGCCAACGTCTGCCGCACCACAATAGACCCGCCCACCGACACCAGCACTACGACCAGAAACAGGCCGATAACCCGGAAAATACCCAGTTCAAGTCGTTTCGGAATGTACAGTATCCGATGCACCGCCCGCCCATCCTTAAAAATCGGCAGGAAATTGATGAGGACATACGCCAAAAAAACAATACCCATTGCCAGGTGGCTGTACACAATCAAGTCTTCAAAAACCTCAATAATCGGATCGTTGGCCGTGACAAATGCATACGTGATGGTCAGCGTACTGAGCAGGGCAAAACCGACGTAGAGAAACGACCCGCCATCGCGAAATGACACTACATTCTGTTGCTGTACCAGCCTCCGAAACCCCCAGAAGCCAATTATTACGGAAACAAGAAAGAGAATGAACGGGCTGATAATCAACACGTCCCAGTCAACGGCTTTAGTATTTTTAAGCCAGATCAGAATCAGGTTGACAAAGTACAACGCACTGATGAACAGGAAGTTTCTGAGGCCAAGGGGTGATCCTGCGGATGTCCCGCCCGTTATTGACGCCCGGCTTGCAGTGGTTAGCCAGACCAGGCCGGCCACGATTTCGGCAGCTATGAAAAAGATGAACCCCAGGCTGTACGCCAGCAAGACCGGCATCCCGTAGCTGACTATCACCATAGCCGGGTGCGCTACTGGCGATAAAGCCGCCAGCACGGCCACGACCATTGCCACCAGTCCGCCAAATACCGCCAGCCGGACGGAAATACCAATCTCAGAACGGAACGCATGAAAATAGTAGCTGACTGACCCAAAAATACTGGCCAGCACCAGAAACAATCCATTACTGCCCAGACCCGGCACCTCAAGCATCTCGAACCGGAAAAATGCCAGCCCCAGAATCAGGATACCCATCCCAACCAAATACCGGGTTCGGTCGAAGCGGGTCAGGGCACTCAGCAGCAGGACGAACGTAATACAGACACCAACCAACAACGCAGCGGCCATACCGGGCTCCACGCGCATGGCCGACGTAACAAACTGCTCAGAAACAGCGTAGGCCGTACCCGGCACGCCAAAGTCGAGCAGACCGTCGGTGAAGGTGTGCAGCGTAACGGGCAGGTCGTTCAGTTCGCTCAGAATATTCCAGCTCACTACGTTACCAATGCCCCGCGCCCAGGCCAGCAAAAACAGAACCAGCGAGATTAGCACGAGTACGAGGCTACCTAAATAAAGGAGCCGGTACGACCGGCTCCATTCCTTCCAGAAAAATAAGGACGACATGAAAGAGAAACGTAGTCAGCTTCCCGTTAGTGCATAGGTAACGGGGCTATTGCAGACCACCGCTGATACTGGAAACCACCGGAACGAGATCGGTAGTAGCCAGTGTAGGACTGGCCATGATGCGGGTACCGAGGGGACTTTTCCACCGTAGCACACCAGTAGCGGCATTGAAACAATACAGGCTGGTATCCTGTCCGCTAACATAAACGAACCCATTGTACACAACAGGACTGGAACTGATAGCCCCACCCGTACCTACTTTCCAGCGCAATACCCCCGACTGGGCATCGAGCGCATAGAGTGTATTGTCGTTACTGCCGACATAAATAATGCCATTAGCTACCGTCGCGCTGCTCAGAATCGCGCCACCAGTGCCGTATTTCCAGCGCAGCGCACCTGTGGCTGCATCCAGGGCATAAAAGGTCTGGTCGTTACTGCCTATATAGGCCAGGCCATTGGCAACAGTTGGGCTGGCCGTGACGAGGCCACCCGTGCTAAATTTCCATTTGGCCGTACCGCCCGCTGCAGCATCGAAAGCATACAGGTTGAAATCGTTGCTGCCAATGTATACCAGGCCATTGGCTACTGCCGGGCTGGAGGTGATCTTGTCGCCCACCCCCGTTTTCCAGCGTTGCGTACCGGTAGCGGCATCAAGCGCGTACAGCGTCTGGTCTTTGCTGGCTACATACATCGTTCCGTTTACTACGGTTGGGCTTGACGTAACACCACCCGCCGTACCAAATTTCCATCGTTGTGTACCCGTCAACACATCAAGTGCATAGATATTCTGGTCTTCACTGCCGAAAAACAGGGTTCTTCCCGAAACCACCGGACTCGACAGGATGGCGGCACCTGTGGTAAATTTCCAGCGTTGAACGCCAATCTTTGGGTCGAAAGCCTGAAGATTGCCCGTACCGCTGCCTACAAACACCATCCCGGCTGCTACGTAGGCCGTTGAGGCAATACCCGAACCAACAGACTGCCGCCATTTACCCTCACCGCTACCCGCATCAATAGCAAAGAAGTTACCGTTGTCGCCCCCAAGATAAATTAATGATCCCCCATTTACGACCGTACTGGCCGTAGTAACCGTGACAACGAAGGACTGAGTTTCCCCGTTTGCACTCGTAACCGTATAAGAAACGGGCTTACTAAAATCCTGAACATCGCCCGATGCCGGGCTGATGGTGGCGTTTGGGGGCAACACGACAGAAGGGGGTAATTGGCTAAGGCTCGTACCTGCCGGTACCGTTGCCCGAACTGTGTAAGCTACAGAATCAATAACCCCTACAATTGCCGGATTCAGACTCTCAAACGTGAACGATTTGATGGTTCGATCATTGCTGAGCGAAATAGGATCGACCTCTTTCTTACAGGCAACCACAAACAGTGCCAGGCAGGTCAGCCACAAAAGTGAATTGTGTGGATTTTGACGCATAGATAAATTTACTTGATTTGAGATGATTACTTGTAGTATTAAACCGGAAGGAGAATCGTTTGCAATAAAATTTATGGGCTATTCGCCTAAAGCACACAAAAACAGCAACACTTTTAATGCCAGAATTAAAATTAAACGATTACCATCACTCAGAGAGTTGAACAGGCACTAAACGTCTCAAATGACCCTGAACCATATCGCGTTCTACGTGGAATTATAGGCAGCGTTCGCCGGTACACGTGAATAGCCGGGGCATCGGTTGTCAATAGCCGAGACTCATGCCAACTGAAAACATATTGCACAGAGCCGCCCGGATTGCTAACAAGCTGGAAACCAATAGCACTTAGTCGGGCCTGATTAGCCGGAGATAGCGACGGAGAAAATTAAGCCCGACCAACGCCAGACATGCCAAAGAGAGAGCCGAACAGGCTTAGTTACCGAACAGTAACCGGGCGAATTTCTTCTTCGGTTACCTGCCCTGTAGCCGTAACGAGGTATTCCATTGGGAAATTGGTTGTGCGGATAGATCCCGTAAGATATGAACGTTATCACGGCATTACGCCAATTATCCCTGTACTTCCTGTATGCTTTGCTCAGCAACCTTAATGTTTACACCCGCCCCGTCATTTCGGTTAACTTTCGCAGCTTTTCGACCACCGCATCGGTAAGCTGACCGGGTTCGAGCCGCCATTGCCAACTGCGGCCACCCGCGCCGGGCGTGTTCATACGGTGGGTTTCGTCTAAGTTCAGCACGTCCTGTACCGGAATAATGGCCAGCCGCCCTACCGACTGCATCGTGAGCCGCACAATCTGGTCAACTACGTTGGCTTCGGTGACGGGAAAGCCAACGTAATCGGTAATGCGCTGCCGGAGGTCGTCGTCGGCTTCGCGGAACCAGCCGAGGGTCGTATTATTGTCGTGCGTGCCAGAGTACACCACCATGTTTTCGGTATGATTGTGTACCGAGTAACTCGACGTGGGTAGGTCTGGTGAGAAGCTGAACTGCAGCACCCGCATTCCCGGAATGGCGTAGTGGCGCAAGTGTCGCTGAATATCGCCTGCTTTGGCACCGAGGTCTTCGGCAATGACGGGCAGATAAACAAACTGCCGGTACATGGCCTGCATGAACGCTTCAAACGGAGCTTTAACCCATTCGCCAACGCGGGCGGTCGGTTCATCAGCCGGGATTTCCCAGTACTCAAAGAAACCCAGAAAATGGTCGAGTCGGGTCAGGCTGTACAACGAAAGCTGATGCCGGATTCGGCGCATCCACCACGAAAAACCGGTGCGTTCGTGTTCGGCCCAGTCGTAGATTGGGTTGCCCCAGCGTTGACCATCTTCGCTGAAATAGTCGGGGGGGGCACCGGCTGCGTAGAGCGGCTCCAGATCATCGTCGAGCTTAAATAGCCCGGGGTTGGTCCAGACGTCGGCACTGTTTAACTGCACGTAAATCGGGATGTCGCCAATGAGGTGAATCTTCTTGTTGAAGCAGTACGCCCCCAGTTCGGCCCATTGTTTGAAGAACAGATATTGCTGCACCTTCATCAGGTCGATTTTACGCTGATGCTCAATGTGTTTTTGCGCCAGAGCATCGGTGTCACGCCGTTTCAGTTCATCGGGCCAGCGCAGCCAGAACGGTTCGCCAGTGGTTTCCTGCAAAACTGCGAAGAGGGTGTAGTCGTCCAGCCAATGGGCCTGAATACCGCAAAACCGTTCGTAATCGGCAAACTGACTGGCTGTGGCAGTTTCCAGAAACGATTCGGCGGCCTTATCGAGTAGGGGCCGCTTCCTGAGCCAGGCCGCGTACAGCGGGGATGTCGGTTGCGAAAGAGGGCTTTCAAATGGTGTATCGCTATCCGATTCGGGGTCAAACTCCGAAATGGTTACGTCCTGCAGGGTCTGTTCGGCAAAAACGGCTAAATCGTCTGCGTTCAAAAATCCTTCGTCGGCCAGTTTTTCCAGACTAATGAGCAACGGATTACCCGCAAAAGCCGACGGGCTGCTGTAGGGCGAGAAACCCGCGCCGGGGTCCAGTGGTGTCAGGGGTAGAATTTGCCAGTACGTTTGCCCGGCAGCGTCCAGAAAGTCAGCAAAACGATAGGCTTCGGGGCCGAGGTCGCCGATGCCGTGAATGGAGGGAAGTGACGTTATATGGAGGAGCAGGCCACTTGAGCGTGTCTGGAGCATGTATTGGGGTATGACTGCGTAAGCGGGCAATTATGACCGCGTGAACGATTAATGATAATGACTATTGAACCGGTTTTGCCGGTTCATTGTGGTATTTAACCCACAGGTTGGCGAACTGTTCAGTTGAGGAAAGGTCATCTTTACTTTGCGCCGTTTTTGCCGTACTTTTGCAGTCCGAAATGTCGGGCAACTTTTTAATCAGCTATTTAACAGACAAATGATTACGGAAACGGCAGTCAATAGAGGTAAGATTACGCAGATAATCGGGCCGGTCGTGGACGTGAGTTTCGAGGGCGAAGGCTCGCGGATTCCCGCCATCTTAGACGCCCTCAAAGTAACAAAATCAACCGGGCAGGATGTTATTCTCGAGGTGCAGCAACACCTCGGCGAAGACCGTGTCCGGGCCATTGCCATGGACTCGACCGACGGTCTTTACCGTGGTCTCGACGTCATTGACCTTGGTGCCCAAATTTCCATGCCCGCCGGCGAAGGCATTCGTGGCCGGCTGTTTAACGTGGTTGGCGAAGCCATCGATGGGATTCCCCAGCCCAAATCGGTGGGTGCGCGGCTGCCCATTCACCGGGCGTCACCCCGCTATGAAGACCTCGCTACTTCGACCGAGGTTCTCTATACCGGAATCAAAGTAATTGATCTGCTGGCTCCCTACATCAAGGGTGGTAAGATTGGTCTCTTCGGGGGTGCTGGTGTGGGTAAGACCGTTCTGATTCAGGAACTTATCAACAACATCGCTAAAGCCTATGCCGGGCTGTCGGTGTTTGCCGGGGTGGGTGAGCGTACCCGCGAAGGAAACGACCTGCTCCGCGAAATGATTGAAGCCGGTATCATCAAATATGGTGACGCCTTCAAGCATTCGATGGAAGAAGGCGGCTGGGATTTGGCGTCCGTAGATATGGAAGAGCTGAAAAAGAGCCAGGCAACCTTCGTATTCGGACAGATGAACGAGCCGCCGGGTGCCCGCGCCCGCGTAGCCCTCTCGGGACTGACCATTGCCGAATACTACCGCGATGGCGATAGCGAAGGTGCCGGTCGGGACATTCTGTTCTTCATCGACAACATTTTCCGCTTTACTCAGGCCGGTTCGGAAGTATCGGCTCTGCTGGGCCGGATGCCCTCGGCGGTTGGTTACCAGCCTACGCTGGCTACCGAAATGGGACTCATGCAGGAGCGCATTACCTCTACCAAGCGTGGTTCTATCACCTCGATTCAGGCCGTTTACGTACCTGCTGATGACCTGACCGACCCGGCTCCAGCTACGACCTTCGCTCACTTGGATGCCACGACCAACCTAAGCCGGAAAATTGCCGAGTTGGGTATCTACCCCGCCGTTGACCCGCTTGACTCGACCTCGCGGATTCTGAGTGCCGAAGTACTTGGCGACGAGCATTATAACTCAGCGCAGCGTGTAAAAGAGATTCTGCAACGCTACAAAGAATTGCAGGACATTATCGCTATTCTGGGTCTGGAAGAACTTTCGGAAGAGGACAAGCTGGTGGTAAGCCGCGCCCGCCGGGTGCAGCGGTTCCTGTCGCAGCCGTTCTTCGTGGCCGAGCAGTTCACGGGTTTGAAAGGCGTTCTGGTGCCAATCGAAGATGCCATCAGTGGTTTTAACGCCATCATCGACGGTAAATACGATCACCTGCCCGAAGCCGCTTTCAACCTCGTTGGTACCATCGAAGATGCCATTGCCAAAGGTGAGAAGCTGATGAAAGAAGCCGGACAGTAATTAGTTTTTTGTTATTCCAAGCGGTCCACACCTGTGGTCCGCTTGGAATAACAAAAAGTAACGACAGGAAACCAGGGCCACATCAATTCGTCTAACGACTCATTAACCAACTCACTGCATAGGTATGAATACGATTCGATTTGAGTGGAAAGCCTTTGTTTTGTCTGTCATCCTGCTGCCCGCCACAACCGCACTGGCGCAGACACCAACGCTGCCGGTCGAAAAGCCGGCTGTTATTGGAACCATCAAAGACCCGTCTGTTTCGGCCACACCGCCGAAAACTAACGTCGTGGTTACTGCCGACAGTCTGCCCGATGCTAAGTTGGACCTGGCGGTAGCCGCTCTGGAAAAAGGCAACAAGGCGGAGTCGGCACAGGCGTTGCAGTCGGGTATTTCAGAACTCGAAGCCCAGACGAAGAAACAGCCGAGTTCATTCGGCACGAAGATTCTGAGTCAGGTCAGTAATCTGAAAGCGTTGTTACCGCTCATTATGGGTGGTGGTCTTGGTGCCGGTGTGCTGGGTAAAGCCGTTGGGCTGACCAAACTGGCATCGGGTGCGGGTCGGTTAGAAAATCTGGTGTCTGCCGGATCGCTGATTGGTAAAGCCAGTCAACTCACGAGCGGACTCAATGGCCTGGGCAGTGCCATGTCGGTGCTGGGTGGTGGCAGCTCTGCCGGACAGTCGCTGATTTCGTCGGCCCTTGGCAGCGTAGGTAAACTCGACCAGGGTGGTATGGTTGCCAAAGCCGCCGAACCCGCCGTCAAAAACCAGATCGGCAGCGTATTGAATTTTGTAAAAGGAGCCTTGTAAACTATGTATGATATAGGGTGTATGATACAGGGCTGACGCAGCTATATCATACATCCTATATCCTATATCATACATCAAAAAATGACAGTAGATATCATTACTCCAGACCGGAAGGTTTATTCGGGCGAGGCCACGGCGGTCACGTTTCCCGGTAGTGAGGGGCAGTTTCAGGTGCTGAATGACCACGCGCCGTTGGTCAGTACGCTTGGGCAGGGACCCATTGTAGTGCAGGGTGCCACTGGCCAGAAAACGTTCACCGTTGACGGTGGCGTGGTTGAGGTCTTGCAAAACAATGTTCTTGTCCTGGCCGAAGCGGTTATCGTATAAGGTGTCAATGGGCTGAACCCGAACGCCGGAGCATACCCGTATGTGAATAAAAAGTGGGCGGACTGGTTTTTCCAGTCGGCCCACTTTTTCGTTTTTCCCGGCTGTCAGAGCGAGAAAAGCCGGTCAATCGACGTCGGGAGTTCGTTTCGGTCGTGCGTCACGAACAGGATGGTTTTGTTGGGCAGGCTATCAATGAGTTGCCGGGCCAGGCTGACGTGTTCGGCATCGAGAGCCTGAAATGGTTCGTCGAGAATAAGTACGGGCGGGTTTTTTATCAGCGCACGAATCAGCAATACTACCCGCTGCTGTCCCGCCGAAAGCTGCCCGAAGGCGCGACTACTATGTTCAGCTAATCCGAAATAGGTAAGCAGAGTGGTCAAATCCGTTTCGGTTTCGGGCCGGATGGCTTTGGCTGGAGTGAGCGTATCGGTCAGGCCAGACAGGATAACCTGCCGGGTAGTCAGATGCTGTGGAAAATATAGGTGGAGTTCCGGCGAGACGAACCCAATCCGGCGTTTAACGTCCCAGATACTTTGCCCGCCACGTCCGCGCCGGTGGTCAAATATGCGGATGTCGTTGGCATACGCCTGCGGATGGTCGCCATAGAGCAGACTGAGTAATACCGATTTTCCCGCGCCATTCGGCCCGAGTAATGCCCAGCGTTCGCCCGGCTGAATGGACCAGTTTATTTTATCCAGGATCACGGTATCGCCGTAGCGCACCGTGACGTCCTGCATCTGAAAAGCCGCGCTGAAATCGGTAGGCTGGATGGGTGTTTGTAGTATGGGTACCGGTACCGCCGACGTATCCATCTGCTCAGGCTGGTACAGGCTGGCTGGACCTGTCCAGTGATTTTGTCCTGTATCAAATGCCAGTACGTGCGTAGTAAACGGCGGTATATCATGCGCGTCCGTCACCAGGATCAGCGTCAGGCCATCGTGGGTGAGTTGGCCCAGCCATTGCGTTAGTTCGTACCGGAAGACCGCGTCTAACCCAACAAACGGATTGTCGAGCAAAAGTGCGGATGGTTGCTGCAGCAATGCTTTGCCAATACGAGCCTTCCGGGTCTGCCCGTTGGATAGTTTCAGCAGGGTCCGGTCCAGCAGCGGAAGTAGTCCCAGTCGGTTCAGGAGAGCTTCGGCGTTTGTGGCGTCGGTGGGGCTGGTGAGTTGCAGGAAATTGCGTAAGGTAGGGGCGGGCTGCCCCCGGCTGCCCTCGTCGCTCATGGTGGCCTGATACCGTTGCTGGTAGAAATGACTGCTGTACGAAAACTGCCGCGATTCTTCCCGAAACGACACGAACGCTACTGGTTGATGGCGCGTAACCCGCCCGGCCGAGAGCGGAAGCTGTGCCGCCAGTGTTTGTAGCAGTGTTGTTTTTCCGCTGCCCGTTGGTCCCGTAATGGCCCAGCATTCGCCCGGCTGGATCTGAATTGTCAGATTACTGAAAACCGTACACCCGTTACGCCGGACAGATGTGTCTGTCATCGAAAGAAGTGGTTTGAGTTGATTCATAACGAGTTTGTTAATTGCACAAATGCAGTCCGGTGCCATAGCCCGGACCTCCCTGTTCGGGCTATAGCACCGGACTGCGGCAGATTTTTCTGTTTTTGCCGAAAATAGCTACGGCACCCGAAAGAGGAATAAACTTCGTTAAACTTTTAGCATGGCATTGCATCAAAACGCAACAGCCAATCGTATTAATGTCATGAACGAAGCACCCGAATCGGAACCCAGCAAGCTGGCCAATATCCGCTACCTGTACAGCCGGGCTGGTTTCGGCGCGACCCCCGTCGAGCTGACCGACGCGGGTCGCAAACCCCTGCGGTCAGTAATAAAGCAGTTGCTAACCAACGGTAAACAGCCTTTTGCCGAATTGTACGTAGTTGATGCGGAGACGAATGTAACGAAGCGTAATCTGAAAGGCATGATGCGCGATGGAAAGCTGGACCGTGATATGCTAAAAGAGCGCATCCGCCAGAACGTCGAAAATGTGCGCGACCTGAACCTGCAATGGCTCGACCGCATGGCCTCTGGCGAGAACGCCCTGCTTGAGAAGATGGCTCTGTTCTGGCACGGCCATTTCGCCTGCCGCACGATGGGTCAGAACCCGTTGCTGATGCAGCAGTACGCCAATACGCTGCGCCAGAACGCGTTGGGTAACTTTGGTGAATTACTGATGGCAGTCTCGAAAGAACCGGCCATGCTGCAATTTCTGAATAATCAGCAGAATCGAAAAAACGCGCCGAACGAAAACTTTGCCCGTGAGGTCATGGAATTGTTTACGCTGGGCCGCGCCAGCAACGGTGCGCCCAACTATTCCGAACATGACGTAAAAGAAGCCGCCCGCGCTTTTACGGGCTGGCAGTTTACGCCCACTGGTCAGTTCATTTTCCGGCCCGCCGTGCATGATGATGGCGAGAAAACGATTTTTGGCAAAACCGGCCCGTTTCGGGGTGAAGACGTGATGGGGATGTTGCTTGAAAAACCCCAGACGGCCCGATTCATTACCAGTAAAATTTACCGCTTCTTCGTCAACGACACTGAAGATCCGAAGCGTGTGGATGACCTGGCCCGGCACTTTCAGAAGAACTACGATATTGCCAGTTTGATGGAGCGAATCTTTACTGCCGACTGGTTTTACGACGCCAAAAACGTGGGGGCGCACATCAAATCGCCGGTGGAGTTGCTGGCCGGGATGCGGCATACGCTGGGTATTCAGTTTGATACCCCGCAACCGCAGATTTTTGTGCAGCGTACGCTGGGTCAGCTTCTGTTCTACCCGCCGAACGTAGCGGGCTGGCCGGGTGGTAAGAACTGGATTGACTCATCCAGTCTGTTGTTTCGGATGCAACTGCCCAGCTACGTCCTGAAAGCGGCCGACGTGGCGGTACAACCCAAAGAAGATGGCGACGTAAATACGGTTTCATTAGCTCGAAAAGGTGGACAGAACTTCAAAACCACTGTAAACTGGTCGGTGTTTGAGACGGCTTTTGCCAAAACCCCCGATGCTGATTTGCCCGACGCCCTCGCTGCCGTGTTGCTGCCCTTCCCGCTTCGTCCGGACCAACGCACCCTTATCGACACTCAAATTAAATCCGGCCAAACCCAATCCGAGCGCATCCGTCTCCTCACGGCCGCCCTGATGAGTTTACCAGAATATCAACTCACTTAATTGTGAATGATAGAATGAGTGAATACGCTGGCGCAAGCCACTACCAAAGGATATTCACTCATCCACTCATTCGCTCATTTACTCATTGACACATGAATCGACGCGATTTTTTGCTGCAATCGGCCCTCACAACGTCGGGAACGTTACTGATTCCGCACTTTTTAAAGGCGTATGAATCCCGCGCAATGGGTCAACCAATGGCTCCATCGGGTAAAATTCTGGTCGTTGTCCAGCTATCGGGTGGTAACGACGGGCTGAATACGGTGGTGCCGTATCGTAACGACATCTACTATCGCGAACGGCCCGGTATCGCCATTAAGCCCGACGATGTACTGAAACTGAATGATGAGATCGGCCTGCATCCGGCCATGACCCCGCTCAAAGCACTCTATGACGACGGGTTGCTGACGGTCATCAACAACGTAGGTTACCCTAACCCCGACCGTTCGCACTTCCGGTCGATGGACATCTGGCAAACCGCTACTGACTCCGACAAATACAGCCAAACGGGCTGGCTGGGACGGTATCTCGATAAAAGTAACAGCCCGGAACCCTACCGAACGCTCGAAATAGACGATACGCTAAGCCTTGCCCTGAAAGGCGAACAACTGAACGGACTGGCCCTGCTCGACCCCAAAAAGTTGTATGGCCAAACCCGTAGTGGTATGGTGAAGAAGCTAAGTCAGGAGCATGATCATGAACATGAAACGGCCAGCTACCTCTACAAAACCCTCGCCGAAACGGTATCGTCGGCAGAGTACGTGTTCGGTAAAGCGAACGTGAAAAGTACCGGTACAACGTATCCGGCCAGTGAACTCGGTAACCGGCTCAAAACGGTATCGCAGTTGATTCAGTCGGGTGTGGCAACGAGTGTGTATTACGTGTCCATTAGTGGATTTGATACGCACATTAACCAGCCTGGGCAGCAGGAGCGGCTGCTACGTCAATACGCCGAATCCGTTGGTGCGTTCATGGCCGATCTGAAAACGGCGGGGCGGCAAAACGATGTGATGCTGATGACCTTTTCGGAGTTTGGCCGGCGCGTGAAGCAGAACGCCAGCAACGGTACCGACCACGGCACGGCCAGCAACGTCTTCCTGATTGGGGGCGGTATGCCCTCGCAACGTGTCATGAACGAAGCCCCCAACCTGAGTGACCTTACCGAGGGCGACCTGAAATATACCGTTGATTTTCGGCAGGTTTACGCCACCCTGCTCCGCAACTACCTCGGTGCCGACGACGCAGCCATTCTGGGGCGGAAGTTTGACGCGCTGAAGTTTGTTTGAGGGTTTATTTTAGCACAAAGGGACGGAGATTTGCACAGAGAGAACAGACTTTCTCTGTGCAAATCTCCGTCCCTTTGTGCTAAAAACTATTTACCCCAGTTTCACCTGTAGATTCTCGTCCAGGGCGGCCAGGAAATCTTCGGTATTGAGGTAATGCTCACCGGCCATTAGTTTCGTACCGGCAGGGTATACCGACAGGGCCAGGTCTTTAGTCATTTTGCCGCTTTCAACGGTTTCTACGCAAACGGATTCGAGCGCGTTGGCGAAGTCGATGAGTGGCTGGTTGTCATCCAGTTTGCCCCGGAAGGCCAGACCGCGCGTCCAGGCATAAATCGACGCAATGGGGTTGGTGCTGGTTTTATTGCCTTTCTGGTATTCGCGGTAGTGGCGTGTTACGGTACCGTGGGCCGCTTCGGCTTCCAGCGTCTTGCCATCGGGCGTAACCAGTACCGACGTCATCAGACCCAGTGAGCCGAAACCCTGCGCTACCGTATCGGACTGTACGTCGCCGTCGTAGTTCTTGCAGGCCCACACGAAGTTGCCATTCCATTTCAGAGCCGACGCTACCATGTCGTCAATCAGGCGGTGTTCGTACGCCACTTTTCCGGCGTATTCGGCTTCGTAAATTTCCTGGAAGATGTCTTTAAACCGACCGTCGTACTTTTTCAGGATGGTATTTTTGGTCGATAGGTACAGCGGCCACTGCTTCTCCATGGCCACGTTGAAACAAGCCCGCGCAAAGCCGCGAATCGACTCATCAACGTTGTACATACCCATGGCTACGCCACCGCCTTTGAACTGATATACGTCGAAATCCATAACGGTACCGTCTTCGCCTTCAAACTTCATCGTCAGTTTGCCCGGACCGGGAACGACGAAATCGGTGGCGCGATACTGGTCGCCGAAGGCGTGGCGGCCAATGATGATCGGTGCTGTCCAGTTCGTGACCAGGCGCGGTACGTTGCTCATTACAATCGGCTCGCGGAACACGGTACCGTCCAGAATGTTGCGGATGGTGCCATTGGGCGACCGCCACATCTGCTTCAGGCCAAACTCGGCCACCCGCTGCTCGTCGGGCGTGATGGTGGCACACTTGATGCCAACACCGTACTGCCTGATGGCATTGGCCGCATCGACCGTTACCTGGTCGTTGGTTTCGTCGCGGTATTCGATGCCAAGGTCATAATATTTGATGTCAACGTCGACGTAAGGGAGAATCAATTTGTCTTTAATGAACTTCCAGATGATGCGGGTCATTTCGTCGCCATCCAGTTCAACAACTGGATTAGCTACTTTAATTTTTTTCATTAGACGGGAGATAAACGATTAGAATGTAAGCAAAAAAAATCAACCACAAAGGTACGGAATTCAGATGCCTGACGAAATGCCTTGTTATATTCAATGATGACTGTGGCTGACTCACAAACCAAAAACGGTCTGGGTCAATCAGGAGTATTGTACTACTCCTGATTGACCCAGACCGTTTTTATCAGAACGTATGGTCAGTGCTTCTTGTGTGCGTGCCGAATCTCACGCAGGTTACTCATCAGTTGCTTCCAGCAGCGGCCAACGGTTGTTTTACCTTTGGGCTGCTGGGGCTTTGCCGTCAGCACAACGTCAGCTTTCTCGGCTTTGGCCGTTGCTTCGTGGTTCGTGTTGCGAGCCAAAGCCGCCGTTTTACTATGAGCGACCTGATGTGTTGTGCCCGGAACAGTAGATATTGGCTGAGTTTTCATAATAACCTGCCGGACCGACATAGCATCAGTACGCGAATTCAGCAAGGGACAGGCAATCAGCAGGGCAACGGTTAAGATACCGGTTTGCGTTGACAGAAGGACTTTTTGCATGGGCTAAGAGCAGGTAATGGTTCGTGTTACTAGATCATATTATGGACGTATGAAAGAATTATCACAAATATAACGAAGTTTTGTCGTATTTATGCAATGAAAAGTACCTAAATTTAGACAGTCGCTTGTCAAAAGACTTTCAAAAACGCATCACCTTCAGAATCTATTATCTTTGCACAGGGTATTTGCAATGCTCCTTGCAAATACAGTACCACAAATGAGAAGCATCGGTGTTGACCGAAACGTCAGATAAATTTTATGTTTGAGAATCTCCAGGATAAGTTAGATAAGGCCATCAAGACCCTTAAAGGGCAGGGTCGTATTACCGAAATTAACGTTGCCGCTACCATCAAGGAAGTGCGTCGTGCCCTCACCGATGCCGACGTGAACTACAAAGTGGCCAAAGATATTACCGACCGCATCCGCGAGAAAGCCCTCGACCGTAAGGTGCTGATTTCGGTAGAGCCGGGACAGCTATTCGTTAAGATCGTGCAGGAAGAACTGACCGAACTGATGGGGGGCGAAGTACAGAACATTAACCTCAAAGGCGATCCCGCGGTAATTTTAATCGCGGGCCTGCAGGGTTCCGGCAAGACAACCTTTTCGGGAAAACTGGCCGCGTACCTCAAAAAGCAGGGCCGTAACGTCTTGCTCGTAGCCGACGATATTTACCGCCCTGCCGCCATTGACCAGCTTAAGGTACTTGGCGAACAGGTTGGGGTGGAAGTGTATTCAGAGCCGGAGAATAAAGATGCCGTCAGTATTGCGCGGAACGCCATCAGCCACGCCCGCAAAACCAATAAGAAAGTTGTCATTGTCGATACCGCCGGTCGTTTGGCCGTTGACGAGGTGATGATGCAGGAAATCGAAGCTATAAAACGCGCACTCGACCCTGCCGAAACGCTGTTCGTCGTTGATTCGATGACGGGGCAGGACGCGGTAAACACGGCCAAAACCTTCAACGACCGGCTCAACTTCAATGGTGTAGTGCTGACCAAACTCGACGGTGACGCGCGGGGCGGGGCGGCTCTGTCTATCAAGACAGTCGTAAATAAGCCCATCAAGTTCATTAGCACGGGCGAGAAGATGGAAGCCCTGGATGTATTCTATCCTGACCGGATGGCAAGCCGGATTCTGGGTATGGGCGACGTTATTTCGCTGGTGGAGCGGGCGCAGCAGGCCTTTGACGAAGACGAATCCAGGCGTATCAATGCCAAGATGCGCAAGAACCAGTTCGACTTCGACGATTTCTTGAGTCAACTTCAGCAGATCAAGAAGATGGGTAACGTCAAGGATTTGCTCGGCATGATTCCCGGTATGGGCAAGATGATTAAGGACCTCGACATTGACAACGAATCGTTTACACCCATCGAAGCCATTATCTCCTCGATGACGCCCAAAGAACGCGCCAAACCCGATATGATTGACGGAAGCCGCCGGAAACGCATCGCCAAAGGCTCCGGCACGGACATTACGCAGGTCAACAATCTGATGAAGCAGTTTGACGAGATGCGCAAGATGATGAAGAAAATGAATACCATGCAGGCATCGGGCAAGCTGAATAAAATGATGCGTTAGGTTTTTGACACAGAGGGAGGGAGATTTTCACAGAGTACACAGCGTTATTTTTTCTCTGTTCTCTCCGTGAAAATCTCCCTCCTTCTGTGTTAAAACGACGCTATTCCACGATTCTGTACGCTGCCTTGGCCCGCTCCCTGGATAGGGCGTTGAAGTGCCACCATTCGTACTCGATGCGGCTAAATCCGGCCTGTAGCATGGCGGTGCGCAGAATCTGCCGGTTTGCGATTTGCTCTTTCGTGAGCTTCCCTGCTTTGAGCAACTGCGTTTCCCGCGAGGGGTAAGCCAGTTCGCCGAAGAAATCGTATTTCGTACCCATATCCAGCGGCTTACCGTCCTTGCTGGCTGCGGTCAGGTCAACGGCGCAACCGTAGTTGTGGATGGAGCCGATGCGCGGGTCGGCTACATATTTCCGGCGTTCGTTTTCGGACAGGTCGGGCAGGGCGTTCCAGAGGTTCCACTGTGCCGAGCGGGGCCGGGCGGCATCGTAGACCAGTAACCGTAAATCAGGGTGGGTTTTTTGGAGGATTTTATTGGCGCGGGCGAGCTTTTGCGCGGCCATCGGCTGCATATATGCTTGCGTCAGGTCGCCGTATACGTCTTTGCCGGTAAAATTATCGGTAGTCGAGTACTTGAGTTCGACCAGAATCGACGGGTCAACTGCCTGCACATTCACCAGCCCCTGTTTCTGCATGGCCCCTTCGAGGGATTGCGAAAAGACTTTCGGGCCACAGAGATGCACCAAGACACACAGAGAGACACAGAGGTTTTTAATAAAATTTCTCTGTGTGCCTCTGTGCGTCTTGGTGTGACTCTGTGGCCAAATTCCTTTTTTAAACCTCATCATGCCGTAAATAAACCAAAAACTCAGTACGTTCGCTGTACTATGGCATTAAACTATATCTGGGTTGCGTTTTTTCTGATTGCTTTCTTCGTGGCACTCGTCAAACTGATTGTCTTCGGTGATACTGATATCTTCCGCATCATTGTAGAAGGGTTGTTCGATTCCTCTAAAGTGGCCGTGATGGACATTGCCCTGCCGCTGGCGGGGGTGATGACGTTTTTTCTGGGCCTGCTCAACGTGGGCGAAAAAGCCGGAGCCATCAACTTAATTGCCCGGATTATTGGCCCGTTTTTCCACAAGCTGTTTCCCGAAGTACCCGCTAATCACCCCGCTAACGGGCAGATGATTATGAACTTTTCGGCTAATATGCTGGGTCTGGATAATGCCGCTACGCCGTTTGGCCTGCGGGCCATGCAGAGTTTGCAGGAACTGAACCCCAAACCCGATACGGCTTCCAATGCACAGATCATGTTTCTGGTACTGCACACGTCGGGCCTGACCATCATTCCGCTCAGTATTCTGGCGCAGCGGGCCATTCTGGGAGCTACCAACCCGTCGGATGTGTTCATTCCCTGCGTCATTGGTACCTACGTCACAACTGTGGCGGCTCTGGTGGCGGTGGCTATCAAGCAGCGCATCAACCTGGTAAACCCTACCGTGCTTGGCTGGCTGGGGGGCATTACGGGGCTGGTTGTGTTGGCGTTGTGGTATTTGTCGGGCAAGCCGAAGGAGGAAGTCGAAACCATCTCGAAAGTAGCGGGTAACCTGATTCTGCTCATCATCATCGTGGCATTTCTGGGGGGAGCATTGTACCGCAAGGTGCCGGTTTTCGAGACGTTTATCGAAGGGGCCAAAGGTGGGTTTGAGACGTCGGTGCGCATTATTCCGTACCTCGTTGGGATGCTGGTGGCCATCGGCGCGTTTCGCAACGCCGGGGCCATGGATTTTCTTGTCGATGGCCTGACCTACGTTTTTGGCCTGACGGGCGTCAACACCGACTTTACCAATGCTCTGCCTGTTGCCCTGATGAAACCCCTGAGTGGTTCCGGGGCGCGGGCGTTGATGATCGACGCCATGAAAGAGTACGGTCCCGATTCGTTCGTGGGGCGGTTGGTATGCATCTTTCAGGGGTCGGCAGATACTACGTTTTACATCGTGGCGCTGTACTTCGGCTCAGTCGGGATTCGCAACACGCGGTACGCCATTCAATACGGGTTATTCGCCGATTTTGTGGGTGTTCTGGCCGGTATCGCACTGGGTTATTTCTTCTTTCACTGAGCAAAAACACGGCAGATTGCGTTGTACTAGCGCAAACCGAATCCAATATGACTACGATTCAATTAGAGGTAAGTGATGAAACCGTGGCCCGATATGGCCAACAGGCACTCATTGAACGGCTCGAAAGACTGTTGGCTTGGGAGGAATTCCAGCAGAAAGCAGTTAGTCTGAAAGAATTTCTGGATACTAACAGGATAGATAATGACGCTGTTACTGAGGTAGCTCGAAGTCGTGCCTGGAATACGTATAAAAATACAGTGCTGAAAGACGTATTGCCCAATGAATAGATACGTCACGGACGCAAACGTAATCTTCAGTAGCCTGATAAGTGGCAAGGACAACTACCTTGAATTGGTATCGATCAATCGACTTTACCTTCCTGATTTTGCCCTGGTTGAATTGCAGGAATACCAGCAGATTATCTGGGAGAAGACAAAGCAGAACCCTGATGAGTTGAAAGCATTTACGCTTGCATTATTTGACAAGATTACCGTCGTTCCCAATCTGCTTATTTCTCTGCCAAATTATCGGACAGCCTACGAACTTTGCAAGGACATTGATCCCAAAGATATGACCTACGTGGCCCTGTCAATTGAACTGGCGTACCCGCTACTAACCCGCGATAAGCCCCTTGCTGATGGACTTCGGGCAAAAGGATTTGCCAGTATCGTTACGCTGGATGAACTGTTCCGGCAACGCAAACCCAACTCAACAAACGATCCCCAATGAATATTATACAAGTTCGCGAGCACCTGCACCGGCTTATCGACGAAGTGGACGATATCTACGTCCTGAACGGCCTATACCGATCCCTGCAATCCGACAAACGGCAGCGTGAAGACTACGAAAAAGAACAGACCGAGAAAGCTAAGAAAAAGCGTGTCGACTAAAGTAGTGAAGAAAGGCCGCTAATGGTCAGCGCGATAATAACTACGTTGAATCCAAACGCCAGTATCCCCTGAATAAGAGCCGTTCGGCGTATAGATTTTGCCTGAACGTTGACATCGGCGGTTTGGCTGGTCATGCCAATGATGAACGCGAAGTAGGCAAAATCAAGATAATCAGGTTCAGGTTCGTCCGGAAAATCCAGCCCACCGGGTCGTTTCTGTTTAGGGTTATTTCCGTAGTAGAGATGGGCGTAGCGCAGCGTGAAAATGCTGTGAATCAGTGCCCAGGAGCTGCTTACCAGCAACCCTGCCAGCAGGATATTGGCGGTACGCTCAGCAGCTTTCATGTTGCTCAACAGCGCGACCACAGCAAAAAGACTGACCATAGCCGCTGCCACAACAAGCACCAGAATCAGCGTTCGGCTGGAGTCCTGAATGCGCGAATACTTCGGTAAATCGCGCGGGTGGACCAGAACAATTGTGGTCCATATCAGGCTTAGCATCGTCAGAGCAAATGCTACCCAGACAATGGCAAAACGAAAGGGTCCGGCAGGAGTATCGGGTAATATAGCATACCCCAGACCGGCAACGCTTAGTGCGAACAGAAGCCGGTGGTTTGCATCGAAACGACTAATGAAACGGAGTAGTGGCACGGCGAAAACAACGCGAAGAAGGTAAAAATGGATAAGCTGATAATGGAGAATAAGACCGCAGTAGAGAGTAGACTGGCAAGGTAGGAATACATACCAATAAAAAAACGACCCAGTGTAGAGTCGTTTTTTTATTGGTAAAGAAAATAAGGCCTGCTCAACGGCACTCGGCCGTTAAACGCTCGTTGTTTTTGATATAGGCATCGTCGTTTGCCTTTTTAGCCAGTTCCAGCGATTGCCGGGCGTCGGCGCGGGCGGCTTTACAGTTGCCGTTCTTGGCAGCAATTTTGGCATGCAGATAATACGTCCAGTACTCTTTCGGGCTGTCCACAACTTTATTGGCCCAGACCAAAGCCTGCTTCATGTCGTGGGTGTCTGTTCACTGACGCCGAAACCAGTGACTGACTTTACTTCCGCTCGTAAACCAGCCCCGCCGTGAACCGCAGGTCGTTGTTCTGCCGACCCGGTACTACCAGACTCTCATAGGCGTTGGCCAGCGTAGAGCGTAGGCTAATGAGGGTGCTGAGCTTGATACTTAGGCTCAGGGTGGCGTTCCAGCGTAGGTTGGAGCGGTCGAGGGCGGGCTGGTAGAAGGCCGTGTGGGTAATGGTGTAGCGGTCGCCCCCGAACGTGTATTCGCCGTAGAGTCGGGTGGAGTTGCGCACTACGTTGATGTCATTCAGTTCTGAAAAATCCGAAAATTCCTGCAGTACTACGTTCGTCACGGAAATATACGCCCGTTTGTGATTGAGGAGTTTGTAGCCTACACCCCCGGCAACGGTCCAGCGACGGTTAATTTTGCGGAGGTTGCTGCGCTCGAACGAACCGAAGCCGAGGTAATAAAACCGCCGTTCGGGAAAGAGCGTAGCGCGGAAATCGCCGAACCACTCGCGCTCGGCCAGAATGCCGCTCTGTCGCCCATAGACGAATGACGGGTTGCTCGAAAATGTGAAGGCTTTGCTCACCCGGTAATCAAACGCCGACGCCAGTTGAATCAACGCCCGGTTGATATTGCCCGACGTAATGGTACCATCAGCGGCAAACCGATACCGAAACACGTGTTCCGGTTCCGCGTTTTTTACAATCAGGGCCGAATCGGCCCCGCTGGAATCTGCTGCGCTGGAATCGACCTGCACAATAATTTTCGTGCTATCGGGCAGCGAGGGCCGCAACGGATCGGGCTGTTCCACGATTTGAGCAAAAACGGGACTTGTTAGTAGGAGGAAACGGAGTAGAATCGGTAAAAAAAGAATACGCATAAGCAAAAAGCGGGCTTTCGCCCGCCCAGATAACTTGATTGTACTTTAGAGCGGTATTGTAGCCCGGACACTCTTGTCCGGTAGCCGTAAGGCTAAAATCGCATTACTGTGTTAGCCATTCGGCTACCGGACCGGGAGGTCCGGGCTACAGAACCGCTCGAGAGCAAAAAAAATACTACGCGCTATGCAGGAATTCCATAATATCGCCGTCCTGTACGATATATTCTTTGCCTTCTACAGCCAGTTTACCCGCTTCACGGACGGCTGCTTCGGTCTTGAACTGTGTAAAATCGGGGAGTTTCATGACCTGCGCCCGGATGAATTTGCGCTCAAAATCGGAGTGAATCACGCCCGCGGCTTGCGGAGCTTTCCAGCCCCGATGGATGGTCCAGGCCCGTACTTCTTTTACGCCCGCTGTGAAGTACGTAATCAGCCCCAGCAGCCGGTACGACGCCTTGATAAGCTGGCTCAAACCCGACTCAGTCAGGCCGTATTCGCCCAGAAACAGTTCGCGCTCGTCGAGGTCTTCCATCTCGGCAATCTGCGCTTCAATACCCGCGCTGATGATGATGACTTCGGCCCCTTCGTCCTTCACGGCTTCGCGCAGCGTATCGGAATAGGCGTTGCCGTTGGGCAGACTGCCTTCGTCCACGTTGGCTACGTAGATAACGGGTTTTACGGTCAGCAGGTCAATATCGCCGATGGCGGCCTCCTGTTCTTCGGGCGTAACATCAACGGTACGGGCACTTTTACCGGCTTCGAGCGCGGTTTTGTAGCGTTTCAGGGTATCGAGTTCGGCTTTGGCTTTGGCGTCTCCGGCGCGGGCACCTTTTTCGGTCCGCTGAATTTTTTTATCGACCGAATCGAGGTCTTTCAACTGCAATTCGGCGTCGATGATTTCCTTGTCCGATACCGGATTGACCTGCCCTTCGACGTGCACGATATTGTCATCGTCGAAGCAGCGAACGACGTGTACAATGGCGTCGACCTCCCGGATGTTGGCCAGAAACTTATTGCCCAGCCCCGCGCCCTGACTCGCGCCTTTGACCAGCCCGGCAATATCGACAAACTCGATAATGGTCGGTACCACGCGCTGCGGCTTTACCAGACTTTCGAGGGTGTCGAGCCGCTCGTCGGGTACGGTTACGACGCCAACGTTGGGTTCTATGGTGCAGAACGGATAGTTGGCTGCTTCGGCCTTGCCGCTCGAAATAGCGTTAAACAGCGTCGATTTACCTACGTTTGGCAAACCGACAATACCACATTGTAATCCCATAACTAATTTTGAATGAGCGAATTATTGACGGTCCGGCGTTCCGGTGAGTGAATAAACCAATACGTTGACACGAGGTAGCGGTCAGACTTTTGGCTTACCAAGCTTTATTTTCCGCAAATTTACGCTAAAAAACGCCCATGACCTTTTTTAATCGACTGCTGGCAATTCTACTGATGGCCTGTTTGCTCGGTGCCTGCTCCACAACAACTGTTTATATTGTGCGCCACGGAGAAAAAGTGGCCGATACCGACTCGACCGATCTCAGCCCGGCGGGTAAACAACGTGCCCTGGCCCTTGCCGATACGCTGGCGCGGCGCGGTATCGACTCTGTTTTCTCGACGCCCTACCGCCGAACCCGTCAAACTGCCCAACCCCTGGCCGACCGGCTGAGTCTGCCCGTTGTACCGTACCAAAAAATCGCGGCTGTTGTGAGCCGGGTGGGGGAGATGCGCAACAAGACCGCGCTGGTCGTGGGGCACAGCAATACCATTCTCGATATTGCCAAAGGTCTGGGTACGAACCCAACAAAGCAGCGCATCGAGCCGGACGATTACGCTAATTTGCTGGTAGTGCGCATCCGGCGCGGGCCGTTCACTAAGTCTGTGACCCTTGCCGAAAAAACGTATGGCGTTCAAACCGCTCCCTGAGTAGCTTTGGTAAATTCTTATCTACCAATAACAGAAATAGTATACGAGAGTAGTAAAGAAAGCCAGCTACCCTTCCGTATATTTATCCATAACCCCCTTGACTATCAACTATATGATTAAGAATACGTTATTTCTTCTGGTACTCATTCTCAGTGCCTGTTCGGGTTGCCGACATACCCTACCCGATACGTACAAAGGCCGTCAGGTAGCGGTGGGTAGTGGGGGCGGTTTTACGGGTATGACTACAACGTATTACCTGCTCGAAAATGGAAAACTGTTCCGTAAAACCAACCGCGACACGACGTACACAGTACTCGATAAGATAAAGGCAACCCAGCGAAAGCAACTGTTCAGCGCAGTATTGGATACCTGCCAGATCAAAACGACGCCCTATAACCAGCCCGGCAACGTGTCACGTTTTGTCGTGTTCCAGAACGGCGACGAGACCCATCGCGTAACGTGGGCCACTGGCGACACGGCAGTACCCGCCAGCTACCCGAAATTTTATCAGTCCTTCATGTCCATGCTGCCAGCCCCGGACCAGCGTAACTAACTCCAGCTATGAAAACACCTTTTCTCTTCTTTGCCCTGCTGACAGCACAGGCCGTACTGGCCCAGCAACCCAACGCCGGGTTTGACCGTAAACAAAAAACGACGAATCCCGTGCCGGGTCTGGCACAGCGATTGGGAGCCGAGGTAATTCCGACACCCAAAAATCAGACGGGCCAGCAAACGCTGCTGACTACCGGACGAAGCCGCCCGTCGGTGAGTCCATTACGGCTGCGGGTGGTGCGCGATACGGCTACGGGTCTGCCCATTTTTATTGAACGAACGGGCATCAAATCTACTTCGGCTAAACCGTCCGGGGCGCGGCTGTCGGCGGCAGCGGCAACATCGGCGGCTTTTGGGTTCCTGAACGAGGTGCGGAGTCTGCTGCAACTCGATAACCCAGAAGCGAACTTCACCGTATCGCGCACGGATACCGACGAACTGGGGCAAACTCACGTGCGGCTGACGCAGACGTACCGGGGTGTGCCGGTGCTGGGCCGCGAACTTGTGGCGCACCTGACCTGCTCCGATGTAACGGTGCTGAACGGCCACTACGAACCCGTTCACACTGAGCTATCGACCCAGCCGAAGCTGGCCTTGACCGAAGCCGCCAAACTGGCCCTGACCGACGTGCGGCAGGCGGTGCGCATCCGGTCATTTGGCGATAACATTCTGAATATGCAGCAGACCGAAGGCGAGTTGTGCGTGTTCCCGATGGCCGACGGGCTGCGGCTGGCCTGGCAACTGACGGTCCGGCCTAACCTGCGCGACCGCTGGGAGTACGTCATTGACGCGCAAACTGGTGCCGTGCTGGACAAATACGATCATACCTGCTCGTTTGTAAAGCCGCTCATTGCAATGGAAAACCCGCCGGGCGAAGCCGAAAAAACGCGTGCCGACATAACTGGAACGGCTACGGGCCGCGACTTGAACGGCGTTACGCGAACGATTCAGACATACCAGCAGGGCGGTACCAGTTATCTCATCGATACCTCGCGTCCTATGTTCAATGCGCAGAAATCGACCCTGCCCACAGATCCGGTGGGGGCCATCTGGACGGTAGATGGGCAGAAAACCTTTGGGGATAAACAGAAAATTTTTCAGGTTACGTCAGCCAATAATGCAGACTGGTCACCAACGGCCGTTTCGGCGCATTACAACGCGGGTATTGCCTATGATTACTACCGTACCACCTTTGCCCGGAACGCACTCAACGGCAGTGGCGGCTCCATAATTTCGATGATCAATGCCGTGGAGGACGACGGCTCCGAACTCGACAATGCGTACTGGAACGGTAAGATTATGTCGTATGGCAATGGTAAACTGCTGAAGCCGCTGGCCGGTGCTCTCGATGTGGCGGGCCACGAAATGACGCACGGCGTGATTCAGAATACGGCCAATCTGCAATACAAAAATCAGTCGGGAGCCATTAACGAGTCAATGGCCGACGTATTTGCCGTACTCATCGACCGCAAAAACTGGACGCTGGGCGAAGACATTGCCCGGCCCAACATCCTGCCGTCCGGTGCCCTGCGCGACCTTGCAAACCCCAATCAGGGTGGCCAGCGCGCCGACCCGAACGGCTACCAGCCCGCCACGATGGCGCAGTACGACAACACCACCGATGACAACGGGGGCGTCCACATCAACAGCGGAATCCCCAACTTCGCGTTCTATAAATTTGCCACTGTGGTGGGCCGTGAGAAAGCCGAAAAAGTCTATTACCGCGCCCTGACCACCTACCTCACCCGAACCTCGCAGTTTGTTGACCTGCGGCTGGCCGTTATCAAAGCCGCCAGCGATTTGTTTGGTACGCCCGGCGCGGAGGTAACGGCGGCTCAGAATGCGTTTACCGCCGTTGGGATTCTGGACGGGGGGCAGACCACGCCCGGCAAACAACCCGACGTGCCGGTAGCAACCGGACAGGATTTGATTTTACTGACCGATGCTGGCTCGAATAAACTGTACTCAACCATTGTAGGTGCGACATCCCCGAGATTCGACCAGAAAACCACGACCGGGCTGCGCCACCGCCCCAGCGTTACTGACGACGGAAAAACGGCCTATTACGTCTCGACCGACAAGCGCATACGGGCCGTAAACCTAACCGGTACGCCCACTGAAACCGTCATTTCGGACGAGACCAGATGGGACAACGTAGCTATCTCAAAAGATGGTACTAAACTGGCCGCCCTCACTGCCGATCAGGACGGCGTTATTTATGTGTACAGTTACGCCAAAAAGAAATGGGCGCAGTTTAAACTCTATAACCCGACGTATACCCAGGGTGTGGAAACCGGCGACGTGAAATATGCCGATTCCTTTGAGTGGGATTTCACGGGCGAAAACATCGTCTACGACGCTTACAACGAAATTCGCGGCAATACCGGCAAAGCCATTGACTACTGGGACGTAGGGTTTATCAACGTCTGGAGCAACCGCACCAGTGACTTTTCGCGCGGTAATATCGAAAAACTGTTCAGCGATCTAAGCGACGGCGAAAGCATTGGTAATCCGTCGTATTCGCGCAACTCGCCCGACGTGCTGGCCTTCGACTACATAAATGATACCGACAATACTTATTACGTGATTGCGGTAGATTTGAGCAAACCGAATGATAACCTGAAAGGCGTCTATAAAAATAATACGCTGGGTTTCCCGAGTTATTCGCGCTTAGACAATAGATTGGTATTCAGTACCCAATCGGGTAACAGCGAGAACGTATCGGTCATTGGACTGGCTACCGATAAGCTAACGCCTGTGGGTACTGCTACGGTGCTGTACGAGGGGGCGAAGTGGCCGGTGTGGTACTCCCAAACGGCCCGGACACTACCCAGCAAAACCACGCAGACGCTTACTTTCGATGCCATTGCCGACCGCTATACCGACCAGGGTAATCTGACTCTGCGGGCTACGGCCTCGTCTGGATTGCCGGTGCGGTTTCAGGTAATGAGTGGCCCCGCGAGTCTGACTGTCGGCAATATTATGGTTTTTAACAGTACGGGGAAGGTAACGGTACGGGCTTTTCAGGATGGCAACACCCAGTTTTATGAAGCTACCACCGCTGACAATTCGTTCAACGTGCTGGCCGTGCTGGGGCTGGAACCCGCCTGGTCTGACGCGCTGTCGGTTTATCCAAACCCGGTGCAACAGACTCTCGTGGTTGAACTGCCCGCCACCGAAACGCTGGAGCAACTCTCGCTTAAAAGCCTGACCGGAGCCACCCTACTCCAGCCCGATTTACGCCCCCGGCAGCGCACCGCCACCCTCGATCTGAGTAACCTGCCCAAAGGCATGTACCTCCTCCGTATCCAAACCCCCAGCGGTACAGCCCACCGGAAAGTGGTGAAGGAATGATTTTTTGCTGACGCGGGGGACCACTCCCGCGTCAAACCCCCATGATTAATATACCGCTTTGTACGCTACAGCGTCGATGACGATTTTGGCGATGATTTCGCGCATGATTTCCGAGGTGCCGCCCGCAATAGTGCCCACCCGAACGTCGCGGTAAGCGCGGGCAATGGGGTAGTCTTCGATGTAGCCGTAGCCGCCGAAAAATTGCAGACACGTATCGACTACTCGCTTCTGCATTTCGGCGGTGGCCAGCTTCACCATCGAACATTCTTTCACGACTACTTCGCCCTGTGTAAATAGCCAGCCGGTATGATACACAAACTGCCGCGCCATCTCGATTTCGGTGGCCACATCGGCGATTTTATGGCGTATGGCCTGAAATTTGCCGATCTTTTTGCCGAAGGCTTCGCGTTCGTTGAGGTAGCTTAGTGTCCAGTCGAGGGCGAGTTGCGCACCCGATACGGCCATGATACCCGCCACCAGCCGCTCCAGCTGCAGACTTTCCATGAGGTAGTAAAAGCCCCGGTTCTCCTGCCCGATGAGATTGGCTACCGGTACCCGCACGTCATCAAAGCGAATCTCGGCGGTGTCGGAACTGTGCCAGCCAATCTTGTTGAGTTTGGTGCGGGTAATGCCCGGACTGTCCAGGTCGACCACCAGCAGGCTGATCCCTGCGTCGGGGCGGGGGGCGTTGGGGTCGGTGCGGACTACGAGCGTCACGAAATCGCCGTAGGTGCCGTTGCTGATAAACGTTTTGGCCCCGTTCACGATGAAAGCGTCTCCCTCGTCAGTGCGCGTGGCCGTGGTGCGGATAGCCGATACGTCGGAGCCGGTGTCAGGTTCGGTAATGGCGAGAGCGGCCACTTTTTCGCCCGCGATGGCCGGGCGCAGGTAGCGATTTTTCAGGTCATCGGACCCGGCTTTGGCAATGTGATTCACGGCCATGTACTCATGTACGCTCACAGCGGTGGCAAAGCCGCCCATCCCACAGCGGGCCAGCTCTTCCAGAAACACGACCGAGTACCAGAAATCGGCATCGACCCCGCCGTACGTTTCGGAAAACGGCAGGCCGAGGTAACCCAGTTCGCCCATGCGCTGAAAGATGGATACGGGGATTCGGCGGGCGGTTTCCCAGGCGTCGGTATTTGGCACCACTTCAGTGTCGATAAACTGCCGGACGCTCTGCCGGAAAAGATGGTGTTCGTCGCGGAAATAAAGCGAGGGTCGATTCATACTTGTGATGAAGAATGGGTAGTTTGTAAAAGAAAAATGTCACCCGCTGACTGAGACGGGCAGGTTTCTGGCTCAGCTACCCATTGAACTTGGTATTGGCTAAGTAATCCTCAAAAATAGTCAAAATGTAGGGTTGCCGTCTGTTCCCGTTGGGTAATATGGAAACGGCACCCACGAAACATTTTGATGGCAACAGCGTTAACCGGACGATTCACCATTTTCTAATTTTATGTTTTTGTCGTATTTACGCAGTTCCGCTTTTTGTATTGTATTGCTCAGTACTATCTGTTTGTCAGGTGCTTCGGCCCAGCAGCGCTTTAGTGCAGGCCCTCGCATTGGCTTGAATTTGTCCAAATTTGGGGGCGACGTGCGAACCAACAAGTTTCATCCCGGCCTGTCGGCGGGTGCATTTCTGATGTACAGTTCGCTAAATCATTTTGGTATTTCGGCTGACGTCCTGTACAGCCAGCAGGGGGCGGCTTTTCGGAATCCGGACGGGACCAATCTAAACTACAACCAGCGCATCAATTATCTGGAAGTTCCGGTAGCCCTGCGTTATTTCCTGACCCTGGCAGGCAATTTCCGACCCAACGTTTATTTTGGCCCGTCGATAGGCTTCCGGCTGAACGCTAAAAATAATCTGGTACCCGCTCCCAACAACGAAAACACCCAGTCATTCAACGCGGCTAATCTGGGTTTGCTGGCTGGTTTCCAGCTCAACTGGAAAGCCTTTGGCGACCGGCAGCGGTTCCTGATTGACGCCCGGTATACGTATGGACTTACCGACATTACGGCGGTGCCTATCGTGGGGGGGCTGGGTAATCAGAAGATTAATAACTCGGCCATAACGCTTTCGCTGGGCTACGGCTTCGGCGTAGGACCGGAATTTCGCAGTCGCTATCGGAAGTAGGTCGTATCGCCCACGTCCGGTACCGCTACTTGCGGCTGGTCGGACAAGAGTGTCCGACCTACTGGTTATCTTTGAAGCTAAATCTGCTTCAAAGACGATATGACCACCCACTGCCGGTCTCTGCTTACCCTTCTTGTTTCTTTTTCTCTGACGGCCACTGCGGTTGCGCAGACACTACCCGCTTTTCTGCAACTGAGCGAACGCCAGAATCAATGGGCCGACTCGGTTTTTACCAGTCTTACGCCCGACGAACGCATTAGTCAGTTGATTATGGTGGCGGGATACTCCAACCGGGGCCGGGCTAGCTACGAAGACTCGCTCGTGACCCTTGTGCGCACCAACAAACTCGGCGGGGTAGTTTTTTTTCAGGGTGGCCCCATCCGCCAGGCTAAAATTACGAACCGATTGCAGGCTCTCTCGTCGGTTCCGTTGCTGATTGCGATGGATGCCGAATGGGGGCTGGCCATGCGCTTAGACAGTACGGTTCGTTATCCGTACCAGATGACGCTCGGAGCCATGCAGGGACCGGGCAGCGATTCGCTCATTTACCGGATGGGGGTTAACCTGGCTAAACAGGCGCGTCGGTTGGGCGTTCACGTCAACTTCGCGCCTACCGCCGACGTCAACAACAACCCCAACAACCCGGTCATCAACTTCCGGTCGTTCGGCGAGAACAAGTACGATGTGGCCCGCAAAGCCCTGGCTTACATGCGCGGGATGCAGGATAATCGCCTGATGACCAGCATTAAGCATTTTCCAGGCCACGGCGATACCGGCACCGACTCGCACTACGATTTACCACTGATTCCCAAAACCCGAGCTCAGCTCGATTCGCTTGAACTCTATCCGTTCCGGCAACTCATAAACGCCGGGGCAGCGGGCGTGATGGTGGCGCACCTGAGCATTCCTGCTCTGGACAGCACCCGGAATCGACCCTCTACGCTCTCGCCCAGTATCGTGACCAATCTGCTCAAAGATGAACTGGGGTTTCGGGGGCTTACGTTTTCGGATGCCATGAACATGAAGGGCGTCACGAAATACTTTCCGGCGGGTCAGGCCGATCAGTTGGGTATCGAAGCGGGCATCGATGTGCTGGAGTTTACCGAAGACGTACCGGCAGCTATCGCGCTCATCAAAAAATCTATTGCAGACGGGCGTATCTCGCAGGAAAGCATCGATCAACGGTGCCGGAAAGTATTGCGGGCCAAAGCCTGGGTGGGTCTGGATACCTACAAACCCATCGTGCTGGATAACCTGGTGCGTGACCTGAACCCCGTGCAGGATGTGCTGCTGAACCGCCAGCTTACCGAAGCCAGCCTGACCGTTCTCAAGAATGATAAAAATATCCTGCCGTTGCAGGGCCTGGATACCCTGCGGATTGCCACGGTGGCGGTAGAAAGCGATACCGTTACGGCGTTCCAGAATATGGCTGGAAACTACGCGCCTATGTCGCACTTCACCATTTCGTCGCGCTCGTCCGAGGCCGACATGGCCCGGCTCCGCGACTCGCTTCAGAACTATAATTTGCTGCTGGTAGATGTACATCTGGCTAATATCCGGCCCCGCCGGTACGGACTGCAACCCAAAACGGCCGAACTGGTCAGTGAACTGGTGGCCACCGGCAAAGCCGTTGTGACGGTGTTTGGTAACGCCTATTCTCTGGACTTACTGACCTTTCCGAACGATACCGTTAGGCCCGACCGTAGTATCGAAAATGCGCGGGCCATTGTAATGCCGTATCAGCTTACCAACTACACCGAAGAGCTGTCGGCGCAGTTGATTTTTGGGGCTATTGGCGCATCGGGAAAGCTGCCCGTAACGGTCAATCAGCGGTTTCGCTACGGTGACGGGATTTCTGTACAGCCCGTTGGCCGGATGAAATACACCATTCCTGAAGAGGTAGGCATCGACGGTACGTTTCTGGCGCAGCGGGTCGATTCGCTCGTGAACGAGGGGCTGAGTCAGAAAGCGTTTCCGGGCTGTGTGGTGCAGATGGTAAAGGACGGCAAGGTGATCTTCCGCAAAGCCTACGGTACACATACCTACAACGACATTGTGGCTAAAACGTCGGGCATTGCTACACCCCAGCCCACGCAGTTGAGCGATCTGTTCGATATGGCGTCGGTCACAAAGGTCAGCACCTCCACGCCCGCGCTGATGAAACTCGTGGACGAAGGCAAGTTCGATCTCGACACCACAATGGCGACGTACCTGCCGTTCCTGAAAAAATCGAATAAGGCCAAACTTATCTGGCGCGACGTGCTGACGCATCAGGCCCAGCTCAAAGCCTGGATTCCGTTCTGGAAAGACACGAAGAATCCCGACGGTACCTTCAAGCCCAGAACGTTCAAGTTCGTACGCTCGGCCCGTTTCCCTATCGAAGTGACCGACAGTCTGTACCTGTTCAAAAATTACTCAAAAACGATCTATCAGCAGATCAAAGACTCGCCGTTGAACGCCAAGAAAGAATATGTCTATTCTGATTTGTCGTTCATCATGTATCCGCTGGTGGTCAAAAATATTACGGGTGAGGATTTCGAGCCGTTCCTGGGCAAGACGTTTTACGAGCCGCTCGGTGCCGGAACCCTGACGTTTAATCCACGCCGGTACTATCCGCTCAGCCGCCTTGTGCCGACGGAATATGATTCGCTGTTTCGCCACACGCTCATCTGGGGGCGCGTCCACGACGAAGGCGCGGCCATGCTCAACGGGCTGTCGGGTCACGCGGGGCTGTTTGGGTCGGCCAACGATCTGATGAAGATGGTGGAGATGTACCGGCGCGGGGGCGAGTACGGTGGAAAGCGGTATATCTCGGCGAAAACGATGGCTGAATTTACGCGCTACCAGTTTCCCGAACTCGGCAACCGGCGCGGGCTGGGCTTCGACAAACCGTCATTCGCCTATACCGGCAACGCGCCCCGCTCGGCAACCCCGTCGAGTTTCGGGCATTCGGGTTTTACGGGTACGTTCATCTGGGTTGATCCTGACCCAAAATACAATCTATCGTATGTGTTTCTGAGCAACCGCGTCTATCCCACTCGTGAGAACAACCGCATCAGCACCCTGAACACACGCACCAATGTAGTAGAAGCGTTGTATCAGGCCATTGACCGCAGTAGAAAATGAAGAACGCCGTTGGCTGAAGCCAACGGCAACTTATTGGTCAGCGTACCTTGATCAACTATACAGACGAGACAACGATGTTACCCAACCAATTACCAACCAAATCAATCAATACATGAAACAAACTGCCTTTACCCTGCTAACAAGCCTGCTGCTCAGCACCGCTATCTCCGCCCAGGCCCAGAACACAACCTTAAAAGCCGTATGGGAAACGGATACAACACTGCTCCGAACCCCCGAATGCGTCTTGCTCGATCCGGCAACGAATATGCTGTACGTAGCCTGTATTAACGGAAATCCCGAATTGGGAAATAAGAGCAGCTACATCGCCAAAGTCGGTCAGGACGGAAAGGTGATTAAGCTGAAGTTTACGGAGGGTCTCAACTCGACCAAAGGCATGGGCATTTTAGGCAACAAGCTATACGTTACCGAGATGAATCAGGTAGCAGAAATAGCCCTGGCTACCGGAAAAATAATCAACCGTTACCCAATTGAGGGAGCCAAGTTTCTCAATGATATTGCTGTAGACGCCAAAAAAGGCATTGTGTACGTCACGGATTCGGGCGACAGCAAAATCTGGTCGATCAGTAACGGAAATACGAAGCTTGTCCTGGCGGGAGCACCACTCAAGGGACCCAACGGCCTTTTGTTTGAAGACAACCAACTGCTGATTGGCAACGGCGATGGCTCTCTGCTGACGATGAATCCAACGACCAAAACCATAGGTACCGTGGCCAAGGGAATGGGCGGGATTGATGGTATTGTGGCGTTGGGAAGCAAGAGCTATATGGTTACCGAATGGGGTGGCAAAATCTGGCTTGTCCACCCCGACGGCTCAACCGAACTGAAATCTGATACGTCGGCAGAGAAGATCAACTCGGCAGATATTGGCTATAATCCAGCCACCCAAATGCTGTTTGTACCCACCTTTTTCCACAACACCGTAAAAGCCTATTCGCTCAAGTAGGTCAGACGTGTAAAGAGATTCACTGATCGGCTTCGCGGTCGGCGCGGATTTCGGGCAGGGTGTCGGGGTCGATGAAGCCGTTGGCGGCTGCGTGTTCGGCGGCTGCTACGGTGTCGGCCACAAGCAGCATCGGTACGTTGTGGGCGTCGGTGATGCGGATGAGTTCGCGTACTGATGCGTCGCGCGTTTCGGGCGTCACGTCACGGATGTAGATGGCCCGGATGCGGTCGGGGCTCTCGCGGACTACCTGCGCGTAGATTTCGGGGTCCTGCTGACCGCTGTCGCCGAGGAGGATGAACGCCAGACTGGGATTCACGTCCAGCACCTTCCGAATCATGGCGAGTTTATGAATGTGGTGTCCTTCGGACGAGAACGTCTCCCGGTTCAGCCCAAAATTGCGCAGTAAAATCGGCCCTTTCGGAATGCCCTGAATCCGGAAAAAATCGATCAGCAAATCATACAGATTCCAGGGGCTGCTCGATACGTAGTAAATGGGATTGAACAGTGTCGTGACGGGACCGCTTTGCAACGCCCGGTAAAAAGCCGCTACGCCGGCAAACGGCAACCGGGTGTAGGCATTGCCCAGAAACGTGAGTCGGGCGGTTTGCAGTAAACTCGTGGCTCCAGTCACCAGCACCGTATCGTCAATGTCCGAAATAACCCCAAACTGACTGAACAACGGCGATACCATCAGATACCCATCATTCACCACCGGCTCGCCCGTGTCAGGTTGCACGATGCCATCAAGCGCGTACCGTACCGGAAACCATACCCGACCGGGCGGCAGGTTCTGGGGCGGGTGAATGGTCAGATCAAAATAGCCTTCTTTGTCGGTTACGGTCGTATGCGTTTCGCCAAATGCGTCGATGCGGACCGTTACGCCGGGTACTTCGTCGCTCTCGAAACGCTGGTAGGTAGCCAGCAGATTATGCCAGAAGGTATCCTGGTCGGAGGGCGTAGACAAATCTCGCTCGCGCAAAACCCTGCCTTTGAGCCAGATACTGCCGGGTTCATTTGCCTGGGCTGGTCCTCCAAATCCCCGGTAATAGACAATCCGGTAGGGTTCATTTTTGCCGAGTCGACCGAAGAGCCGGTTTTTTAGCGCGTCGAAGCGGGATTCAGGCAGGTTGGGTTGTGTATTCATACGTTACTAAGGGCGCGTTCGTAGTCGTCCCATTCGTCAATGTCAGTAAGTTCGTCAAGCTGCTCAAACGTCAGGTTGTGTTGCAGAATGGCAAGTTCGGTAAGCTGGCGCAGTTCGGGCTGGCTCCAGGGCATATCGGTAAACAGAAAATCGTGTGGTTCTTTCATACCGAGCAGGTAGTACCCGCCGTCGGTGGCCGGGCCAATCACGATGTCGGCCTCATCGAGGGCGTCGAATGCCCGCCGGATATGGTCGGGCGTGATGGCGAGGCAATCGCTGCCAATGACAACGGCCCGGTTGGCTCCGGCATCGAACCGCTCCCGAAAAGCGTTGAGCATGCGCTGGCCGAGGTCGTTGCCGGTTTGCAGGTGCTTGTCGTAGTTGTTCCAGCCATCATCGGGATTTACAAAATCGCCGTAATACACTACGCGGTGCTGGGAGAGTTGGGCCACCGTGTCCTGCGTATGGCGTAGCAGGTGCTGATAGACCTGCACCGCGCGGTCGTTGCCAACGGTGCGGGCAATGCGGGTTTTGACGGTACCGGCAATGGGGTTTTTAACGAAGATAATCAGGTGTTGGTCGGTCATGCGTTACCTTTGTGGCTTGATTAGGAGAGAAACTATGCAGAAGCAAATTGTTTATAGCGAAAAGGCCCCGGCAGCCATCGGACCGTATAGTCAGGCGGTTTTTGTCGATGCTGCATCGGCCAAAGGAACACTGTACGTATCGGGACAGATAGCCGCCGAACTGGCTACGCAGGGCGATATCAGGGCCGAGACGCGCAAAGTAATGGAAAACATTGGTGCCATTCTCGAAGCGGCTGGTATGGACTACACTAACATCGTAAAAGCCAGTATCTTCGTAAAAGACATGAATAATTTTGCGGCTATCAATGAAATCTACGGCGCATTCTTCCTGCTGAACCCGCCCGCCCGTGAAACGGTTGAAGTAGCCCGACTACCCAAAGACGTAAACGTCGAAATCTCAGTTATAGCTGTTATCTAATGAGTGAATTGTGAATGAGCGATTGAGTGAATATTGCTGACTCTGCCCCTCACAGCGTCAGCAATATTCACTCCGCTTCGGCGTACCGATTCGCTCATTCACTCATTCACAATTAAAACTCCCATGAGTCAACAAATTCGCGTTCGGTTCGCGCCCAGTCCTACGGGACCGCTTCACATTGGTGGTGTGCGTACCGCGCTGTATAATTACCTGTTTGCCCGCAAGATGGGCGGTAAAATGCTTTTGCGTATCGAAGACACTGACCAGAATCGGTTTGTGCCGGGTGCCGAAGAATACATCATCGAGGCTCTGCGCTGGGCCGGTATCAATATTGACGAAGGGCAGGGCGTGGGCGGTCCCGATGGCCCGTACCGGCAGTCGGAACGACGCGCTATTTACCAGAAAGAAGCCCAGCGACTCGTTGACGAAGGCAAAGCCTACTACGCCTTCGACACCGCCGATGAACTGGACGCCATGCGGCAGCGGCTCGAAGCAGCCAACGCACCAGCCGCGCAGTACAACGCTATTACGCGCACCCAGATGCGCAACTCGCTGACCCTGAAGCCTGACGAGGTTCGTGCTCGTATTGACGCGGGCGAGCCGCACGTAATTCGACTCAAAACCCCGCGCAAGGAAGAGGTCAGGCTGCACGACATTATCCGGGGTTGGGTAAACGTGCATTCGTCAGCCATCGACGATAAAGTTTTGCTAAAATCCGACGGGTTGCCAACGTATCATCTGGCCAACATCGTGGATGACCATCTGATGAATATCACCCACGTAATTCGGGGCGAAGAGTGGCTGCCGTCGGCACCGCTGCACGTGCTGTTGTACCGCTATCTGGGTTGGGAGGACACCATGCCGCAGTTTGCGCACCTGCCGCTGCTGCTCAAACCTGAAGGGAACGGCAAGCTCAGCAAGCGCGACGCCGACCTCGGTGGTTTTCCGATTTTCCCGCTTGAGTGGACTGATCCCGCCACGGGCGTAGTGGCAAAGGGTTTTCGTGAAGAAGGCTACCTGCCCGAAGCGACGGTTAATTTTCTGGCTCTGCTGGGCTGGAACCCCGGTACCGAGCAGGAGTTGTTTTCGATGGATGAACTAATTACTACGTTCGATCTGGCGCAGGTTCACAAAGCCGGGGCGCGGTTCGATATTCAGAAGGCGCAGTGGTTCAACCACCAGTACATTCGCGAGCGGCCCGATGCTGAACTGGCCCCCGCCGTGCAGCAACAGGCCGAAGCCGCCGGGTACGACTGCCCACCCGAAAAAGCTGAGAAAATTGTGTCATTGCTGAAAGGCCGCGTGAATTTTGCCCGCGAGATTTTCGGGGAAGCCAGCACCATCTTCAACGCGCCTGCCACCTACGACGAAAGCATCGTAGCGGCCAAGTGGAATGATGATGCCAAAACCGCCGTAACCGCTTTTAGAGACGCATTGCAGGGATACGAGGGACCGTTCATGGCCGATAACATCAAACACCTCCTGGCCGATACCATGACGCAGGCGGGCATTAAGCAGGGCAAAATCATGCAGGCCATGCGCCTGGCCCTGACCGGCACCGGCACCGGCCCTGACCTGATGCTGACTATGGAAATAATTGGCAGGGATGAGACGGTAGGGCGGTTGGCGTCGACATTAACGACTTTATGAAAAAACGCGAATGCTACTGATCGTCACAGATTCTGGAAGAATATCTGCGAAAATCAGCAACATCTGTGTCATCTGCGTACCATTTTAGTTATACCAACATGGCAAAGAAAAAAACGAACCCCGACGAAAACGAAAAGCCCCGCGTTCACAAAGAACTTGAAGGCTTCGATATTCAAATCAACTCATTCGGCGAAATCACGACGAGTTTTGATATTGATAAGATCAATCAGTTTTTGAATCGCACCGTCGATGACAAGAAACTACGGCACCGCACTGACCTGAACCTCAAAGGCGATCCCGAACCCGACGAGGCAGACATGGATACCGACGGGCAAAAACCGTTCGACGATGCTGCCAACAACCTCCCCGGCGATGTAAACTGATAGAGTAGCGCGGCTGGAAAGCCGCGCTACTCCGTTATAACACCTGCCGGTACGCCATGATTTGGGCGAAGGAGAGTTTATAGCGTAGTGTAAGACCCCCATAGACGGCCCCGCCAATGATGATTTGGGCAGCAGTATGGATTGGCCCTTCGTAGCCGAACAGTAGTTTATAAAGGGCTACGGTACCTACCATAATCAGGCAGAAAAGAACGGGCCTGGCCAGGTTTTCGAGGAATGTCCGGAAGAAATTGCCGATGAGCGACTGTACAATCATGAAGTTGGCCATGGTATTCAAAAACGTAGCCACCAGAAACGCCACGGCCACGCCCGTTGTGCCGTAATAAAGGCCGCCTACGTAGATCAGAGGTACTTTCACCAATATAGTGCCCACGTTGAGGTAGAACAGCAGGTTGGGCTTCCCTTTCGTAAACGCCAGGGTAAAGAGCGGGTGGCTCATGCAGAAAAAGACGCTCACAAACACAAAAATCTGGATCAGATGAACCGTCTCGCCCCAGCCCGGTCCGTAGAACAGGGGTACCACACTATTGGCGGTAATGAATAGCCCGGCCAGTAACGGAAAATTGCAGTAGCTGATGAAATCCAGAATCTTGAGGTACGAGTTTTTCAGACTCTCGTTACTCTCCTTCATTTTGGCCAGCAGCGGATACGCTACCTGCAAAATAATGGGGTTTAACTTATTGATTGGAAAAACAGCCAGTTGATACGCCAGGGTATAAAAGCCCAGTTGCGTGACACCCAGTAATTTGCCGATGAGAATTGCGTCGATGTTGAGCTGAATAAAACCCAGGATCCCGTCGCCGAGGTTATAGACCCCGAAGCGCAGGTGTTCTTTAATATCGGCTATCGAAAAGGCGAGCATAGGCCGGAATAAGGCCCGCCCTGCCACCATCTGCCCCGCCGACCGCACCACCTGTCCTACCAGTGCTCCCACCACCAATGACAGTTCGCGGTAGTTGTTATAGGCCAGCACGAGTGTAACGGTAACAGCCACTATGCTGCCCACAATATCAATCTGCGCTACTGATCGGAACCGCAGTTCTTTCTCCATCAGAAATAGGTAAATCTGGCCGAAATACACCACTACAAAGTAAAACGAGGCAATATGAAGCAGTCGCTCCAAGCGGGGTTCTTTGTAAAAAGCAACGATGTAGGGTGTACTGAGATAGACCAGTACAAACATCAGCAGCCCCACCAGCATATTCAGGAAGTACAGCGTTGAAAGTACTTTGCGGTCGCTTTCCTGCTTATAGATGATCGAGTTGGAGAAACCCAGATTGGCGAAGACACCAAAAAAGCCAATGACCAGATTGCTGACACTGACCACCCCAAAGTCGGAGGGGTTGAGCAGGCGGGCCAGTACAGCCACCTGCGAAAACTGAAATACCGTCGATATAGTCGTGGCAATGGTAATCCATTTGCCACCGTTCACGGCCTTGCGGGTGTTACTCATCAGAATTCGTTGGCATCAGCGTAGCAGCATGACCTGCCCCGTTTTGATAAAAGGTTTGGCCGGGTCGGTTGGTCCACCGAGCCGGTACGTGATTCGGTACGTATAATTGCCGGGTGGGCATGGGTGTCCGTTGTATGTACCGTTCCAGCGGGTGTTGGGGCTGCTGCTGGCAAAGATAGCGGTACCCCAGCGGTCATAGATGGTGAGATCGAATGAAATTAGTGGATCGAGAAAAATAACCAGATCGTCGTTGAGGCCGTCCTGGTTGGGCGAAAAGGCGTCGGGAATCTGGATGGGGCTGGTGGCGCAGGCCGTACACTGCCGCAGTTGCAGATCGTCAAGGGCCATATCGTTACCGCAGCCGCCCTCGCCCCGGTTGTTGATGAACCGAACCACAACGGTAGCACTCGCCTGCGAAACGCTGAACACGGTAGCGTAGCGTTGCCAGATGGGCGTAGTCGTTTCGGGCAGGTTGCCGAGGTTGATTTCTTGCAGGACCTGCCCCGATGCTGATTCGATCCGCATGGTCAGGTTAGGCTGGATGGTGGGAAAGCACGTATTAGCCCGTAACAGATTCAACGCCCAGACAGACACTTCGTAGGCCGTGTTGGCGCACAAACCTGTTACCGACTGTCGGAAAAACTCACCAGGCCTGGCATCGCCGTTCACAAGCAGCATGTTGCCTCCTACAGTACCGGGTGTATGGTCGCGTGGTACAACATGCCAGGTATTGCCGAAGCACGAACTGTCGAGCGATGTTCGGACGGTATATTCGCCATCGTTGGGACATGCGTAATTGGCGTACCGATAGCTGGTCTGGCCCGCAGGGAGCGGGTCGGCCTGAGCGGATGTGCCAAACGTTTCGTTCAGCACCAGTTGCCCACCTGATTCCGGGCAGGTCTGCGCTGCGGCCACGCAGACAGCAGCCACGTAGCAGACGCCAGGCAGCACAGCATACCTCAGCCAACGCCAGTGCAATCTTCTCGCTATCTTACCCGTAAAAAAAGGCCCAACCATGCCCACGAAACTTGTCCTGACTATTAAACTGATTTGGTGTAAGGGTTTTTTTTGGACTTCGTATCAGGACAGTCGTCACTATTATAGCTGATTAATAGACAATATAACCAAATACGTTACAGCATATTGTTTTTAACTACCTTAATGATCTATATTTGTCGTGTTAGTGGCTGAAATTATGACGATTGCGCGTATTTCCTGTTCCACCTTCACAGATCCAGTCTGGCCATCGGCAATGGCGGCTGTCTGGGCTGACGAGGTAGCTGTATTTCGTTTCTTTCTACCCGACTACTCCACCAATATAGCCCGGCTTTATGCCCTGCTCCAGCCCGAAGAGCAGCAACGCGCCGACCGATACCGGCAAGTGTCTGACCGGCAGCGGCACATAGCCGGACGCGGGCTGTTGCGCATCCTGATGGGTTTGTACCTCAGCCAGCCGCCCGCCGGGGTAGTTATTGATGTTGGCCCCAACCAAAAGCCTGAACTAACCAATCATCCAGACTGGCATATAAACGTAGCCCACGCGGGAAACTGGGTGCTGATTGCCGTAGGACGCGTGCCGGTTGGGATCGACGTGGAAGAATACAAACCTGATTTTCCGGTAGCGTCACTGTTGCCCGTTACGTTCGGCTTAACCGAGCAACAGCATATTCTGGAAAGTGACGATGCCGTTGCGTTGTTTTACCGTTTCTGGACCCGCAAAGAAGCCTTGCTGAAAACTACGGGTTTGGGCGTTGGAGCCGACTTGCCCGCTGTGCCGTGCATGGACGGCAACCATCAGCTATCAGCTAAAAATATTGGGGCTACCAAAGCCGGTTGCTGGACTGTATTGGGATTCAGCCTGCCCGATGGGTCACCGGCAGCGGTGGCGGTGGCCTCGCCCGCTGCATTGCCCCACTGGTATAGTGTCGATACCGAATTTATCCATACTTATTTTCCCGCTGCTTAACTTGCCCACCTTATTTTGTCGGTAACTACCGGCACGTTGGGTAGTACTTACATCTATTATGAGAATTGGTATTGAAGCCCAGCGGCTTTTACGATCCCATCGGCACGGTATGGACATTGTGGCCCTGGAGACCATTGCCGCATTAGCCAGCAATCCACAACATGAGTACGTCGTCTTTGCTAAGCCCGACACCAATCGGCAGGGGTTACCCACTGTTCCTCACGTAAAAATCGTTGAACTACCTGGCGGACCTTATCCGGTTTGGGAGCAATATGCCCTCCCCAAAGCGGCCCGACAATACAACGTCGATATCCTCCACTGTACGGCTAATACGGCCCCACTGCGCTGCCCGGTGCCGCTGGTAGTGACGCTGCACGACATTATCTTTCTGGAAAAGGCCATTGTGGGCGGCAATGCTTACCAGCGATTCGGTAACCTGTACCGACGCTGGAACGTACCCCGTGTTATGGCCACGGCCAGCCGAATTGTAACGGTATCGGATTTCGAACGCCAGCGGATTATTGACCACCTGCATATTGACCCGGACCGCGTCGTGACGGTACATAACGCGGTGAGCCAGCAGTTCCGGGTTATCGATGATGCCGACGCGCTGAGCCGGGTGCGGGTTCAGTATAATTTGCCCGTCGAATTCATTTTTTTCCTGGGAAATACCGACCCCAAAAAGAACGTGCCAAATGTACTCCGGGCGTTACTGCAACTGAAACGGAATGGTCAGTTAACACTGCCGCTGGTTATGTCGAACGTATCAGCCGAGTATGTCAACGCCGTACTGGCCGAGATTGGCGGACAGTCCCTGACCAACGACATTATTCTGAGTGGCTATATTCCAAATACAACGCTGCCGCTGGTGTATAATGCGGCTACGGTATTTTTGTGTCCGTCGCTGCGCGAAAGTTTCGGTCTGCCCATTCTGGAAGCGATGGCCTGCGGAACGCCTGTACTGACGGCCAGCACCTCGGCTATGCCCGAAGTGGCCGGGCATGCGGCTCTGCTCGCCAATCCGGCATCGGTAACAGACATGGCCGATGGAATCCATAAACTCCTGACGCAGGCTGGCCTGCGGGCTGACCTGCGCCGGAGAGGACTGGAGCGGGCTGCCTTCTTTTCCTGGCAAAACACGGCCCGGCGGTTGATAAGCCTGTATGAGGAAATTGTATAAAACGTTGTTATGCAAAAACTGATACTCAAACTATTATACGTTATTGCTGCCGTGAACTACCCCCGGCTTCGGCATGATCTGCGCTACTTCGTGCGTGATAATTACTTTGCCCGAATCAACCAGCTCCGCTTTCTGGGACGAGACTATGGCCGCAAACAGCCGTATAAAGTTATTGAGTACCGGGGTGAATTTGATCAGGAACTGCGGTATGTACTACCCTTCGCCTACTGGCATTTTCTGAACGGGACCCTGAAACAAACTATCGGCTGTACGAACACAAAACCATTCTACTTTTTCAGCCCCAGCCATCTCGAAAAGTATGACAAACGGGTCTGGCAAACGGGATATGGCTACTATGATGTACCAAATATGACCCACAGCCCCACCTTCGATTACTCGAAATGGGCGCGGGTACCATTTCGCGAACACTACCGGAATGACCAGTTCATGTACCTGAAACCAACGCTCGTTATCGCCAATAAATACAACATGGAATGGGATGGACCACCAGTCAATTTTCTGCCTGTCGACGTACTTGGCCAGATTATTACGGCGTGTCGGGACCGCTACCAGATTGTCTATAACCGCCCGCTGGCCACGCAGATTGTGGGCGACAACAGCGAAACGCTCGACCTGCACGAACACGCCTGGCTACGGCAGCACCATCCCGACGTGCTGCTGATGAATGACCTCTATGGGCAGCATCGGGAGTCGGTAGAAAACTACAACCAGTTTCAACTGATGGTCTATGCCAACTGTAGCTACTTTATTTCGATGCATGGCGGCACAGCGGCACTGGCCAGCTATTTTGGCGGTACCAACATCATTCTGTCGAAACCCGGTGGTGGTAAAGAACACGACTTCAACGAGTACGAAACCATCTTTCCGGCTCTTTCTGGAGCAACTATCCTGCACGCCAAAACGCCCGATGAGGTAGTTGGGTACGTCAGAAAGGTGTTTTGCGCCGGTTAGTGGCCGGTTCAATTCTTCGAGGTCTTGGTGTCGTGAGGTTTTTCGGGTGTCAGATAATGGCGCAGGCTGCGTACCTCGCGCGACAGGCGAATCCATAACGCCTGCTTCATGTTACCATCTCGCAGCAGGGTTCGGGGGCCGGTCCAGACGCGGGCCGATGTGGTATTCATGGCTACCACCCGTCCGTGCTGCATCAAATCGAAACACAGTCGACCGTCGTCTCCCCAGGTATTGTGCATGATAAAGCCGACCGTCAGCCCGGCTTTCCTGACGTATCCCAGACTGATGCCATAAGCATTCAGGTAAGGGCGTTTCAGGTGTCTCATCTTTCTGATAACGTCCCGCAGGGCTTCGTGTATGGCCAGTTGCCAGCGGGGTATGCCGGGTACGCTCAGGAAGGAATAGTTGCCATAGACACAGACCACGCCTGGTTGTCTGAGTTTCTGAAGCATGGTGTCCAGCCAGGTGGCGGGGTAAAAACAGTCGGCATCGGCCAGCAGTACGTATGTACCAAGCGCCTGTTCCTGTCCCAGTTGCCGGGCCGGGCCGCACCCCTGAATAGGTTGGTAGAAGCCACGAACCCGCAGCCGGTCAATCGTTTCCTGCGTCCGGTCGGTGGAGTTATTATTGACCACGATAATTTCATAAGCAACTGCCGTATCTATAGCCGATAGTGTACTGATGCACCGGATCAGATTTACCTCCTCGTTGTAGGCCGCCACGATGACAGACACCACAGGTTCGGTAGTTTGGCGGGCCACCAGCCTCGCGTTAATGGCGTCAAAAACGGACTGTGGTACCTCCGCCAGGCTTTGATATGGATATTGATGCTGGTTGATCCAGTTGGGATTGTGCAGCAGATGCATAAGCAGATTGGTTGTGTATGAACTAACGCTAAGGTAGTGTCTTTCTGCCTGATCTGCCTGACCGTTAGGTAGGTATGTTTTCAGGAGCCTGCGCTGACCGCGTGCAATACCAGTCGATCAAGTACTGTTTCAAACTCCTCCGAACGCCTGGCCCACGAATTACCCTGCGCCATTGCCACCCGTTGCGCTATCCGTTCGGAACTGGTATCGGCCAGTGCAGTACGCAGGGCGTTGGCAAAGGCAGTGGGTGAGTCGGCCAGTTCAATAACACCGGTAAAGTCATCAAGCAGAGAGAATGGCGTGGCCACTACGGGCAAACCGGCGGCCAGATACTCGTTGATTTTCAGGGGGTAAATTGTGTAGGTGTGGGGGTTACAGACAAATGGGATTATGGCCACATTCATCTGTGCCAGCAGCGGGGGCAGGTCATTGACCGGGCGGGCGGGCTCGAAGCGCACGTTCGGATAGGGCGTTAGTTGCTGTAAAATGGCCGGTTCATTTACGTTACCGACAAAAACAAAGTCAATGTCGGGCATGGTTTGCACGCAGTGTTTTACCAAAGGCAGGTCTATACGGTCGTCGGCGGTACCGAGGTAGCCCACTACGGGCCGCGCCGGTGGCTGATTCGTAACTAATTGCCGGGCGTGGTTGAAGAGATCGAAGTTCACGCCATTTTTTACGCAGTACGCATTGGGCTGTAACACCTCTTTGGCCCGGCGCAGCGTTTCGGACGTGGTAACAACAGCATTGACCTGCGGTAGATACGCCTTTTCAAATCGGCCTCCGTGACGGCTCATCCAGGGCGACAGGGTTATCTCATCGAAGCAGTAATAGATCGTAGCGCACTCGTTGAGCTGATGCAGCATTGGAACGCCAAAAACAGGATTGAAGGCATTTATAACTAATGGGTGCTCAATGCCCACTTTACGCATGACCTTCCGTAATCCCTTCACCAGCCGATTGGCATTCCAGGTAACCAGTCTGTCGTGCAGTACATTGGGGAGCCAGTTGATGGGTAGCATGGGTGGGGGTTGCCAGGTATACGTTTCAAACCCATTGGCCAGTTTTTGGGTAGTCAGCGATTCACCCGCGTGGAGCAGCGGTCGTATCGGTACTTCGGCACGACCCAGCAAACCCTGCGCAAGGTCTTTGATCGTATACTGATAATCGACAAACACAACCCGGTGCCGGGCCGATAATTCGGTCATAAGCTGAACAACGGCTTTTTGAAACGGACCACCTTCCCACGCGGTCTGTCCAATGCAGATAATACCGTCGAACTGTTTCATACAGAAGTGTAAACCGGGGTTTGGTAAGCAGCGGGCCGGGTTGTCTGACCGGTAGGGGGCGTATCCCAGCGTTCGCCGGTGCAGAAAAGGACCGAATTAATAAACAGCATCGTACTGGTTGGAAACTGCCCCAGAATTGGATTGGAGTAGCTCACCAGGGCGATACCCGCAAACTCGGCCAGCAGGGCAACCAGCAGGAGTTGCAGTTTTGGGTCGCGCAGTTGCCAGATCTTCAGCGTACCCGTCAGCATAATGCCCGCGATCACGAATAGGTAGAGCGAGAGACCCACCACGCCTGTCTCAATCCATATTTGTACGTACCAACTATCGGTTGGAATCTGCGACGCAAAGTGGTTGGGCGAAAACCGCTGTCCGGTCCCCGTCGATGAGCCGATACCCGCCCCAAAGGGCAGGTCTTTAAGAAAAGCCCGCAGTTTAGCCTGATTTTCGAGCCGAACAATGAATGAGGCATCTTCCAGCGGATGCAGCGCCGTGCGCATCCGGTAAATCTGGTAGTTGGAGTCACCAATGTGGGTAAACATCAGAATCATCATGACTGGAATAGCTACGGCAATGCCCCGCAGAATGGGCATTGGTTTGCGCATCAGCACCAGGTAAACAGGGAAGCCCGCCAAAATAGCAAACAAGGCACTTCGGGTACCGGCCACGGCAAAGCCCCAAAACACAATCAGCCCGATAATGACGAACCCGATCCGGTAAATCCAGCGGTTGGTCTCGAAGAAAAATATGATACACAGCAGCGTAACGCCTGCCATCTCGGAGCCGAACTGCCCGGCGTCGGAATAGAATGAAAAGCTGCGTAACTGCCCCCACAAAATGTGCGTCCGTTCGGCCCCTGCGGCCAGCCACCGCTGTTCGGCAGGTTCCAGACCGATGTACTGCTGTTTAAATGCCCAGAACGCGGCCAGCACCGACCAGGATAGCCAGATGCCCAGTAACCGGTAAATATCTTTTCGGGGAATAGGGATCACAAAGACGATAAAGGCCAGTAGGAACCAGTTCATCGAGGTAGCCCGGATACCGTAAATCCAGCCCTGTTGCGAGGGCGCGTCCGGGTTAAAATACTCCAGAATGGTATATACCAGCCAGATAACGAGCAGATAGAACGCCGGGTTATTGAGCCGGTGCCACGCCATAAGCTTACCGTTCATGACGACGCCGAGCAGCGTCAGGGCCATCAACCCATCCAGTGCCAGCCCGACCGCGGCTTCGGTGTCCAGAAAACGTGAAAAGCCCAGTATAAAACTAATGTTCACGTAGATCAGTAAGCCCAGCCGGGGTTGGAGTATAATGCCGATTACCACGGCCAAACCCAACGGTATGGCCAGTGCAATCAAACCACCCACCAGACCAAAACCACCCAGCATCCAGCCCGCCGTCACTGCCGCCACTACGCCTATGCTCCCGTAGCGCCAGCGGTCGTCGTGCATGAGGTCAGAAAGAGACGTTTGTTGAGACATGGAGTAAAGGCAATTTTCCGAACCGGATAATGAAGTTACGTATGGACGACTACCGTCCGTTGCATACCGAATATAAACTAAATGACCGATCTACGCGGCCCTGCGGGCCTTCTCCCAGATGCCGGAGATATTACCATTGCCGTATCGCCAGAAGCCAAGCAGTACGCACCAGTTCATAAAAACAAAGTAAAACGGGACGAACGTGAGTTTCCAGCGGGTTTGCCGGTTCTCGAGCACGTATCCTACGCCGGCAGCCGCATAGAAAGCGAGTTGCAGGCCAAACAGTACCTGCCAGAAACCCGGCTCTGACGCATCAGATACGGGCCGTGTGAGTAGGATGGCATTCAGCAGCAGTAGCAGGGGCAGACAAAACGGCGTAATGGCCCAGCGCAGCACCCGGTGCGAAACATACTGAAACGTAAGCCAGCCGTGGCGCGACACATTGAGTAGATAGGATAACCTTTTCATGGCCTGAAAGCCACCTGTAGCAATTCTGACTTTACGTTTCATCTCCTCCGCTACCGAATGAGATGCATGTTCCAGCGCGTAGGCATCCGGTGCGTAGGCTACCCGAAAGCCACGTCCGGCAATGCGTAACGAAATAATGAAGTCGTCGAGCAGGGTGTCAGTTTCTACCGGTTCATACAATTCGGTGCGGATGGCAAACAACTCCCCGGCGGCTCCGACAATAGTGTGTAATTCTGCGTCGAGTTCTTTCAGGAATGACTCGTACCGCCAGTACAGACCCTCGCCACTGCCAGCCGCTGTATCGGTACCCGCGACCCGAATGCGTTTTTCGCCCGTTACGGCTCCTACCTCCGGCGCGTTGAAGCGGGTAACTAAACGACGGACGGCTTCGGGGTTGAGGTGCGTGTTGGCATCGGTAAAAATGGTAATGGGAGTTTGTACGTTACTCATGGCCCGGTTCATGGCAGCCACCTTACCCAGCCGCTGCAACCCCGACAATATTGTCAGATTGGGTAGTTCTGGCTGACGGCTCGCCAGGTATTCGGCTGACCCATCGTTCGATCCCTCAATAACAAACAGTAACCGGAGTTTACTGGTGGGATAATCCTGGTCAAGGCAGTTCTGGAGTTTATCGTTCAGGTAGGCCCGCTCGTTGTAGGCTGGTATGACCATGGTTACCATTGGTAACGTATTTTCAACAGCTGGTACCGACGCTGCCGTGCCTGAACGCTCGTCAACTATACCGATCCGGCCCCGGACGCGAACCAGTAGCCACGCTACTACCCCATAGCCAATATACGTGTACAGGACCACGAAGGCCAGTCCGAAAAAAACGATGCCAACACAATCGTAAACTAAGTCCATGACATTACTTTGCACAAGAATACTATACAGATGATGCACTGGTTGATTGAAAATTCCACAAAATACCCCTTAAAAATGCTCGAATCTGCAAAGTTTGACCAGCAAAGAGATACGATGTTATATGTTTTGGTAATACCAGCGTAGCGAAAAAAGTATAGAAAACATATCGCTGAAACCACGAAGCGTGTCGACGCATGTATAAGATACGGTTTCGGGTTAGGTAATAGGTGCGTAGTGGACTGTTACGACCAACTGACACGGACTCTTTGTGTAAAATAGTGGCCAAAGGCTGGTAATAGATGATAAAGCCAGCGTCGAGAATCCGTTGCGACCAGTCCAGTTCCTCGTAGTACAGAAAGAAACGCTCGGCAAAACGCCCCACTTTATCAATGACCTCTTTGCTCACCAGCATGGCACAACCATGGGCGAAATTTGTTGGGCCGGGTACATCATACTGCTCACTATCGGGTTGATCGTAGCCCACTACGGTTGCCGTTCCGGTAAACATATTCATGGCATTGTAACCCGCGTACTGCACGTGCCGGGGCTGATCGAAGAAAAAGATTTTCGGACAAACAACCCCAATCCGGCCATCAGTACCGAAGGGCTGAAGTAGCAGTTCCAGCAGCATAGCGTTTAGTTCGGTGTCATTGTTGACGATAAAAAAATAATCGCCCCGCGCCTGGTCAATGCCGAGGTTGTTACCCCCTGTAAAGCCAAGATTGACTTCACTCCTGATAAGCCGCAGGTGGGGATATGCCGTGCTGTCGAGTTGCGTATGCAGGGCTGGTTCAGACGCATTATCAACAATAACAATCTCGTAATTGGGGTAGGTTAGACCACGTGCCGACTCCAGAAACTGGCGGGTTGTTTCAGCCTGATTGTAGTTGATCGTAATGATCGAGAGCAGGGGCTTTTGGCCAACGTCTATACGTTCTCCTTCTGCCATAGACTAAAGAAAGTTCGCCAGATGATGTATAGGTCGGTTTTGAACGAGAAATTATTGGCGTAATCAATATCGAGCAGCGTACGCTCTTTGTCAGACATGATACCCTGCCCTTTAGCACGTTTCTTTATTTGCCACAGTCCCGTTAAGCCAGCGGGGCCGGCAAATCGCTGGGCAAACTCGTTGGAGGTCAATTTTTCAGCCTCATACAGGGGAAGGGGGCGGTTTCCTACCAGCGACATATCGCCCAGCAGGACGTTGAGCAGTTGAGGTAGCTCGTCAATGCTGCTATTACGCAAAAAGGTGCCCAGCCGGGTAATACGCGGGTCGTTTCTGAACTTCATGAACTTGGCTGATTCGGCGTCCTGCGTCAGAAATTGCTTTTCGCATACCATCCGATCCTGATCCAGTAACAACTGCTGGCAGCTGATACCCTGCTGTCGGCACGTCTCGCAGAGCGAGCTACCTCCAGTTATATAATCACCAATGACAATGTCTTTTTTTGTAGGTTTGGCATAAATATTGTTGCCGGCGAGGCTGGCAAGTTGCTGGTCAGCTTTCACCTTCATGGTACGAAATTTATACATATTGAATACTCTGAAATTGGTGCCCGCCCGTTTTGACAAATAAAAAGCGGAACCTTTATTATCAACCACGATAGCTATGGCTACCACCAACAGCAGGGGCGATAATAAGATAAGAGCAATCACGGATACCACGACGTCAATAAGCCGTTTCCAGATCGGAAGTCGAAACAGATCAAAGTCAGCAGGATCTCTGTGTTGTTCGGATGCCTGCACACGCTTTTTTAACTTGAGATAATAGGTGATCTTGTGTTTCAGTTCTGCTTCAGTAATACCAAGTGTTAATACATCAGTTACTTCACTGCTTAGCATTCCCAGTAACGTTTTGATTTCGGTAACGCCACAAAGCAGAACGAGCGGGATAAATGATGATTCGGGGTGCTTCCTGAGGATGTCGACAATGGTTGATTCGTAAACTCCTTCGGCAATGATAAGACTAATTGAGCGATCGCTTTCTAACCAGACCCGAACATCACTTGCCTGATCGCAGAGAACAAACTTAATATTTTCCTTACCTACTATATTTTTTATTATGTTAACGTAGTTGCTATTTTTTTGCACTATAAGTAAACATATTCCAGATTGATTGGTCATAGATCGGCCATTTCTGTCCATTACAAACTGATGCTCGTGGATTGTTTTGGCACGCATTTTGCAAGTTGTTTTAATGGTTGGTAAACAGCTGACGACCTAATCACTATTCAAAATAATTATGAATCAACGCATGCATCACAAAATCATCAAAGACATTACGCGGGTGCGAATCTGCTGTAATAGACTTGGTTGTGATGATGTATGTATTGGTAGCGTTTGGACTGGACTTGCAGATACGGGAAGTGAAGACCGACGAAGCAATACATGGAGCTTAGCCCGGACTTCGAGTGGGTTAAACGGTTTCATTATAAAGTCATCAGCGCCGTTTTCTAGGCATTTGATTCGCGTGTCACTATCCGAAACACTGGAGAGTACAACAATAGATGCTTGTTTTATAAGTCCACTGGTACGAACCAACTTAGTAAGATCAAGACCGCTAAAACCATCCATTGCCAATTCGGTGATAACGAAATCGAAGGATTTCTCCTGTAGTAATACCCGGGCCGCTTCCTGACCTGTGCGGGCAATACATACTGAGAAATCATTTTGAAGTGTCTGTGCAAGAATATCGGCTACGTAGGGGTTAGGATCCACTATGAGAAGGCGGTACTTTTTGTTCATTGCTGTAGTATGTTTAGACGTTTAGACTGCATCGTACTCAGCCGGTTACTGTACCCCCAAAAAAAGTGTACTATTCTACCACTACGATTCGGCCATTCATGCAAAAAAAGCTCTTGTTCACCTACTTACAGCTGAGAGGGAGTCTTGTTTATTTACTATACGGTACCTTCTAGTAGCCTACAAAAATTGAGGTTTTACCTACCCATATTTGATTAGTCTTAGGATATCAACTAAAAATTATCGTTGGCGTGATTGGCGGAATGCGAATTCAATAAACTGATCGAGAGAGTCCGGGTTCCGCAATACGTCCCGATTTGTTGCCAGCGTAGCCGTCATACCAGCCAGAATTTTTTTGACCGGCGTTTCCATTTTCTTGCCGCTTATCGTGTAAGGAACTTCATCAATCTGATAAATTGCATCTGGTACGTGGCGCGGGCTGAACTGATTCCGCAGCGTCTGTCTGATGCGGGTAGTTAGTTCGTCGGTGAGTTTGATACCGTCACGCATGACTACAAACAAGGGCATATAATATTTCCCTCCCGGCTGTTCAACGCCCACAATCAGGCTGTCGGCCACTTCATCAATCTGCTCAACGGCACTGTATATTTCTGCGGTACCAATCCGGACACCGTCGCGGTTCAGCGTAGCATCGGAGCGTCCATATATAATTACTCCCTTCCGTTCTGTAATGCGGATATAGTCGCCGTGCCGCCATACACCCGGATATTCACCAAAGTAGCTACTCCGGTACCGTTCATTGGCCGGGTCGTTCCAGAAATAAACAGGCATAGAGGGCATCGGCTCCAGAATTACCATTTCGCCCAGTTCGTTATACACTGGCTGGGCATCTTCGTTGAACGCTTCTACTTTGCATCCCAGCAGCCGACACTGAATTTCACCTTCATAGACCGGCAGGAGCGGATTCCCGCCTACAAACCCGCTACATACATCGGTACCACCGCTGAACGATATCAGCCATACGTCGGATTTCACGGCGTCATATACCCACCGGAAACCCTCCGGCGGTAGGGGAGATCCTGTTGAGCCAATGGTGCGCAGATTTGGTAATTGGGCCGTATCTATGGGGCGGAGACCAGCCTGCATGCAGGCCGTAAAATAAGCTGCTCCACCACCAAAGTGGGTGATCTGGGCCTGATCTGCCAGGTTCCATAATGTGTTGAGGTCAGGATAAGCGGGCGATCCATCGTATAGTACCAGCGTAGCCCCGGCCAGCATGGAGCCGAGTGCAAAGTTCCACATCATCCAGCCGGTAGTAGAGTACCAGAAATACCGTTCGCCCACGCGCACGTCCTGATGCAGAGTGAGTGCTTTGAGGTGTTCGAGTAGACAGCCGCCCACACTGTGCGTAATGGCTTTAGGCTTGCCGGTAGTGCCGGACGAATACAGAATCCAGATGGGATGACTGAACGGCACCGGCTCAAACACTAGTCCGTCGGGTGCGGGTGTTCGCAGGATGTCATCCCATAATACGCCGTTATTGGGTCGATAGCGTTCATCTAAGTAGGAGAGCCAGACCACCCGCCGGAGTGATGGTAAACTAGCTCGCAACTCCTCCATAGCACCCGTTTTGTCGATGGGTTTTCCGTTGTACGTGTACCCGTCGGCCACAATAAGCACCACCGGCTCAATTTGCCGGAACCGTTCCAGAATGCTGGCTGTACCAAAGTCGGGCGAGCAACTCGACCAGACAGCCCCAACGGCGTTAGTCGCGAGAAAAGCCACCACTGCCTGCGGAATGTTGGGTAAGACCGAAACCACCCGGTCGCCCACACCCACGCCCTGCTCGCGCAGCCAGGCCGAAACTGCCGCCACCTGCTGCTCCAGGTGGCCCCAGGATACCGCTGTGAGCGGGTGCCGTTCCGACGCAAATAACAGCGGGGGCTGGCTGACCTCTACCAGAGGCACTGCGCCGGTGCGGGGCTTGGGCGTTGGGGCAGCCTCTGGTTTGTGCCGGAAGATATGTTCGGCGTAGTTGAGCGTCGACTCAGAAAACCATTCAGTACCAATCATATCGGCTTCGTTGGGCCGGAACAGGATCTGATGGTAGGGTGTATGGCTCTGAATATCGAAAAACTGCCACAGGCTTTCCCAGAAATGGGCGAGGTCAGTAACGGACCAGTCCCAGAGGTCATCATAATTGCGGAAGTACAGGCCTTTCTTCACAAAAAGCCAGTCCATGTATTTCTTGAGGAGCGAGTTGTTGACAGTGCGTTGGTCGGGCGTATAGAGGGGTGTCATGTTGGCGATGGGTTGAGGAAGTCGGTACGTTGACTGACTGTCAACGTTTGCGGGCCGTGCTGGATTGTTTTCCCGGCTAAATGCGTTGCTATTCAGATAGTCTGGGACAGCGTGTACTGGAAAGGCGTACCTTTGCACTCCTTTTTGCAGTTTTTGTGTCTGGGGTGCTGATAATCAGTGTATTTACAAATATAGTTAAGTGATTTCCTTTATTTTTTATGGATCAGGATTCTGATAAGAACCGAGCCGGTGGTCAGCGGCCACGCCGTGATGGTGAGCAACGTTCATTTGGTCGTCGGGATGACGCCCCCCGTGGAGAGAACCGTCGTACCGGCGGCTCCCGTTTTGGTAGAGATACCGATGGCGATTCGCGCCGGAACAGCGCACCGCGCACCAATGACCGGCCAGAGAGCCGGAGCGAACGCCCAAACCGATTCGACAGCAAAGACAGTTCCGACCGCCGTTCCGATGGTCCCCGGCGTGACGACACCCGGCGTGGAGACGCCCGGCGCGGAGATGCTCAGCGTAGCGATGCCAAACCCCGCTTCAGTGCGAACCGTGACGACCGCCGTTCAAGTGGGCCCCGCAGCGAAAGCAGACCCCGTATCGATTCGCCCCGGTTCAGCAGCCGCCCCGATTCCCGAAACAATGACCGCCCCGACAGGCGTGAAGACGGTCGCCGTGAAGACGGCCCGCGCGAATACGGTCGCCCTAGGGATGATACCCGCGGTAGTGGTCCCCGCAGAGATGGACCCCGTAACGACAGCCCGTCGCGTTCCAGCCGGTTCAGTAAGCCCGGCCCGACCCGCGTAGGGGGCTTTCAGCCCGAGGCCGATGAGCGGAACCGTGCCGAACGCAGCCGCAACGAACAAGGGCCTCGTTCCGACGATCAAAGCCGCAACCGCTCTGACCGCAGGAATAGTAGCCGGGACGATAATGAGTCACGCCGGGGCAACGGTGCATCGCGCTATTCGGCGGAGCAGCGCAAAGATTCTGGCGAGCGACGTACCGGACGCTACGAAAAAGCGCCTAATTATAACCTCGACCAACGCGCTCACGAGCAGAGCAACCGCAGCGACAGCCGCCGTGACGACCGTTCCCGCAATGACAGCCGCCGTGACGATAAACCGGCCCGCCCTGATAGCGACCGTCGCGATGACCGCCGGACTGACGAGCGCAGCAGCCGCCCCACCAGTCCGCGTGAGCGGTATCCCGACCCACAGGAACCCACCAGTCAGACCCCGGCCAAACGCCCCGTCGATGATGGGACGACCCGCCTGAACCGGTATATTGCCAACTCCGGCGTTTGCTCACGCCGGGAAGCCGATGAGCTGATTGCCAACGGCGATATTTCCGTAAATGGCACCGTTGTTACCGAGATGGGTTTCCGGGTGAAGGAAGGCGACATGGTCAAATATGGTACCAAAGCCCTGACGCCCGAACGGTTTGTATACGTACTGCTCAACAAGCCGAAAGATTTTATTACGACGACCGACGATCCTGAAGAGCGCAAAACCGTGATGGAGTTGGTTGCCGACGCCGGTAACTTCAGAATGTACCCCGTGGGGCGGCTCGACCGTAAAACCACTGGGTTGCTGTTGATTACCAACGATGGCGAACTGGCCGATAAGCTCACCCACCCGTCTAACAACGTCCGTAAAATCTATCAGGTCGAAATCGACAAGCCCATTACGGAAGAAGATTTTGAGACGCTGAAACGTGGTATGGAGCTGGAAGACGGCCCTATCAAACCCGACGCCGTGGGTATTGTAACGCCCGACGCGCAGGTTATTGGCCTGGAAATTCATTCGGGTCGTAACCGCATTGTGCGCCGGATGTTCGAACAGCTTGGCTACGACGTACTCAAACTTGACCGGACCAGTTTTGCTGGCCTGACCAAGAAAGAGCTGCCCCGTGGTAAATGGCGGTACCTCGATCCGAAGGAGGTTATCAAGTTGAAGTACCTGAATTGATTTGTTAACCCAATATGACCTGAACCGCTTGCTCCCTGTAAAAGAGCAAGCGGTTTTTGCATAGACGCCCCAATCATTCACACCCGATAAACGTTATATTGCCGAAGGATTTACGAATAGCCTGTTGTCAGTCTAAAAATGTACCGCTTATGAAAGCTCCTGTTAGTGATCGGATACGCCGGATTCTTTCGGACCCTTCTGCGGCCCACGACCTTGTTAAAAAGGTTATCGAAAGCCGCCGAACCAATCATACGGCGCAGATTCAGGTTGGTCAGGAGCGGTTTGAGCTGGTGCGCGTTACCGGGAAATCTGCTGCGTCGCCGGATAAGGATGCATGAATATTGCTCTTGGTGCTTTATTCATCTTCGTTCTGCTGTATCCGGGTATTCTGTTTAGAATTGCTTACCTGAACGGACCGTACTCCCGCAAGAATATACAGTCATCGCTGGTTGATGAACTGGTTCTTTCCCTTATACCGTCGTTATTTCTCCAATGCATTGGGTATTGGATAGTCGGGTATTTTTACGACATCCGTCTGGAGTTGGTTTATCAGCTTCTGATTGGTGCCAATAATCCAGCCTATACCCCTGATTTCAACCTCGCCGGTACCAGTATTTTACCCTTCGCCGGATATAATGCCGTGTTGCTGACCGTTGCGTTGGCGACGGGAAAAGCAGCCCGCCGATTAGTTGAGCAAACCAAGGCAGACCTGGTTTTTCACAGCCTTCGCTTCAATAACGACTGGTACTACCTGCTGTCAGGGCGCATCGTGGATTTTCCGGGCTGGCCGGGCCGATCCGAACAAATAGAATATGTCTTTATTGATGTACTGGTCGAAACAAAGGAATGTAGTTTTCTGTACTGTGGCGTGCTGGAAGAGTTTTACTTCAACAAAGACAGCTTAGACCGGCTGGTGCTTTCGCAGGTGTTTCGCCGGAAGGTGTTGGAAGACCCGACTCGTGATACAAAGCCTGAATCGAAGGCATTCGATGAGCGGTACTACCAAATGCCGGGTGATGTGTTTGTGTTGCCCTTTGCGCAGGTACGCAATATCAACCTGACGTATTACCGGTTACAACAACTGCCCGGTGTTCCGGCTCCGCCTACCCAAATACAACCTCCGCCAACTCCGTGAACCACCTCTTCCCCTATCTCGAACGGACGTTGCTACGTCCCGATGTGACGATTAGTGAGCAGTTCGACGCCTATGACGACGCTACGCAACTCGGTATTGCCGGGCTGACGGTTGCGCCGTTCTGGGTCAAGAAAGCCCGGCGCGAACTCGGTGACGATCACCCGGCTATTCTGTCGGCGGTAGTGGGGTATCCGTTCGGGTATCAGCGCACGGAGGTGAAGCAACTGGAGGCAAAGCTGGCTCTGGAAGACGGGGCTACCGAGCTTGAACTGGTACTGAACACGTCGGCGTTGTTCTCGTCGTCGTCGGTCTGGCTCAAAATCGAATTTGCCAAACTCGTTTCGCTGGCCCACGCGCAGGAACGGTTACTGACCGTTGTGCTGGAATCGTCGTTGCTGACGCCGGAGCAGCAGATTCAGATGATAAAACTTGCTGTTGACGCCGGCACCGACTTCGTCAAAGACCGGACCGGCGCGTTGCCGGGTATATTCTCACTTGATGCGGCCCTGGCATTCCGGCAGGCTGTTCCAAAAACGGTGGGCGTCAAAATCGTGGCCGACGGCGCTACGGCAGGTGAGATGGAAACACTAATTGGCGCGGGCATTGAGCGGCTGTCGGTGTCGTCGGTGGTGTGGTGAATGTTTGAGTCGTATGACTTAACAATCATTTTATTTGGCTATAAAAAGACAGTTGGGTAACTTGGAGTCAGTTTTACTTCACGCGTCTCCATGAAATACGTCATTACACTGCTTCTGCTGAGCATCTCGCTTATTACCGTAGCGCAGCCGGTTGTTTATCAGGGTTTTGAGGTTGATAGTGCCGCTACGCCCCGTGGTGGTATGCCTTTTCTGAGTACGTTCTTTCAGGCGAACCTGCGTAAACCCGTTGCTGCCGAGGCCGAAGGCAAAGGCGGACGGGTCATTCTATCGGCCATCATCGAACCGGACGGTCAACCCTCCGACGTAAAGGTTGTTCAGGCGTTCCGGCCCGACTGCGGTCGCGAAGCACTGCGCGTATTCAGTCGGTTCCGGGCCTGGAAACCGGCGTACAAGGATGGCAAACCCGTGCGGCAGGCCGTTACCATCCCTGTTACATTTCCCAAAAATGAGCCGTTCATCTACGAGAACGGAGCTAAGATCACGTACTACGACGCCAAAGAACAACTCCTGCCCGACAGCAGCGACCAGGCTCGTTACAGGCAGGTTGCCCCGGTTGATACCAACGGTTTGCCCACCAGCGATATACTTATCTCTGAATGGAAAAAGAATGGCTGGAAAGAAGTAAATAAGGTACCCCTCATACGCAAAAAAACCAGCGAACGTACCGATAAAGGAACGGCAATCTATAGCCTCGATTTTCAGATTCCCAATGGACCTTATGAGGGTATTGTCTACCATGTAGACGAGGACGGGAACCGAGTGAAACAGGTATTGTCGCTCGACAATGCAAAGTCAGGTTATGAACTGGTATTCCATCAAAATGGTATCGTGGCCCGACAGACGCGGTTTGGGGAGGATAGAAATACCGTTACGACCTGGCACCCAAACGGGCAGATTGAGTTTATCGGAAGCATAGACCGGAAGACGTCATTTTACGTGTTTTCATACGATGAGGCTGACTCGTTTTGGGATAGTACCGGACGCCAGCTTGTGAGTAACGGTACTGGCCCGGCAACGTACCGCAAGTCTGTTCAATCGTCAGGTGATACGCTCCGGCGCATCGAATTCATCGAACAGGGTAGTTATGCGGGCGGGGTCAAACAGGGCGTATGGACGGGTCGATACGCCGATGGGTCCTACGTTTACGAGGAGGTATATGATAAAGGCGTTATGAAGCAGGGTAAGGCCGTATCTGCCGGAAAAGATACCATTCGGTACGACGTTCGTGAACAACAAGCCGAGTTTGCCGGTGGTATTACAAAACTTGGTCAGTTTCTGGGGCAGAATATCAGCTATCCTGCCGAAGCGCAGCGAACGCGTGTACAGGGGCGGGTATTTGTCAGTTTCGTGGTTTGTACGGACGGCAGCCTGTGCGATTACGAAATCGTAAAAAGTTTGAGTCCCGATGTGGACAAGGAAGCCCTGCGGGTCGTGAAAGCCATGAGCGGCAAATGGACACCGGGCTACCGGCGTGGCGAAGCCGTACGGGTCAAGTACAACCTGCCTATTAATTTCACGCTGAACTGACCAAACCCCGATTTTCGATGAAATGGCTGTTCATGCTGCTTGTTACATCGCCTTTGCTGGCGCAGAACCCAGTTTATAAACCGTTTGAAGTCGATCAGGTGGCCCGGCCACAGGGGGGCGATAAAGCCATCAGCGACTACCTCAAGACCAGTATGCGTAAGCCCGTTACGGCGCAGGTCGATGGTATTGCGGGCCGGGTAATAGTTACCGCTGTGGTGGAACCGGACGGGCGCGTCACCGACGTGCGGGTGCTGAAAGGACTGCGGGCCGACGCTGACAGCGAAGCCGTGCGCGTCTTTTCGACCTTCAATGCCTGGCGTCCCGCTGTGAAAGCCGGACTGCCCGTTCGGCAATACGTATCGTTTCCCATCATGATCGACTCGACCAAAAAAGTGCTGTACCAAAACGGCGCGATTGTCAATTACTTCGACCGCGAACACAAGCCAGCCGCCGATACCCTCCGCGCCCGCTACAAATCCGTCTTTCCGATGCTGCCCAACTGGTTGCCCACCGGCGACGCCGTTTTACACAAACGCCGGGGCAGTCGCTGGCTGGAAGAAAAACGCTACGTGCTGACCCGCGAAGAACTGCCCTCACAAACGCCCGGCGACAAACGCGTAACCCGACTGAGTTACCAAACTCCTGACGGATACGCTTACGACAACGCTTATGAGGTTGACGAGACGGGTGTTCTGCGCAAGCTGACCGAATTTGGCTTCCAAGGAAGACCCATTGCGACAACCCGATACGCGCCCAACGGTGCGCAGATTGACCGGTTATATCACTCGTCGTCAACCGTATTGTTCCGGCCGAACCGCGAGTTTCAGACTACCATAACCAGCCAAACGGCCTGGTTTGCATCGGGGCAGATTCGTGCCGTTGCATCCGAAGAATCGCCGGTGGAGCTGACACATATTTATTCGGTTTGGGACAGTAGCGGCCGTCAGCTCGTAACAAAAGGAACCGGCACGGCGGTGCTGCAAACCCTGATGCCGTCCGAAACCGACCCAGCCCGCCAATTCCTGTTCATCGAAACGGGCGCGGTAGAGAACGGGCTGAAAACCGGGGTCTGGCGGGGGCGGTTGGCCGATGGTTCGTACTTTCCAGATCAGTCGTACTACTATGAAGAACGCTACAAAAACGGCATGATGGAACTGGGAGCCAGCATCGTGAACGGCGACACGGCGGTCTATAACCAGCGTGAACAGCCGCCCCAGTTCAGCGGGGGCGACGTAGCATTCCGGAAATTTCTGGACGAGGAGTTGCCCCAACTGCCAGGCCGGAAAAAGAAGGTGGGAGTGGATCTGATTAAAATCGGGTTTACGGTACAGCCCGGCGGTACGTTGAGTGATTACGTGCTTGAAAATCCCGTGCTGCCCGATCTGGATCAGAAGGCACTGGCGGTGGCAAAGGCTACCGAGGGTCAATGGAAACCCGGCACCCGGCGGGGCAGACCCGTACTAATGCGGTTTTTTGTGGCCATTCCGGCCAATCGGCTCTGACCGGCGTTGCGGGCTTTTGCGTTGCAGCAAGTCAGGAACGGAAAACTCTGAGTTGAAACCCGCCGGTACGTTCGTATTTTTGTCGGATAACCCCGGCTCTTCATGTCGCAGCAAGTTCCCCTCCATCATATTCATCAGCAACTGGGCGCGAAAATCGTGCCGTTCGCGGGCTTCGATATGCCCGTCCGCTACTCCTCCGATCTCGATGAACATAATACCGTCCGCAATGGCGTCGGTATGTTCGATGTCTCGCACATGGGCGAATTTATCATCAAAGGCGACGATGCGCTGGCCCTGATTCAGCGCGTATCGGCCAACGACGCTTCTGCCCTCTTCGATGGCAAAGTACAGTACAGCTACCTGCCCAACGGCAGGGGGGGGATTGTCGATGACCTGCTCGTGTACCGCATCAGCGAAACCGAGTACATGCTGGTGGTCAATGCCTCGAACATCGACAAAGACTGGCAGTGGATCAATCAGTACGTGCGGGAGGCCGATAACCTGACGCTCGTGAACGTATCGGCCGATATGTGTCTGTTTGCCGTGCAGGGGCCGCTGGCTGCCGAAGCCCTACAATCCCTTACGAGTGCCGATCTGACAATGGGTTACTACACGTTCGAGAAAACGGATTTTGCGGGTATGGCCAACGTCATTGTCTCGGCCACGGGCTACACCGGCGCGGGCGGTTTCGAGATCTACGTATCCAACCATCAGGCCGAAACCGTCTGGAATGCCATTATGGAAGCGGGCAAACCCTACGGTATTAAACCCATCGGACTCGGTGCCCGCGATACGCTCCGGCTCGAGATGGGATACAACCTCTACGGTAACGATATCACGGACGAGACCTCGCCGATTGAAGCAGGGCTGGGCTGGGTTACGAAATTCACTCATGATTTCGTGGATGCCGACACGTTGAAAGCCCAGAAAGAGCAGGGCGTACCGCGCAAACTTGTGGGTTTTGCCATGATTGACCGGGGCATTCCGCGTGGTCACTACGAACTGGCCGACGCCGATGGCAACACCATTGGTGAGGTTACCTCCGGTACGCAGTCGCCCACGCTGGGCAAGGGCATCGGGCTGGGCTACGTACCCACCGCGCTGAGCAAACCCGGCTCTGAAATCTTCGTTAAAGTGCGAGACAAGCTGCTGAAAGCCGAAGTTGTGAAACTCCCTTTCGTTAAAAAATGAAACACATCGACGTTTGCCTGACCCCCGATTTACTGCATCTGCACACCATCGAAAACACGATTGTGGTCGTGACGGATGTGTTTCGGGCTACTTCGTGCATGGTTACGGCGTTTGCGCACGGCGTGAAGAGTATTATTCCCGTTGCCACGATTGACGAGTGTCAGCAATGGCAGGAGCGGGGTTACCTGGCCGCTGCCGAACGGAATGCCAAACGGGTTGAGGGCTTCGAACTGGACAACTCGCCATTCACGTACATGACCGACCGGATTCGGGGGGCCAACGTAGCCATGACCACCACCAACGGCACGCTGGCCATTACCAAATCGAGGGGGGGCGTAAAGGTGCTGGTTGGAGCGTTTTTGAACTTAGAGGCCATTGCCAATTATCTGAAAACCGAACCCTACGACGTGCTGGTGCTGTGCGCCGGCTGGAAAGGCCGCGTCAATATGGAAGATACCCTCTTTGCAGGGGCCCTTATCGACCGGCTCAAAACCAGTTACGCCCTCGCTGAAGACAGTGCAATAATAGCCCACCGGCTCTACTGCGATGGCAAAGACAATCTGATTAACTACATGGCCAATGCATCGCACATTCAGCGATTGCAGCGGCTCGGCATCCAGAAAGACATTACATACTGCCTGCAACACGACCTCTATGACGTTGTTCCCGTCCTGCGCGGCAACGCGCTGGTAGCCATGTGAGTTTTTACAAACCCTCTCCCAGCAACCGCTTTAGCTCAAGCTGGTTCAGCATAAGCTGGTATTTGAAATTCAGGCGGCCCAGTTCGGCTTCTTCAACACCGGTCTCGGCACTTTGCAGTTCTACGTTCGTAATAACGCCGTTGCGCAGGCGGGCGTTGGCAATCTCCAGGGCTTTGCGAGCCTGCTGCACCTGCGTTTCGAGGTTGGTCAGACGGGCCTGGTTGCTGCGGATGTCGGCGTTGACCAGCGCGATGCTTTGCCGAAGCTGGGCATTGGCGTTCTCAACAGCGTAGCGGCTGGCGGTCAGGTTAGCCTGTGCCACCTGTGTCTGCAACTGATACCGCTTGCCCGCGTAAAGCGGAATGAGCAGCCCTACTCCGGCGGCAAGGTTTGGCCTAAGCTGTTGTACATTCAGTGGGTAGCCGTTTTTATAGCCCGCATTACCCGCAAAGGCAATGTTGGGCTTACCAGCCCGGCTGCTCACTACAATCTCGGTTTCGGCAGACCGTAGTCGGTCCTGCGCCAGTAATACCTCTTTGTTGCCCGATGCCGCCACCGACAAATCGCCGGAGAGGTCGTAGGGCTGGGGGGTAATGCCGGTTGCTTCGCCGAGGTCGAACTGGTTGAGGGCCTGACTCACGTCGGGAGCCGAATTGCCCGTCAGGAAAGTCAGCGTGGCGATTTGTTTCTCCAGTTGATTCTGGATTTCGATTCGTCGGTTTTGAGCGGCTTTTACCCGAACAGCCTGGGTCAGCACATCGTATTCGAGGGCGTCGCCGTTTTGCAGGCGTGTGGCCAGCAGTTTCACGTTAGCCCCGGCGGTTTTGATGACCGAATCCTGCACAATGATACCGCGCTGCAAAAAACCGACGCCGTAGTAAGCACCCGCCACCTGATACGCCAGATTTTGCCGGGTAATTTCCAGACTCCGGCGCAACACCTGCACGTTGTCTTCTGCCTGACGAATGGACGCATCGGTACGGCCAAAATCATAAATCGTCTGGCCAATCGATACGTTACCGTTCAGGCTGTGGTTAGGGGCCAGTTTAGCAATGACCTCCTGCCCGTTGAGCGGCACGGCAAACTGTGGCACGGGGGTAATGTACGCGTAGTTGGCGTTGAGGTTCACGTTGGGCCGCATGGCTGTTCGGGCCACATCAACGCGCAGCTCGCCCGCCCGGATTTGCTCCTGCTGCTGTTTCAGCACCGGATAGTTGGTGTTGGCCTGCTGAATCAGCGTTTGCAGGTCGCCGGGTAGCGGAGTGGCAGCGGGCTGATTCTGCGCCTGAGCGGACAAACAGCCCAAAACCGAAAGGATCAAAAAGGAATATTTCATACAGCGTGTGTTTGGGGTCTCAATAATCCATCATCGGCACGTGCCGGAAAACGGAAAATCAAAAACCGCGATTAGTGAGCGGCATCGGCCACGGCTTTGGCGCGGGCGGCATCCATTTTTTTGTTTTGCAGCAGGAACAGCAACGGAAACGAGAACACGAAAAACAGACCTGCCAGTTTGAAGGTGTCTAAGTACGACAGCATCAGCGCCTGCCTTGAAATGATTAAATCGAGATTTTTATACGCTCCTGTTGCTGCATCGAACGAGTTCATGCCCCTGGCTATTAGCCCCTGTGTCAAGGCATTGAGCCGTTCCATCGTCAGCATATCGCCGGGTTGAATATTCGAGACCAAATCGCCCCGGTGTACGGCCATGCGCTGCGTTACGTAGGTGTTGGTAATGGCTACGCCGAACGCGCCACCAATTTGCCGGGTCATGTTCACAATGGCAATGCCCGTGGGTAACTGGCGCGGCTCCAGCGTGGCCACCGACTGGTTAATGAGCGGTACGTTCACAAAGGCCAGCCCAATACCCCGAATGATAAGTCCAATGATGAAATCGCCGTCGGACGCATTCATGTTATACGTGGACATGATGAAGCAAAAGGAAGCGAACGCTATGTAGCCAAATCCGACGAGTAACGTAGGCGACACATTTTTGGAGAGCAGCCGTCCCGCTATGGCAAACATGGGTAGCGTTACCAGCCCACCAGGAATAAGCAACATGCCCGTTTGCGTGGCCGTCAGGCCAACTACCCGCTGCGCAAATAGCGGATACAGCAGCACCGACGTAAAGAGTCCGTAGCCAATGACAATCATCAGAATAGAACCCACAGCCAGGTTTCTGTTCTTCAGCGCGCGCAAATCCACTACGGGTTCTTTGGTGCCGCGCAGTTCCCACCAGATGAAGAGCGGAATGGCCGTAACAGCCGTCGCGGAGAGCCATAGAATCGTTTTGCTGTCGAACCAGTCGTCGGCTTCGCCCCGCTCCAGTACGTACTGTAAACTACCGATGCCCACAGCCAGCAGCAAAATGCCGAACTGGTCAATTTTGATGGCCCGACGGTTGATGTTTATCTCTTCCGGCTTTTTGTCAATGTAGGTATAGCTCAGAAACGTGGCCAGAATGCCGATAGGGACGTTAATATAGAACATCCAGCTCCAGTGGTAATTGTCGATGATGTAGCCACCGAGGGTTGGGCCGAGGGTTGGGCCGAGCACGATGCCCATCCCGAAAATAGCCGAAGCCGTTGCTTTACTCTTGGGCGGGAACGCATCAAATAGCAGACCCTGCGACGTAGACAGCAGCGCACCACCGCCAATACCCTGCAAAAACCGGAAGGCAACCAGCGTCCACAGGTTATCGGCAAAACCACAGCCGTACGATGCTATGGTAAAGATGAGGATGGATGTGATAAAGTAGTTTTTACGACCGAAGTACCGCTGCAAAAAGCCCGTCATCGGTATCACAATCACGTTGGCAATGGCATAAGCCGTTACTACCCATGCTACGTCTTCAATCGTAACGCCGAGGTTGCCGGCAATGTCGGTCAGGCCGACGTTTACGATAGAAATGTCAATCAGTTCAATAATAGCCGCCGTAATGGCCGTGACAACGATTATCCACCGTTTAAAGCCGGTCGGGATTGGGATACCAGCAGTCTGCGCCGGCATGGCGAGTGTTTGGGATGCCATAAACGGTTTAGTTTGCTACCCGAATTTCGGCGTCAACGCTCAGACCGGCGCGAAGCTGATCTTTGTATTTTTCGGGATTCAGAATCTCGATTTTGACCGGCACACGCTGCGTAATCTTGACGAAGTTGCCCGATGCGTTGTCGGCGGGCAGCAGGGCAAAGCGGGAACCCGTTGCTTCAGACAGAGAAGCCACGCGGCCTTTGATACCAAGGTCAGGATAGGCATCGAGGTTGACATTGACGGCCTGACCTACCTTTATCTTCTCTAATTGCGTCTCTTTGAAGTTAGCTACAACCCAGAATGTCGAATCGGCCACGATGGTAAGCAGGTTCTGACCGGGTTGTACGTACTGACCAACTACCACGTTTTTGCGGCCAATTTTACCGTTGATAGGAGCCGTAAGGCGGGCGTATCCCACGCGCAGTTTGGCGTTGTCAATAGCGGCCTGCTTTACGTTCAGCACGGCTTCAATTTTCTGGATGTTGGCCTGCGCCCGGGCAATACCGGACTGCGCTACCCCCTGCGATGTTCTGGCCAGACCCACCTGCTCTTCGTTGGCGGCATACTGCCGGGCCTGTACGTCGGCAGTATTGCGCGAATCTTCGAGTTGCTTTTGCGTCAGTGACTGGGCCTGATACAGGTTTTGGTCGCGTTTGAGGTCGGCCTGAGCTTTGTCGCGCCGGGCGGCCTGCACCTGCGCGTTTGACTGGGCTACGCGGGTGTTCTGGGCTACGTTACGGGCCTGGGCCTGGGCATTCTGCAAATCGGCGCGGGCGGTGGCGAGGTCGGCCAGAGATTGTTGATAATCGGCTTCAACCTGCGCCAGAGCCACGTCATATTCCTGCGGGTCGATGGTTACGAGCGGTTGACCCTGTTTTACGTTGGCGTAGTCATCAACATTGACCGACTTAACGTAGCCAGCCACACGGGCCAGTACCGGAGCTGAATTACCTTCAATCTGCGCGTTGTCTGTCGATTCGTACTGCTGACCATGCACGTAGGCGTTATAGCCAAAGTAGCCGCCAACGAGTAGTACAAGCACTAAAATAATGCGGGGTAAATAGGTCCGAAAACCGCTTTTTTGGTCAACATCGGCCTCATCCTTCGTGGCGATTACAGTTGCCATAAGAAAAGTTGTTTGTGTGTTTTATGTTTAACAATACAAAAGTAAACCTGGTTGACTATAAAGTCAAGTAAGTTGACTATATTTGTACATCAAATCTGTATGAATTGTTTCAGCTTAAGAGCAATAAATCTGATGATCGCAGAAACCGACAAGAAAGACTTTGATTTTGAATACTATCGAACCATTCGGAGCCGGTCAGTGGGTCGATTATTCTGGCGTATCAAACGGTATATGGACAACCGCATGGAACCCCGGCTGCACGAGCAGGGCTTCGCCGACTTCAAGATGAGCTACCTGATGTTCCTCTCGAACATTGATGAAATCGGCACAACCAATAATGAACTGGCCAAACGGGCGGGCGTAACGAAGCAGATGATGAGTAAAACCGTCAGTCTGCTTGAGCGGGAGGGTTATATTTATACGCAGAAGAATCCCGCCGATTCGCGTTCAAGCGTGATTTTTCTCAATGAACGGGGTAAAGACCTATTCCACGCGTTACAAAAGAGTATGCAGGAAGTACGAGCAACATTCGATGCCATCGTAGGCCACAACTGTATGGAAGAGGTCATTAATACTATGTGCAAGCTAACCACTGCCCTCGATGCCGAAGAACAATAAGGGAATGTGTGATGTATGATATAGGGTAGATGACGTTTCGCGTCAGTAATACACCCTATACGCTACATCGTTTATGACCTTCTCTTCCATCAACCCGTACACCCAGCAAACGCTGCAAACTTATTCTGCCGACAGCCCGGCGGTTATCGAACAAAAACTGACCCGCGCCGACGCAGCCTTTAGAGACTGGTCGGCGTTGTCGGTTCGGGAGCGGACGGTTTATCTGCGGGCCGTTGGTGAGCGATTGCTGACTCAAACCCAGCAACTGGCCGAACTAACTACCGCCGAGGTGGGCAAACCCCTGCGCGAAGCCGTAGCCGAAATTGAGAAATGTGCCGGAGCCTGCACCTTCTACGCCGACCATGCCGAAGCGTTTCTGGCCGATCAGATTATTAAGACGGACGCAGCGAAGAGCTACGTCACGTATCAGCCATTGGGGGCAGTACTGGCCATCATGCCCTGGAATTATCCGTTCTGGCAGGTATTCCGCTTTGCCATTCCGGGCCTGATTGCGGGTAACGTGGGTCTGCTCAAACACGCGCCTAATGTATTTGGCTGTTCGCTGGCTATGGACGACGTTTTTCGCGATAGTGGCCTGCCCGACGGCGTATTTCAGTCGTTGCTGATTGGTACCGAGCCGGTGGAAAGTTTGCTACGCGACCGGCGCGTTAAAGCCGTTACGCTTACCGGTAGCGGGCGGGCGGGAACAGCGGTGGCAAGTGTGGCCGGGCGCGAAATCAAGAAATCGGTGCTGGAACTGGGCGGCTCCGACGCGCTGATTGTCCTGGCCGACGCTGATCTGGAACAGGCCGCCGAGACCGCCGTAAAATCCCGGATGCAGAACGCCGGACAAAGCTGCATTGCTGCCAAACGCTTCATTGTCGAAGCCTCCGTGAAAAAGCAGTTCACCGAACTGGTATTGCACCACATCAGCAAAATCCAACAGGGCGACCCTACCGATGAACGTACTACGATGGGACCAATGGCCCGCCCTGACCTGGCCGATGCCATCGAACAGCAGTGTCACGAATCCGTAGCGCAGGGTGCGAAGCTGCTGACCGGTGCTATTCAGCGGGATGGCTGCAACGTAAAACCGATGGTGCTGGATGGGGTTAAACCCGGTATAGCCGCATTTGACGAAGAAACCTTTGGCCCATTGGCCGTACTCATCGAAGCGAAAGACGAAGCCGACGCCATCCGACTCGCCAATCATTCCGATTTCGGTCTCGGTTCCGCCATCTGGACGCGCGACCTGGACCGGGCCGAACGGCTGGCACGGCAGATTCAGGCGGGGTCGGTATTCGTGAATGGAATGATGCGCTCCGACGCTCGCGTACCGTTTGGCGGCATCAAAAACTCCGGCTTTGGCCGCGAACTCTCCGAAGCGGGGATCAAAGAGTTCGTGAACGTAAAAACAGTCTGGGTTGAGCGGTAAAAAGATGTTGCGGTAATTGGCTTTGGTTTCGGAACGGGTTGTTGCTTTGGGGCGAGTCTACGCGGGGCAAAGAAAATAAAGTAGATGGCCATAGCAAGCACAAACAGGATGGCGGCTGTGGTCGTGGCAATCCAGAGCGGCCACAGCCGTTTTTTGGTAGCCGACGCGCGAATGCGTTTGTCTAAGGCATCGCGCAACGTGGCCAACTGGTCGGCAGGGGGCGTGGCGGTGGTTTGCATGGCCTCCAGACCCGACAGCGCGTCGGCATAGAACGGGTCTTCAATCAGAATCCGCTCTACACGGTGCCGCTCCTGACCGCTCAGCAGCCCGGCTTGATATGCCCGCAAATCCTCGAAAGTCAGTTGCTCGTTCATTGGGTAATGCGGACCTTCGGCCCGCTGGTAAACTCATAGCACGAACCAGTGGTCCGCGTTACGTATTCATACAAAATTTCAGCATTCGGCGGCCATTTTGCAAATGACTCTTCACCTGTTTCAGGTCGAAACCCGTCAGGCTGGCCACTTCGGCGTAACTTTTCTGGTCGATGTAAAATAGCGTGAGGCAGGTTTGCTGCTCCGGGGGCAGGGTTTTTAGACACGTTTCGAGCCGCGATAAATTTTCTTCACGGTCAGTTTGCTCGTCCGTAAACGCATCCGCAACATCGTACCCATCACTGGGGTCGCCAATCAGGACGGTGGTTGGCTGTGTTTGCCGTTTGCGGAGTTGCATGAGGCAATGGTTGCGGGCCACGGTGTGCAGCCACGGCACAAACTGCTGCACATCGTGTCGGCGTAGCTCAACCACTAACTGCTCAAACAACTGCATAACGGCGTCTTTGGCATCGTCCTCGTTGCGCAGGTAGTTGTAGCAAACGGCATAGACCAGATTCATATGCCGCTCGTACAGTTCGCCCAACACGCCCAGATCGCCCGTGTCGCGGTAGGCGGTCACGAGGGTCTGATCGTCGAGGGGTTTGGCTCTGCGAAAACGGTTCAGAAACATGTGCTGTCGGTCTGCTTACCTGATAGATGCAGAAAGTTGCTACATTCCACATTGATTAACTCCCGATTTTATGACCAATCGAACACCCGTGACCGGCCCACTGCTGGGGCTGCGCATTCTGGACCTGACCCGGCTATTGCCCGGCCCACTCGGCACCATGCTCATGGCTGATATGGGGGCCGAGGTTATCAAGATTGAACACCCCAACGCACCCGATTATGTCCGGGCATTTCCGCCCTATATCAACGGCGAGTCTGCCAATTATCTGGCTTACAACCGCTCCAAACGCTCAGTCCTGCTTGACTACCAAACGCCCGATGGCCGCGATAAATTTCTGGATTTAGTGGAAACCGCCGATGTGGTCGTGGAGCAGTTCCGGCCCGGCCACCTCGATAGGCTAGGCCTGGGCTACGCAACCGCCCGTGCCCGCAATCCGCGTATTATCTACGTGTCGATAACGGGCTACGGCCAAACCGGGCCCTACGCGCATCTGGCCGGCCATGACCTGAACTACCTCGCCGTGTCGGGTGTGCTGGGCCTGACCGGAACCAGCCCCGCCGACGCCCCCGTAATACCGGGCGTGCAACTGGCCGATATTGCGGGGGGGTCATACGGGTGCGTCATGGCTACACTGGCGGCCCTGTTTGCCCGGCAGCGCACAGGAGAAGGCCAACACGTGGACGTATCCATGACGGATGCCGTTATGCCGCTGCTATCGGTGGCCTACGCATTACAAAGTGGGATTGACAACTCTGCCGACGGTGGAGCAGGAGTGGGGCCATCCAGCCGGGGACCATCCGGTCGGGGACACATGCCGCTGTCGGGTGGGCTGGCCAACTATAACCTCTACCGTTGCCGCGACGGGCGGTACGTGGCTCTGGGTACGCTGGAACCCAAATTTTGGCAAAAATTCTGCAAACTACTCGATAAGCCCGATTGGCTGGCGTTTCTGCAACCGCAAAGCCCGGCGCAACTGGCCGAATTCAAAACACAGATTCAGCTACTTTTTGGGGAGCGCGACCGCGACGACTGGACCCGCTTCGGGCTGGAAAACGATCTGCTCATTACGCCCGTCAACGACCTGCCTGACCTCGCCACCGACCCGCAGCTAACTGCCCGGCAGATGATTGTAACGCAGCAGCACCCCGTAGCGGGATCGTTTCAGAGCATTGGCGTACCGCTCAAATTTTCGGCTACTCCCGCGCATCCCGCCTGGCCCGCCCCCCTGCTCGGCGAAGACACCGATGCTGTACTGGGTAATCGGCCAGAAAAACCGCCCGTGCTTTAACCCGTTTGCTCATTCGCGGGTTCATTAGATAAATTCGATAGGTAGCCATGTCCTTTTTCCCGTTTCCACTTTTCGATTATGTAATTTCTCCCCTTATGCTGGTTGTGTTTGGTCTGCTGCTCTGGATTCAGTGGAAGTGGCCCCTGCGCCATCAACGGCTCAATAGCGTTCGGCGGGTGGCACGGAACTTAGGCGTGTCGGTGCCGATGTTCGTTGTGTTTCGGTTGTTAACGGTGCCTCTGCCCCTGTTTACAGCACTCTGGGCGGCAAATCATGATTTGGGACTGTTGCGCTGGCTATTACCCAGTACGGACTTTGGTACGGGTGTACAGGGCGTACTGGGGTTTCTGCTTTTCGATTACAGCTACTACTGGTGGCATCAGGCCACGCACTACTGGCCGCTGTTTTACCGCTTCCATGTGGTTCATCATAGCGATATGGACATGGACGTATCGACGGCTATACGGTTTCACTTTACCGATATGATAATTGGGTCGGTATTCCGGGCGTTGGTGGTGCTGGTGTTTGGTATCGGGTTCTGGACGGCCATTGTGTACGAGGTTATTTTTGAGATAGCCACGCAGTTTCACCACTCCAATACCCGCCTGCCAAAACGAGTCGAGCAAATTCTGAATTACGTGATTATTACGCCCCGGATGCACGGTATTCACCATTCTATTGTGGCCGATGAGTTTAACTCCAACTGGGGAACCATATTCTCGTTCTGGGACCGGCTGCACAAAACCCGCCGAATGGACATTCCGCAGGATGCAGTCGACATTGGCGTACCGGCCTACCGCGACCCTGAAGAAATGACGGTGAAGTACCTGCTCAAAATGCCCTTCGGCCCGCAGCGTGACTGGAAACTACCCAACGGTGAGACTCCTGAGCGTTAGCTTATAACACAGAGGAACAGTGAAACGTAGCCCGGACCGGGAGTCCGGGCTACATAGACTCTGGTCAACGGACTGTTAAAAACCTTACTTCCCAAAGAACATGATGTGTTGCTGGGGCAGACGACCATCGTTTTTGAGCAGTCGTAGTCCGGCTTCTTTCAGCTCTCTGGTAGCCTGGGCTACGCTCATCTTGTGTAGTTCTTTAATGGGGACCGACGGGTCTTCGGCGCGATACTCGACCAGCGCAATCCGCCCGCCCGGTTTCAGGGCGTCGGCAATGTGCTGAATCATTTCGCGGGGATACGAAAACTCGTGGTACGCGTCAATCATGATGGCTAAGTCGATACTGTTGGCGGGGAGTTTCGGGTCAGATTCGGTGCTTTGGATGGGCTGTACGTTGGTCAGGTTGCGTTTGGCTTTGCCTTCGTTGAGGTACTCGATCATTTCGGGCTGGATGTCAACGGCCAGTACGCGGCCCTGCGGCACTTGTGGGGCCATCAGGAAGGTAAAAAAGCCGGTTCCCGCACCAATGTCAGCCACTACGTCGGTAGGTTTGAGGTCCAGGGCGCTGAGCAGCAGGTCGGTACGTTCTTCGCGCTGGCGTTCGGGCCGTTCGAGCCAGTCGGCACCGAGGTGGCCCATGACGTGGGCAATTTCGCGGCCTTTATAAAAGGTACCGATGCCGTCGCGGCTGGCGGGACCGGTCTGATAAATACCTGACGAATTGGTCGTGGTTGTCGTAGCGGTCTGCTGTTGTGATGAACCCGGCTGGCAGGCCATTAGCGAGACAAAGGCAAGAAGAACGAAGCGATACATAAAAGCGACGGTTTATCTGATAAATCAACTGGTAAAACAACTGTCAATGTTCGTTGTTTTTATCGGGAAACAATCCCTATTCATTCGCTTATGAATCTTATTCTCCATTTGCTGGTCGATGCCGCCGTTATTTTTGGACTGGCGTACCTGATGCCACAGATTACTGTAAAAAGCTTCGGAACCGCTTTGCTTATTGCCGTGCTGCTGGGTCTGCTCAATTTCTTTATCGGCTGGATTATCCGATTCCCGCTCAATTTAGTCACGTTCTTTCTGCTGTCGGGTCTTGTCCGGGTGATCGTAACGGCTGTTATGCTCAAACTCATTGATAAGTTCATGGACAGCTTCCGTATCGACGGTTTCTGGCCCGCGCTGGTGATCGCTATCGCCGTAGCCGTTGCTGGTTCGCTCATCGACCGCGAGGCTCCTACTCGGGAAATGGTTGAGTCGGGTTATGTAGCCCTGCGTGGTGTGGTTACGGCCCTGCATATGGGTTAATGTCGGGGGGCAAAGGTCATGCGTCTCACCTACGCCACCATGGCCCGCAGCTCCCCCACTACGTTCCGTACCGCGTTGAGCGTTGCCAAAATATCCGCTTCGGTAGTGAACCGGCCCAGACTGAAACGCAGACACGAAAAGGCGTCTGCTTCAGTCAGGCCCATAGCCAGAAGTACATGCGACGGGTCGATGCTGGCGGCTGTGCAGGCCGAGCCGTTTGAAACGGCAATGCTGTTTAAGCCCATAATCAGCGCGTCGCTGTCGCAGTGTTCAAAGTAAATGTTGGTGACGTTGTGGAGCCGGTCTGTTTCGCCTTCGTACCCACGGGGGCCATTAATGCGGGTGCCGGGAATGGTCAGTAACCCGGCTTCGAGCTGGTTGCGCAGGGTACCGATGCGGCTGGCGTCCTGCGCCATTTCCTGCCGGGCCAGTTCTGCTGCTTTTCCCATACCCACAATGCCCGGTACGTTGAGGGTTCCGCTTCGCAGCCCGCGCTCATGTCCGCCCCCGTGCAGCAGGGCTTCCAGTTTTACTTTGGCTGACTTACCTGTCCTGCGCTGCCGTACAAACAGCCCGCCGACTCCTTTGGGACCGTAAAGTTTGTGTGCCGAGAACGCCAGTAAATCTACCGAAGCGTCGGCCCGGTTCAGTTCATCTATGTTGATGGGCATTTTACCTACCGCCTGTGTGGCATCGGTCATGAACAATGCACCAACTTCGTGAGCGAGCCGCGCAATTTCCCGAATGGACTGAACAACGCCCGTTTCGTTATTTACCAGCATGACGGATACCAGCAGTGTATCGGGCCGGATAGCTGCACGAACTACATCTAAATCCAGTTTCCCATCTGTCCGAACAGGCAGGTAGGTCACCTCAAAGCCCCGTGTTTCCAGATGGGCGCATACGTCCAGTACGGCCTTGTGTTCAGTTTGTACCGTCAGGATGTGCCGTCGACTGCCGAGCGCGGGACCGGTGCCGTATGTTTCCGCAACGCCTTTAATGGCCAGGTTAATGGCTTCGGTAGCTCCTGACGTAAAGACCAGTTCGTGTGGGTCGCAGTTCAGCAGATCAGCTACCTGTTGCCGGGCGATTTTAACCGCATTGCTGGCCGAAACGCCGAAGGGGTGTGTACTGGCCGCGTTAGCGAAGTTATCGGTCAGGAACGGCATCATTGTATTCAGCACCCGCGGATCGAGCTGCGTCGTAGCGTTATTGTCGAGGTAAATCATTGAGTGAAGTTAGCAGATTGTCTGTCCGTTCGGGAGTTGCCGGGGCGCAGGAAGTAGTGTAGCTGCTTTTCGGCTCGATAGCGGCCCCACTTTGCTGCTTCGGAGTCGTAAGGTGTTGTTGTTGAGCAGGGTGCGCTACGTTCTGGGGTAGGGAATCTTGTTCCGGGGCTGCATCTCTGACATGAGAAAGCCTCCTTTCTGACTTTGGAGTTGTGATACTTCTCAAAGTTAAGAAAGGAGGCTATTCTCTTTCATCCCGAAATAGTCAGGATTCTAAACTGTCAACATTTAAATGGTTGCGGGCTCCATAGCGGCCTGAAGTTTCTGCTCCAGTACGTTCTTGGGAACGGCACCAATTACTTTATCAACCAGCTGCCCGTTTTTGAACACCATCAGCGTTGGAATGCTGCGGATGCCAAACTTGGCGGGTATCTGTGCGTTCTGGTCAACGTCCATTTTGGCGATGATGGCTCTGCCTTCATATTCGCCGGCGAGCTGCTCCACAACGGGACCAATCATTTTGCAGGGTCCGCACCATTCGGCCCAGAAATCGACCAGAACGGGCTTGTCTGAATTTATCAACTCATCGAAATTAGCGTCGGTGGCTTCAATGGCCATATGTCCTGCTGCCATGTGTGAAATCTGTTTAGTGCGTTTGATTTATTTGGCTATATAAACCTCTGGAAGCATCTTTAGTTCCGAAACCGTGTTCCTACGCCACTTTGCAACTTACGCCCTCCATTGCCTCCAGACCACGCAGAAAAGCGTTTACGGGCGAGACTTTCACGGTGCGCGACTGTAAGCTGACCTGGATGTTTTCCTGATGGTCCACTACATTCAGGGACAGATTACATGTGCCGGGATACGCGCTGACGAGTTCGTTGAACCGGGCAATGAGCTGGGCGTTCAGCGCGTCTATTGTGAGTGACACCCGGATTTCCTTGCACATCTTCTCGCGCATTTCCGTCAGGAGCCGGATGCTGGCGGCTTTGAATTCCAGATTGTCGGAGTTCCACTTGTTCTGCGTTTTTCCGGTAATGTGCAGAAACCGGCCCACCTCGATGTACTGCCCCAGCCGGACGTAATCGTCGCCGAACAGGGCGAGTTCGATGGCGGTGTTGTAGTCCTCGATTTTGAAGATGCAGAACGGGTTGCCGTTTTTGGCGATGCGGTTCTGCATGGCCGTCACGATGCCCGCCACCCGGATTTCAGGCGATTTGGTCTCGTAAATCTTGTCTAAGGTGCAGTTACAGAATCCGTCCAGTTCGAGTTTGAACTCATCCAGCGGATGGCCGCTGATGTAAAAGCCAACAACGTCTTTCTCCAGTTTCAGTTTCTCAAGCTGATTCCACTCCGGAATCAGCGAGGGACGGGGGAGGGCAATCATCGGTTCGCCCCCGGTCATGGCTCCGAAGAGCGACTGCTGCGCGGCTGCTTTCTCGGCATGGTAGTTGTTGGCGTAGCGAATGACTTTGTCCAGAAACGGCGAGGTATCGCCTTCGGCCATTTCGAAATACTGCGCCCGGTGGTAGTCGTCGATACTGTCGAAGGCGCCTGCGTAGGTCAGCGATTCAAACGTTTTCTTGTTCACCGTGCGGAGGTTGACCCGGGTGGCAAAATCGAAAATATCTTTGAATGGCCCGCCCGCGTTGCGCTCCTCAATGATGGCTTCCACGGCTGCGTCGCCCGCGCCTTTGATACCGCCCAGCCCAAACCGGATTTCGCCTTTCTTGTTGACCGCGAAAAACCGCTCCGACTCATTCACATCCGGCCCCAGTACCGGCAAACCGAGGTTCTTACATTCTTCCATGAAGAACGTAATCTTGTCGATGGTACCGAGGCAGCTTGTGAGTACGGCGGCCATGTACTCCGACGTATAATACGTTTTCAGGTACGCGGTCTGATACGCTACGAACGCGTAGCAGGTGGAGTGCGATTTGTTAAAAGCGTAGCTGGCGAAGGCCTCCCAGTCGGTCCAGACTTTCTCGCAGATTTTCAGGTTCAGGCTGTTGGTCTTGCAGCCGTCTATGAACTTGCCCTTCATCTTGTCGAGCGTGGCGCGGTCTTTCTTACCCATCGCCTTCCGTAGCACGTCGGCATCGCCTTTGGTGAAGTTGCCCAGCTTCTGCGACAATAGCATCAACTGCTCCTGATACACCGTAATGCCGTAGGTATCGGCCAGAAACTCTTCCATTTCGGGCAAATCGTACTTGACTTCTTCGCGCCCGTGTTTGCGGTTGATGTAATTGGGAATGTACTGAATCGGGCCGGGGCGGTACAGAGCGTTCATGGCAATGAGGTCTTCGAAGCGGTCGGGCTTGAGGTCCTTCATATGCTTTTTCATCCCGTCGGATTCAAACTGGAAAATGGCGTTGGTCTCGCCCCGCTGAAACAGTTCATACGCTTTCGGGTCATCGAGTGGGATGTCGTCAATGCCCGTCTCAACGCCGTTTACGAACAGGCCGCCGTGATTTTGTCTGATGAGCCGCAGGCATTCCTTGATGATGGTGAGGTTGCGCAACCCCAGAAAGTCCATCTTGATAACGCCCGCATCCTCAATGACTTTACCCTCATACTGCGTGATAATCAGGTTAGTATCTTTGGATGTCGATACCGGTACAATGTCGGAAAGGTCGCTGGGCGCGATAATAATCCCGGCGGCATGAACGCCCGTGTTCCGTACTGTACCCTCCAGCCGACGCGCCTGTTGCAGCACGTTCTGCACTTTGCCGGTGTCGATGAGTTTCATGGTCCGGCCCACGCTCTGATCGCCCGATTCGAGGGCCCGCATCCGCTTCACATTCTCGACCTCTTCGGGCTGAATGATGTTGGCCAGCCCGCCCGGCCCGTCGATAGGGTCCTCGAATATGCGCTTCAGCGTCATATTGTAGGTCGGCTTGTCGGGTACAAGTTTGGCCAGCATATTGGCATCGCTCAGGGGCAGGTCCATCACGCGCGATACGTCTTTGATGGCCGACTTGGCCGCCATCGTACCGTACGTGACAATGGCCGCCACCTGCTGCTTGCCATACTTATCCACCACGTAGTCGATTACTTTCTGACGGCCTTCGTCGTCAAAATCGGTGTCGATGTCGGGCATGGATTTCCGGTCGGGATTCAGGAACCGCTCAAACAGCAAATCGTATTTGATGGGGTCGATGTTGGTAATGCCCGTACAATACGCCACCACGCTACCCGCTGCCGACCCACGCCCCGGCCCGATCATCACGCCCAAATCGCGGCCCGCCTGAATGAAGTCTGCCACAATCAGGAAGTACCCGGCAAAGCCCATTGTCCGAATCGTAAATAACTCGAAGTCAATGCGTTCCTGGATGTGCGGCAGAATATCGACGTAGCGTTTTTTCGCCCCTTCGTAGGTCAGGTGCTTCAGGTATTCCCACTGGTTCAGGGTGTCGTCGGTATGCTGTTGAAACTCCTTTGGAATCGGGAAGTTGGGCAGCATAATGTCGCGCTTAAGCTTTAGCGTCTCCACCTTCCCCACAATCTCGTTGGTATTGTCGATGGCTTCGGGCAGGTCGGCAAACAGCGTTGTCATCTCCTGCGTGTTCTTTAAATAGAACTGGTCGGAGAAAAAGGCGAAGCGTGTATTTTTTGGCATCACATCGTCGTCGCTGAAATCCTTCATCGACGGCGTGCTTTGCTTTTCGTTGGTGTTCACGCACAGCAGAATATCGTGCGCTACCCAGTCGTCCTGATCCACGTAGTGCGAATCGTTGGAGGCAATGATTTTGACGTTGTACTTGCGGGCAAACTTGATCAGAATCTCGTTGGCCTTGATCTGATCGGGAATTTCATGCCGTTGCAGTTCCACGTAATAATCCTCGCCAAACCGGTCGAGCCACCACTTGAACTCAATTTCGCCCGCGGCTTCACCGTGTTTCAGAATCGTCTTCGGCACGCTGGCTCCAATGCAGCAGGTGGACGCAATCAGCCCTTCTTTGTACTGCTCGATCAGGGCTTTGGTGACGCGCGGATACTTGCCGTACAGCCCTTCCATGTAGCCAAGAGAGCAGAGTTTGGCCAGGTTTTTATACCCCTGCGCGTTTTTGGCGAGCAAAAGCTGGTGGTACCGAATGTCTTTTTTCTCCTTCGTAAACTGCTTGATGGTGTGGTCTTCTACCACGTAAAACTCGCAGCCCACAATGGGCTTGATGCCCTGCTTGCTGGCTTCGGCCACGAACTCGAATACGCCGAACATGTTACCGTGGTCGGTAATGGCCAGGGCGGGCATATTGTCAGCTTTCGCTTTACTAACCAGCTTCTTGATGTTGGCCTGCCCGTCGAGCAGCGAGTATTGGGTGTGGCAGTGGAGGTGGGAGAATTGCATTAGCTATAGATATCTTTATGGTCGCCGATTTTGAGTACTTCGACGGTTAACATGGAGTCCTGAATACTGTATATGACTCGGTAATGCCCGGTGCGTATTCGGTACAGGTGGTTGAAACCCTTAAGTTTTTTGCAACCCGACGGGCGTGTGTCATTGGCGAGGTCAGCCACGGCATCGCGGATTTTGACAATCTCCTATGCAGGGAGTTTTGATAGTTCTTTCTCCGCCGATTTAGAAATGCTGACGGTGTACTTACTCATCGGTCGCTTTGGCGGTCAGCAAGCGGTTCACAACCGTCTGAAAATCTTCTTTTGGCTCGTTACGGCGTGATTCGGCTTCCAGACCATCAAGGAAATCTTCCAGTTCATCGCCGTAGGTTTGGATATCAATTACAACGGCAGTACGTTGTCCGGTTTCGTTAACAATATAGTTGATGCCTTCCATGTCAGGATTGTTTATTGTCCGACCTAAAATTAGCCGTTTTCGGTGGGATATGGCAGTGGCTGGCGTGAATTCAATCGACTTGCCACAACAAAGTAGCGGTGAGGTTTTCGTAACGGGTTGACAGCGAAAGGAGTTATATTTGCTTACCATCCGACAACGACTATGAATGTTACTGTTTCTGTCCGCCATGAAAAAGCCATGCAGCTGTTGCAGGATTTGGCAGACCTCAACCTGATTGATCTCCTGCCCGCCGACCCTCCGGCGGCTGAACCATCAACTCCCCCAGACTATCGTCGTTCATTGGACAGATTCAGACGGGGCAGACCGTTGAGCAACTTGATCAACAACTCAGCGAACTACGCGAGGAGTGGCATCGGACTATCTGATTGACACCAACACAATTATCTACCTGCCGGACCGGAAACTGCCGCCCGTTGCCGAGCATTTCTCGGCACGATCATTGACGAATCGTGTCAATCATACTACTTGGTGGTGAAAGGTTGATTGACAGCAAGGTAAGCAACGCCGACCAAGACACAGAACTACCCGCCGATGTGAACCGACGGGTAGATCTGTGTTCATTACCGGTGTGATTTTCGAAGCTGGTTGATTTGCCGCTGTTGCCGTTTAAGATTTCGGCGCAGGTCAAGAATGTACAGCGTAAGCTCCTCAATCTTTTCCAGCAGTTTCGCGTCGGTCTGGTGCAGGTCATTGCCGGTCTGTACCATCTCCACAGATGACGGTATACCCGGCAACCGTTTGTTGGTTTTTATGTATTGCTCAACAACCGCCAGGCTCCGCAGGGAGTAGCCGGGCATGAAAACCCGGTCACTCCAGTTGTCCGGATGGCTTACCGATACATTGATCCGATCTGCTACAATGCCTCCAGACACGTACAGGTTATAACTGGCGGGCAGGTCGCTGCGATCCGGACCAATAGATATTCCGCTGGGGTTGGTGGTATGAATCAGGTTATTTCCGGCTATCCAGGGCGACAGAGTTGCCAATGGACTCGATTCGCGGACGCTGCCCAGCACAACATCGCCGGTTTCGTTTACCGTCAGGAAGCGCGTCTGATCGGGTGCTGTAACGGGCGAGCCGGCTTTTAGGTTGGTCAGCCGAAGCCCCGACGTACCCGATGCGTTCGAAACAACTTCGAGCTTGGCCAACGGAGACGATGTGCCGATGCCGACGTTGGCGTCATGCCCCAGCACAATGGCGTTGGATACCGAAACGTGCGTGTTGGCACCCAGGGCTACGGCATTGGTGATTGGAGCAGCAGCCGAGAAAACGCCGGTATTATGACCGATAAATACGTTCTGGCTGCTGGACTCATGGGTGCTGATACCGGCGTACTGGCCCAGGTACACGTTGTGATGCCCGCTTCTGTTGCCGTATCCGGCCCCGTCGCCGAGGAAGGTATTGCCAATGCCCGTGGTATTGTGCAACCCTGCATACGATCCCAACAGCGTATTACCCTCTCCAGTAGCGTTGGTGCCGCCGGCCCGGTAGCCAATAAAGGTATTCGACCCCCCGGTTGTATTGGCCAGACCGGCCTTGGAGCCAACAAACAGGTTGTCAGAAGCGGTGTTGTTGTACCCTGCCGAGTCGCCAACGGCCACAATATTATGGCCCGTGACCGAGTTGTAGCCCGCCTGTCTGCCAACGGCCACGTTGCTGAATCCGGTGGTGTTTGAGTAGCCGGTTTGCGCACCCAGAAACGTGTTTCCCAGGCCGCTCGTGTTGGAAAAACCGGCCTGATAGCCAATCAGCGTGTTTTGCTGATTGGTTGAGGTCACGTTGCCCCCGGCCCCTTCGCCCAGCAACGTATTGGTTGAACCGGCAACAGCACCTGTTTTGATAATGGTAAACTGATCTTTGGCCGTGGCATCGGTACCGATAAACTTTCCCACAAGCTGGTTGCCCTGTACCTCTAAGTACAACGACCCGCCTTCGTCGAGCGAGACGTCCATGGCCGGGTGGTTAGGAATGGAGCCTTTTGGAGATCGCCCGCCCGTGCCGCAAACAATGTACATGACGCCTTCGTTGACGGTGGCTGTCCGGCTTTTGTAGTAAAAATTAGGGGTTGGCTCATTATTGGCGGGCGGGGCGTTATGAATGTTGGGATCGAACGTAGATGACAGACCAGTGTGCCCTTTCATCAGTTTTGTGCGCTCATACACGTGACTGTGGCCCGTAATCAGCAGATCGACCCGGTAACTGTCGAGGATGGGCACCAGTCGTTGACGAATGTTTACAAGAAGGGAATCGTCGTTAGCAGGGGGAGGAGGATTGTCTGAATCGTGGGTTCCTTTTGTGTAGGGTGGATGGTGCATGAACACGATAATCCAGGCAATGGCGGGGTCGGACTGAGCCGCGGCCAGGTCGGCCTTTAGCCAGGTCATCTGTACACCGTTTGAGGCAAAGATCGGACTCTTTGCTCCACCTTCATATCCGTACGAATCCAGACTAACAATGTGGATGTTGTTGTGGTTAAACGAGTAATATTCTTCCTTGTCGGCGGATGGACCACCGCGGAAATTGGTGACGATGTTATAATAATCGATGGCGTGGTCAATACGCCGGGCTTCGGTGTTATAATAGTCGTGATTGCCGGGCGTAGGATAAATGGGCGTTTGCCGCATGAACCGGTCCGGGCCGTAGATGTCAAATACGTAGGACTGGTAAACCGAGTCGCGTCCGTCGTAAGTGCCGCTCTTGCTGTACGCATTATCGCCCAGCCAAAGCCACATGTCGATGTAGTTATTGCCTGCAAACGTTTTAAAGGCTTCTTTTACGGCATTTTGGCGGGTGCCACCATCACCAAAGTCGCCTATCGCCCACAGTCTTGTTGTCTTAGAGGTACCGGCGGCCGGGGGGGTATAAAAATAGTTGTTGGCCGTGCTCTGCAATACTGAACCGTCAGTAGCGCCAACGCTGTAAAAATACTGCGTGTTTGGCAGCAGGTTCGTCAGGCGCTTTTCATGTTCGGTCAGTGCTGAGGATTCGTTGGCGTTCAGCGTCTGACTACCCGGCTGACTGGTCCAGTAGCGTATCTGTCCGATCGATGCGGTGGCTGTTCGCCAGCGAACGGTCATTTCGTTTGGGGTGCCCATTTGCAGATAGGGGCCCCTGACCAGCGAGGTAGTTGTGGTGACCAGCATGTTGAACCGAATATCCGAACTGGTTGGACCCGTCTGGTGAATTTCAACGGCAATAACGTTGTCGCCTGTGTGAAAAAGGCCGTTGGGAATACTCGGCACCGATTTCCAGACCAGTTCTTCGGCATTGTTGGGTATGGCCGTGGCGGTAGTTGAATAGGTAATGGTGGCCGGAGCAGCCGGCAGGTTTTCCCGATGAACTTCTGTACCGTTTATATAGATAACAATACCATCGTCGCGTTGATAGGTAATTGAAAAAGGCTGCGAAAGATCGGTCAGGGAAACATGGTGTCTGAAGTAGGTCGTAATGCGTTTGTCGGTACAGTTCGGGTCGCAGTTAGTACAACCGTTGCAGACCGTAGTGCTCGCCATATCTTCGTTGTTAGGCGAGTAGCCCAACGGCGAGGGGCCCGATGCCCATGTTGCGTCGTTATACGCTTCTGCCCGCCAGGCCGTACCCAGATCGCCATTCTGGTCGTAAAACTTCCAGTTGGCACCAACCGCCACAACTGTAAGGCTGCCCGGTTGCGCACAGATTTTAGTGGACACCATCAGGATAGGCAGCAAGAGAAGTACAAAAGCTTTCATAGTATATAATGGTTATATAAAATATGAAAAATGTACAATAAAGCTACTCATCTTTTTTTAGTACAGGTTCATTTTATACTGCTTTTTACAGGCCGGATCCAGTTCTTTCGATTGAACGGTTATGAATATACGCTTAAATAAACACTCGGCTTGGATTAGCAACAATTTAAGCCGCTACTCTATCGTATTATACATGTATCAACACACGCTCCGCTGTGTATTGGGTGAGCTGCCAACCCTTCTACAGAGACCGTTCACCATTGCTGGCTAAACTGGCTGAAGCCAACCCTTGGGGGTTTACCTTTTTGTTAGATCTCACTATAGGCAGCGCACCAGCCTGCAACCCCAATACGACTCTCTCGATTACGCGCAGCTTGCCGCCGATGTCCTGACCTACTGGCAAACAAATCAGGTGTTTGAACAATCGGTCAGCATCCGCGACGGCGCGCCCTCGTTTACCTTTTAC
>Ga0123337_10000234_pt1 | contig 105350 bp, 85 predicted proteins | sample frozenSSSSmetaG_FD_89792 | JGI IMG/M metagenome (GOLD analysis project Ga0123337, IMG submission 89792) | Glacier valley bacterial and archeal communities from Borup Fiord, Nunavut, Canada, to study Microbial Dark Matter (Phase II) -... | ecosystem: Environmental > Aquatic > Freshwater > Ice >...
CTCGATCCGGACCTCATCGGCGATCAGCCGACCCAGTTCGGTACCGGCGGCATCGTCCCCGGCCACGGCCCCCAGCCGTGCCTGGCCGCCCAGGGCGGCGACATTGCGGGCGACATTGCCGACTCCGCCGGGCATGGCCACCGTCTGACCTGCCCGCAGCACCGGGATCGGGGCCTCGGGCGAGATACGGCTGACCTCGCCATAGACATAGCGATCCAGCATCAGGTCGCCGACGCAGGCGACCTTTAGGTCGCGCACCCGCTCCAGCAGGGCCTGTAACGCGCCGAGGTCGAGATATGCAGTCATGCCCAGTGGCTATCCAAATGGTCGACGGAGGGAAAGGGGCATTCTTCAGAAGAAGGTAAACGGCCCTAGCTGAGATTGCACGGGCGGGCTAAAGCGGCTGTGTTCAGTAGTGAACTGCAACGGTGAGTTATTCGGTGCCACGAGGACCAGATTTCATTCCCTACGCCCTGCCCGACGTGGGGGAGGAGGAGATCGAAGCTGTGGCGCGCGTGATGCGATCGGGATGGCTGACGACCGGTCCCGAAACGGCCGCATTCGAGGAAGAGTTCGCTAGTTACTTGGGCGGAGGGGTGACGGCGCTGGCCGTCAATTCAGCGACATCGGGTCTTCACCTCGCCCTTGAGGCTCTCGGGATCGGTCCCGGCGACGAGGTCATCGCGCCCACCCTCACCTTTACTGCGACCGTGGAGGTGGTCCGGTATCTCGGTGCCGACGCCGTCCTGGTGGATGTCGATGCCACGACGCTGAATATTGCGCCTCACCAATTCGAAGCCGCTATAACGCCTCGCACCAAGGCCGTGATCGTTGTGCACTATGGCGGTCTTGCCTGCGACATGGATAAGGTGTTCGCGCTCGCTGAGCGGCACGGACTGGCGGTAATCGAAGACGCGGCCCATGCGCTTCCGACCACCTATCGTGGTCGGAAGGTTGGAACCTTGGCGTCGGCCGCCACCGTGTTCAGCTTCTATGCGAACAAGACCATGACGACCGGCGAGGGCGGGATGATTGTCACTCACGACGCCCAGCTGATCCGCCGCATGAAGACAATGCGCCTGCACGGCATCGATCGCGACGCTTTCGACCGGTTCAAGTCCAAGGTTCCCGCCTGGTACTACGAAGTCATCGCTCCGGGCTTCAAATACAATATGACCGACGTGGCGGCCGCAACGGGCCGTGTACAGCTCCGGCGCCTCGAGCAGATGGCGGAGAACCGCCAGCGTATCGCCAATTATTATATGACCGCCCTCGCTGACCTGCCTCTGCGATTGCCTGCGCCGCCGCCCGAAGGCGACCTTCATGCGTGGCATATTTTTCCGATCCGTCTGGAAGGCCAGGCCCTGGAGCTCGGCCGCGATCGGTTCATTGAGGCATTGGCGGAGGCCGGCGTAGGAACCAGCGTCCACTATGTGCCCCTGCACCGCCAGCCCTATTGGCGAGATCGATACGCGCTGGAGCCACAACACTTCCCGGCCGCCGAGGAAGCCTACGCCCAAATGATCAGCTTGCCCATTTATAGCGGAATGACCAAGTCACAGATTGATCACGTCGCCGCCGCCGTTGGTCGCGTTTTGTCGCAGTTGACGACTGATCAACCTCTTAGTTGTTTGTCAGGACTGTAAGGTAATGGCCGTCATAATTGCGTATATTGCATTCTTTCTTTTCACGTTTCCCCGTGCAATATCTATAGATAGACTCTTTGGGGTATATTATGCTGCTTTGTTTTTGTATAGTTGGTTTGCTCTGTTTGGCTATTTGTTCTTGCCTGGATTATCGGAGTCGATCAATGCCTACTTCGGGGATGATGTAGGGTATGAGGCTGCCTACTTCTGCTTCGCCAGTTTGGCGGGCTTCTTCTTCCTGAACTACGCCCTGTTGCGCAAGCGCCGAGTCACACGCGTTGTCAGCGTATCGATATCGCCCTCAATCACGGCGAACGGCCTGGTCGCGCTCGGAGTCGTGACCGTTGCTTTCATAACGTTGCTGGTGCTGAATTTCGAGCAACTGTCCTGGTATCTGTATGATTATAGCGGAGCCATGGGTGGCGGGGTTTCGATTTTCCTGGCGCTCTACAAGATTTCCGTCGGTATTCTGGTGGTCTGCTATTGTATCGTTCGAAGCAATATAGTTTCAGGCCGCGTGTTTTTTGCCCTGTCGCTGCTTTATTTTCTGGCGTTCGCGATCGCGTCGATCCGTCTGGGAAATCGCACCGATCCGGCTGCGTTTATGCTGGGCGTCACCGTCTTCGAGCTCGGTCGTCGAAAGATCAGCTTTCGAACCCTCTTCTGGACGGGCGCGGCCGGGATTACGGCCGTCATCGCGCTATCTCTTATCGAGCATTTTCGTTATATTGGGGGTGGAGGGGAGCGGGAGCTCCTGGCTCGCATAGTTCAGAACGACTACTATGCGCCCGCCCACATGCTCTTTGCGGCTATCGCTTACGATTTCGTGCGCCCGATGGAAGTTATCAGGTCGAATTCCGCCAACGCATTGGTGCTGTTGAATTACCCTTATCTACAAGAAACCGTCACACATTTGTTCAGGCTGAATCTTGCTACTCGTACAGAGGGGTACGCATTTTACATCTTCACGGAAGGGTGGGTGGCCCTCGGGAAAATCGGTTTCATATACAATTGGGTCATTCCTACGGCCGGGTTGATGCTGTGGAGGAATGTATCCAGAACAAATAATCCATTTATCAATAATGTGATTATGTCGGTGATGGCCTGTATGTTGATCAACCTTGTGCGAGGTCAGTCATCATACTTCATCAAGTATCTGTACATGTTCGTTGTTCCCGCCTTGCTGTTCCTTGCTCTTCTGGTTGGGTTACGGCTCGCGAAAGAGGCGCTGACGCGTCCGTCCCTGGAGCCTCGATGGAAGGGCTGAAATCGGAACGGTTCCTTTCACTCCTACGAACCATCTCACTCTTACGAACCGTCGGCGGCCGCCTCATCTGCGTAACGGGAGTGACGATCGCGACAAGCGTGATCGGCTTCTTCCTGCAGGTGGCCCTGGCGGCTCGCTTCGGTGCGGGTATTGAGGTCGACGGCTATCTCTTTGCGATGAGCATTCCGACGGCGCTGGCCGGACTGCTGGTGGCCGCCATGAGCTTCGCCCTTATTCCCCCCCTAGCGCGCGCCGACGACGCGCGCGGTTTGGCGGGGCTGCTCGAGATTGTCTCCCTTGGCGTTCTGGTTCTGATGGTGCTGTGCGGTGGGGCCGCGATGATCCTGCAGCCGCTGCTGCTTCCTCAGGGCTCGGCAATGACGAAACTCCCGGACCTCGGCCGGCTCATTTTCCTGGGTTGGTGCGTGGGCGGTGCCCAGGTCGTGCTTGGTTTGAAAGTCATTCAACTCAACGCGATCCGCCGGCCCCTGACGGCCGCCTTGACCAACTTGCCGCCGAACGTTTTCGCGCTGTTGGCCCTCACCCTCGTCGGTGCCGCGGGGATTCTGGCGGTCCCCGCAGGCCTGGCGATCGGCACAGGGGTTATGGCCACGTTGGCCGCCTTCTTCTTCGGCGGGCCTTCGCGAGCCTGGCCGCGTAGAAGCGATCTGGATCAACTGATCTCTTTTGTGCCGGCCTTGATTTCGGCTGCCTTTGCGGTGAGCGCCTTTACCGCCTTCGTGGTTGTCGATGCTTTCTGGGCGCCAAGGGCTGGCACGGGCGTTCTCACCACCCTTGGTCTCGCCCAGCGCCTGCTGATTGCGCTCGGTAGTCTGATCGTTGCAGGTCCCTCGGCGGTCCTGACGCCGTACTTTGCGGCGCTGGTCGGTCGCGGGGATGGGCAAAGCTTTCGACGTACGACGGTCGGGGTGGCGGCTGTGGCGGGAGTCTCCGCGACGGTGGGCGCTCTGCTCCTGTGGCTCATGGCCCCCCTGTTGGTGGAGGTAGCCTTTGGCCGGGGTGCCTTTGACACTGAGGACGTCGCGCGTTTGACAATGACCTTTGTGGCGATGCTGCCGGGATTTTCGGCGATGGTCGTTGCCGTCATCCTTACCCGGGCGCTTTACTGTCTTCCCGGTTCAACTTGGCCCGCTGCGGTTCTCGGGGTGTCCTGGCTCGGTGTGTATTTTGTCACCTCCGGGCTCTTGCACCGATATGGCGCACCAGGCCTCGGCTTTGCGTTCAGCCTTTCCTGGTTATGGCTGGCTGCAGCGAACCTCGTCGCGTTGATCTGGCTGTCACGAGGATTGGGCAAGGAGAGCTGCGCCGACCTGCCGCAAGGAGACAAGCCGGATATCGGACGACTCTAACACGGTCCGGCACCGCGGCGTTGCCCATTCAAGAAACCATCGGCCCTGCCGCCGCCCTACGATTATGGTAGCGACATCACGCAGACCATGTTCGGCGTCAAGACGCGCGCCCTGACGCCGAAAGCCAGCAAGGCCAGCCTAGTCATCTCCCGATAGATCGGCCACGCTAGCAGCCCAACAAGCGCCTCGACGGACCGCGGGTAGGCCAGCGGTTCGGGGTAGATGCCTTCGACCACCATGCCGGTATCGAACGCTAGCTGCCGCGCTGAAGCCTCGTTAAGGGCGGTGACGTGCGACAGGTCGCCATACTGATTGTACAGAGCCAGCGGCGAGGCCAGGTTGGGGACCCGGAAGATCAGCTTTCCGCCGGGCCGGAGCTTTGACGCTATTACTCCTCCCAGCTGAAGCAGGGACGGCAAGGGGATATGCTCGAACACGTCGAATGCGACGATCCCCCCCAGAGAACCGTCAGGCCTGGCCGCCAGATATTCCGCGGCGTCCCCTATGTGAATGTCGGCGTCTCCGTTGTAGCTGGGAGACAGGTCGACGCCCTGGACATGCTCGAAACCCGCTGCCCGCATCTCGGCGAGGAACGCGCCGGAGCCGCAACCGATCTCGACGATCTCGCTGGACCGGTCGATGGCGTCCACGAAACGCAGGTATCGATGTTTGAGGCCAAGGCGCCTGAGGATCTGATCGGCCCGTCGTGGCTTGACGGTCGCCGAAGCCTTGAACTTCCCGTAGTCTGCGTAATCGTAGGATTCGGTCATCTACATTTCGGCTTTCAAAGTTCATCTTTCGATGAGCTACACAGCCCGGCAGGCGTCCAATAACGACGCAGGGGGGCCTTCACGTTCGGCAGGCAATACACACAAAGTTCAAGCGTTGCCTCGACCGATGTTACGGCATCCTGTTACCTTGGAGTCATGACCTCCGGTGAGCCGGAAGGTCAACCCCGGCGCAAGCGCCTGGAAACGGAATAGGGGTCGGGTCAGGGCGTCGAGCGGCGCAATCAACGCTCGATTTTGAATCCGTCTAGACCCCGCGGAGGGCTAAGCGCGGTCTGCCGCACTTGTAGCAAGCGTCCCGGCCCCAGCGCTCGGACCACACGCACTGGTGACGGAAAAGCAGTCGTTTGAGGCGCTTCCACATCGGTTAGGTGCTGTCCGGATCTGGGCGAAAGAACCTGTCCCGCAGCGCGGCGTTCGAATCCTGGGCGGCCTGAAACTCGCTCAGAGCCGCCGTGATCTGCTCTTCGCTCACCAGCCGACGCGTCGATTTGGCACCTAGCAGCACGCCGACGGTGCGCAACAAAATCCGCGCGTCCAGCCAGAGGCTACGTCGGAGAGCATAGTACGCGTCGTGGCGAAGGCGCTCCTTGTAGGGCAGGTCATTCCGCCCGCTGACCTGCGACAGTCCGGTCAGGCCGGGCTTCACGCTGAGCTTCAGCCAGTCGGTGCCCTCGTACATCGAGGTGGCGAACACGTCGTCCGGACGGGGGCCTATGAAGCTGAGATTACCCCGCAGGATGCTGAACACCTGCGGCAATTCATCGAACCCGGCGCGGAGGATCGCTCCCACCCGCGTCACCCGGGCGTCCCGCTGCTCGACGAGCCGCGACCCGTCCGCGTTGAACTTCTCCGGCGCGTTGTGGGCCATGGTCCGGAACTTGAGCATGCGGAAGGGTTTGCCATACCGGCCGAGCCGATCGCATCCGAAGAAGACGGGGCCGGGGCTCTCCAGCTTTATGGCCAACGCCAAGAATGGCGTCAGGACGGCAAGCAGTGCGATCACCGCCACGGCGCCAACCACGTCCACGGCTCGCCGGAACGCCTTATACTGGGGGGCGGGCTTCATTGAGCGGGGATGAACTTCGCCCTGGGCAGCAGGAACCGCATGAAGGCGACTTCAGCGTCCGACCGACACTTGGTGTAGCCGCGGGTGACGACATCGAAGGCCGTGCGGCCGGGGATGATGACCTCCCCGTCAGCGCTGATACCGAGATCGTCCCCATTGAACGCCGGGCACTTCTGGAGGAAATCGGCCCTCAGGTCCGACAGGCGGATAATCCGCTCCTCGACGGTGCGGGGTTCGAACTGTGAACCCATCTTGTCGGTCATGTCCTTGGCCGGGGAGCCCGCATAGATGCGGTCCGCCTCCATGTCCTTGGTGACGAGGGAGCCGAGCATCGCCATCGATCGGTCGCCGGCCGTGATGGGCGAGACGATGCAGTGGCCGACCAACCAGACGTCATCGCCAATGGTCATCGCCTTGGTCGAGTCCCACCGGCAACCCTGAAGGACATCGCCGTAGGCCATGTGGGTCCATAATTGGCTGTAGGCCCCGACGCCGCAGTTGTTGCCGATCCGGAGGTGGTCTGTCGAGTTCAGGATGGTGTTCTGGCCGAACCAGCAGTTATGGCCGATTGTCAGGGGCTTGTAGCCGTTCACGAGGGCGTAGCCGTAAACCTGCGTGTAGTCGCCGATCTCCACGACCGGCGTCCGAACCTTGCAGTTCTCGCCGATGTAGACGTTGTCGCCAAGGATTAGGCGCTCCAGCGGCGCACCAGGCTCGCCGAAGGTGGTTCCCGGCCCGATCTCGACGCCGTCGCCGATTTGGACGTCACGCGCGAAGATTTGATCAGCAAAGGCGTGGTTCATGCACGTTCCTTGGCAAGCAGGATATTTGCTGTCAAGTTCCGGCCACGGACAACGAAAAGCCGCCGCTCACCGCGACCTCCTTCTAGCCGTTGTCGGCTCGGTCCTCTGGGCCGAAACTTCTGCGGCGTCTCGCTTTTTATGCGCGTTAGCCGGAAAGCCGGTTTACCTTAGCGCATCACCGCTACGGTTTCCGCGAAATCAACAAACCGGTCATACTGAACAACCGGGTCGAAGTCTTTGGAGAGGCTCTTGCTGAGCGCCTTTGCAGCCTCCAGGGAGGTTTGAGACTTGGAAAATTGACTGATCGCCGCGGCCAAACTCTCGGGATTGCCGGCTTGGTAGGGGAGGCCGCAACCCGAGTTGATCAACTGGCGCGCTTCGCCGCCCACAGACCCCACCATCGCCAATCCGGCGGCGAGGTAGTCGAACACCTTGATCGGCATCGAAACGGTTGAGCCGCCAGCGTAGCCGCACAGGCCGATATCTGATCGAGCGTACCAACCCGGTAGCTCCGAGGCGGGCACCGACCCGATAAAGGCCACCCGATCCGGAGCTCTCTCGGCCAACGCCGAAATATCGCCCTTGAACGGTCCCTCGCCCGCGAAAATGAAGCGGGTCCGCTCATCGGACTTCAGCAGCAATTCGATCGCCTGGATGACGCACGGCAGGTCGTAAGCCTCGCCGAGGGTGCCCGCATAGATCACCGTAAGATCCTCCGGAGAGGAACTCCAACCCTCGGGCCAACCTGCGAGGTCTTCGGACGCGTCAGCCTTCCGGCTTTCCACCCCCCAGTAGCAGACGGCGGAGGGGACGCCCTCGATCCCGCGAAGGACTGCGTCACGATAATCGCCCGTGACCGCCACCAATCCAACAGACTCCCGGACCAAACGCGCGCGGCGGGCGTAGAGCGGTGCGAAAATAAAGCGCCCCAAAGGCTGAAGTATTCGCGGCAGGACAAGGTGAAACATCTCCGGCCAGAGATCGATCACGTCAACGATAAGTTTGACCCCGTGGCGTCTGGCGTATTGCTTGACCGGCGTTCCAAAGAACAGGGACGGATCGGCCAGAACCACCAGATCAGGTCGCTCGGCCTGTTCACTGCTGGCGGCGAACGCGCGCCCGAAGCTTTCCTCATAGGCCACGCGGCCAAGCGAAATGTTGCGCCGATAGGGGCTGGTCGGCAAGCAGACGATCTGGACATTGTCGGGCAACGCTGGCTCGTGCGTCACGGGAGTTCTTCGTGTTTTTGACCTGTGCACGAAGTCGGAGATCCACCAGACGACGTCGTGGCCCTTGCGAGCGAAAGCGCGCGCCAGCATCGAGCTGCGGTACTCGGCCCACCCCTCGCTGGGGAGGGTTCCGTAGGGATTGACGATCCAGACTTTCATAGTGCGCGCATACATTGCTCGACCACCCGGTCGACAGGGAGGTCGGTCATACATCGGTTGTGCCCGAGCGGGCAGTAAGTAAAGCTGTAGCAGGGTGCGCATTCGACGGGATGTCTCACCGCCCGATCCTGATTGTGCCAGGGTTCAATCGACTCCGGAAACTCGAGCCCCGGCACGATCGATACGACCTTGGCACCCATCGCATCCGCCAGATGCATCGCGCCCCCATCGTTGCCCACGGCGAGGGTCACTCTTCCGAGCAACGCAGCCGACTGGCCGACGGTGGTCTGTCCTGTCGTGTCGAACACGCGACCGGGAGAGAGCGCCGTCAGCTCGGCGGCAAGACCCTGATCGCCAGCCGTTCCCATCACGACCAACGCCAGTTGCGGGTCGACTTCGAGGAGCGTTCGGCACAGACGCACAAATTTTTCTATTGGCCACCTCTTGTGAGGATGCAGCGAGCCCGGAGCCACGGCGACCAGCTTGCGGTCGTGCAGGCCGTGGGTTGAAATCCAATGTTGCGCCCAGGCCTCCGCATCCGGACCCGGGCGCAGATCGAAGCGGATGTCACCGTCGTCATAGGCGGTGCCCCCCCCCCTCTCCTTCATGAATTGAAGGGGACCATGGACGTGGTGACCCAGCTTCAGATCCTTGTAGCCAGATCGGTTGGGGTGGATGCGACCGCGGCCCTTCCATCCATGCTGCGGGATGAAACCGGCCAGCAGGAAAACGAGAAGCATCTTCTTGGCGCGGCGCAGGTACGGCGTCCCGATATCAAACATCTGGATCGCCGCGTCGATACGCAACGCCTGAACAGCCCGTCGGGCGGCCAGGAATTCCGAAGGTGCCCTGATGTCTCCGACGACAAGTACGCGATCCACCAAGTGCGGAACGATGAGGTCGACCCACGGGGCCTTGTTGGCACCGCCCGCGTATTTATTGACCTTTGCGGCCTGCTGCCGATCGCCCGAGTGCATGGTGAGCAGGGCAATCTGCGCGTCGGGATAGCGCTCACGCAGCATGGCAAACGCCGGTGAGCTCATGACAAAATCGCCCAAGCCTACGGGTCGGAAGACAAGTATAGATTTGTAGATTTTCATGGAAAATGCATTCAGGATGTCTTCACCAGCGCCTCAGGCGCGTCCGATGGAGGCGTAGCGGAAGCCGCGGGTGCGCACGTCCTCGGGCCGGTAGACGTTCCGCAGATCGACCATGACGGGCTGGCGCATCAGCAGCTTGACCCGGTCCAGGTCCAGGGCGCGGAACTGGTCCCACTCGGTCAGGATCACCACCACGTCGGCCCCCTCGACGGCGTCGTAGGGCCCCTCGCGGAACACCACTCCGTCCAGCAGTTTCGCCGCCTCCTGCATGCCCTCCGGATCGAAGGCCTGAACCGTCGCCCCCATGGCGATCAGGGCCGGCGCCACGTCCAGCGACGGGGCGTCGCGCATGTCGTCGGTATTGGGTTTGAACGTCAGGCCCAGCAGGGCCACGGTCCTGCCCTTCAGCTCCCCGCCCAGAGCCGCGGCCACCTTGCCGGCCATGGCCTTCTTGCGGGCGTCGTTGATCTGGACGGTCGTCTCGATCAGCCGCACCGGGGCGCCGGCGTCGGTCGCCGTGCGCACCAGGGCCAGGGTGTCCTTGGGGAAGCAGGAGCCGCCGTAGCCCGGACCGGCGTGCAGGAATTTCGCACCGATCCGCTTGTCCAGGCCGATGCCGCGCGCCACCTCCTGCACATCGGCCCCCACCGCCTCACACAGGTCCGCCATCTCGTTGATGAAGGTGATCTTCATCGCCAGGAAGGCGTTGGCCGCATATTTGATCAGCTCGGAGGTGCGCCGGCCAACGAACAGGATCGGCGTCTCGTTCAGGTTCAGCGGCCGGTACAGCTCGCGCATCACGCCCTGGGCCCGCTCGTCGTTCGTGCCCACCACCACCCGGTCCGGCCGCTTGAAGTCCTCGATGGCCGCGCCTTCACGCAGGAACTCCGGATTGGAAACCACAGCGAAGTCAGCGTCTGGACGGCGCGCGCGGATGATGCGTTCGATCTCGTCGCCCGTGCCCACCGGCACCGTCGACTTGGTCACCACCACGGTGAAGCCCTCGATCAGGCCCGCGATCTCCTCGGCCGCGGCATGGACATAGGACAGGTCCGCGTGGCCGTCGCCGCGCCGCGACGGCGTGCCCACGGCGATGAAGACCGCATCCGCCGACCGGATCGCCTCCGCACCGTCCAGGGCGAACGACAGCCGCCCCCCGCGCACATTGGCCGCCACCAGATCGTCCAGACCCGGCTCGAAGATCGGGATATCCCCCCGCTCCAGCCGCTCGATCTTCGACGCATCCTTGTCGACGCAGACCACCTCATGGCCGAAGTCGGCGAAACACGCCCCTGAGACCAGCCCCACATAGCCGGTACCGATCATCGCCACGCGCATGGATGTCTTTCCTCAATGTCTCGGCACCCGCACGCCCGGCAACCGGGACCGTTGATGCGCGTCAATTCGTGATGGATTTAACTGGAGCGTTGCGACCCCGGGCCGCAGCCGTCTGCGCCAGTCCAGGCCTTCGCCCGATCGTCGTCAGACCGGAATAAGCTTCGGAGTTCCGCTTCCCGAGGCAAGCGAGACCGGTTCATCCACGTTGGGACGCCCGGAAAGAACGCCGTCGAAATAGCTGATCGTCCGTCCGAGACCGTCCCTGAGATTCTGGGTCGGCTGCCAGTCCAGCAGTTCCCTGGCCTTGGTGATGTCGGGACGGCGCTGACGCGGGTCGTCCTGCGGCAGGGGGTGGTGCTCGATCGTGGACGTGGAACCGGTCAGTTCCAGAACCAGCTGAGCCAGCTGCAGCATGGTGAACTCTCCGGGATTGCCCAGATTGACCGGGCCCGTCACGGCGTCGTCCGTGCCCATCAGGCGGATCAGGCCTTCGACCAGATCATCCACATAGCAGAACGAGCGGGTCTGGTTGCCGTCGCCATAGATGCTGATCGGCTCGCCCTTCAGGGCCTGAACGATGAAGTTGGAAACCACCCGCCCGTCATTGGGATGCATGCGCGGGCCGTAGGTGTTGAAGATGCGGGCGACCTTGATCCGCAAGGCATGCTGGCGGTGATAGTCGAAGAACAGGGTCTCGGCGCAACGCTTGCCTTCGTCATAGCAGGAGCGGGGGCCAACGGGATTGACGTTGCCCCAGTAGTCCTCGGTTTGGGGGTGAACCGCGGGGTCGCCGTAAACCTCGGACGTCGAGGCCTGCAGAATTCTGGCCTTCACCCGTTTGGCCAAGCCCAGCATGTTGATAGCGCCGTGGACGCTGGTCTTCGTCGTCTGGACCGGGTCGAACTGATAGTGAATCGGGCTGGCCGGGCAGGCCAGATTGTAGATTTCGTCTACCTCGACATGGAGCGGGAAGGTGATGTCGTGGCGCATCAGCTCAAAGCTGGGATTATTCAGCATATGAGCGACGTTCGCGCGCGAGCCGGTGAAAAAATTGTCGACGCAAAGCACGTCGTCGCCCCGGGCGATAAGGCGTTCACAGAGATGCGAGCCGATGAATCCCGCCCCGCCCGTGACCAATACCCGCCGTGTCGTGTGCATGCATTTTTCCCAATTATTTCACGCCGAAAGGCTTAGCCGGGCCGCGACAAGTTGGCCAGACCATTAAGCTAGGCTCCGGATTTTTGGGCCTGCGACCGCACATTCGGCGTCGACCGACCCGGAGCTCATGTGGAGCGCCGTTCCCGAAGCATTCAATGGACGCGCCGAGCCGAAAGCGAACGGCAGGGGACGGGAAATTCAGGGGTGGCTCAGCCGGGCTTCCGAAAAGCGTGCGTACAGGGCGTTCAACTTTGCGCTTTCGGTGACAAGTTTACCTTTTCCCAGACAGGCTGCCCAGAAGGCGAGCGTGCTGTTGTTGGTGACGATCTCGTCATAGCGGCTCATCTTGGTAATCACGGTTTCGGCGCTGTCGTCGCCGCTCGGGACGACCTGGATGCGCTTGCTGCTGAGCGTATCCGCTAGAACGGAGCCTTTGATCAGCTCTTCCCTATTTGACATCACGCTGCACCCGTCCGGCAGGGCGGATAAACGTTCCTCCAGGTGCTGTATTTCCGCTGCTTCGGTGGTGAAGAAGTCGCCGAGCCGGATATGATGCAGGATGCCCTGATCTCGATTTCCGGACTTGATTTCCAGAGCGATCTGGAACCGCTCCAGCTGGCTGGCGATCTCCAGGTCGGACCAGTCGCGGTAGTCGTCAACGTTCTGGAAGTAACCGTCGATATAAACGCCGCCGCCGATGGAAAAACGCCCTGACCGGCTGATCCCGATCCTTTCCAGGATCTTCGGCATTCGGATCCGGGACACGAGGCCAGCGGGGAAGGGGGCATCACCGCCCTCCGTGAAGACCGGACTCAGCGGAAAGGCGTGCGGATAGTTTCGGTCGTGCATGATCAGCAGCCGGGAGCCCGCCAAACTCCCCGCGACGAGTCTAGAATAGAGTACCTGGAAAAGCTGGTTCCCCAAGCCGCCATGGGTGCGTGCGACAACCAGACTCATGGGATCACAACGCCCGTATCACCGCACCGAGCTTGTCCACCATCTCGCCGCAGTCATAGCCGTGGTTGCCGACAAAGAGTCCCTGGGTGTCGATGTGGTCAGCGTTATCCAGGCTGCCATGAATCACATGGTCAAAATACTCCACGACGGCGTTGCGCGCGAAATTGCCGGCGACGATCGGGCGCAGTTGGAAGCCATCGGGCTCCAGGCGAGCCCGAAGGACCTCGCGGGTCAGCTTGCTGTCTTTCCGCGGCACCAGGGAGAAGCCGAACCAGCTGCTCTCGCCGACTTCCTTCTGCAGCAACACCGGAGAATCCGCTGGTACCGCCCTCTGAAGCGCCTCTCCGTTGCGGCGGCGGGCTGCAACGATCTCGGGCAGCTTTTTGAGCTGCTCGGTCCCCAGCGCGCCAGACAACTCCAGGGGGCGGAAATTATAGCCGGGCAACACGAAGCGGAACGATTCCAAGAAGGGGTCGGGGTCCTTGCTGCCGCAGACAAGATTGTTGTCGGGTAGATTTCGCGTCCAGCCATGGGCCCGTAGCGAAACCATGATCTGGCTGAGTTCCTCGTTGTCCGTGACGACGAGACCGCCTTCCATCGTAGAAATATGATGGGAAAAGAACGTGCTGAACGTACCCATCAAGCCGTGCGTGCCCGCTTGCTTGCCGTGGACCTGGGCTCCCAGGGATTCGCAGTTGTCCTCGAGTATGAGGATGTTTCTATCTCCGACGATTTGCTGGATCGCGGCGAAATCATTGGGATTGCCGAGAAGGTTCACCGTCAGAATCGCGCGCGTGTCGGGACCGATGGCCGCCGCAAGCGCCTCGAGGTCCATGTTGAGCGTCTCGATGTCAATATCGACGAACTTGAGTTTCAGTCCGTACTGATAGAGCGGATAATAGGTTGTGCTCCAGGAAACGGCCGGCACGATCACCTCGTCGCCCCGCTTCAGTCTAAGTCGATCGTCCTTCACATAGAACAGGGCACCGATCATGAGCAGGTTGGCCGACGAGCCGGAGTTCACCATGACGGCGTGCGAACTGCCGACATAGGCGGCGAACTCGCGCTCGAACTGGAACACGGCCTCGCCCATCGTGAACTGATTGGACTTGATGACGCGGTCCATGGCCTCGTACTCGGCCTGGTCCCAAGACGACGTTGCGAGCGGATACCGGAATGTCATTCTACCTCGCTGAGAAAATGATCGTAGGTCAACCGAATGCCTTCGGTCAGAGACGTGCGCGGAGCCCAACCCCACTGGCTCTGCTGACTGATGTCGATCAGTTTTCGCTGCATGCCTGTCGGACGTTCGAGGTTGAACACAAAATCTCCCGACCAGCCGACGACCTCGGCGACGGTGGCGTAATATTCGTGAATGGAATGGTCGTGACCCAGTCCGATGTTCATCAGGTCGGGCAGGGATTCCATTGACGCAATGGCGCGCACGATCGCATCGGCCAGGTCGCCCGCGAACATGAATTCGCGCCGCGCCGTTCCGTCGCCCCAGATTTCCACGGTCGGTGTCCCGTCCCGCCGAGCTTCGTGGACCTTCCGGACCGCCGCCGGCACCAGATGGGATTTCTCGGGCGAGAAGCTGTCGTACCGGCCGTACAGATTGCAGGGCAGAAACGTCTTATAGAGGAGGGCGGGGTTCTCGCGCCGCACGTACGAACACAGGCGCTGCGTGAAGATCTTGGCGAGTGCGTATCCCTCGTTGGTCGGCTCCAGCGGGCCCGTCAGGACTTCGCTTTCGACCATGGCGTGGTCGCGGTCGCGCGGATACATGCAAGAGCTTCCCAGATTGAGGAGGCGCTCAACGCCGCATTTCTTCGCTGCCAGGACGATGTTCCGACCGATGTCGGTATTCACCACCAGAAAGTCTGTCGGATTGTTGATGTTGGCCTGGATGCCGCCGACTCGACCGGCCGCATGAACGATCACATCAGGCCGAAAGGACCGGATGAAATCCAGTGTGCTCGAATAGTCCTGCAGGTCGAGATCCGACCGCGACGGCGCGGCGACGTCCCAAGCCCGAAGGCCGAGATGATCGCGCAGGTTGCGGCCGACCATCCCGCCACCGCCCGTGATCAGAATCCGTCCGGCAACTGAATCCACGGCAGAGGTCACGCTGTTCGGGCCGGCGGAGGCGGCGACGCATTCCGCTGGGTTTCCATGTCCGCGGCCACCATCTCGCGTACGAGGTCCCGGACTTCCGTCGCGTGGATCCAGCCGAGAACCTTGTGAGCCTTCGACGGATCGCCGAGCAGCAGATCGACTTCGGTGGGGCGGAAATACCGGGGGTCGATCTCGATCAGGGTGCGGCCCGTTTCGGCGCAGACCCCGCGTTCGTCGACACCTTCGCCCACCCATTCCACGGTAATGCCGACATCTGCGAAGGCCCATTCCACGAAGCATCGCACAGTCGTGGTCTTGCCCGTGGCCAGAACATAGTCGTCAGGTTCGTCCTGCTGCAGCATCAGCCACATGCCGCGAACATATTCCCGGGCGTGCCCCCAGTCCCTTTTGGCGTCCAAGTTTCCGAGGAACAGCTTTTCCTGCCGCCCCAGGTTGATCGCCACGGCCGCCCGCGTGATCTTGCGGGTGACGAAAGTTTCGCCGCGCAGGGGGCTCTCGTGGTTGAACAGGATCCCGTTCGATGCGTGGATGCCGTAGGCTTCCCGGTAGTTCACTACGATCCAGTAGGCATAGATCTTGGCCGCAGCGTAGGGGCTGCGGGGATAGAAGGGCGTCGTCTCGGACTGCGGGACTTCCTGTACTTTTCCGTACAGTTCCGAAGTGGAGGCTTGGTAAAAGCGTGTCTTCTTCTCGAGGCCCAGAATTCTGATGGCTTCGAGTAGGCGAAGCGTCCCGATGGCGTCTGCGTTGGCAGTGTATTCGGGCGTCTCGAACGAAACCTGAACATGACTTTGAGCTGCGAGGTTGTAGATCTCGTCAGGCTTGGTCTGCTGGATGATGCGGATCAGATTCGTCGAATCCGTCAGATCGCCATAGTGCAGGATGAAGCGCGGGTGGGCTTCGTGGGGGTCCTGATACAGGTGGTCGATACGGCCCGTATTGAAGGACGAGGAGCGGCGCTTGATGCCGTGCACCTCGTATCCCTTTTCCAGCAGAAGCTCAGCCAGATAGGCGCCGTCTTGACCGGTCACCCCCGTGATCAAGGCGATTTTCCGGGTCATAGTCTCATTCCTGGCAGTTCGCTGTAGATGGTCCTGTCGCCGCGCGTCGCCGCCGGCGAAAGCTCTAGGATTGCCGCGGCGCCACTCGGTCAGGCGCAAACAGGGCCTTGCCCGACTTGCGCCTGTAGGCCCGAAGCGCGTTCAGACCCTTGTGTGCGATCGGGGCGTTTACCCGCTCGGTGATCTGGTAGAGCCACCTCGTAAGGAGATAGGTCCCGCCAAGATGCTGCGTCGGTATCCAGTAGGCCGACGGATCCGCGAGATCCTTCTCAGCCTTGGGCGAGAGTAGATTTGAATCATAGAGGGGTGGCCTTGAGCAGAACACCGATCCGTCGTAAGCTGTCATCACGTATGTGATTGCATATGGGTCAAACCAGTAGTCGAGATTGTCGGTATTGGGAAAGGGTGCCGCAATATCGTTTCGGACGAATATTGCATTGACTTTTGTACACGCAACAAGAGTGTATCCCTTGGAAAGACCCAGATCGACAACGGCTCGGGCAGAAGCTCCGAGGTAGTTGCCGTTGTCATTTCCGATCACGGATAGATGCGGCGGAATGGTGGGGTTGAATTCGACCATCACGACTCGTGGGCGTCCTATTAAACCTTGGAATATCTGATAATCTAGACCATCCACGTCGATCACGAGAAAATCGACAGTCTCCGGCACCCAGCCATGGCGTGCGAGCCGCTCATCAATGGAATCGGGCCCGGTCGGTTGGACAAAACCTTCCACGATTGTGGCTGTTCCACCGCGACCTGTTTCGAGATCGTATGCTCGCTGGATCGTTCGCGCTCGCACGGGATCGCCTTCGATCAGAAGCGCGTCCCAATCCCGGCCATACCATAACGCGCGTACGTTTGAATTCTCACTGAGGTCGTATGCGCCAAACTCAACGCATCGCTTCGATTCGACGCCGATAACGTCGAAGATGGCTGCGATAACGCCGTCCTCGCCATGTTGGGACGTAAGGTCTGAGCGGGCTGCTCTGAGATCAATCTTGCGCTGCATGAGCGATGCCATACGCGGGGAGCCGTGATCTGGCAACTGGGCTCGCGGCGGTGAAACGGGTGGAAATGACGTGCGCTATCGACGCCCCCGCACCAGCTCATCCACCACACCCGGATCCGCCAGCGTTGACGTGTCTCCCAGGCTGTCGACCTCGCCCTCGGCGATCTTGCGCAGGATCCGCCGCATGATCTTGCCGGAACGGGTCTTGGGCAGGCCCGGGGCCCAGTGGATGGCGTCGGGGGCGGCGATCGGGCCGATCTCCTTGCGGACATGGGCGACAAGAGCGCGCTTCAGGTCATCGTGCGGCTCGACCCCGGCGTTGAGGGTGACATAGGCGTAGATGCCTTGGCCCTTGATGTCGTGGGGGAAGCCGACCACGGCGGCCTCGGCGACGTGCGGGTGCAGCACCAGGGCGCTCTCGACCTCGGCCGTGCCCATGCGGTGACCCGAGACGTTGATGACGTCATCGACCCGGCCGGTGATCCAGTAGTAGCCGTCCGCGTCGCGGCGGCAGCCGTCGCCGGTGAAATACTTGCCCGGATAGGCGCTGAAATAGGTGTCGAAGAAGCGTTCGTGGTCGCCCCAGACGGTGCGCATCTGGCCGGGCCAGCTGTCGGTGATGCAGAGATTGCCGCTGACGGCCCCGTCCAGAACCTGACCCTCGGCATCGACCAGTTCCAGCTCGACCCCGGGCAGGGGCAGGGTGGCCGAGCCGGGTTTGAGGGCGGTAGCTCCGGGCAGGGGGGTGATCAGGGCCCCGCCGGTCTCGGTCTGCCACCAGGTGTCGACGATCGGCAGTTTCCCGTTGCCGACGACCTCATGATACCAGCGCCAGGCCTCGGGATTTATCGGTTCGCCGACCGTGCCCAGCAGGCGCAGGCTCTTGCGCGAAGACGCCTTCACCGGGGCGTCGCCGTCGCGCATCAGGGCGCGCAGGGCCGTCGGGGCGGTATAGAAGATCTCGACCTGATGTTTGTCGACCACCTGCCAGAAGCGGCCGCTGTCGGGATAGTTGGGTACACCCTCGAACATCAGGGTCGTGGCGGCATTGGCCAGGGCCCCGTAGACCACATAGGTATGGCCGGTGACCCAGCCGACATCGGCCGTGCACCAGAACACCTCGCCGGGGCGGTAGTCGAACACCAGTTCATGGGTCCAGGCGGCCCAGAACAGATAGCCGCCGGTGGTATGCAGCACGCCCTTGGGTTTCCCCGTTGAACCCGAGGTATAGAGGATGAACAGCGGATCCTCGGCGTTCATCGGCTCGCACGGGCAGTCGTCGCCGACCGTCTGGCGGATGTCGTCATAGCGGACGTCGCGGCCGGCCACGATCGGCACCTCGGCCCGGGTGTGGGTCAGCACCAGCACGGTGTTGACGCTGACCTTTTCCAGCGCGGCGTCGACATTGGCCTTCAGCGGAATGCGCTTGCCGGCACGCAGCCCCTCGTCGGCGGTGATGACGATCTTCGAACCGCAGTCCTCGATCCGCCCGGCCAGGCTGTCGGGCGAGAAGCCGCCGAACACCACCGAATGCACGGCCCCGATGCGGGCGCAGGCCAGCATGGCCACGGCGGCGGCGGGGATCATCGGCAGATACAGGGTGACCCGGTCGCCCTTCACCACCCCCAGCGACTTCAGCGCATTGGCCATGTGCGACACCTCACGGTGCAGTTCGCGATAGGTCATTCCGCCCGACCATGCGGGATCGTCGCCTTCCCACAGGATGGCGGTCTGGTCGCCGCGCGCGGCCAGGTGTCGGTCGATACAGTTCCAGGCCACGTTCAGCACGCCGTCGGCGAACCAGCGGATGCGGAAATCGGCCTTGTTGAACGACACGTCCTTGATGATCGTCGGCGGGGTGATCCAGTCCAGCCGCTGCGCCTGTTCACGCCAGAAGGCGTCGGGCGTCTCACGCGCGGCGATCCGGGCCGCCTCATAGCCGGCCCGGTCCATATGGGCGCGCGCGGCCCAGGCGGCGGGGACGGGATAGAGTTCGGAATCGCTCATGAAGGATCTCGCGGTTTGGCTGTGGCGGCAGGTGACACCAGCCGGTCGCCGAATTCCAGCCTCATCATGGACCCGGGCAGGTCTCGGGGTGTTCAGATCTCCGGGGCCGCATGGGCCATCGCGTAAACATGGTTGAACTGGATGCTCCCAATCGTGCATGTGACCGTCATGCTGCGTCGCCTGTTCAATAGACCCCCCAAAGTGGCCCCGGCTGCGCCCGTGCCGGTTCCCGCCGGTCTGCCCGCGGGCAGCGTGGTCTGGGCGATCGGCGATATCCACGGGCGGCTGGATCTGCTGGACCGTCTGCTGACGGCCATCGCTGACCACAATGACCACCGCGAGGGGGCGGCTCCGACCCTGGTCTTCCTCGGTGACTATATCGACCGCGGCTCCCAGTCCTGCGGCGTCATCGACCGGCTGGTGGATATGGCCGACGATCCGGCATTCGAGACCCATTTCCTCAAGGGCAACCACGAGGACAAGATGCTGGAGTTTATGGACGATCCCACGGTCGGTGCCTCCTGGTGCGACTACGGCGGGGCCCAGGCGCTGGAGTCATTTGGTCTCAAGGTTCCCGTGCTCAAACACCGGCCGGAGGGCTGGGCCGCCCTGTCGTCCGATCTGAGCCACAGGCTGTCGCCGCGCCAGCGGGCGTTTCTGGAATCGCTCAAATACAGCGTCACGATCGGCGGCTATTTCTTCGCCCATGCCGGCGCGCGCCCGGGTGTGCCGCTGGAGGACCAGTCCGATCATGACCTGATGTGGGTCCGCGGGTCCTTCCTCAACAGCGAGGCGCGGTTCGAACGGGTCGTGGTGCACGGCCATACGCCGGCTGATGATCCACATGTCGATCACCGCCGCATCGGTATCGACACCCGGGCCTATGAGTCGGGCGTGCTGACGGCTGTCCGTCTGGAGGGCCCAGGCCACAGCTTCCTGCAGGCGGTGGAACAGGCTGACGGCCAGATCGTCGTGCGCCCGTGGTCCGTATCGGTCGCGGCCTGACCGCTACAGCCTAGGCCAGGCTCAGCCTCGCGCCGTCGTCGTCGGCCACAGTCGGCCAGGACACCGCCAGCTGCTGGAAGCCGGCCATGATGTGATACAGCGAACTGGCCGGAGCCGGCTCCTTCACAAAGCCACCGTCGGGCAGATGTTTGTCGTGCCACAGGCCGTCCGGCGTCAGATACAGCCACAAGGCGCGCAGGGCCGTGGCCGCGTCTTCCAGCAGGGCGGCCCGGTCCTTCGGTGATGCGGTTTCCGCCAGAATCAGGGCCGCCTTCAGCCATTCGGTCTGTGGCCACAACCGTGCCCGTCGGCTGCGCACCGAACCGTCGGCATTCAGGGCGTCGATGACGATCACGGGCCGGTCGGCGACGCCGCTTCGTCCGGCGGCATAGAGGCGGGTCGCGGCAGCCAGGGCGCGATCGTCGCCGCGGCTGCGGCCGTAGCGCGTCAGCAGCCAGGCCCATTCGAACTGATGGCCGGGCTCGACCAGGGTGCCGTCCTCGCCCTCGGCCGGGGTCCAGTCGGCGCGGAAGAACTCACGCAGGAACCCGGCGTCCGGATCAATAAAGGCCGCGAAGGCCAGGGCCACCAGCCGGTCGGCCAGCTCGGCCCAGCCGGCGTCGCCCCCGGCTTCCTCCCAGGCCATACAGGCCTCCAGCAGATGCATGTGGGCATTGGCCTGATAGGGGTGGTCGCCCGCCTCCCTGAAGCCGCCCTGGGGCAGGGCCTGGGTCAGCAGGGTTTCACGCAGCCGTACCGCCGCGGTCTCTGTCGCCTCAGAGTCGACCCCGGCGCTGTGCGCCGTGGCCAGTGCCAACAGCACAAAGGCCTGGTCATACAGCCGGGCCGTCTCGTCGAGGGACTCCCCACTGTCGGATACCAGGGACCGGCTCAGGCCGTCGTCGCGCAGAAAACGGTCGCCGAGCCGGGTCAGGCCGTCGGAAACGATGCGCTGCCAGGGACCCTGCCACCCCATCAACCCGGCCTGGGCATAGACAAAGATCTGGCGCGTCTGGACCCGCGCCCGGTGTGGCAGTCCAGCACCCCGGCCATCCAGGGTCAGGACCTCAGCGAATTGGCCGGTCGTTGCCTGGCCCAGCGCTGACCAGGTCGGCAGGGCGTGCCGGCGCATCCAGTCGGCGAATCGAAGGCCATACGCGGCCAGGGTCCGGGGCGGCACCTTTGGGAAATCCAGGTGTCCGGGAGAGTGGATACGGATCTGTTCGACGACCCCCTTCATCTCCTGCCCCCGATCAAGATCGCAGACCAGGATGGCATCGGCCTCGGCGATGATCGCCAGATTGCGAACGCCCAGGGTCGCGACCAGGGTGCCGGCGGGGGCCCGGATCAGGCAGTTGGTCGAGTCTGCAAGGATGTGGGGACCGTCGTCGTCCTGACTCGCGGCGGCAATGGCGTCCCACGCGCCCAGGTCCGACCAGGCGAAATCCACTTCGAGGACCGCGGCGCGCCGGGTCTTCTCCATCACCGCATAGTCGATCGAGATGCGCGGAGCCTGCCGGAAGCCGTCGGACAGGGTCTGGACGCCCGCCGTGTTGGTCCCGTCCAGCGCCGCGCGCACTGCCGTCTCGATCTCGGGGGCGAAGGCGCGTAGCTCGTCGAGCAGGGTTCGGGCGGAGACGATGAAATTACCGCTGTTCCAGAGATAGCCGTCACGAATGTAGCCGTCGGCCGTGATCGTATCGGGCTTTTCAACAAAGGCCGCGACATCCGACAGCCCCGGTCCGGTCGGCTTGATATAGCCATAGGCCGAGGACGGCTCCGTAGGGCGAACGCCGAGGGTAACGATCCGGCCGCTGTCGGTACCGAGGGCGGCTGCGGTCAGGGCCTCGCGAAAGGCCGGATGGTCCGGAATGTGATGATCGGAGGCGAGGAAGGCGACGATGCCCTCGGGATCCTGGCCCGCGACCCAGACGGCTGCAGCGGCCATGGCCGGTGCCGAGTCCCGGCCTTCAGGCTCCAGCAGGACCTGGGCCTCGACGCCCAGATCGGCCAGCTGTTCGACGATCCAGTCACGATGCGCCAGCCCGCCGACAATGACCAGTTTTCCGCCATCGCGCACCAGCGGTGCGACCCGCGCCACGGTATCCTGGAAGGGCGAACGCGCCCCGACCAGCGGCAGGAATTGCTTCGGGCGGGACGGTCGCGACGCCGGCCAAAGCCGCGTACCGGCACCGCCGCACATGATGACTGGAAACAGGGCCATGCGAACGCCTTAGCTTTCACGATCGGACAATGCCAATCCCTTTCGAGGATTGTCGGGCCGCGATGGCGGTTGGCGGGCCAGCGGCGCAACCCTTATGGGCGATTATGCACAATCCTGGAGTGTGCCTGAATATTGCCGCAGATACGGGACTCCTTGCCCGGCGACAAGGGTGGCACCGGCCTGCTAGGTGAGGACCCATTCAGCCGGATGACTTATGAAGACGTTTCTCAGACTGTTCGCTGCCGCGGTGATCGCCGGCCTGCTCTCCCTGATGCTGGGCCCGGTCCTCGCCATCGAGCAGACGGCCATGGTGTCTGACAAATTGGCCCATGCCGTTGCCTTCTTCCTGATCGCCGTCTGTCTCGAGATCCTGATCTGGCGCAGCACGCGACTGTTGCCGTGTCTGCTGGCCCTGATCATCGGCGGTCTGGTCGAGCTGATCCAGGGGGCCATCGGGCGCGACGCCAGCTGGGGGGATTTCCTCGCCGATTTCATCGGCATCACGGTGGCCTTCTTCATCATGGCCGGATTGAAACCCCTGATCGACGGGACGGGGCGACCGGCACCGCGCGCGACGCGGACCCGGTCATAGTCCCGCTCGGTTCAGGCTGCCGCTGCGACCACGGCGGGAACGGCCGCGAGGGCCCGGGTCAGATCGGTCAGCAGGTCGTCTTCGTGCTCCAGCCCGATCGAAAGCCGTAACAGGCCATCGGTGATCCCCGCCGTCTGTCGGGCTTCGGGCGTCATGGCGGCGTGGGTCATCAGGCCGGGGTGGGCCACCAGGCTTTCGACCCCGCCCAGGGACTCCGCCAGGGTGAAGACCGCCAGGCCATCGATGAAGCCGCGCACGGCATCCAGGCCGCCGATCAGTTCAAAACTCAGCATGGCCCCGAATCCGGCCTGCTGGCGCGCGGCGATGGCGTGGCCGGGGTGGCTGGCCAGACCGGGATAATGCACGACCGCGACCGCCGGCTGGCGCACCAGCCATTCCGCGATGCGCTGGGCAGTCTGTTGCTGCCGCTCGATGCGGGCGAACAGGGTGCGGACCCCGCGCAGTGTCATATAGGCGTCGAACGGAGACCCGGTAACGCCGAGGCAGTTGGCCCACCAGGCCAGCTGCTCATGGTCGGTCTTGTCAGCGGCGATCACGGCCCCGCCGACCACGTCAGAATGGCCATTGATGTATTTGGTCGTTGAATGGATCACCAGATCGGCGCCCAGGGCGATCGGCTGCTGCAGGGCCGGGGACAGGAAGGTGTTGTCGACCGCGACCTTCGCCCCCGCCGCATGAGCGCGGCGACACAGGTCGGCGACATCGACGATCCGCATCAGCGGATTGGACGGGGTCTCGATCAGGATCAGTTTCGGGCCCTGTGCCAGGGCGGCGTCAAACGCGGCGGTGTCGCCCTGGTCGACGAATTCCACGTTGAAATGGTTGCGCCGGGCGCGCGCCGACAGCAGGCGATGGGTGCCACCGTAACAGTCGTGCGGGGCAATCAGCAGGTCACCCGGCTCAAGCGAACATAGGGCCAGATCAACCGCGGCCATGCCGGTGGCTGTGATCACCGCTCCGGCCCCGCCTTCCAGTTCGGCGAGGGTTTCGGCCAGCACGTCGCGGGTCGGGTTGCCCGACCGGGTGTAGTCGTAGCGCCGCTTGCCATCGAGGCCGTCGAAACTGAAATTGCTCGACAGATAGAGCGGCGGCATCACGGCCCCGTGCGCGCTGTCGGCGTTGACGCCGTGGCGCGCGGCCAGGGTGGCGGGATGCTGGGCGGGCGGACAGGTCATGCGGCAATCTCGTGAGCGCGGGCAAACAGGGGCAGGAGGGCGTCGGTCAGGGTGCGGCTGATCAGCTCGCGCTCCTTGAGGAAGGCGTCGTGGCCGAAGATCGAGGGGGCCTCGATGAAGCGCTCCAGCGACGGGACCCGGGCGGCCAGATCACGCAGGTCGTCGATCGGCACCAGCCGGTCCGAGGTGAAGCCGATCAGGGTCAGGGGGGCGAGGACGCGCTCGGGGGCCAGGTCATGGCGGTCAAGCGAGTCCGACAGGCTGATCCAGCGATCCACACCCATGGTGCGGCTGTAGGCCGCGCCGCGCGCGGTCAGATACTCGCACACCGGATAGGACTCGCCCGCCGCCGGCGGCGCGGTCGAGGCGAAACGCAGTCCGAATTCCTCGGGCGTCCGGTAGGAGGTCATGGCCAGTTCACGGGCCAGGGCGATCCCCTCCACCTCCTGCCCGGCCTTGCGGGCGAAGCTGAGGATCCGGCGCTGCAGTCCCCGCCATGCGGTGGCCATCGGATGGGTCCGGTGGGCGGCGGAGATTACCACCAGTCGACCGATCCGGTCCGGAAAGGCGGCGGCGAAGGCCAGGGCCACCACCCCGCCGTAGGAGGCCCCGACAAAGGCGTCGAGGCGAGGCTCGCCGATCCCGTCCAGCAGCAGGGCCAGCAGTCGGGCCTGGTCGGTCGCTGTGATGGTCACCATGGCTTCGCCCTCGCCGGGCAGGAAGTCGAAGGCCAGGACCCGGGTGGTCTCCAGGTCGACCGGGCCGCCGCGACAGACCACCCAGGGCCACCAGCCCGGTTCCCCCGCCGCGTCCTGCGACGGAAACCGGCCGCTGGAAATGCCGCCCGAGATGGCGACCAGAGGGCCTTTGTCCGGTCCGTGGAGGCGGCCCTGAATTCGTCCGGCGAGGAGTCGTTCGCCGGATTCCAGGCGGAAGTCAGCCGGAATGACAGCGTAGACATCACGACCGTGGGTGGCGTTGCGGGGCGTCGGGGAGGGGGTCGGCACGGGTCACTCCAGGTCTCGCTCATCGAGACTCATGCAGTGACAGACCCGTGAAGACGTCGGACTCCGCCTGTAGCGGGGTCTTCGCTTCACTCATCTCTCGCGGCTCCGGAGAACCCCGCAGGAGTTGGCACCATCTCGAGCGGCGGGTAGCCACTCGCAGGTTGCCCCGGCGTCAAAGGGCCTATCCCTCAGCCGGTCTTGATGAGTGGCTTCACGTTGACGAAAGACGTCACCGGCGTCAATCCCCGCAGAAAAACGCTGTTTTCGTGTGCCGGAAGGGTGCCTCCGGGCTCGCCAAACCGGCGAGTGAGCGGTTACACATCCCTGCCCCGAGCTTGTCGGGGCTCCGGGGGTGGGCTGATGAAACGTTCCTTGCTGACGACTGTAGCTGTGCTGGCATTCGCCACGCCGGCCCTGGCCCAGACGCCGCCGCAGCCCGCGCCGACCCTTGATCCGATGCCGGCTGCGACCGCCGGGGCGGCGGTTGAAGTCGACGATGCGGCCGCGCCCAAATGGGATGTGCAGAACCCGCCGGGACCGTCGCGCGACATTCCGCTGGACGTCACCGAGGGCACCTGGATGTCGCTGGACGTCAGCCCCGACGGCCGGGAAATCGTCTTCGACCTGCTGGGCGACATCTATGTGATGCCGATCTCCGGCGGCGAGGCCCGGGTCATCGCCAGCGGTGTGGCGTGGGACATGCAGCCCAAATATTCGCCGGACGGCCGTCAGATCGCCTTCACCTCGGACCGAGGCGGTGGCGACAACATCTGGGTGATGAACCGCGACGGGTCGAACCCGACCCAGGTCAGTGACGAGAGCTTCCGCCTGTTGAACCAGCCCGACTGGTCTCCGGATGGGCAGTTCATCGTCGCCCGCAAACATTTCACCTCGGGCCGTTCGCTCGGGGCCGGCGAGATGTGGATGTACCACCGCGCCGGCGGCGAGGGCGTGCAGCTGACCGAGCGTCGGACCCAGCAGAAGGACACCGGTGAGCCCGCCTTCTCGCCGGACGGCCGCTACCTCTACTTCAGTGATGACACCACGCCCGGCCAGACCTTCGACTACAGCAAGGATCCCAACGGCCAGATCTATGTGATCCAGCGCCTCGACCGCGAGACCGGCGAGGTCGGCGAATTCGTCACCGGCCCGGGCGGCTCGATCCGGCCCACCCCCTCGCCGGACGGCCGGTCACTCGCCTTCATCCGCCGGGTTCGCTACCAGTCGGTCCTCTATGTGAAGGACCTTGAGTCCGGCCGCGAGACGCCGGTCTATGACGGCCTGGATCGTGACCTTCAGGAGACCTGGGCCATTCACGGCGTCTATCCAGCCATCAGCTGGACCCCGGATAACAGCGCCATCGTCTTCTGGGCCGGCGGCCATATCCGCCGCGTCGATGTGGCCTCCCACGTCGTCGCCGACATTCCCTTCCACGTCGCCGACACCCGCCGGGTCGAGGACGCGGTCCGTTTCCCGGTTGAGGTCGCGCCCGACCGGTTCGACGTGAAGATGATCCGCTGGGCCACCACCTCGCCGGACGGCAGCAAGGTCGTCTACGAGGCCCTCGGCAGCCTGTGGATCCGTGATCTGCCGACCGGGACACCGCACCGGCTGACGCGTCAGACCGACCATTTCGAACTGTATCCGTCCTGGTCCCGCGACGGCCGGTCGATCGTCTATACCACCTGGAGCGACAGCGATCTGGGTACTGTCCGCGTCGTGCCGGCCTCGGGTGGCACCGGCCGGGTCGTCACCCGCCAGCCGGGTCACTATCTGGAGCCGACCTTCTCGCCGGACGGTCGCACCATCGCCTATCGCACCACCAGCGACGGCTATCTGACCACGGCCCTGTGGAGCCAGAATCCGGGCATCTACAGGATTCCGGCGGCCGGCGGTGAGGCCACCTTCGTCACTGATGACGGCGTCACCCCCATATTCGGCGCGAGCAATGACCGGATCTATTTCACCGGGCGCGAAGGCGAAAACCGGGCGTTCAAGTCCGTCGACCTGACCGGCCATGACGAACGGACCCACCTGACGTCCGAGTATGCGGCCGAATTCGTTCTGTCGCCGGACGAGCACTGGATCGCCTGGACCGAACGGTTCAACGCCTATGTCGCCCCCTTCGTCAGCACCGGTCGGCCGGTCAGCCTCAGCGCCTCGGGCAAGGCCCTGCCGCAAACCCGGGTAACCCGCGACGCCGGTGAGTGGCTCCACTGGTCCGGCGATTCCCACCGGCTGCAATGGTCACTGGGCCCGGAGTTGTTCACCCGCGATCTGGACCAGACCTTCACCTTCGTCGACGGCGCGCCCGAGACCCTGCCGAAACCGGCCGAGGCCGGTATCAACATCAGCTTCACCGCCGACTATGCGCGGCCGACCGGTCGGGTGGCCCTGACCGGGGCCCGCCTGATCACCATGAACGGTGAACAGGTGATCGAGGACGGCATCGTCGTCGTCAACGGCAACCGGATCGAAGCCATCGGGCCGCGTGGCTCGGTCACCGTACCCGCCGATGCGGTGGTCATGGACATGAGCGGCAAGACCATCATCCCGGGCATTGTCGACGCCCACTGGCACGGGTCGATGGGGTCGGACGAGATCATCCCGCAGCAGAGTCGCGTCGACTATTCGTCTCTGGCCTTCGGAGTGACGACGATCCACGACCCGTCCAACGACACCAGCGAGATCTTCGCCCACAGCGAACTGGCCAAGGCCGGTCGCATCGTCGCGCCGCGGATCTTCTCTACCGGCACCATCCTTTACGGGGCTCGCACCGCCTTCACCGCCCAGATCGACAGCCTCGACGATGCCCTGTCCAACCTGCGCCGGATGCAGGCGGTCGGGGCGTTCAGCGTCAAGAGCTATAACCAGCCCCGGCGCGACCAGCGTCAGCAGATCATCGAGGCGGCCCGCGAACTGGGGATGATGGTTGTCCCCGAGGGCGGCTCGCTGTTCCAGCACAATATGTCGATGGTGGTGGACGGTCACACGACGATCGAACACTCGATCCCGCTGGCCCATCTCTATGACGATGTGCACCAGTTGTGGCGTCAGACCGGGGTCTCCTACACCCCGACGCTGGTCGTGGCCTATGGCGGCAGCTGGGGTGAGAACTACTGGTATGAGACCACCCCGGTCTGGGACGACGCCCGCCTGCAGCAATATGTGCCGCGCCGGGTCCTGGACAGCCGGGCCCGTCGCCCGGTCCAGGTGCCGGAGAACGAGCTGAACCACATCGCCATCGCCCGCGAGGCCACCCGCCTGTCGCGCGAGGGGGTCAATGTCGAGCTGGGGGCCCATGGCCAGCGCGAAGGGCTGGGCGCGCACTGGGAGATGTGGATGATGGAACAGGGCGGCTCGACCCCGATGGAGGCCCTGCGCTTCGGCACCCTGAATGGCGCGAAAGCCCTGGGCATGGATCGCGACATCGGCTCGCTGGAGGTCGGGAAGCTGGCCGATATGGTGGTGCTGGACGCCAACCCGCTGGACAGTCTGCGCAACACCACCTCCATCGCCTACACGGTCGCCAATGGCCGGATCTATGACGCCCATATGGACGAGGTCGGTCGCCGGTCGCTGCCGCGCGCGCCCTTCTGGTTCGAGGGGGCCGACGGCGAAGCCTGGAGTGCCGGAGCCGCCACTTCGGAAAGTGGCGGCCACGGTCACGGTCCGGACTGAGGTTGAGGCCGCCCGCATCGACGGGCGGCCGCCTCCAGCTGTCTAGAAGCCCAGCGACAGGCTGGCCACGACGCGCGATTCTGACAGTATGCCGTCGACGTCGGAGTCGTGATAACGCAGGTCGCCGCTGAGGGTGTCGGTGAAGGCGTAGCTGGCCCCCAGGTTCCAGGTCGCGTAGTCATCGCTGACGTCCAGATACTGTTCGCCCACGGCACCCGAGACGCTGATCTTGTCCGTGACCGCCCACTCGCCGTTCAGTTCGACATAGGTGGCGGTCTCGTCGACGCCGTAGAAGTCGGGCGAGTAATAGACGGCCACGCCCAGTGTCGCAGGGCCGATGGCGCGCGAGGCTGCAGCCTTCACCTCAACGAAATTATAGTCCGTCGAGGCGGGAGCGTTGACGTAGAAATAGCCCACCAGGCCGACGTCCCAGTCAAAGCCTGCTGCCTCGCCACGGACGCCGCCATAGGCGTCGATCTCGAGGTCGGTACTGTCGCCGAAATCGACGTTCGAGCCCCAGACCCCGGCATAGAAGGCCCCGGCCGTGAGGTCGCCGCCCAGTTGCAGCGCCGGGTCCTCGTTGGTCTGGCTGAAACCGCGAAACACATAGTCGCTGGTCACATTGGCGTTGAACGCAACCTCGGTGCTCTGGGCCGAGGCCGCACCGGCAGCCAGAAGCAGGGCGGCAGCGGCCGCACTCGCAAGATAGATACGCATTGGATTATCCCCTCGTCTTGGTTGAAGTCGGTTGAAACGGTTGTGTGCGACAGAGGCCGCGTCCGCCCGGGCGAGGGGGGAGCCCCTGCCCGGGCCGTTCGGATCAGGCGTGGTCGAGGACCTCGCCGTGGAGGTGGGAGTCGAGACCCTCGTCTTCCTGGGACTCGGTGACCCGCAGTCCGGTCGTGAATTTGCAGATCAGCAGGATCACGAAGGTGCCGCCGGCGCTGTAGGCGATGGTCCAGGCCAGGCCGAGGGCCTGGGTGGCGACATGGGCCCCTTCCGACGCCCCGTTGATCATCGTCGTGGCGAAGACCCCGGTCAGAAGCGCCCCGGCCAGACCGCCCGCGCCGTGGATGCCGAAGGCGTCCAGGCTGTCGTCATAGCGCAGCAATTTCTTGATCCAGATCGAGGCGATGTAGCAGACCGGGCCGGCGATCAGACCGATGATCACCGCCCCCTTGGGGTCGACGAAACCGGCGGCCGGGGTGATGGCCACCAGGCCGGCGACGACGCCGGACAACATGCCGATCAGCGACATCTTCTTCTTCTCGATGAACTCGATGATCTTCCAGGTCAGGGCGGCGGCGGCGGCGGCCAGGATGGTGTTCAGCAGGGCCACGGCCATCAGGCCGTCGGCGGCACCCGCCGAACCGGCATTGAAGCCGATCCAGCCGACCAGCAGCAGCGAGGCCCCGATCATCGTCAGCACCGGATTGTGGGCGGTGATGGTTTCGACGCCGTAGCCTTTGCGGCTGCCCAGGAACAGGGCGCAGACCAGACCTGCGACGCCGGAGTTGACGTGAACGACCGCGCCACCGGCGAAGTCCAGCACGCCCGCGGCCCCGAGGAAGCCGCCGCCCCAGACCCAGTGGCAGATCGGCGCATAGACCAGCAGCGACCACAGGGCGGTGAACAGCAGCAAGGCCGAATATTTGAAGCGTTCGGCAAAGGCTCCGGTGATCAGGGCCGGGGTGATGATGGCGAAGGTCATCTGGAAGGCAACGAACAGGAATTCGGGAATGCCGGGTAGCAGGCCGTTGGCTGTGTCCATCGTCACCCCGTTCAGGAACAGCATGTCCAGGCCGCCGACATAGGGCTGGAGTTCGGCCGACGGATTGGCCCCGAACGCGATCGAATAGCCGGCGATGAACCAGACCAGACAGACCACGGCGAACACGCCGACCGACTGGGTGATGGTGGCGATGACGTTCTTGCGCCGGACCATGCCGCCGTAGAACAGGGCCAGGCCCGGCAGGGTCATCAGCAGCACCAGGGCCGTTGATGTTCCCAGCCATGCCGTGCCTGCGGCGTCCAGTTCCAGCGGGGCCTGATGCGTCAGCAGGGCCGGGGCCGGTTCGTCTTCAATGACGGTGACGGTCTCCGTCTCGGCCGGGGACTCGGTGGTAGAATCAGAAACGACCGCAGCGGGCGCTGCGGTCGTCGGAGAGGCGGTTTCGATGGTGATGGCGGCGACGGTGCCGACCGGTGCGGCGAAGGCACCGCCCGCCGCGAACAGCGCGGCGGTTAGAAGGCAGAGGGCGACAATGCCCGGTAGCCTGTTCCAGATCTTGGTCATGTTGGAGGTCCCCCTTGGTTATCTCGCAGTTGCGAAATGTTTAACGCATTTGCGAACTTGGCAAGGGGGTGTCGTCAAATTTCAGCAATAATCTTGCCGTAAACGAGCTAGGATGCGCAAAATTGGCACAATTGTTGTGATTTTTGTCTGAGCCGCCTAAGGTCTTTCCTTGCACTGCAGTAGGATTGTTGATCTTGGCCGACGCCAACCAGAAATTTGTCGTGGTTCCCCATGCCGGGCCGGCCAAGGTGCCGGCGGCGCAGCGCGTGGGTGGTTTCGGCGAGATCTATGCAGCCTATCAGGCTGCGGCGGCCCAGGGACAGTCCAGCCGCTGTGCGCAGTGCGGCGTGCCCTTCTGCCAGTCCGGCTGCCCGCTGGAGAACAATATCCCCGACTGGTTGCGTCTCGCCGCCGAGGGGCGGGACCAGGAGGCGTGGCGCCAGGCCGAGGCGACCAGCACCATGCCCGAGATCTGCGGTCGCATCTGTCCGCAGGATCGGCTGTGTGAGGGGGCCTGCACCCTGGAACGGGCCGGCTGGGAAACCGTCACCATCGGCTCGGTCGAGAAATACCTGGGCGACCTGGCCTTCGACAATGGCTGGGTCACGCCCTTGCGACCTCTGACCGAGCGCGGCCTGTCGGTCGGCATCGTCGGGGCCGGTCCGGCCGGTATGGCCGCCGCCGACCGGCTGCGCAGCGCCGGCTACGGTGTCACCGTCTATGACCGGCACGACCGGGCCGGTGGCCTGCTGACCTACGGCATCCCCGGCTTCAAACTGGAGAAGCCGGTGGTTCAGCGGCGCATCGACCGGCTGGTCGAGGGCGGGGTTGAGTTCCGTCTCGGCGTGGAGATCGGCACCGATATCGCCTTCGCCGACCTGCACGCGGACCATGACGCGGTGCTGATCGCCACCGGCGTCTACAAGGCCAAACGCCTGTCGGTTCCCGGCTGCGGGTCGGGCGGGGTCACCGCCGCGCTGGACTATCTGATCACCTCGAACCGCAAGGGGCTGGGCGATGCCGTTCCGGCCTTTGATAACGGTCCGCTGAATGCCGCGGGCAAGCGGGTGGTGGTCATCGGCGGTGGCGACACGGCCATGGACTGTGTCCGCACCGCCGTGCGTCAGGGCGCGACCTCGGTCACCTGCCTGTATCGCCGCGATCGCGACAACATGCCCGGCAGCGCCCGGGAGGTGACCAATGCGGAGGAGGAGGGCGTGGTGTTCGAATGGCTGGCCGCGCCGCGGGCCGTGCTCGGCGACGCGGGATGCGTGACCGGTGTGCGGGCGACGCGTATGGCCCTGGCGGTACAGGGTGCCGACGGTCGCTGGAGTGTGGAACCCGTGCCCGGCGGCGAGTTCGATCTTGCGGCCGACATGGTCATTGAGGCCCTGGGCTTTGACGCCGAGGACATTCCCGGCGGTTTCGCCGCCGCCGATCTCGCGGTGACCGACTGGGGCACCGTCTGGACCGCCGGCGCGACCAAGGCGACCACACTGGAGGGCGTCTTTGCGGCGGGCGACATCGTGCGCGGGGCCTCGCTGGTTGTCTGGGCCGTTCGCGATGGCCAGGATGCGGCGGCTGAAATCGATACATGGCTGACCAGCCGGGAGCAGGCTGCGGCATGACCTTCGATCCTCAACACTATCTGGCCGAGCGCCAGCGCCTGATCGACGCCCAGGCCTATGATCCGGCGTCCGAGCGCGACGCCTGTGGGGTCGGTCTGGTCGCCGCCATCGATGGCCAGCCCCGGCGCGAGGTCGTCGAACTGGCCCTGAAGGCCCTGAAGGCCGTCTGGCATCGGGGTGCCGTCGATGCTGACGGCAAGTCGGGCGACGGGGCCGGCATCCTGATCGGCCTGCCGCGTGCCTTCTTCGAACAGCAGGTCCGCGACGCGGGCCAGACGCCGCGGCCGGGTCCGCTGGTCGTCGGCATGGTCTTCCTGCCCCGCATCGATCTGGGGGCCCAGGAACGGGCCCGCACCATCGTCGAGAGTGAGGTCCTGGCGGCCGGCTTTTATCTGTACGGCTGGCGGCAGGTACCGCACCGGGCCGAGGTCCTGGGTGAACGCGCCGCCGCGACCCGGCCCGAGATCGAACAGATCATGGTCAGTCCGCCCGAGGGGCTGGACGGCGAGGCGCTGGAACGCGCGCTCTATATCCTGCGGCGGCGTATCGAAAAGCGGGCCCAGGCCCGCAACCTGCCGGATTTTTACATCTGCTCCCTGTCGGCCCGATCGGTCATCTACAAGGGGATGATGCTGGCCGAGGCCCTGGGCGATTTCTACGCCGACCTGACAGATCCCCGGGTCGAGGCCAATGTCGCCCTGTTCCACCAGCGCTATTCAACAAATACCTTCCCCGAATGGCGGCTGGCCCAGCCGTTCCGCATGCTGGCCCACAACGGCGAGATCAACACCCTGCGCGGCAATGCCAACTGGATGCGCAGCCATGAGATCGGCATGACGGCCGAGGCCTTCGGGGCCGATGACGCCACGGTCAAGCCGGTGATCCAGTCCAGTGGTTCGGATTCGGCCGCCCTCGACAATGTCTTCGAAGTGCTGGTGCGCGCCGGGCGGCCGGCCCCGATGGTCAAGGCCCTGCTGATGCCGGAAGCGCCGGTCGACGGGGTTATCTCCGACGATCACCGGGCCCTCTACGCCTATTGCAATGCGGTGATGGAGCCGTGGGACGGTCCCGCCGCCATCTGCGCCACCGACGGCCGCTGGGTCGTGGCCGGCAAGGACCGCAACGGCCTGCGCCCGCTGCGTGCCGCCGAAACCATCGACGGCCTGCTGATCTGCGGCTCCGAGGTCGGCATGGCCGGCATTGAGGACGAGCGCGTCGCCCGGCGGCTCTACATCGGTCCGGGCCGGATGATCTCGGTCGATCTGGAGGCCGGTCGCTTCTATGACGAGGCCCAGACCATCGACCGGCTGGCTGAGGCCCTGCCGTATCGTGACTGGCTGTCGAACATGGTCCAGCTGGATCCGCTGGTTGGCCCGGGTGATGAGCCGCGCCGTCTGACCGGCGACGCCCTGACCCGGTTCCAGGCGGCCGTCGGCTGGACCCAGGAAGACATCGATACCGTGCTCGACCCGATGGCGGGCACGGGCAAGGAGGCGGTCGCCTCGATGGGGGACGATACGCCCCCGGCCGTGCTGTCGACCCACGACCGGCCGTTCAGTCACTATTTCCGTCAGGCCTTTGCCCAGGTCACCAATCCGCCGATCGACCCCCTGCGCGAGACCGGGGCGATGAGCCTGCGCACGCGGTTCAAGAACCTCGGCAACATCCTGGCCCAGGACGAGACCCAGACCCGCGTCTTCGTGCTGGACAGTCCGGTCCTGACCACCGGTATGTATGAGCGGATGCTCGAGGTCGTCGGTGCCGGGGCGACGACCGGGATCGACTGTACCTTCACCGCTCCGACCGCGGATGCCGCGCCGGGGCAAACCTTGAAGGGGGCGCTGGACCGGATTCGCGACGAGGCCGTGGCGGCCGTTCGTGGCGGTGCGGCCCTGATCGTTCTGACCGATGCCGCCGCCGGACCCGGACAGCCGCTGATCCCGATGATCCTGGCCACGGCGGCGGTACATTCGCGGCTGGTCGACGAGGGGTTGCGCGCGGTCACCTCGCTGGTGGTGCGTTCGGCCGAAGCCATCGACGCCCATGGGTTCGCAGTCCTGGTCGGTTGCGGGGCCACGGCGGTCAACGCCTGGCTGGCACAGGAGAGTTTCCTCGAGCGTCTGGACACCGGCCGCTATCCCGGTCTGACGCTGCGCGAGGCCTGCTTGAACCACAAGGCGGCGACCGAGGCCGGCCTGATGAAGATCCTGGCCAAGAAGGGTATCTCGGTCATTTCGGCCTATCGCGGGGCCTATGAGTTCGAGGCCCTGGGGTTGTCGCGGGCGCTGGCGGCTGAATTCTTCCCCGGCATGACCTCGCGGATTTCCGGTGTCGGCCTGTCGGGAATCGAGACCCAGGCTGTGCGCAAGACGGCGCGTGGCTTTGCTGTCCCGTCACCGCGCCTGCGCATCGGCGGCTCGCACCGCATTCGCGCCGGCGAGGAGACCCACGGCTGGGACGCCGAACAGATTCACCGGCTGCAGGATGCGACCACGCGCGGCGACTACAAACGCTACAAGGCCTACAGCCGGCGTACGCGCGAGATCCCCTCGACCGCCCTGCGCGATCTGCTGGACTTCCGCGAGGCCACCCCGATCCCGATGGAGGAGGTCGAAAGCGTCAACGAACTGCGCAAACGCTTCCTGACGCCGGGTATGTCGCTGGGCGCGCTGTCACCTGAGGCGCACGAGACGCTCAACATCGCCATGAACCGGATCGGGGCCCGCTCGGTCTCGGGCGAGGGCGGCGAGGATCCCGAACGCTACAAGGCCCGTCCGAACGGCGACAATCCCAACAGTGCCATCAAACAGATCGCCTCGGGACGGTTCGGCGTCACCGCTGAATATCTGAACCAGTGTCGCGAGATCGAGATCAAGGTCGCCCAGGGGGCCAAGCCGGGTGAGGGCGGACAACTGCCGGCGTTCAAGGTCACGGAGTTCATCGCCCGGATGCGTCATTCGACTCCGGGTGTGGCCCTGATCTCGCCGCCGCCGCACCACGACGTCTATTCGATCGAGGATCTGGCCCAGCTGATCTACGACCTGAAGCAGATCAATCCGGACGCCCGGGTGACGGTCAAACTGGTCTCCTCGTCCGGCATCGGTGCAGTGGCCGCCGGCGTGGCCAAGGCCAAGGCCGATGTCATCCTGATCTCCGGCCATAATGGCGGCACCGGGGCCTCGGCCCTGGGCTCGATCAAACATGCCGGCATGCCGTGGGAGACCGGCCTGTCCGAGGCCCATCAGGTGCTCAGCCTGAACGGTCTGCGCGGCCATGTGCGGCTGCGCACCGACGGCGGCATCCGAACCGGTCGCGACGTGGTCATCGGGGCCCTGTTGGGAGCCGAGGAATTCGGCATCGGCACGGCCAGCCTTGTCGCCGTCGGGTGCCTGATGGTGCGTCAGTGTCATTCCAACACCTGTCCGGTCGGTGTCTGCGTTCAGGACGAACGACTGCGGGCGCTGTTCACCGGCACGGCCGAGAAGGTCGTCAACCTGTTCAGCTTCATCGCCGAGGAAACGCGCGAAATCCTGGCCTCACTCGGCCTGCGCTCGCTGGACGAGGCGGTTGGCCGGACAGACCTGCTGCGTCAGGTTTCGCGTGGCGGAGCCCATCTGGACGACCTCGACCTCAACCCCCTGCTGGTCCGGGTCGGCGAGGCCGGCAACGGCCGCTCGGCCGAAGCCCCGCGCAACGCCGTGGCCGACTCGCTGGACGCCCGCATCGCCCTTGATGCGGCACCGTTCCTCGACCGGCGCGAGAAGATGCAACTGACCTATGCGGTGCGGAACACCCAGCGGGCTATCGGCACGCGGATGTCGTCCCACATCGTGCGCCGCTTCGGCGACAGCCTGCCCGAGGGCCTGCTGACGCTGAACCTGCGCGGTGCCGCGGGCCAGTCGCTGGCCGCCTGGGGCATGAAGGGCCTGCGCATCGAACTCGATGGCGAGGCCAATGACTATGTCGGCAAGGGCCTGTCCGGGGCGACCATCGTTGTGCGCCCGCCCGCCTGGGTCGAGGGCGAGGCCCTGATCGGCAACACCTGCCTGTACGGCGGCACCTCGGGCAATCTGTTCGCGGCCGGGGCGGCGGGTGAACGCTTCGCCGTTCGCAACTCCGGTGTCACCGCTGTGGTCGAGGGCTGCGGTGCCCATGGCTGCGAATATATGACCGGCGGCGCGGTGGCCGTGTTGGGGCGGATCGGCTGGAATTTCGGCGCGGGTATGTCGGGCGGCGAGGCCTTTGTCCTCCACGCCGGTGCCGAGATCGACGCCCGGCTGAACGGTGACTCGGTCGCGGCCGGCCCGGTCGTCGGCGCGGCGGCCGCCCGCCTGCGCGCCCTGGTCGAGGCACATGCCGCCGCCACAGGCTCACCCCTCGCCCGCCGCCTGCTCGAAAACTGGTCCCATTCCCTGTTGCAGTTCTCCCGCATCTCCCCCCGCCACGCCGAGGCAGCGGTGATTCAGAAGCGAGCCTGAAACGGCGGCCCCGGTGATCGCTAAACGGGGACTCAACCTCAGTAGAAGAACGCATATAAGGTAGGGTCGGGAGCGTCGCGCCCGGGCCCCGGCCCGCCGGCGATCACGTGAGGGAGGGGCAGGCACATGTCTTACGAGGCGGGACCGACCGGTCGGGAGGCGTTGACGACAGATCCTGATGCCGGAGGTCCGTTGCCGGATGATCGCCGGTCCGCCCTGACGCCGCGTCAGGAGGAATGCCTGCGGCTGTCGGCCAATATGACGGACAAGGAGATCGCCCGCGTTCTCGGCATCTCGCCCAAGACGGTCAGCCTGCATATTTCGGAATCCATGCGCCGTCTGGGTGTCGGATCCCGGCGCGCGGCCCGCGTCAGCCTAGGGGAAAGACCCCTATGGGCACCGCCCCCGATGGCGGGGCGGACGGCGTCCGGGCCAGTTGGTCCGGTCGGTGCCGGAGCCGTTCCGGATTTGCCTCCGGGCTTCTACAGACCTCCCCCGCAGGGCGGTGTGAACACGTCGGCCATCATCGGGGCCTTCGCCGTTCTGGGAGCCCTGGTGATCCTGATCTTCCTCCTGCTGTTCGGCTACCGCCTGCTGTAGGCGACCGCACAACCGACCTGACGTCTGCCGGACCCGTCCGGCGCTGGAGGCCGGAGCTATGAAGCAGGACGATTTTGGACGCGATCTCGCAGATCGACTGTATGCGGCGGAGCGCGCGGTCGATCTGGCCGTCGCCGCCCTGTGCGACCTGGGGGCGATCATGGTGCGGGGGCGGATCGAGCACGGCATAAGCGCCATCGTGGGCCAGGTGGCCCTGGTCGATGTGATGGCCGCCCTGCCGTTGATTACCCGGGGACGCGACCGGCTGGTCCGCGCCCATCGGCGGCTGGCCCGCGACGCGCGGACGATAGGCATCGACTGGGCCGGCTGCCGCGGCGGCCCCGAGACCAAGCCCGGGTCCGACGACGGTGGGATACCGGTACTTCCCCAGCGGCTCCGCCGGGTCGCTTGACGGGGATGTCCCATGGGTCGACCACAGTCACATGCTTCTAGATATCCTGCCCCTGGTCGAGACTCCGGCCCAGGCGATCTACTGGGCGGTGACGTTCGTCATTTCCGGTCTGGTCTGGTGGCGCGGCGACCGGCCGGAACGCGCGGGGGTCCTGCTGGTCCTGGCCAATTTCGTGGCCAGCGGTCTGGTCGACCAGTATTTCTGGGGCCGGGTGACCTGGGGCGTAATGATCGCCGATGGGCTTCTGTTCGCGGCCTTCTATCTTCTCGCCCTGCGCTGTCCGCGCTGGTGGGTGCGGGGTGCGGCCGCCTTCGCCCTGCTGGGTTTCCTCTCCCATTTCGCGGCGATGCTCGATGCCTCGATCCTGTGGTGGGCCTATGTGACGCTGCGCTGGCTGATCAGTGCCGGCATCCTTCTGACTCTGGTGGCCGGGGCGATCGAGGCTCCGATGGCGCGGCGCTACGACGCCTGGCGACTCCGCACGCCCGCCTGAGCCGCTCCCCCCGACCTGACACCCTTTCAACCGGGCCTGGTCCTCGACCGGCCGACCCTGGAGCGTCCCCATGTCCCTGACGAGTTTTAAATCCGCCGCGCGCCTGTGGCTTGAGCTGGCCGACATCGATGACCCCGCCCGTGATTCCGGGGGTGACACCTATCTTCTCGCGGAGCGGTTGATCCTCGATCACCGCCCCAGCAGCGACCATGAGGCCATTCTGATTGCCGAGGTCCTGGCGGAGAGCATCGCGGGTGGAGAACGGTCTGACGGGCGAGACATCATCGCCGCGCGCAACCTGCAGGTCTGGATTGGTCGAAGCCTGACCGGAGAGGCGGAACCGACCGCCGCCCGGGTCCTGGCCCGGATCGCCGCCCGCGCCGCCGTCTGATCAGCCGGGCAATCCCAGCGGCCCGAGCAGCCAGGTCAGGCCGATGCCGATCGCCAGATAGACGCCGAACGGCATGCGGTCGCTTCCGGCGACGCGTCGGCCGGTCAGCACGCCGGCGGCGACGACGCTGAGGCCGCCGACCGAGGCCCAGATCAGCACGCTGGGCAGGCCTATCCAGCCGACCCAGGCTCCGCCGGCCGCCAGCAGGAATGGATCGCCGCCGCCCAGACCCTCGCGCCCGCGCATCCGCCGGTAAATGACCGCCAGCAGCCACAGCCCGCCGAACCCGGCCACGGCCCCGATTACCGGGCCGGTCCAGGCTGCCGGGTCAAGCCAGAGATTGGCCGCCAGCCCGCTGACCAGCAGCGGCAGGGTCAGTTGGTCGGGCAGCCAGAAATGCTCGCCGTCAACAATGGCGATCAGCAGCAGCTGCCAGCCCAGGAGGGCTGTGATCCCCGCCAGGGTCAGGTCCGGCTGGCTGAGGGCCGCCCCCGCGCCGATCAGGCCACACCCGGCCTCGATCAGGGGGTAGCGGATCGGAATGCGCGCGCCGCAGTCGCGACAGCGCCCGCGCGCGCCGATCCAGCTGAGCAGGGGCACCAGACACCATGGGGGGAGGGGGCGACCACAGCCGCCGCAGCGCGATCGCCCGGCTACCACGCCCTCGCCGCGGGGAAGGCGCAGGCTAACGAGGCCGATGAAACTGCCGGCGATGAGCCCCAGTCCACCGAGAAGGAATGCAGAGATCGCTGGCGTCACCGGTGGCCCTTTCGCCCATCGCGCTTAGGCGGCACCGGCTGGCGAAGCAAGTAATGTACGCCCGTCTACACAGGGCCCCTTCGCCGTTTCGTGACGGTTGAGCCGTATCAGGATGGTCTTTCACCGAACCGCGAAAACATCTTCACACAAGCGCGTCGGAACCGTCACCGTTCGGCGGCTGCCATGTCACATCCACCTTCTAGGGAGGCCATGGGCAGGGCGGGGGCGAATGTCGTCGTGATCGGAAACGAGTGTTCCGGTCCCACCTGCTGTGAGTTCCCTTGACCAGAACACGGTGGAAAACGATGACCGGCTTCAAACTGAAAACCCTGCTCGCGGTTTCCGCCTGCGCCCTGACCGTTGCGGCCTGCGGGTCGGCCGAGGTTGCTTCACCGGGCGAAGGTGACTTCGGCACCGGGACCGGTGGCAGCACCGGCGGCGGCACCGGCGGCGGTACCGGCACGGCAGCGGTTGACTGCCCGACCGGCTTCTCCAATGTCGGCACGATCGCCTCGAACACCCTGCGTGTTTGCCAGCTGCCGCAGCAGATTCTCGGCAACCTGACCGTCGCCCTGCGCGCCGGCACCATCTATTCCATCAGCGGCCGTACCGAAGTCGGCACCGACATGGGCATTGACCCGGCCGCGCCGACCGCGGGCAGCGCCCAGGGCATCCTGACCGTCGAGCCGGGCGTGACCATCTTTGCCTCGAGCGGCGGCGACTATCTGCTGGTCAATCGCGGGTCGCAGATTTTCGCTGAAGGCACGGCGACCACCCCGATCGTCTTCACCAGCCGCCAGAATGTCGAGGGCACCACGACCCTTGAGTCGCAAGGTCAGTGGGGCGGTATCGTTCTCGCCGGTCGCGCCCCCCAGGCCAACTGCCAGCTGACCGCGCCGGTCACCTGCACCGGCCAGGTCGAGGGCACCAGCGCCTTCTTCGGCGGTAACACCCCGACCGACAGCTCCGGCCGCCTGAAATATGTGCAGGTCAAATATTCCGGCTTTGAAATCTCGACTGGCAACGAGCTCCAGGCCCTGACGCTCGCCGGCGTCGGTTCGGGCACCTCGATCGAATATTTCCAGTCCTACAACAGCTCGGACGACGGCATCGAAATCTTCGGTGGCATGGTCAACCTGAAGCATATCGTCATCAACGGCGCGGACGATGACGGCCTGGACACCGACACCGGCTGGCGCGGCGGTGCCCAGTTCGGCATCGTCACCCAGCGGGCCCCGAACTCGACCAGCCGCAGCGCCGGCTTCGAATTCTCGTCCGCACCCAAGACCACGCCGCTGGCCACCCGCTACATCTCGATGCCCAACATCGCCAACTTCACCCTGGTCGGCCGCAACTCGCCGACCGACGCCCATACCGTCGCCCATTTCGACACCGGCACCAAGCCGAAGATCATCAACTCGGTCTTCACCAATGTGACCGGCTCGGCCTCGTCCTGCCTCGACATCCACGATGCCGATACGCAGACCAGCGCCCCGACCTTCAACTCGGTGTTCATGTCCTGCGCCAGTCCTTACCGCGCCGGTGGCTTCGGCTCGCAGGCCATCTTCACGTCCGGCACCAACAACACTGAAGCGGGGACCTCGACCCTGACGGCACCGACGGCCGGCGTGACCCTCACCAACCAGGTCCTGACCTTCATCAACGGTGCCAATGAAAACGCCGTGACCCCGACCGCACCGACCTACGGCTTCTTCCAGACCACCACCTACATCGGTGCGGTCCAGAACGCGGCCGACACCTGGTACCAGGGCTGGACCTGCGGTCTGACCGCCGGAAAGACCTGCTGATAACGGGAGCGCGGCGGCGGCCCTTGGGGGTCGCCGCCGACCTTCGCGTTTCCCGTTGACCCCTTCAAGGCGCAGATCATGATCAAAACCTACCTCACCCTGAGCGGGGTCCTGTTGGCCAGCAGCGCGTTGATCGCGCCCGGCGTGGCCATGGCCCAGTCCCAGACCCAGCCCCAGGACGCGGTACCCGCGGCCGAGGCCCCGATGGACCAGACGTCCACCGTTGATGAAGTCGTCGTTCTCGGCCGCTACATTCCCGAGCCCAATCGCGAGAGCTCTGAGGTCGCGGCCTTCCTGACCAAGGAAGACCTGCAGCGCACCGGCGACAGCAATGCCGCGTCCGCCCTGACGCGCGTCACCGGCCTGTCGGTGGTTGAGGGTCGGTTCGTCTATGTCCGCGGTCTGGGCGAGCGCTATTCGTCGGCCCTGCTGAACGGGTCACCCCTGCCCAGCCCCGAGCCGCTGCAACGCGTCGTGCCGCTGGACCTTTTCCCGTCCAGCATCCTGGCGGGCGTTACCGTCCAGAAGACCTGGTCCGCCAATCTTCCGGGTGAATTCGGCGGTGGTGTGATCGATCTGCGCACCGTCGACGCCCCGACGACCGCCTTCCTCAACATGGAAGCGTCCATCGGTGGCAATACCGAAACAACGGGTCAGGACGGCCTGATCTATTTCGGATCGCGTACGGATTTCACCGGTTTCGATGACGGCACCCGTGACGTCCCGGATTCGATCGCGGCCGCCTTCGCCTCGGGCCGGCAGATCAGTGGCGCGAACTTCACTGCGACCGAGCTGCAGCATATGGGCCAGTCGCTGGTCAACGCACCGCTGCGCCTGCTGCAACGCGACACCATCGCTCCCGACTTCGGCTTCAAGGTTTCGGGCGGCGACGCCTATGAGACCGGTCTGGGGACGCTGGGTGTCATCGGGGTCGCCAGCTACAGCAACAGCTGGGACACCCGCCAGGCGACACAGCAGGAAGGCCAGTTTTCCGGTGGCGTCCTGATCCCGGCCAGCGACAAGATCGTCGATTCGACCCGCAATGACCTCCAGCTGAACGTCCTCGGCGGTCTGTCGCTCATCGGTGAAAGCAACACGCTGAAGTGGACCAATTTCTACGTCCGCAACACGACCAAGGAAGCCCGTTCGCGCTCCGGCTCCGATTTCGATGCCGGTGGTGACATCGTTCGCGACGATCATACGGAATGGTTCGTGCGCGAACTGTTCACCACCCAGCTGGCGGGCAGCCACAGCTTCATGGAGGGCGACCTGCAGGTCGACTGGCGCGCCGCCTATGCCACCACGTCGCGGGACGCGCCCTATGAGAGCCGCTTCGTCTATGGCGTCGATGGCAGCGGCAACTTCATCCATAACGTCCAGGGTAATCTGATCTCGTTCAGCAAGCTGAATGATGATGTGCTGTCGGGTGGGGCGGACGTGAGCTACACCCTGCCGCTGTCGGACTATCGCGAAGCGGTGTTCAGCGCCGGTTTTGCCGTTCTGGACAACAGCCGCGACGCCGAGCGCCGGGATCTGCAGTTCGCGGCGGTTGGCGCGCTCAGTGCCGATCAACGGGAATCGCGGATCGACTATCTGTTCTCGGATTTCAACATCAACCCGACGACGCTGGAGCTGCGCGAGGTCACGGGCAGCAACGGGGCCAGCGCCTATGACGCCAGCCTCAAGGTCAACGCCCTTTATGCGATGGTCGACGCCGAGATCGTTCCGCTGGTCCGGACCACGGTCGGCCTGCGCTTTGAGGACGGCAAACAGAGCGTGACGCCCAGCGACGTGTTCGGCGGATCGGCCGCCTTCCAGGCAACCCGGATCGAGGAGCAATACTACCTGCCCTCGCTCACGGCGACCTGGAATTTCGCCGAGGATCAGCAGGCCCGCTTCGGTATCTCCAAGACCATCGGCCGTCCGCAGTTCCGGGAGCTGGCCCCCCAGTCCTATACGGACCCGGAAAGCGACCGGACCTTTATCGGCAACCCCTATCTGGTCGATACCGAGATACTGAACATCGACGCCCGCTACGAATGGTATTTCGCGCGCCAGCAGTATGTGACGGCCGGCCTGTTCTACAAGAGCCTCGACAAGCCGGTTGAATCCATCATCACCGATGTCGGCAACCAGCGTCAGCAGAGCTTCCTGAACGCGCCCCAGGCCACGATTTTCGGGGCCGAGGTCGAGTTCAAGAAATACTTCGAGTTCCTCGACGCCTCGTCGCCCTTCGTCGCGAACAAGCGCTGGCTGGTCCAGGCCAACTATACCTGGTCGGACTCCAACGTTCAGGTGGGCGCGTCTGACACGGTCCTGTCCCTGGGCGGAGCAGGCACGCCGGAACAGGCGTCCTTCTTCATCCAGGACGGCAGCCGCCTCCAAGGGCAGTCCGAGCACGTTGCCAACGTCCAGCTGGGCTGGGAAGACGACACGGCTCGTTCGCAGGCGACGATCATCGTCAACTATGTCAGCGAGCGGATCACGGCCCGGGGTGCGGGGGCCGCGGGTAGCCGCGAGCCTGACTACATCCAGAACCCGGGCGTCTTCCTCGACTTCGTTTATCGCAAGGATTTCACGGCGATGGATCGCGACCTGGGCTTTGCCCTGGAGCTGCGCAACCTGCTCCAGACCGGGTTCGACGAATATCAGGAGCTCGGCAACAAGATCCTGATCAACAGCTACGACCTTGGATCCAGCGCCTCGGTTAGTCTGACCGCCCGCTTCTAGGGGCCGACACCGGGGGCCGGTCCATGGGATCGGCCCCCGGTTTTGGTGGAGTTCCTCCGTGGGCGGAGGGACTGTCTTCTTTGTTTGTCCGGGGTGTCATGCCGCCGTGAGGCCGTGCCCGGACGATTGGTCTAAGAGCGTCCCTGGCCCCTGTGGTCGTGTCGGGCGTGTTCATCTTGATCAGCTTTCTTCGCACACTGAGTTCATCGGCCGGGCGGGCTGTGGGGGCGATCACCGCGCGGCCGCGTCAGCTACGCATGGTCGTTGAAGGGGCTCTGGCGGCAGCACTGCTGGCCCAGGCCGGAGGGCTGGTCTGGATCCTGGTCGAGCCCCGGCCCGGCGTGCCGACTATGGCTGCCGCAGCTGCGGCCACCCCCGCTGACTCTTCCGTTTTCCAGCGCTTCGATGCCTTCTTCCGTACCGGCGGCCGCAGCAGCCTGGCCGAGGATACTGCTGCCGGCAGCAGCCAGATGCGTCTGTTCGGCGTCCGCGCCGGCGGGGCGGGAGGGGGCTCCGCAATCATCGGGTTTGCCGATGGTCATCAGGTCTCGGTCGGCCTCGGGGAAGAGGTCGAACCCGGTCTGATCCTTCAGTCCGTCGGCCCCGACTATGTTACGCTGGCGCGTGGGGCCTCGGTCACCCGCCTGGTTTTCGCCGAGACTCCGATGGGGGCCGCCGCGCCGCCGCCGCCACCGCCCGGCCCCCAGGTCGTGACCCCGACCCCGACTGCTGTCGCCGCCCCCACCGGACCGGTTGTCGACCCGGTTCCGCTGATGGGGGCGTTGCGCCCGCGGCTGCAGGGGCTGGGGATGAACGGCTTTACCATTGCCGAGGGGGCCGACCGTTCGGCCCTCGCCGCCGCCGGCCTGCAGCCGGGCGACGTGATCCTGTCGGTCAATGACACCGACCTTACCGGGCCGGCCCAGCTCGCCACCCTCCGCCGCCAGCTTTCCAGCGCCACCAGTGCCCGCATCCGCTTCGAGCGCGACGGCGAGGTGCAGACGACGACCATAAGGACCGGCCCGTGAACCGAATGACCCGTTGCGCCATCTCGGCGGTCCTGGCCCTGACCCTCGCGGGTCCGGCGCTGATGACCCCGGCTGTTGCCCTGGCCCAGGCCGCCGGACGCCAGACCCTGAACGTCCAGGGGGCGGACATCCGCGCCTTCATTCAGGATGTGGCCCGGACCACCGGCCGCACCTTCATTGTCGATCCTGCCGTTACCGGCACGGTGACCGTGACCAGCGACCGGCCGCTGGGCCGCACCGAACTGTTCGAGGTTTTCCTGTCGACCCTGCGCGCCAATGGTCTGGTGGTCACGCCGACCGGCTCCGGTGCCTATCGCATCAGCCCGGCGGGCGGGGCGGCCCAGGGGCCGTCGACCGTCGGCAATGAGCGGTTCTCGACCGAGGTCTTCCAACTGCGCAACATCGACGCGGCGTCGGCGGCCGAGACCATCCGTCCGCTGGTCGGGGCCCAGGGGCAGGTGCTGCCCAACCCGGCCGGGAACAGTCTGGTCGTGGCCGATTTCGCCGACAACCTGGTGCGGATCCGCGCCCTGATCGCCCGCATCGACGTTGACCGGGCCAGCTATGAGGTCATCACGCTGGAGAATTCCTCGGCGCGCGAGATCGCCTCGGTGCTGCAGTCGGTGCTCGCGCCGCCCGGTGGTCAGCCGGGTCAGGGGATGGTGTCGGTGACGCCGGTCACCAGCTCCAACTCCATCATTCTGCGCGGCGATCCGGCGGCCGTGGCGCGGGTGCGTCCGCTGGTCGAGGATCTGGACCGGCGGGCCCGTTCGGCCGACGATGTCAAGGTCGTCTTCCTGCAGCACGCCAATGCCGAGCAGTTGCTGCCGGTTCTGCAGCAGATCGTCGGTCAGCCGGTTACCGCCGCCAGTGCCAATGCCATGCCGGGTGCTGATGCCACGGCCCCGACCGCCCCGGCCGCGACCACCGATCCGGTGCCGGGCCAGCGCGCCACCATCGCCCGCTTCCCCGGGGCCAATGCCCTGGTCATTTCGGCCTCGGCTGACACCCAGCGGATGCTGGCCGAGGTCATCCGCCAGCTGGATCAGCGTCGCCAGCAGGTGCTGATCGAAGCGATCGTGGTCGAACTGTCCGATACCGCGGTGCGCGAACTGGGGGTTCAGTGGCTGCTGGCCGGTGAGGACGGCGCGCCGATCGGTCTGACCAACTATTCGAACAGCGCCACCCCGCTGCTGCCGATCGCCGGGGGTGCCGCAGCGACCGGCCTGGCGAATGACGACCCGCTGCGGGAGCAGCTGCAGAATCTGGCGGTGAACAGTCTGCTGGGGGCCAACGGCTTTGTTGGCGGCGGGGGCGGCAGTCTCGGCAACGGCCTGTTCGGCTTCATCATCAATGCGGCCAAGACCGACGTCGGGTCGAACCTGCTGCAGACGCCGTCGCTGATGACGCTCGACAATGAGGAGGCCACCATCCTGGTCGGGCAGGAGGTGCCGATCACCACCGGTGAGGCGCTGCTGGACGGCAATTCCAACCCCTTCCGCACGACCCAGCGTCAGGACATTGGCGTGAAGCTGGTGGTCCGGCCGCAAATCAATGCCGGTGGCTCCATCACCCTGTTCCTGCGTCAGGAGGTGTCCAGCATCAACGGCATCCTCAGCGGCGGTGCCAGCGATCTGGTGCTGAACAAGCGCGAGCTGGAGACCACACTGGTCGTCGACGACGGCGACATCGCCGTGGCCGGGGGGCTGCTGGACCAGAACGACCGGCTCTCGGTCGACAAGGTGCCGGGACTCGGTGACCTGCCCGGAATCGGGGCCCTGTTCCGTTCCAGCAGCCACCAGCGCGGGCGCACCAATCTGATGGTGTTCATCCGCCCGACCATCATTCGCAGTCCGGCCGATGCCCAGGCCCTGACCGCCGATCGTTGGGGCTATATGCGCCAGCAACAGCAGAATGCCCTGCCGGATCAGGAGGCCAGTCTCGACGAGATGCTGCGCGACTATATGCGGACCCAGCCCCCTGTCGCGCCGGACCGGGCCGTGACCGCGCCGGCCGGTGTGGTTGACGGTTCGCCGCTGTCATCGACCACCACCCCCGTGCCGCAGGACTGAGCCTGTGATCGTCCTCGTCAACCCGACCCTGCCCTACGGCTTCGCCAAGCGACATGGCGTTGTGCTGCTGGACGCCGGTGAGGTGGCCCTTGTCGGGCTGCGCGAAGGGGCGGATGCGATAGCTCTGGTCGAGGCCCGGCGGGCGCTGGGTCGACCGCTGACGGTCGAGCATCTCAGCCAGGCCGATTTCGACCGCCATCTGTCGCAGGTCTATGCCGGTGATCATCTTAACGCGACCGGTGGCGATGGTGATCTGGACATGCCGTCGGGGCTGGACAGTCTGATCGACGACATGCCCGCCGCGGCCGATCTGCTGGATACGGCCGACGATGCCCCGGTGATCCGGCTGATCAACGGCATCATCGCCGAGGCTGTCCGAGCCGGGGCTTCCGATATCCACCTCGAACCGTTCGAGCGGGCCCTGACGGTGCGGATGCGGGTCGATGGGGTGCTGCGTGAGGCGCTGAGTCTGAACCCGCGGATCACCCCCCTGCTGGTGTCGCGCATCAAGGTCATGGCGCGTCTGGACATAGCCGAGAAACGGGTGCCGCAGGACGGGCGCATCTCGCTGACCCTCGGCGGCAAGTCGCTGGATGTGCGGGTGTCGACCCTGCCGTCGCGCGCCGGGGAACGGGTGGTGCTGCGTATCCTCGACAAGGACCAGGCAGATCTGAAGCTGGAGCATCTGGGCATGGCCCCCGGCGTGCTTGACGCCTTCCGTGCGGCCCTGTCCGAACCCAATGGCATTATCCTCGTCACCGGTCCGACCGGGTCGGGCAAGACCACCAGCCTCTATGCGGGCCTGTCCCTGCTGAACGACGCCAGCCGCAACATCCTGACGGTCGAGGACCCGGTCGAATATGCGATCGACGGGGTCGGCCAGACCCAGGTCAACACCAAGGTCGGCATGACGTTCGCGGCCGGTCTGCGCGCCATCCTGCGTCAGGATCCGGACGTGGTCATGGTCGGCGAGATCCGCGATGTCGAGACCGCGCGGATCGCGGTCCAGGCCGCCTTGACCGGCCATCTGGTGCTGTCGACCGTTCACACCAATGACGCGGTGGGAGCCGTGACCCGGCTGCGGGACATGGGGGTGGAACCCTTCCTGCTGGCCTCGACCCTGCGGCTGATCGTGGCCCAGCGGCTGGTGCGACGACTGTGTGGCGACTGCCGTCGGCCCGAGCCCGCCGACGCCGCCACGGCGCGGCTGGCAGGCATCCGCACCGGCGAGACCGTGTGGCGTCCGCACGGCTGTGCCCGCTGCAACCAGACCGGCTATGTCGGTCGGGTTGGCTTGTATGAGGCCATCCGCGTCGATGATCGCATCCGCCGTCTGATCGCCGCCGAATCCGACGAACAGGGCATCGCCGCCGTCGCCTTTGCGAATGCCGAAACCCTGACCGACAGCGCCCGCGCCCTGGTGCTGGACGGCGTCACCTCGGTCGAGGAGGCGGTGCGGGTCACGCGGCAGGAAACGGCTGAGGCCGCTGACATCGGTGCGCCCGACCGGCTCGCGGTTCCGGCCTGATGGCGGCGTTTGACTATATCGCGGCCGATATGTCCGGGCGCACCGTGTCCGGCGTGCTGAGCGCTGCCGACGAGGCCGCGGTCCGGGTGCTGCTGGACCGACGGCGGCTGATGCCGCTGGAAATCACCAAGGCGCGGGGCGCGACCCAGCGCACCGAACTGGCCCTGCGTCCCGGTCGGCTGAATGCCAAGGCGCTGGCCCTGACGACCCGGCAGCTGGCCACCCTGGTCTCGGTCGCCCCGATCGAGGAGGCGCTGCGTACCATCGCCCTGCAGGCCGACAGCCCCCGGGTCCGCGCCATTCTGAATGCGGTCCACGCGGGTGTCATGGAGGGCCAGCGCCTGTCGGAAGCCATGTCCCGGCAGGGACCGGCCTTTCCGCCGCTGTATTGCGCCATGGTCTCGGCCGGTGAGACCTCGGGGGCGCTGGCCCCGATTCTCGAACGTCTCGCTGACGGCCTCGAACGCGACGAACAGGTGCGCGGCAAGGTGATCACCGCCCTGGTCTATCCGGTTGTGCTGGCGGTCGTGGCCCTGGGCGTGATCGGGGCGCTGATGACCTTCGTTGTGCCCAAGGTGGTCGACCAGTTCGACAGCATGCACCAGACCCTGCCGCTGCTGACCCGGCTGGTGATCGGCCTGTCGGACCTGATGCGGAACTGGGGCTGGCTGCTGGCCGTGGTGCTGGTGCTGGGCGGTCTGGCCGCCGCCGCTGCCCTGCGCGATCCGAAGACCCGGCTGAAGGCCGACACCCTGGTTCTGAAACTGCCGCTGATCGGACGGCTGACCCGTGACCTGCACGGGGCGAAGATGGCCCGGACCCTGGCGACGATGATCGCCGCCGGCCTGCCGGTACTGGAGGGGCTGACCATCACCGCCCGCACCGTATCGAACCGGGCCCTGCGTCAGGCGACCGAGACCATGGCCGACGCCGTGCGCGAGGGCGGGGGCCTGTCCGCCGCCATGCGCCGTGCCGACGTCTTCCCCTCGATCCTCGTCTACATGACCGCGTCGGGCGAGAGCAGCGGCCGGCTGGAGCCGATGCTGGAACGGGCGTCCGATTATCTGGATCGCGAATTCGCCACCTTTACCGCCGTGATGCTCAGCCTGCTGGAACCGGCGATTATCGTGGTCATGGGCGGGGTTGTGGCGATGATCGTGCTGTCGATCCTGCTGCCCATTCTTCAGATCAACACCCTGGCCATGGGGTGAGGAGCAAAGTGATGTTGTCTGGTCTCACCGTTCGCCGCGCGGCGGCTCACTTCGTCAGGACGGCCCGCCTCGTCGCCGGCCGGGTCCGCGCTCAAGCAGCGCCGCGCCGCGCGCGTCGCGATAGCGCCCATAGAAGACAAGGCTTCACCCTGGTCGAGTTGATGGTGGTCATCGTCATCATCGGCCTGCTGGCCACCGTCGTGGCGCTGAATGTTCTGCCCAGTCAGGACAAGGCCATGGTCGGCAAGGCCCGCGCCGATATTTCGACCCTGGAGCAGGCGCTCGAGACCTATCGCCTCGACAATCTGGCCTTCCCCGACGACCGGCAGGGCCTTCAGGCCCTCGTCGCCGCGCCGGCCGGCCTGACTCGTCCCGAACGCTATCGTCAGGGCGGCTATGTCCGGCGTCTGCCCGAGGACCCGTGGGGCAACCCCTATCAGTACCGGCGCCAGAGTGCCCACGGCGGCCAGTTCGACGTCTTCTCCTACGGGGCGGACGGCAAGGAGGGGGGCCAGGACAATGACGCGGATCTCGGCAACTGGCAGAACTGAGGGGCGTGAGGGCGCGATCGCTCGCCGCGCGGCGGCTCGCTGCTTGAGCGCGGTTCGTACCCAGGGCGCTCAGGCAGCGAGCGACCGCGTCGCGAGCGATAGCGCCCAAAAGAGAGAAGGCTTCACCCTCGTCGAACTCATGATGACCATGGTCATCCTCGGGCTGGCGGCCGGCGCGATCATCCTGACCATGCCTGACCCCCGTCCGCCGGTCGGGGCCGAGGCCGAACGCTTTGCCGCCCGGCTGGTGCGGGCGCGCGAGGAATCGATCCTGTCCAACCGCCCGGTTGCGGTTGAGGCCGCCGCCTCCGGCTATGCCTTCGCAGCCTTCGACGGTGTGCGCTGGTCGCCGCTGGTGGAGGGCCCGTTCGGCAGTGAGTCCTGGCAGGACGGCACGACGGTCACGGCCGCCGGCATGCCGATGCGGGTGGTGTTTGATCCGACCGGGCTGGCGGATCCGGCGCGGATCACCCTGAGCCGGGAGGCGCGGGCGGTGGTCATCGTCGTCGACGGTGCCGGCGAGGTGTCGATCAATGGTTGATCGGTCCGGCTTCACCCTGGTCGAGGTGCTGGTGGCGCTTGCCGTGTTCAGTCTGGCCGCGCTTGCCCTGCTGAACCTGTCAGGTGAGAACACCCGCTCGGCGGCCCGGGTCGAGACCCGTACCCTCGCCGGGGTGGTGGCCGAGAACGTCGGCATCGAGGCGGTGATCGCGCCGGGTCTGGCCGACGGCGAGACCGCAGGCGAGACGGTGATGGCCGGACGCACCTGGCGCTGGACGCGGGTGGTCAGCGGCACCGACGACCCCGGCCTGCAGCGGATCGAGGTTCGCGTCTCGACTGACGAGGGTCAGGTCTCGGACCGCACCCTGTTCCGGACCCGCAGCTGATGCGCGCCCGGCGGTCCGGCTTTACCCTGGTCGAGGTGCTGGTCGCCCTGTTGATCTTCGCCCTGATCGCCGCGGCGGGGGCCACGGTGCTGGGTCTCTCGATCGACAATCGCTTCGCTGTCAAGGCGGCCACCGATCGCACCGCCGACTTCCAGCGCACCCGCGCCCTGCTGCAGGCCGACCTCGGCCAGGCCACGGCCCGCCGGACCCGGGGGGCGACGGGTCGTCCCGTCCAGCAACCGATCAGCGGCGCCCTCGCCCCCGGTGATCCCGTGCTGATCCTGACCCGCGCCGGCTGGAGCAACCCCGCCGGCCGGGCCCGGCCCTCGCTGCAACGTGTCGAATACCGGCTGGTCGACGGCCGGCTGGAGCGGCGCGTGTCCGGCTATCTGGACGGGGCCCGGGCCGGGTCGCCCCAGGTCCTGTATCGCGGGGTCCGCGATCTGGAGGTCGGCTTCGTTCAGGACGGTCGCGATGCGCCCGGCTTCATCACCACGGCCGAACGCCCGCTGCCCGACGCGGTGCGGGTAACGATGACGCTCGATGGCTATGGTCCCGTGAGCCAACTGTTCCTGGTGGGCGGCGGACGATGAGCGTTCAGGGCCGGAAACAGCGCGAGGGCATGGCCCTTTTGACGGTGTTGCTGCTGGTCGCGGTGATGTCGGTCATCGCGGTGGCAGTGCTGGACGATGTGCGCTTTTCGATCCGCCGCGCCGCCAATGCCGAGACCGGCAGCCAGGCCCGCTGGTACGCCGCCGGGGCCGAGCTGCTGGCCCGCCGTCAGGTCGCGCGGCTGATCGAGTCGGACCCGGTCCGCACGCCGCTGGACCCGCAGTGGAACGGGCGTGTCCTCAGCTTTCCGATCGAGGCCGGGACCCTCAGCGCGGTCGTGCGCGACGGCCAGGCCTGTTTCAACCTGAACAGTGTCGTCGACGGCGTGGGCGAGGACCTGATCGCCAATCCGGAGCAGGCCGCGCGGCTGGTCGCCCTCGGCAAGGCCGTCGGTGTGCCCGAGAGCCGGATGCGGCCGGTCGCCGATGCCCTGATCGACTGGCTGGACGCGGACGCCACGACCCGGCCGCTGGGGGCCGAGGACGGGGCCTATGCCGGTCTGGCAGCCCCGTACCGGACCGGCGGGGTGATGCTGGCCGAGGTCAGCGAATTGCGCGCCGTGCGCGGCGTTGACGCCGACCTGTACCGCCGTCTGCGGCCGCTGGTCTGCGCCCTGCCGACCAGTCGTCCGTCGACCCTGAATGTGAATACCCTGACGACGGATCAGGCCCCGTTGCTGGAAATGCTGGGGGAGGGACGGATCAGCCCGGCCATGGCCCGTGCCGCCATCGCCGCCCGGCCTCGCGGTGGCTGGTCGGACGCTGCTGCCTTCTGGGACCAGCCGGCCCTGTCCGCCGTCGAACCCTCGGCCGCGGCCCGCGACCAGGTCGGCGTTCTCACCCGTTTCTTCAACCTTCGCGTCGATGTCGACTATGGCGGCATGCACGCGGTTCGCACGGCCCTTCTGTACGCACGCCCCACCGGCGACGTCGTGACCGTAATCCAGCGCTGGACCCTCGACGAATGAGCCTGACCCGCCTGATCCTCATCCCCGCGCTCGGCAATGAGCCTGCCCCCTATCTGGTGGTTGACGCCGGAGGCACGGTGCATGAGCGTGGCCATCTGCTGCCGGACGCCGCTGAGACCCCGCCAGGCCTGCGCACCGTCGCCGTGGTTCCGGGCACCGACGTGCTGGCGCGCTGGCTCGACCTGCCGTCCGGTGGTTCCGCTCAGGTGCGGGCCGCCGCCCTGTGGGCCCTGCGCGACAGCCTCGCCGCTCCGGCTGACCGTCTGTCCGTCACCCTCGGGGCCACGGGTCCCGTCGGCGATCCGCGTCTGGTCCTGGTCGTCAACCAGGCCCTGCTGTCGGCCTGGACCGACTATCTCGATGCCCTCGGCGTTCGCGCCGATGTCCTGGTCCCGGACATGATGACCCTGCCGGTCCCCGCCGCTGAGGACGCCCTGAGCATGGTCGCCTTCGGCCCCAGCCTCGCCCTGCGCGGCCACCGGTTCGCCGTCGCGGTCCAGCCGGACCTGCTCGACATGGTTCGGGGGCGGCGACGGGTCGAGCCGCTCGAGAGCGAGGCCGCGCTCGAGCATGCCCTGGTTGCCGCCGCCCTCAATCCGCCGGTCAACCTTCTGGCCGGACTCGACCGCGACGGGGGGCGTCAAAGCGGTGGCTGGCGACGCGCGGCCGTCCTGGCGGCCGTGCTGCTGGCATCGCCCCTGATCCTGACCCTGGCCTCGGCCGCCCGTGATGACCTGGCCGCCCGTCAGATCGAAGGCGGAACCCAGGCCCTGATTCGTACCCGCCTGCCGGACCTGGCCGGAAGCCCCGATCCGGTGGCGGAGATCGACCGGCGGCTGACGGTCGCGGCCCCGCCCGGGGGCATCACCGCTGCTGCCGCCGCTCTGTTCACTGCCGTCGAGGGCGTGGAGGGAGCCGAACTCGACAGTTTCGTCGCCGACCCCGAGACCGGCGTGCGCGCGACGGTCAGCTATCCCGCCTATCAGGATCTGGACAGTCTTCGCGCCGCCATGGCCGGTGCCGGAATGCGGATGGACGATACCAGCACCGTCGACGACGGCGGCCGCGTCGTCAGTGAACTCCTGATCGGAGCCGAGGCATGAACGCGATCCTGACCCCGGTCCGCCAGTGGTGGGACGGCCGCACCCGCCGCGAACAGGGACTGCTGGTCGTGATGGCCATGATCCTGATGGGTCTGCTGCTGTGGCTGCTGGTTATTCGTCCAGCCTGGACCTGGCGCGCGTCCGCAGCCGATCATCGCCTGCGGGCGGTGTCCGAGCGGGTCCGGGTCGGCGCCGGGGTGCGCCTGCTGGCCAGCCCGGGCACAGCCGTCGCTACCTCCGCTTCACCAGCGGGTATCCAGCCGGTCGTTATCGAGACCGCCGAGGCCGCCGGACTTGAGGTGACCACGGCCATGGACGCCAGCGGGGCCTTGGGTTTTCGCATAGCCCGCGCCCCCAGCGCCGCCCTGTTCGGCTGGCTCGCCGACCTCCGGGCCAACCGCGGGATCGAGACTACCCGACTGGCGGTGGTCGAGAATGCGGACGCGACCCTGTCCGTCGAGGGGGCCCTGAACCCGGCCTCTGGCGCAGACTGACCCGGCGCAAGGCATTTAGACAAAATCTTCCACATTTGGCACAGCGGTGGACCTGTACGGCATATTTCGTCCAACTCCTGTTGTGCGGCGCATCAATATCTGGTTAGGTAAGTCAACACACAGGAACCGTGCCGTGACTGACGTCGTTCGCATCGCAGATCGCAGGACCGCCCCCCGGGCGGTCGCGCTGCCGCGCATCGATCACACGGCTCTGGCCCTGCACACCCTCATTCTCGGCCTTATTCTCGTACTGCTCTTCGGAGCGGTGTGGCTGAACGCGACCTAACCCAGACACTCTTCTGGATCGCTCGCAGCCCCCGCTTCCCACAGGAAGCGGGGTTTTTTATGTGCGCGATCCGGATTTCCTCCGGAACCGACCTGACCCCATGACGCAAGATTTCACCCCGAACCACGCACGGCCCGACTGGCGGAGCCATGCCGTGACGCGTGGTCCCAACCGGGCCGCAGCGCGCAGCTATCTGCGCGCTGCGGGCATGACCGACACCGATTTCGACAAGCCGATGATCGGCATCGTCAACACCTGGTCGACGGTCACCCCCTGCAACATGCATCTGGACCGGCTGGCCGTGGATGTGCGCGCCGGGATCATCGCCGCGGGCGGCTATCCGGTCGACTTCAACACCATCGTCGTCACCGACGGTATCTCGATGGGCACCAAGGGGATGAAGGCATCCCTGATCAGCCGCGAGGTCATTGCCGACTCCATAGAACTGGCCATCGAGGGTCATCAGCTGGACGGCGTCATCTGCATCGTCGGCTGTGACAAGACCATTCCGGCGGCGGCCATGGCGCTGGCCCGGATGGATATTCCCGGTCTGGTCTATTACGGCGGCACGATCATGCCGGGCCGGATCGGCCAGCGTGAGTTCTCGATCCAGGAGGTGTTCGAGGCCATCGGGGCCCATGCCGCCGGAGCCCTGGACGACGCCGGTCTGAAGGCGGTCGAGAGCGCGGCCTGCCCCGGGGCCGGGGCCTGTGGCGGCCAGTTCACCGCCAACACCATGGCCATGGCCCTGTCGGTCATGGGCCTGTCGCCGATGGGGGCCAATGATGTCCCCGCTGTCGATCCAGGCAAGGCCGTCGAGGGCGAGCGCTGTGGCCGGCTGGTGGTCGAGCGGGTTTTCGCCGGCGACCATGCGCGCAAATATATCACCCGCCGTTCGCTGCAGAATGCCGCCGCCGCCGTCTCGGCGAGCGGAGGCTCGACCAATGCGGTCCTGCATCTGACCGCCATCGCGGCCGAGGCCGGGGTCGAGTTCGGGGTCGAGGACTGTAACGCCGCCTGTGAGGCCACCCCGGTCATCTGTGACCTGAAGCCGGGCGGACGCTTCCTGGCCAGCCATCTGTATGCGGCCGGGGGTACCCGTCTGGTGACCCAGCGTCTGGCCGCGGCCGGCAAGATTCGCAACGCCCCGACCGTCAGCGGTCGCAGCCTGTTCGCCGAGGCCGCCGAGGCGGAAGAGGCCCCGGGCCAGCAGGTCGTGACGCCGATGGTCGCCCCGGTCAGTCCGCGCGGTTCCTTTGCCGTCATCTACGGTGACCTGGCCCCCGATGGCGCGGTCATCAAGCTGACCGGCCACAAGGTCGACCGGTTCGAGGGCCCGGCCTGCGTGTTCGACTCCGAGGAGGATGCCTTCCACGCCGTGCAGGATGGATCGGTCGGCGAGGGTGACGTCATCGTCATCCGCTACGAAGGCCCGCGCGGCGGTCCGGGTATGCGCGAAATGCTGCAGGTTACCGCCGCCCTCAAGGGCCGCGGCATCAACCATGTCGCCCTGATCACCGACGGCCGGTTTTCGGGTGCCAGCTACGGCTTCGTCGCCGGTCACGTGTCGCCGGAGGCTGCCGTCGGTGGCCCCATCGCCCTGCTGCGCGATGGCGACCGGATCACGATCGACGTCACCAACCGCCGGATCGACGTCAGCGCCGATCTGGAGGCCCGCCGGGCGGGTTTCGCCCCCAACCGTGCCCGCCCGGCGCACGGCGTCTTCGCCAAATATGCCGCCTCGGTCGCTTCGGCCGCCCAGGGGGCCGTCACCATTCCCAACCCGCCGCCGGCCCAGACCCGGGACACCCCGATGCCGGTCGACACCAATGCCCATGAGGACGCCTGACATGCAGATCTATACGAACGACGACATCCGTCCCGGGGCCATCGCCGGCCAGCGTATCGCCGTCATCGGCTACGGCTCGCAGGGCCGGGCCCACGCCCAGAACCTGAAGGACAGCGGCCATGACGTGATCGCCGGCGTCCGTCACGGCGGCAAGGGCTGGAAGAATGCCACCGCCGACGGCATCGCCACGGCCGAGCCGGCCGAGGCCGTCAAGGGTGCCGACATCATCGCCATCCTGACGCCGGACATGGCCCAGGCCGATATCTATCGCGACGTGATCGCTGCTAACGCCAAGCCCGGCGCGGCCATCCTGTTCGCCCACGGCTTTTCGATCCTGTACGACCGCGTCACGCCGCGCGAGGACATGGACGTCATTCTGGTGGCCCCGAAGGGGCCGGGCGATCTGGTGCGGCGCGAGTTCGCCCGCGGTCGCGGCGTGCCGGCCCTGTTCGCCATCGGCCAGGACGCGACCGGCAAGGCGCGTGACCGGGCCATGGGCTATGCAAAAGGCATCGGCGGCGCGACCGGTGGGCTGCTGGAAACCAGCTTCAAGGAAGAGACCGAGACCGACCTGTTCGGCGAACAGGCGGTCCTGTGCGGCGGGGCCAAGGAGCTGGTCATGGGCGGGTTCACCACCCTGGTTGACGCCGGCTACCAGCCCGAGATCGCCTATTTCGAATGTATGCACGAGCTGAAGCTGATCGTGGACCTGTTCTACGAGGGCGGCGTCACCAAGATGAACGAATTCATCTCGGAGACCGCCAAATGGGGCTCGGTGGCCTCTGGCCCGCGCGTCATCAACGATGAGACCCGCGCCCGGATGAAAGAGGTTCTGATCGAGATCCAGTCGGGCAAGTTTGCCCGCGAATGGATCGCCGAGAACGAGGCCGGCAAGGGCAAATATGACGCCCTGGTCAAGGCCGACAGCGAACACCCTATCGAAATCGTCGGAGCCGGCCTGCGCGAGCGCATGGCCTGGCTGCACGCCCCCAAGGCCGCTGAAGCGGCCTGATCAGAGAGTTGACCGGACCACGATGATGAGCGCCGCCGCGCCCGCCCTGCAAGCCGCAGCCACCCCCGCTCCCCGGAGCGGGGCGCAGCTGCTCGTCTCCACCCTGGAGCGGATGGGGGTTGATGTGGTGTTCGGCTATCCCGGCGGTGCCATCATGCCAGTCTATGACGCCCTGACCGGATCGAAGCTGAAGCATATCCTGGTCCGTCACGAACAGGGCGCGGCCTTCGCCGCCGACGCCTGGGCCCGGGTCACCGGCAAACCGGGCGTCTGCCTGGCCACTTCGGGGCCGGGGGCGACCAACCTGGTCACCGGCATCGCCAATGCCATGATGGATTCGGTGCCGCTGGTCTGTATCACCGGCAATGTCTCGACCGCCGTCATGGGCACGGACGCCTTTCAGGAAATCGACATCCTGGGCGTCACCCTGCCGATCGTGAAACACAGCTGGATCGTCCGCGACCCGGCCGACATTCCGGCGGTGATCGAGGAGGCCTTTCACGTCGCCCGGTCGGGGCGTCCCGGTCCGGTCCTGGTCGATCTGCCCAAGGATATCCAGGTGGGCCTGACCGCGGACGATTTCGGCTTTCACTATCCGAACGATGTCATGCTGCTGGACCAGGGGGCCATCGCCGACGCCGAAGCGATGATCCGCGCCGCCGAACGGCCGCTGATCTACATCGGCGGCGGGGTCAAGATCGCGGGTGCGGTCGAGGCCTTGCGCGCCTTCGCCGACAGCACCGGCATCCCGTCGGTCTCGACCCTGAACGCCCTGGGCTCGATCCGCACCGACGCGCCGGGCTTTCTGGGCATGCTGGGCATGCATGGCACCCGCGCGGCCAACGAGGCGGTTCAGGACAGCGATTTGCTGATCGTTCTGGGCGCGCGCTTCGACGACCGGGCCACCGGCAAGCTGACCGAATTCGCCCCCCATGCCCGGGTCGTCCATTTCGACATCGACCCGGCCGAGGTCGGCAAGCTGCGCGCGGCCCATGTCGCCGTGGTCGGCCCGATGCGCGAGGGCATCGAGGCCCTGGCCGCACGCATGGCCACGGCCCCGCTGGCCATCGACCCGTGGGTGATCCGCTGCGCCTCCAGCGCCCGTCGCCATGCCTTCCGCTATGACGCGCCGGGCGACGGGGTCTATGCCCCGGCCCTGCTGAACGAACTGTCGCTGGCCGCCGGGGACGATTTCATCGCCGCCTGCGACGTCGGCCAGCACCAGATGTGGGTGGCCCAGCACTGCGCCTTCTCGCGGCCGCAGGCCCATCTGAGCTCGGGCGGCCTGGGGGCGATGGGCTACGGCCTGCCGGCCGGACTGGGGGCCAAGATGGCCAATCCCGGCGCTCACGTCGTCACCGTCTCGGGCGACGGCAGTTTCATGATGAACATCCAGGAGCTGGCGACTCTGCGCCGCTACGGCGTCGCCCTGAAGATCGTCCTGCTGGACAACAGCTCGCTGGGTCTGGTCCGCCAGTGGCAGGAGCTGTTCTTCGACCAGAACTATTCCGAGGTCGATCTGTCCGACAATCCGGACTTCGTCGCCGTGGCCCAGGCCTTCGGCATCGAGGCCTTTCGCATTGACCGGCGCGAGGATGTCTCAGCCGGGATCCAGCGCCTGCTGGCCGCGCCCGGCCCCTGCCTCGCCCACGTCCTGATCGATCCCAGGGCCAACGTCTGGCCGCTGGTACCTCCGGGCCGGAACAATGCCGAGATGATGCATGGCACAATGAATTTCGAAGGTGAAATCTGATGACCGACACCCTGCATATCCAGATCGACCATGCCGATGGTTCGCTGCAGCGTCTGATCGGACTCGTCGAACGTCGTGGCTTCCATATTGACGGCATGACCCTGTCGGGCGAGGGGGCCATGCGCCGCCTGCAGCTGCAGGTCCGGGGGCGGGATTCCGGCCGCTGCGTCGAGGTCCTGGGTCGTCAGATCGATCGCATGATCGGGGCGACGCGGGTCGCCTCCGCCTGCGCGGTCCAGACCTTCCAGACCGAGGTGGCGGCATGACCGACGCGCCTGAACCCGCCGTAGCCGGTCGCGCCGCTGATCGCGTCATCGTCTTCGACACCACGATGCGCGACGGAGAACAGGCCCCGGGCTTCTCGATGTCGGCCGACGACAAGGTGCGGCTGGGCCATGTGCTGGCGGCTCTGAAGGTCGATGTGGTCGAGGCCGGTTTCGCCGCCGCCTCGCCCGGCGACGAGGAGGCGGTGCGCCGCGTGGTCGGTGAGGTCGAGGGGCCCACCTTCTGCTCGCTGGCCCGCTCGTCCGAGGCCGATGTCGACGCCGCCTGGCGCGCCCTGCGCGGTGCGCCGTCGCGCCGCTGCCATGTCTTTCTGGGTACCAGCCCGATCCACCGCTCGGCCAAGCTGCGCATGAGTACCGACGAGGTTCTGGCGGCGGTCGTTCGCGCGGTCGCCTATGCCCGCAGCCGCTTTGATGACGTCGAGTTCTCGGCCGAGGACGCATTCCGGACCGAGCCGGCCTTCCTGGCCGAGGTGCTGTCTGCGGCCGCCGAGGCCGGGGCGGGGACCCTGAACGTGCCCGACACCGTCGGCTATGCCACGCCGGGCGAGGTGACCACCCGCTTCGCCGACCTGATCGCCGCCCTGCGGCCGCGCTTTCCCGACGTGGTTTTCTCGGCCCACTGCCACGACGATCTGGGGCTGGCCGTGGCCAATACCCTGTCGGCCATCGAAGCCGGGGCCCGCCAGTTCGAGGGAGCCATCAACGGCATCGGCGAACGGGCCGGCAACGCCTCGATCGAGGAGGTGGTCATGGCCCTGCGCACCCGCGCCGACCATTTCGGCGTCACCACCGGGGTCGATGCCACCCAGCTGGTCCGCACCAGCCGCCTGCTGAGTGAGGTCACCCACACGCCGGTGGTCCGCAACAAGGCCATCGTCGGCATCAACGCCTTTGCCCACGAGGCCGGGATCCACCAGCACGGTATGATGGCCGATGCCCGGACCTATGAGATCATGCGACCCGAGGACGTCGGCTTCGAAGGCAGTTTCTTCGTGCTGGGCAAGCATTCGGGCCGCCACGCCCTGGCCAAGCGGGCCGAGGTCCTGGGTCATCCGCTGGTGGGGCCTCATCTGGCCGGTGCCTTCACCGCCTTCAAACACCGCGCCGACCAGATCGGCGAGATCAACGACCAGGAATTGCTGGCCATCGTCGAGGCCTCGCGCCCGGCCAAACATCAAGAGGACCGCGCCTATGCCGCCGCTGGCTGAGAGTATCTGGATCAACGGCGAACTGACGCCCTGGGCTGACGCGAAGATACACGTGATGAGCCACGCCCTGCACTACGGCACCTCGGTGTTCGAGGGGATCCGCGTCTATGACACGCCGGACGGCCCGCGCGGCTTCCGCCTGACCGACCACATCCGCCGCCTGTTCGACAGCGCGCGGATGTATCATTTCCCCCTGCCGTACACCGAGGCTGAACTCATAGAGGCCTGCAAGACGGTGGTGCGTGAGAACGGCCTGCCGAGCGCCTATCTGCGGCCGATCGCCTTCCTCGGGGCGTGTGGCATGGGCGTGACCCCGGCCTCTGCCGCGATGAATGTCGACATCGCCATCGCCGCCTTCCCGTGGGGGGCCTATCTGGGCGAGGACGCGCTGGAGAACGGCGTCGACGCCTGCGTCTCCAGCTGGGCCCGGATCGCCCCCAATACCGTGCCGTCGGGTGCCAAGGCGGGCGGCAACTATCTGTCCAGCTATCTGATCGGCCGCGAGGCCCGCACCAACGGTTTCGGCGAAGGCATTGCCCTGGGCACGGATGGCCGCCTGTCCGAAGGGGCCGGCGAGAACCTGTTCATCGTCAAGGACGGCCGCATCCTGACGCCGTCGGCGGCCTCGTCCATCCTGATGGGCATCACCCGCGACACCGTGCTGAAACTGGCCCGGGCCGAGGGGATCGAAGTGGTCGAACAGACCCTGCCGCGCGAGGCCCTCTACGTCGCCGACGAGGTGTTCATGACCGGCACGGCCGCGGAGATCACCCCGGTGCGTTCGATCGACGGCATCGCCACCCGCGCCAACGGGCCCGGCCCGGTTACCCGCGGCCTGAACGCCGCCTTCCGGGGCCTGTTCACCGGGGCCACCCCCGACCGTTTCGGCTGGCTGGAAAGCATCGCCGCCCCCGCCGCGACCGCCCGGGAGCGCCAGCATGAGCCGGCCTGAGACCCTGTTCGACAAGGTCTGGAACCGCCATCAGGTCGTGGCCGAGACCGCAGACACGCCCGGTGTCCTCTATGTCGACCTGCATCTGGTGCATGAGGTGACCAGCCCCCAGGCCTTCAGCGACATCGAGGCGCGTGGCCTGACCGTACGCCGTCCGGACCGGACCTTCGCCACCCTCGACCATTCGACCCCGACCCTGCCGGCCGGGGCCGACGGCATCCGCCCCTATGTCACGGCCGAGGCCGAGGCCCAGGTCCACCGGCTGGAGCAGAATTGCGCTCGCCATGGGATTGAACTGGCCGGCTGGGACAGCGACGACCGCGGCGTGGTCCATGTGATGGGACCGGAACTGGGTCTGACCCGGCCGGGCATGACCGTGGTCTGCGGCGACAGTCACACCGCCACTCACGGGGCGTTCGGTGCCCTGGCCTTCGGCATCGGCACGTCCGAGGTCGGCCATGTGCTTGCCACCCAGTGTCTGATGCAGCGCAAGCCGAAAGCCCTGCGGGTGACAGTCGATGGAACGCTGCAGCCCGGGGTCTCGGGCAAGGATGTTGCCCTGGCCGTGATCGCCGCCCTCGGCTTCGGCGGCGGCACCGGCTACGTCATCGAATATGCCGGCGAGGCGGTGCGCGGTCTCGACATGGAGGGGCGGATGACCCTGTGCAACATGTCGATCGAGGCGGGGGCCCGGGCCGGGATGATCGCGCCTGACGCGACCACGATCGCCTGGCTGCGCGGCCGTCGTCATGTGCCGCAAGGGGCCGCCTATGAGGCGGCGGCCGCGGACTGGCTGACCCTCGCCACGGATCCCGGCGCGGCGTTCGACAAGGAGGTGCGGCTGGACGGGGCGGCCGTCACACCGATGGCCACCTGGGGAACCACGCCCGACGCCGGGTCACCGATCGGATCGCCCGTGCCGCAGCCCGGCTCGGACAGTGATCGCAAGGCCCTGGCCTATATGGGGTTCACCGCCGGCGAGACGACCACGACCCAGCCGGTCGATGTCGTCTTCATCGGCAGCTGCACCAACGGCCGTCTGCCCGATCTGCGCGCCGCCGCAGAGGTCCTGCGCGGCCGTCGGGTCAAGCCGGGCGTGCGCATGCTGGTCGTGCCCGGCTCCGAGGCCGTGCGCCGCGACGCCGAGGCCGAGGGTCTGGACCGGGTCTTCATCGAGGCGGGAGCGGAATGGCGCATTCCCGGCTGTTCGATGTGTATCGCCATGAACGGCGACGTCGTCGGCCCCGGCCAGCTGGCCATCTCGACCTCGAACCGCAATTTCGAGGGCCGGCAGGGCAAGGGGGCCCGCACAGTGCTGGCCAGTCCGGCCACCGCCGCGGCCAGCGCGGTTGCCGGGGTTTTGACGGACCCGCGGGTCTATCTGGGGGAGGTGGGTGCCCTCAAGCAGGCAAGCGCCGCGCGCGCGCCGTTAGGAGCCCAGAATGTCTGATCCGTTCAAGGTCCTGACCTCGCGCACCTTGGTGCTCAGTCAGACCAATATCGACACCGACCAGATCATCCCCGCGCGCTTCCTGACCACCACCTCGCGCGAGGGTCTGGGCGTCCATGCCTTCCACGACTGGCGCTATGAATCCGACGGCACGCCCCGACCCGAGGCGGTGCTGAACCGCATCGATCCGGCCGAGCAGCGCATCCTCGTCGCCGGGGCCAATTTCGGCTGTGGCTCGTCACGGGAACACGCCCCTTGGGCCCTGCTGGACTATGGCTTTCGCGCCGTGATCTCGACCGGGATCGCCGACATCTTCACCTCCAACGCCCTGAAGAACGGCCTGCTGCCGGTCGAGGTCGATGCCGCGACCTGGGATGATCTGGCCGCCAATCCGGACCAGCCGGTGACCATCGATCTCGAGGCCGGCGAACTCCGGCGCGGCAATCACGCGGCCGTGCCCTTCACCGTCGAACCCTTTGCCCGCCAGTGCCTGCTGGACGGCGTCGACCCCCTCGGCTGGCTGCAGAAACACCTGCCCGCCATCGAAGCCTTTGAACATCAGTCCGTATCGGAACCCGTCGCATGACCACCCCCAGCCGCTTCAACATCGTCGTCCTGCCCGGTGACGGCGTCGGCCCCGAGGTCACCGCCGCCGCGGTCGAGGTCCTGACCATGATCGGCGACTTCTACGGCCACACCTTTACCTTCGACGAACACCTGATCGGTGGAGCGGCGATCGACGCCACCGGTGATCCGCTGCCCGAGGCGACCCGCGACGCCTGTATCGCCGCCGACGCCGTGCTGCTGGGGGCCGTCGGTGGTCCGCAGTGGGACGGCGGCAAACGCCGGCCGGAAGAGGGGCTGCTGGGCCTGCGCAAGGCCATGGGCCTGTACGCCAACCTGCGCCCGCTGCAGGTCTCGCCGGTCATGGCCCACCGCTCGCCGCTGAAGCGCGAGATCGTCGAAGGCGTCGACCTGATCGTCTTCCGTGAGCTGACCGGCGGTATCTATTTCGGCGAGAAGACCCGCACCGACACCATGGCCTCGGACCTGTGCATCTATACGGTCGGCGAGATCGAGCGCGTGGCCCGCGCCGCCTTCCAGACCGCCCTGCAGCGGCGCGGCAAGGTGACCTCGGTCGACAAGGCCAATGTGATGGAGACCAGCCGCCTGTGGCGCGAGGTGGTCACCCGCATCCATGCCGAGGAATTCCCGCAGGTCGAGCTGGAGCATGCCCTGGTCGACTCCATGGCCATGCATCTGATCCGCAAGCCGCGCGACTATGACGTCATCCTGACCGAGAACATGTTCGGCGACATCCTGTCGGACGAGATCTCGGTGCTGGGCGGATCGATAGGCCTGTTGCCGTCAGCCTCGCTGGGCGCGGGCGGTCCGGGCCTGTTCGAGCCGATCCACGGCTCGGCCCCCGACATCGCCGGCCAGGACCTGGCCAATCCGGTCGGCACCGTTCTGTCGGCCGCCCTGATGCTGCGCCATAGTCTGAAGCTGGAGGACGAGGCCGACTCGATCGAGGCGGCCGTGGCGGCGGTGCTGGCGGCGGGCGCGACCACCGCCGACCTGGGCGGTGAACTGGGCACCCGTGCCGCGGCCCGGGCCATCATCGATGCGATCAAGGCCATCCACTGGGCGGCGGCGCACCGCGTCCAGATGCACTGGGCCTAGGCGAACCGACCGGAAAAGGGCGTCACGGTGACAAAAATGACCACATCTGTTCGTCGCATGATCGTGTCCGGGCGATATTCATGCGCTCGACCCTTGACGGCACGGTTCCGGCGGGGTCACCGTGGCTGTCTTATACCGCTATCGGACCCACGCCCCGTGTTCTTCGCCCCGATTACCACCAGCGCCGGCATCGCCCCCTCGGGCGCGTGCGGCCGTGTGACCGGCAGCGGCCTCGGTATGACCATCACCGCCATCACCATGACCACGCCACGGGCGGGGACAGGCTAGCGCGCATTCACTTCAAGCCGCTCAGACCCAACCCCGCCCGGATCCCCGGGCGGGGTTTTTTCTTGTCCCGGCTCCCTTCCTCCCCAGACCGACCGGACCCGTCCCATGCCTCATCTTGCTGTCCTTGCCCGTCCTGAACCCGCCGCGCCGGCCCCCAAACGATGTCCCGCCGTCGAGGATGTCGTGGTGCTCAAATTCGGCAGTTCCGTCCTGCGCGGTCCGGCCCAGGCCCCCGCCGTCGCCTCCGAGATCTATCGCCATGTGCGCGCCGGTCGGCGGGTTGTAGCCGTGGTCTCGGCCTTTGCCGGTCAGACCGACCGGCTGCTGGCCGAGGCGCGTGGCCTGGGACTGGACCACGACAATGGTCTGTTGCCCGCCTATGTCGCCCAGGGCGAGGAGGCGGCCGCTGCCTTCACCGCCATCGCCTGTGACCGGATCGGCATCGACGCCGTGTCCCTGTCCGTGCGGGAACTGGGCATCCGCGCTTCGGGGCCAAGCCAGCACGCCCATCCGGAAAGCCTCGATACCGCCGCTCTGCTGCGCGCTCTCGATGACCACGAGGCCGTGATCGTGCCCGGTTTCGGGGCCCTGCTCGACGACGGGCGAACGGCCCTTCTGGGGCGAGGCGGCTCGGATCTGACCGCCCTGTTCGTCGCCGCTGAACTGGGGCTGGACCACGTCCGTCTGGTCAAGGATGTCGACGGCCTCTACGACCGCGATCCCTCCGGTGCGGCCGGGCTGCCCCTGCGCTTCAGCCACGCTTCCTGGGCGGTGGCGCGCGAGGTCGGCGGGGTACTGGTCCAGTTGGACGCCATCGACATGGGCGAGGAACGCGGCGTCGAGATCGAGATCGCCGGCCTCGGTGGTGTTCGTCCGACGCGGATCGGAGCCCGCTGTGAACCGCCGGTCCCGGCCACGGCCCTGGCCCCCATCCGCGTCGCGGTCGCCGGCTGCGGCGTGGTCGGGGCCGGTGTGCTCAGCCGGCTGCTGCCGGACCCGCGCTTCGAGGTGACCGGGGTGCTGGTCCGGTCCCCGGACCGGGTTCGTGATGTGCCCGGCATCGAGTTCGCCGCCATCGCCGACCGTTTCACCGCTGATCCGGCGGTCCTGCTCGCCGCCAGGCCGGACATGGTGCTGGAAATCCTGTCCGAGGCCGACGCCGGCCACGCCCTGATCCGGGCGGCCCTTGAGCGGGGTATCGACGTGGTCAGCGCCAACAAACAGGCCATCAGCCAGGACCCGGCCGGGCTGAAGTCTCTGGCCGCGGCCCATGGTGCGCACCTCTGTTATTCCGCGGCCGTCGGCGGCGGCGCGCCGATGATCGAGACGCTGCGCGCGGCCCTGGCGGCCGGTCCGGTCACCGGGTTCGAGGCGGTACTGAACGGTACTGTCAACTTCATGCTGGAACGTCTCGATGCGGGGGCCTCGTTCGACGAGGCTCTGTCCGAGGCCCGGGGGGCCGGCTTTGCCGAGGAGGATCCGTCGTCGGATATCGAGGGCCATGACGCCGCCGCCAAGGTGCGGCTGCTGGCCTTTGAAGCCTTCGGCGCGACCCCCGATGACGCGGACATCCGGCGCGACGCGCTCGAGGCCGACCGTCGGCCGGTCGTCGGGTCGCGCCAGGTCGGGATCTGCCGTCGGGTCGCCGACGGACTGGCGGCCGAGGTTCGGCTTGACGCCGACGGGTCTGATCCGCTCTTCCTGTCCCTGCGCGGGGAGGGCAATGCCTTGAAGGTCTATGGCGAGGACGGCTCAATCTGGACCTGTCGCGGACGGGGTGCCGGTCGCTGGGCCACCAGCGAGAGCCTGCTGGCCGACGTTGCCGACCTGGTGCGGGCCCGCGCCCGCCAGATGGGTATTTGACCCATGGCGGTGTTCACCCCCGTCTCCGAGGCCGAGGCCCGCGCCTATCTGCAGGCCTATGATCTGGGCGAACTCCGCAGCCTGATCCCGATTGCCGAGGGGGTCGAGAATACCAACTACCGGCTGGAGACAACGACCGGACGCTATGTCCTGACCCTGTTCGAACACCGCACCCGCGCCGACGCCCTGCCGTTCTGTCTCGGACTGACGGCCCATCTGGCCGGTCGCGGCTATCCGGCACCCCGCCCCATGCCGGACCGGGAGCGGGCCTGGACCGGCTATCTAAACGGCCGTCCGGCGGCGATCATCGAATGGCGCGAGGGCGACTGGCTCAGAACGCCCGCCCTCGACGATCAGCGCACGGCCGGCCGCGCCCTGGCCGGCCTGCATATGACGGCGGCCGACTTCGGCGGCCAGCGGACCAACCCGGTCGGTCCGGCCGTCTGGCGTGAGCTGGCCGAACGTTGCGCTCCGGTCGCCGAAGGCGAGGACCGGCACAGGCTTGAGCGTCTGGAGCAGGAACTGGTCGACATGGCCCGGCGACCGCTGGAGGCCCTTCCCGAAGGGCCGATCCACGCCGACTATTTTCCCGACAACGTCCTGTTCCTGAACGGAGAGATCAGCGGCGTCATCGACTTCTATTTCGCCTGTATCGACACCCTGGCCTACGACCTGGCCATCGCCCTCAACGCCTGGGGCTTTGACGCCTCGGGCCGGGCCGATCCGGCCGCCCTGGCCGCCTTCCTCGCCGGCTATGAGTCCGTCCGGCCCCTGAGCCGCGCCGAACGGGCGGCCCTGCCGGATCTGGGCGCACGGGCTGTGGTCCGCTTTTCCCTGACCCGGCTGCATGACCGGCTGCTGGCCGCGGCGGACGCCCTGGTCACGGCCAAGGATCCGGCCCCCTTCCTGCGACGTCTCGACTATTGGCGCGCCGAGGCGGGGCCCGGGGTCGCCGTCGCCTCCTGACGCCCGGTCGTCCGGTGCCCTCAGTCCAGAGCAGCTCGCACTGCCGCAAGCGTCGGCTCCACGGTGCGGCAGTATTCTGGCCGCCCCTCCAGCCCTTCCAGCACCGAGGGCCGACGCGGCTCGAAGCCCAGGGCCCCCGATACGACGTCCGGGAATTTGGCGGGATGCGCTGTGGACAGGGCCACGACCGGACCCTCCGCCGGATCTAGCCGCCGCGCCCCCGCCACGGCCACCGCCGTATGCGGACAGATGACCTGGCCGTACGCCGACCAGGCATGGGCGATCTCGGCCCGGGTCTCGGCCTCGCTGACGGTCTCGGAGGAGATCTCGCTTCGCAGCCGCGCCAGCAGGTCGTCGTCCAGGGTCACCGTGCCCTCGCGGGCGAAGGTCTCGAACAGGGCCCGGGTGCGGGCGGGGTCACGGTCGGTGGCCTCGAACACCAGACGTTCAAAATTGGACGGGGCCTGCACGTCCATGCTGACGCTGTGGGTCTCGACCGTGGTGCGGCGACTGTAGGTGCCGTCGGCCAGAACCCGGGCCAGGGCGTCATTGCTGTTCACCGCCGCAGTCAGACCGCCGACATTGGCCCCCATGCGACGCGCGACCCAGCCGGCGAAGGCGTCGCCGAAATTGCCGGTCGGCACGACGAAGCGCGGCGGCGGTCCGGCCAGAGCGGCTCCAGCTGTCACATAGTAGGGTATCTGGCCGGCCAGTCGGGCCCAGTTGATGGAATTGACCGAACTCAGCAGCCCCGCGGCACGCAGGGTCTCGTCGGCCAGCAGACCCTTCACCAGCCGCTGGCAGTCGTCGAAATCGCCACGCACCGCCAGGTTGGTGACGTTGTCGGCCGCGACCGTTGTCATCTGCAGTCGCTGCACCGGCGAGACCCGGCCTTCGGGATGCAGGACGATCAGGCGGATACGCCCGGCCCCTGCGAAGGCACGCACGGCGGCGGCCCCGGTGTCGCCACTGGTGGCCGTGACCAGGGTCAGTTGGCTGTCGGCACGGACAAGGGCCGCGTCCATCAGCGACGCGGCCAGCTGCATGGCCAGGTCCTTGAAGGCCGCGGTCGGGCCGTGGAACAGCTCCAGCAGCCACAGGTTGGCGTCCAGCTGGACCAGGGGGGTCACGGCCTCGTGGCGGAAGCGTTCAACCAGCCGCGACACCGCCGCCTCGACTGCGCCGGCGGGCAGGGCGTCGGCCGCGAACGTGGTCAGCACCGATCGCGCAACGGTCGCATAGGGAACGCCCGGACGCGCCATGGCAGCATCCGCTGCGGGCCAGGTTTCGGGCACATACAGGCCGCCATCCGGTGCGAGGCCGGACAGCATCGCCTGGGCGAAATCGACGGTGGGCGCCTGGCCCCGGGTGCTGATGTATTTCATGGCGGGAGACAATCAACCTAGGGCACCGGACCGGCCGCCGTCCAATGGGAATCGCGGGATTCCGTCCGGTTTCGCTGCATTGCAACCGGCCCGGGACCGAATGACCTTGGCCGAGGACGCGGACGCAGGTTATGCCTCCCTGCCGACCCGGACCCCGCCCGCAGGAGACCCCATGATCAGCGCCCTGTCCCCGTTCGACGCCGCGGCCATATTGATCGTGCTCTCGGCCACCCTGGGCTGGCTCAATCACCGCTATCTGAAGCTGCCGACGACCGTCGCCCTTACCGTGATGGGGGCCCTGGCCTCGATCGCCGTCATCGCCATCGACGCGGTCCTGCCCCAGAGCCGGCTGTCGGAATCGGTCAGCGAGTTCCTGGGCGATATCGATTTCCATGAAACCCTGATGAACGGCATGCTGTCGTTCCTGCTGTTCGCCGGGGCCATGCATGTCGACCTCGCCCAACTGAAGCGCGGCAGCTGGCAGATCGGCATTCTCAGCACCTTCGGGGTCGTGCTCTCGACCCTGCTGGTCGGGGCCGGTTTTGCGGCTCTGACGCGGCTGATCGGAATCGACGTGCCCCTGGCCTGGTGTTTCGTGTTCGGGGCCCTGATCAGCCCGACCGATCCGGTCGCGGTCATGTCGGTTCTGAAGACGACCAAGGTGCCGCCCAGGCTGCAGGCCACGGTGGCGGGCGAGAGTCTGTTCAATGACGGCGTTGGCGTCGTGGTCTTCTCGATCCTGCTGGCCTCGGCGGTCAGCGGCGACGGCTTTTCCCTGATCCATGCCGGCGAACTGTTTCTGGTCGAGGCCTTGGGCGGCGCTGCCCTCGGCCTCGCGGTTGGCTGGATCGCCTATCGCGCCATGAAGGCGATCGATGAATATTCGGTCGAGGTGCTTATCACCCTGGCGGCGGTGATGGGCGGCTATTCCCTGGCCCACGCCCTGCACATCAGCGGCCCCGTCGCCATGGCCGTGGCCGGTCTGGTTATTGGCAACCACGGTGTCAGTTATGCGATGAGCGACAACACGCGCGACTATCTGCTGAAATTCTGGGTGCTGGTTGATGAGGTGCTCAATGCGGTGCTGTTCCTGCTGATCGGGCTGGAGGCGGTGGTGCTGGCCGAACGTCTGGGCCTGCTGGGTCTCGGTCTGCTGACCATCCCGCTGGTGTTGCTGGCGCGGTCCCTGTCGGTCGGTGTGCCACTGCTTTTCTGGCGCAGCCTGCTGCCGTTCAAACTGGCCTTTCCGGTCATGGTCTGGGGCGGACTGCGCGGGGGTATCTCGATCGCCCTGGCCCTGTCCCTGCCACCCGGTCCGATGAAGGATGTGCTGGTCGCCGCGACCTATATGGTGGTGCTGTTCTCCGTGGTCGTGCAGGGCGGCAGTATCGGCCCTGCGCTGAAGCGCTGGGGCGGCGCGACCTGACCTTGTGCTCGCGTCACCGGGGAAGCCGGTCGACAATACGCTGTTCGCCGGGCCAGATGCCGATCTGCCCGGGGTAAGTATTTGTTATCCGCGGGTTCGCGGGAGCGAGGCGGAATACCCCTTTGGGGAATCGGTCCTGCACTGTCGGCCTGTCTGGTGTCGGGGGGCACCGGACAGGCCGCAGACAGCCGCAGTCCATGGCCTATCGCGCCTGCTCAGGGCAGGAAGCGGGGCAGGATCAGGGCCAGCAGGGCCAACAGCAGCAGCACCCAGACCATCAGGGTGCCCGCGGTCACGCGCCAGCTTCGGGGAGCCAGACCCTGAAACAGGAAGGTGAGTATCCCCGCGACATTGATACAGACCAGGTTGGTGGCGAACAGGATCAGGGCCCCCAGTGCCAGATGGCCGTGTCCGGACCCGAACAACAGGCCGGCGGCCGCCAGCGGCGGCACCAGGGCGACCGCGATCATCACCCCGATCAGGGACGAGGCCGAGCCCTTGCTGAAGGCGATGACGCCGGCCCCGCCACTGGCCAGGGCCAGGACGACGTCGGCCGGATTGACGCGGGTGCGGTTCAGCAACTCCGGAACCGTAGGGTCGATCGAGATGAGGCGGCCGATCAGGGCCATGAAGGTCACGCAGGCGATCGCGCCGAAGGCCAGGGCGAGGGTGGCGCGACGGCCCAGGGCATGGTCGCCGATGGTCGCCGCCATGGCCATGCCGATCGACGGTCCGAGAAAGGGGGCAATGACCATGGCCCCGATGACGATCGCCGTCTGTCCGCTGCGCATGCCCAGGCCCGCAATCAGGGCTGAGATCAGGATGGTGAACAGGAAGCTGTAGCGGATCCGTACCGTCTCCTCGACGTCGTCGTACATCTCTTCGGTGCTCAACCGGTCGCGGCTGAAGAAGGACTCGAGCCGGCTGGGCGGGCGATCGTTTCCGGATCGCGGGTGGGCGGTAGCCGCCGTTTCGTAGAGGGGCGGGATGACCGCCTCGGTCGGCAGGATGATGGTGCAGAAGCCGGGTCGCTCCCCCAGTTCCCGTTCCAGCGCATCGACCAGGCGCTCGACGTAGCGCGCCTGCACCACACAGGCGAGACTCTCCATTCCCCCTTCGGCCGGTCGCACCCAGATCCGGCTGGCGCAGCGCCGCGCCAATTCCCGGGCGATCGGGATGTCTTCATCGGGAACGAAGACCAGCAGCAGGCGCGTCGACATTGAGGGCTTTCCGATCGATCAGGTCGGCGGCTGGATGGGGCGACTGCGGATCACCAGATTGCGGATTTCGGTCATGTCCTCCATCGCGAACTTGACCCCTTCACGGCCCAGTCCCGAGTCCTTGACCCCGCCATAGGGCATGTTGTCGACTCGATAGCTGGGCACGTCGCCGATCAGCACCCCGCCGACCTCAAGCCGGTCCCAGGCGGCCATGGCCTTGTGGATGTCGCGGGTGAAGATGCCGGCCTGCAGGCCGAAGCGGGAGTCGTTGACCTCGTCCAGGGCCGCCTCGAAATCGGAGAAGGACGACAGGATGGCGACCGGGCCGAAGGCTTCCTCGTCGCGGACCTTCTGGCCGCGCGGAACCCCCTCCATCAGGGTCGCCTGCAGCATGGCACCCTTGCGGTCGCCGCCGCATAACAGGGTGGCCCCCGCGGCTCGGGCCTCGTTGATCCAACCCTCCAGCCGGGAGGCTTCGGACTCGTCGATCATCGGACCGATGAAGGTGGTCTCCTCGCGCGGGTCGCCGGCGACCAGGGCGCGGGCCTTCGTCACCAGCAGGTCGCGCAGCGGCGCATAGATGTCCTTGTGGATCAGGATGCGCTGGACCCCGATGCAGGACTGGCCCGACTGGTAGAAGGCACCGAAGATGATGCGTTCGGCGGCGTCTTCCAGATCGCTGTCGCGGTCGACGATGACGGCTGCATTGCCACCCAGTTCCAGCACCACCTTCTTCTTGCCGGACTTCGCCTTGAGGGCCCAGCCCACCTCGGGCGAACCGGTGAAGGACAGCAGTTTCAGCCGGTCATCGGTGGTGAACAGGTCGGCCCCGTCGCGCGTAGCCGGCAGGATCGAGAAGGCCCCTTCGGGCAGGTCGGTCTCGGCCAGGATCTCGCCGATGATGATCGCCCCCAGCGGGGTGCGCGAGGCGGGCTTCATCACGAAGGGGCAGCCGACAGCGATTGCCGGGGCGATCTTGTGGGCGGCCAGGTTGAGCGGGAAGTTGAATGGCGAGATAAAGGAGCAGGGACCGATAGGGACCCGTTTCCACATCCCCTGATAGCCCTTGGCCCGGGCCGAGATGTCGAGGGGCTGGACCTCGCCGGTCATGCGCACGGCCTCCTCGGCGGCGATGCGGAAGGTGTCGATCAGACGGGTGACCTCGCCGCGCGAGTCGCGGATCGGCTTGCCCGCCTCGATGCAGAGGGCATAGGCCAGTTCGTCGGCGCGTTCCTGGAACCGGGTTACGCAGTGGGCGAGGACCGCCTGCCGCTCATAGGCGGCCATGGCAGCCATAGGCCCGGCGGCCCGTACCGAGGCGGCGATCGCCTGATCGATCATGGCGGGATCCGCCATGGCCACCCGGGTCGCGACCTCGCCAGTAAATTTGTCGGTGACGACCAGATCCTGGTTCGGCGTCATCGCCCGGTTGGCAAGATAGAGCGGATAGGACGGTTTCAGCGAGGGCATGGATTGGGCTCCGGTCGGCAACGGGCGGGGAGGGGACGATTGTAGCTACAACGCGGCAACGGGCTTTCGGATCGCCCGGGCCTGTCCTGTCCGCCTACGGGTCAGCGTGCAGTATAGCCGCCGTCGATGACCAGTTCCGAGCCGGTGATGAATTTGGCCTCGTCGGAGGCCAGATAGACAGCCCCCCAGGCGATGTCGTCGGGTTCGCCCAGATGACCGAGCGGATGCAGGGCGGCGGTGGCCTGACGGGCCGCCCTGGCGTCTTCCATGCCTTCCAGATGGTGTTCGACCATCGGTGTCCAGATGAAGCCGGGGTGGATCGAATTTACACGGATCCTGTCAGGCGCGTAGATCAGGGCGTCGGTCTTGCTCATCAACCGCACCGCACCCTTGGAGGCGTGATAGGGCGGCAGGTCCGGGCCGCCGACGAGGCCGTAGATCGACGACAGGTTGATGATGCTGCCGCCACCGGCTGCCTTCAGATGCGGTATGGTGTGTTTGGTGCAGAAGAAGACACCCTTGACGTTGATCCCCTGCACCCAGTCCCACTCGGCCTCGGTGATCTCGTGGGTGGGCTTGTTGACCCCGGCAACGCCGGCATTGTTCACGACGATGTCGAGGCGACCGAAATGATCGACGACCTCGGCCATGACCCGGGCGACCATGGTCTCGTCCGAGACGTCGCAACGCCATCCCCGGGCGCGATGGCCGGCGGCGGTCAGTTCAGCGGCCAGGGCCAGGGCGTCGGACTCCAGAAGGTCCAGAATCGCGACCGATGCGCCTTCTCCGGCCATTCGACGGGTTATGGCCTGGCCCAGTCCGAGGGCGGCTCCGGTGATGACGGCGACCTTGTCTCTGAGGCGGTCCATGATGGCGTTCTCCAGATTTCGGAAGATTGAACAATGCTTCCGGCATTCCGGGCAGGCATTGACCGGTATCAATCATGTGCCATTCGCGGCCTTCGGGTCCGATTTGTTCCGACGGACTTGAACGGAAAGAGTGCTAGATGACGGCTGCAACCTTCCGCGGGCAATGAGACCCATGACGACCGAAAACCCCGGCGAGGAGGCGAATCCGGCTCAGGGAGCGCGCCCGTTGTTGCGTTGGGTCGGGCCGGTGGTCGGCGTCGCCGTTCTTCTTCTGGCGGCGGTCGCCATAAGCGGCGAATTACGGCACGTCAGCTGGCGCGAGGTCGAGGCCGCGGCCACGTCCACGACGCTTTCCTCCCTGGTGCTCGCCCTGGCGATCCTGCTCGTCAGCCTTGCGGCCGCCTCGACCTTCGACGGACTGGCACTGGCTTCGCTGGGAAAGCCGGCCAGCTGGCGCAGAACCTGGCAGCCGTCGATGCTGGCCTTCGCCCTGGCCAATGCAGGCGCACCGGGACTGGCCATGGCCGGCGGGATTCGCTTTCGCGCCTATCAGGCCGATGGCCTGTCCGGCGGTGACGTCGCCCTGGTCAGCGCCCTGGCGGCTGTGATTGGTCTGGTCGGCGGGCTGGTTCTGGTCAGCCTTGCTGCTGCCGGAGCCCTGGCCGACATCGCCACCCAGGCCCATCTGCCTCACTGGGTCGGCCTGATCCTGGCCATTGTGGGCCTGAAGGCCCTGGCCGCCTATCTGCTGGCACCCCGAGCGGGCTGGTTGAGGCGGTTCCTGCCAGACCGGAAGACACGGGTAGTGGTCATCGTCGCCAGTGCCGTTGAATGGATGGCCGCGGCAGCGATTCTCTACTTCCTGTTGCCACAGGCCAGCCGAGGCGATCTGATACACTATCTGCCCGTGTTCGGCATGGCCGGACTGCTGGGCGCGGTCAGTGGACTGCCCGGCGGCCTGGGCGCATTCGACGCCATCATGATCGCCGCCCTCGGCCCGCGTGTCGGCACGGCTGAGGTGGTCGGGGCCTTGCTGTTGTACCGACTGGTCTATGTCGTGGGACCCCTGCTACTGGCCGGTGCCCTGACGGTTCTGATCGGCGTGAGATCCCATGCCCGTTCCGAGGCCGGTGGCCGCGCCATGGAGGCCGGCGAGGCCGTCTGGCGCGAGGTGGCACCGCCCCTGTTCGGCCTGCTGACCTTTGTCGCGGGGGTCGTGACCCTGCTGTCCGTGGCCACGCCCGATGGTGCCGCGCGGCTGACGATGCTGGCGCGACTGGCACCGGAGGGCTTGATCAACCTGTCGCATTTCGCGGCAAGTCTGGCCGGTGTGGTGCTGCTGTTTCTGGCGTTCGGCCTGCTGGGGCGGCTGCGGCGGGCCTGGTGGGCGACCCTGATCACCCTGACCACGGCGGCCTTCGCCTGCCTGCTCAAGGGGTTGGGTTTTCAGGAGTTTCTTTTTCTGGCTACCGTCGCGGGGCTGCTGGCCTTGAGCCGGGGGGCTTTTCATCGGGACGCTGGACTGCGGTCGACTCCGATGAGCCCCGGGTCCATCGCCGCCGTTCTGGCGGTTCTGGCGGCGGCCGGCTGGCTGGGGCTGTTTGCCTATCAACACGTTGTTTATCGTGACGATCTTTGGTGGACCTTCCTGACGGAACAGAATGCGCCGCGGTTTCTGCGCGCGGCCGTGGGCGCGGCGGCGCTGGCGGTGCTGATCTTTGCCTGGCGGCTGACACGCCCGGCTTCCGCCGAGACCCTGACGCCGACGGTCGCCGATCTGGAGCATGTCTACGCGATCATGGAGACTGCGGACCAGGCGTCGCCCGAGGCCAACCTGGCCTTCCTGGGCGACAAATCCCTGATGTTCAGCGAGAGCGGGCGCAGCTTCGTGCAGTACGGCGTGCGGGGGCGGGCCTTCGTCGCCATGGGGGAGCCGGTTGGCCCGCGCGATGACCGCAAGGCGGCCATCTGGGCGTTCCGTGAGCTGTGCGATCGGCACGGCGCACGCACAGTCTTCTATTCGGTCAGTCGCGACAGCCTGCCGGACTTCATCGACTGCGGTCTGGTCGCCTCGAAGATCGGCGAGACGGCGATCGTCGAGCTGGAGAATTTCACCCTGGAGGGGCCTGTGCGGGCTCCGCTGCGCCACGCCGTCAATCGCGGGCAGCGCGACGGTGCCGAGTTCGCCATCGTGCCGCCGGAGGGCTTCGACGCCATCGCCGATCAGTTGCAGTCAGTATCCGACGCCTGGCTGGGGATCCACCATGGGGTCGAGAAGGGCTTCAGCCTCGGGCGGTTCGACCGCGACTATCTGCGGCGGTTCCCGACCGCGGTCCTGCGCAAGGACGGGGCGATCGTCGCCTTCGCCAACCTGTGGCGCACGCCAGATGGCCACACGGTCTCGATCGATCTGATGCGCTATGGAACCGGCGCGCCGAAGAACAGTATGGAACTGCTGTTCATCCATCTGATGCAGTGGGGCAGGGACCACGGAGTCAAGACGTTCGACATGGGGATGGCCCCGCTGTCGGGGCTGGACTCACACCGGCTGGCCCCCTCGGTCGCGCGCCTGGGCAGTTTCGTCTACGCCGAGGGCGGGAGCCTGTACGGGTTCGAGGGCCTGCGGGCCTTCAAGCAGAAATTCAATCCGCGCTGGGACCCGGTCTATATCGCCGCACCAACCGGGTGGATGCTGGGTCCGGCGCTGGCGGATGCCGCCCTGCTGTCCAGCGGGGGGCTGCTGGGCGCGTTCCGCTGAGGCTAGCCGGCTGACGGCGGCATCTGTTGCACCAGCCGGGTGAGCAGGGCGATCTGCTCCTCCTGTTTGCGCAGCATGGTTTCGATGTCCTGGGTGCGCATTTGATCCAGTTTGTCGTGCAGGGCCATGATCTCGATCTCGGCCTTGAGGTTGACCTCATAATCGTGGGCGGCGTCGTAGCGGTCCTTTACCCCCTGGCGGTTCTGACTCATCATGATCACGGGGGCCTGGATGGCGGCCAGCATCGACAGGATCAGGTTGAGGAAGATGAAGGGGTAGGGGTCAAAGGCGCTGCGCAGCAGCAGCAGGTTCAGCCCTACCCACAGGGCCAGGAAGGTGGCGAACCCCATGATGAAGGTCCAGGATCCGCCGAAAGAGGCGACCTGGTCGGCCAGCTTCTGGCCGAAGGTGAGCTCGTCGTCGAAACTGAGATTGGTGTCGCTGGACACGGTCTCGCGCGCGGCCGCCCTGCGAAGAACCCGACGTTCGCGCTCGCTGAGGGCCTCGGGCGTCTTGGAAAACCATCGGCGGGCGGCCCGGGTGAGGTCGATGTGCTGCGGGTCGGACATTTCAGGAGCTCCATCACGCCGGGGCGTTGGTCGAGCAGCCAGAATAGCGACTGTCCTCGAGGAAGGCAGCGGTTTCCTGCAGGGACTGTGAAACGCCCCACGAGGCGGTCAGGGTATGGGGCGGGATTTTGCCAGCCGTCCCACAGTCAGGGACGGCGGAACGGGTGACCAGGCCGGCGTGATGTCGTTAGCATTCTGACCAGCCTTTGAAGTTAGACCTTTGATACGGGCGGATCGGAGGGCCTGGCCAATGTTGGCGAATGGTAGGTGGAGGCGGGCATGGACGCCGGTCGCGCTGGCTGTCGCTGTGTTCATCGTCGTCGTCGCCGTCACCCTCCTGATCCGGAAGACGGGCAGCTCTGTCGTTGTCTGGCCGGTGAACGCCCTGGTGCTCGCCGTCGCCCTCAGCTGTGCGCGGGTTGGAAGGCCATGGCTTCTGGGCAGTGCCTTTATCGGCAACACCCTGGCCGTAGCCATTATGGGCAATGCACTACCGATGGCGCTGCTGATGGCTTTCGCCAATCTGGTGCAGGTCGGGGTCATGCTGCTGATCCTCGGGCGAAGCGGCTCACTTCGTTTGATGCGTCGCTCCGGAATGCCGCGTTTCGGGCTTGCGGCAACGGTCGCGTGTGTCACGTCGGTCGCGACGGCCGAGGTCGGGCTCATGACTTTCGGGTTTCGTCCGACCATCGAAGGGGCCAGCCTCTGGTTTTCGGCAGAACTGCTGGGGTTGCTGGTCTTCACGCCGCTCTTGCTGGCCGGTCTCAACCGCCGGTTTTCGGAGCCGTTCGGGGCTGACCGGCAGCAGACCGCCCTGGGGCTGGGCCTGCTGGTGATCGTGTCCACGGCGGTCTTCCTGCAGTCTTCGCTGCCGCTTTTGTTCATCCCGCCCGCGGCGTTGACGCTGGTGGCGATCCGATCCGGGATCGCCGGCGCAGCGCTTGGAGCCCTGCTGGTCAGCCTCATTGCCGTCATGGCCACCGCCCATAATGTAGGACCTCTGGTTCTGGTCACGGGGGACGACGCCCGTCGGTTCATCGTCCTGCAGCTGTTTCTGGCCACGCTGACGGTGATCGCCCTGACGGTCGGCATGACCTTCGCCGAGCGCCGCAAGCTGATTGAGCGCCTGACGCGGGCGCGCGTCATGCGGCGGGCCAAGATCGCCCGCGAACGGCAACTGATTGACCACGCCCGGCTGGCAGAGCGTATGTCGCAGGTGGGCTACTGGACCCTGACCATCGAGACGGGCGCGATATACTGGTCACCCGAGGTCTACCGGATACACGGCGTGGACCCCGCCGCATTCAATCCGGCGTTCGACAATGCGCTGGACTGCTTCGTCGAAGGCGACGGGCAGCGGGTGGCGGCCCTGGTTGCGGCGGGCGTGGAGAGCGGAGAGGGCTGGGAGTTTGATGCTGTGCTCATTCGCCAGTCGGACGGCGCGCGCCGGGACGTTCGCTCCATGGCGGCCTGCGAGAAGGATGCGGACGGCAAGGTTGTCGGCTATTTCGGCGTCTTCAAGGACCTGACGGAAGAGCGGCAGGCCGTGGCCAGGGCCATTGAACAGGAACAGCGTTTTCGTCTTCTGGCGGACAATGCCAGTGACATTATCGCGGTCTACGACGCCCGGGGGGTGTTCAGCTATCTGTCGTCGTCCGTCACCGAAATCCTCGGCTACACGCCGGAAGAGCTGATCGGGAAGACGCCCTATTTCATCGTGCCGGAGGACCGGCCGAGAGTGACGGCCCAGTTTGAGGCAGCGCTGGATTCCGACGTGCCGATCACCATTGAATATTGCGCCCTGGCCAAGGACGGGTCGCGCCGCTGGCTGGAAGCCCGGCCACGGTTCCAGCGCGACGACGGCGGCCGTATCGTCCAGATTACAGACTCGGTTCGCGATGTGACCGAGCGGCGGGAACGGGAGGCGGCTCTGGCGGAAGCCCGTGCCGAGGCCGAGGCGGCGACCCAGGCCAAGACGGAATTCCTCGCCAATATGAGCCATGAGATTCGCACGCCGCTGAACGGGGTGCTGGGCTTTGCCGATGTGCTGGCGGACACGCCGCTATCAAAGGACCAGACCCGGTATGTCGACCGCATCCGCACGGCCGGGCGGGGGCTGACGGTCCTGATCGATGACATTCTGGACTTCTCGAAAATCGAGGCCGGCAAGATGGCGGTGGACCGCCGACCGTTTGATCTGCAGGCCCTCGCCCTCGACGTCGTCGACCTGACCCGGAGCGGGGTCGGAGACCGACTGGCTTTCGCGGTCGACTTCGCCGAGGACGTGGCCCCGTGGATCATGGGCGATGAACAGCGCATCCGACAGATCCTGCTGAACCTGCTCGGCAATGCGGCCAAATTCACCCAGACCGGATCGGTCCGACTTAAGGTTTGTCTGGCCGGGGAGATGGTGGAGTTGCGGGTTATCGACACCGGAATCGGGATTGCGCCCGAGGCATTGGCCCACCTGTTCCAGGCCTTTACGCAGGCCGACGCATCGGTCGGTCGCCGGTTCGGCGGTACAGGTCTTGGGCTTTCGATCAGCCACTCCCTGGCGCGGCTGATGGGCGGGGCGGTGCGACTGGACAGCGTGCCGGGGGCCGGTACCACGGCGGTGCTCAGTCTTCCATATGCCGTGGCCGAGGCCCCTGCGGCGGCACCGGTCCAGGCCGGCCCGGCTGAAGCGGAAGCGGGCCGCAGCCTGAAAATCCTTGCGGTTGACGATGTCGAGGCGAATCTCGAACTGATCGATATCCTGCTGTCCAGGGCCGGCCACAGGATAAAGGGTGTCACCTCCGGTGAGGCGGCTATCGACCTGCTGAAGGTCGATCCGACTTTCGACCTGGTCCTGATGGACGTGCAGATGCCGGGTATGGACGGGCTGGAAGCGACCCGGCTGATCCGGCGGCTGGGTACGGGGGTCGAGACGATTCCGATCGTGGCCCTGACTGCCAATGTCATGGCGGAACAGGTCGCTGAATGTCGGGCCGCCGGCATGGACGAGCATCTGACCAAGCCGATCAAGACCGAGGAATTGTTCGAGGTCATCACCCGCGTCGGGGCCCTGTCTGACCCGCCGGTAGCGACGCAGAAGGTGTCGGGGGCTGCCGACCCTCTGGCTGCGCTCAAGGGCCGGTACCGCTTTCAGATGTCGACCTTCGCCGCGGAGTTCGGACGGATGCAGGCACTGGACGAGCCCGAACGCACACGGTCGATTGCCGCCCTGGCCCACTCCGTCGCCGGTACCTCGGGGAGCCTGGGGTTCGGTGCGGTTTCGGAAGCGGCCTTCGCCCTCGAGGCCGCCGCCAATGAGGCGCTGGCCGCCGGGTCCGGAGGTGTGGACCTGGCAACGGCCATTGACGCGCTGATCGCGGCCGTGGCGTCGTCGTGACGTCCGGGCTAAGGAATCAGGATCGGTCACCGGATGGCAGCCGCGCGATCCAAGAGTCTGTTGTGCATCAGAAAACCCTCGTCCAGGGCAGGCCTCTCCGCTCCCGCGGACCCCGAACCGCCCCGACACCAGCCGGTTCGGCCATGCCGTTCGCACGATCGCCTACCCTCGACGACCGGGTGACTCTTGCCGTCTGAGATCGCAGGGCGGGAAACTGTTGCGGCACCGCTGATTCTGGTCATCGACGATGATCCGATCATGCTCGAGCTGACCCGGGTTCACCTCGCTGGGCCGGCATCGGGTGGAGCTGGCCTGGGGGCAACGAACTGCAACAGGACACGCCGGTGCAGATGCTGACCTCGTTGCGGACTGTGGGCGACATCACGCGGGCGATGGGCTCGGGCGCATCGGCCTACTGACCAAGCCGTTTCGGCCGGATGAATTCCTCACGCGCGTGAAATGGCTGATGGAGCCACCGGCGACTGCCGTTCCGTCTCCGCCCGAAAACGATCTGGTTCTCGACGCTTGAAGCCTGTGCAGACGGTTAGCTAGCCCGCCGAGACCTCAGCTCGCGCGGCCGGCCATGTCGACGCCGGTGCGGCCAGCAGCCGGGCCACGGTTCCGGCGAAGGTGTCAGCGTGCAGCGGCTTGGGCAGGGCGTCGTCCGCCCCGAAGGCCAGGGCCGTGCGCAGCAGCATGCCACTGTCCATCCGACCGCCTGACGAGATCGCCAGAATTCGCACGTCGGGGTGGTTCGCCTTCAACTCGGTGATCGTCTCGAGGCCGTCCTTGTTGGGCATGAGCATGTCCAGGACGACGAGGTCGACGGGCAGGATCGAGACGACGCTGAGCGCTTCGATGCCGTCCGAGGCTTCGACAACGGCATAGTCTTCGTGCCGGAGCATCTCTCCGGCAATGAGCCGGATGGTCGGGTCGTCGTCGACAATTACGATGATGGCCATAATGTTCTCCAACCCTAACCTTGCCCCGGAACCCACACTATTCCGTCAAGACAGATGCTTAATCTTCAGGCTGCGCGGGCCGAGGCTGCCGGCAGGCCGATGACGGGGCAGGGGCGGTGGTAGAAATAGCCCTGCAGATAGTGGACGCCGGCGGTCTTGAGGAAGATCGCCTGTTGTTCGGTCTCGACGCCTTCGCAAACCACCTTCATGCCCAGGGCCCGGCCGACACCGATGACCGCATGGATGATGGCCGCCGACGCGGTGTCGCTGCAGCAGCGATCCACGAAACTGCTGTCGATCTTGAGGGTGGTGAAGCTGAGCTCGCGCAGGGCATGCAGGCTGGTGTAGCCGGAGCCGAAATCGTCGAGGGCGATGCCGACGCCGAGGGCGGACAGCAGCTGGATGGTCTGCCTGGCCGGTTCGATGTCCAGGATGGCCGTCTCGGTGACCTCGATTTCGAGTCGTTCCAGCGGGAAGCCCTCCTGCTTGGCGATTGCGGCGAGGCGGACGGCAAACCCGGGGTTCTGGAAGTCCCAGGCACAGGCGTTGACCGAGACCCGCAGGTCAGGCCGGGTCCCCAGGTCGCGCATGGCCGTGGTCAGGACGAAGTCGGTCAGGTCGATGATCGCATCGCTCTTTTCCAGTTCGGGAATGAACTGGTCCGGGCCGATGCGGCCCAGATCCGGGTCGGTCCAGCGAACGAGGGCCTCGACCTTGTCGGAGAACAGGCCGGACCGGTCGGCCATGGGCTGGTATTCCAGATGCATATGGCCTGCCGCCATGGCCTTGCGGGCGCGGGTGGCCCAGTCGGAGTCTGCTGTCCCGGTCGCCGGGGCCGGCGGAACAGGCACGTGACCCATGGCCGTCAGGGTCCGACTGATCAGGGCGTCGATGGCGTCGGGATCAACATTTGATGCGTCGCCGTTGCGGGCGTCCTGCTCGATCCGGGAGGCGATCGAACTGACCATCGACGCGCCGAGGCTGAGGCTCATGGACTTCAGTGCGTGAGCCGCCCGGGCCAGGTCGTCGAGATCGTCAGCCGCGAGGGCGTTGCGCATGTCGGCGACCCTGAGGGGCGCGTTGACGGCATAGAGACCTTCCACCTTCTCAACGAAGTCGGGCCGACCGTTCGTGGCCATCGTGGCCAGTTCCCGACGGATGGCGGGATCGAGCAGTCCGGCTGTGTCCACGATCCCGGGCTCCGGTGTCGGCGCTGCGATCGGGGCAGCCCCGGGGGCCACGGCATGGTCGGCACAGAAGCGTCCGAGAACCCGGGTCAGATCGGCGAGGGTGAAGGGTTTGTGGATCACGTCGTCCATGCCCGAGGTCCGCCACGCCTCGGCCCCGGAGCCGACGACGTGAGCGGTCAGGGCGACGATGGGGGTGCGGCCGCGGCCGGTCTCGACCTCTTCGGCGCGAATGCGGTGTGTGGCCTCGAACCCGTCCAGATTGGGCATGGACCCGTCCATCAGGACCAGGTCGTAGGTGGCACCCTGCAACGCCGCGATCGCCTGCAGTCCGTCTTCGGCGAGGGACACGATCACACCGAGGCGACCGAGGGCTTCGCCGGCGACCTCGCGATTGACCTCGGAGTCGTCGACGACCAGCACGCGGACTCCGGGGAAGGTCTGATGACCCCCGCCGTAGGACTGCAGCCGATCGAGTGAGGGTCGTTTGCCGGCCTGCATCTGCTCGAGAACCTGCAGGAGATCGTCCCGCCGCAGGGGCTTCACCATGGCGCAGATGCCCCGGTCGGCGAAGGCGGCGGCTTGATCCTCGGTGGCGCAGATCACCAGCGAAAGTCCGGCCGTGGCCGCGTCAGGCTGTGGATCCAGATAGATCGCAGCGCCGGACGGCACAGGGTCGCTGGCCGTCGTCACGCCCCAGGCGGTCAGGTATCGGTTCAGGGCTTGTGCGGTCTGGCCGTGGGCTTCGGGAACATGGACGCTCCAGGCGGCGAAGGCCGCCCCATCGGTCACGGCGTCCTCGACCGCGGACAGGGGGGCCTGGAAGGCGAAGGTTGAGCCCTCGCCGAGGACGCTTTCCAGCGCCCATTCCCCGCCCATGGCGCGGACCAGGCGGTCACAGATGGTCAGGCCCAGCCCCGTGCCGCCGTATTTGCGCGTGGTGCTCTGATCGGCCTGGGTGAAGGCCTCGAACAGGTGTGGGAGGCGATCAGCCGGGATGCCGGGTCCGGTATCGATGATGGCGAAACGAATCTGACCAGGCGCGTCGGCAGATGGTTCGATGGTGATCAGGACGCCACCGGTCTCGGTGAATTTGATGGCGTTGTTGGCGAGGTTGCCCAGCACCTGGCGCAGTCGGACCGGGTCACCGTTGACCACGGGCGTGCGCGGGTCTACGAACACGGCGAGGTCCAGTCCCTTGCTGACCGCGCGTTCCATGAACAGGCTGGCGACGTCCTCGGCGACCTCGGTCAGGTCGACCGGGACGGTCTCCATTTCGAGCTTGCCGGCCTCGACCTTCGAGAAGTCGAGAATGTCGTTGATGATGCTGAGCAGGGACTGGCCAGATTTGGCGATGACATCGGCATAGCGTTTCTGGCGGGCCGGCAGGTCGGACCGGGACAGCATTTCGCTGAGGGCGAGGATGCCGTTCATCGGCGTGCGGATCTCGTGGCTCATCACCGCGAGGAAATCCGACTTGGCGGCGTTGGCGCTCTCGGCGGCCTCCTTGGCGACAGAAAGCTCCGCCGTCCGGGAGGCGACCTGGCTCTCCAGACCGGCAACCTGGGCCGCGATTTTCTCGTCGCGTACGCGTATGCCGTCCAGCATGTCGTTGAAGCCGCTGACGAGGTCGCGCAATTCGCCCTCGGCCTCGATGTCGGCCGCCCGGGAATAGTCCTGGGACTGCCGGACGCTGTTGGTGAACCGGGCGAGGCGGGTAATCGGGTCGCTGATCCGTTTGGCCATACGCATGGCGACCAGCAGGCCGGCCAGCAGCGCCACCCCGGCACCGGCCAGGCTGATCAGGACGGCAGACAGGATCCGCGAGCGCAGCCCCGGCACTTCGCTGAGCAGGGTGATCTCGCCCACGCGGGTGCCGTCATTGAGGATGGGCGTCTTGACCTCGATGGTGCCGGTCTTCAGCGCGGACAACAGGGACAGGCTGTCGCTCTGGTGAAGGCTGGCGTCGGAGCTAAGGCGAATCCCGCCGCCGGTCTCCGCCAGCAGGTAGCCGTCCGCCGTCAGGATGCGCGCATAGACGATGTCCGGCATCTGGCCGATCGACCGGACGGCCAGGAAGGCCCCGGATGCATCGTTGCGGGCCACAGATGGCCCGGCCATCGAGCCGATAACGTGGGCGGTCTGGGTCAGTCTGGCGGTTTCCAGCGCGGCCTGCCGGCGCGCATCCGTCCAGCCGGACAGGGCAGCCGTAACCAGCCCGGCCGAGACCAGTGAGGTCAAGACCAGGACGATCAGTTTCCGGCGAATCGAGCCGGTGTTGCTGAGTAATGGCCGCTTCAGGTGGCTGGTTCCATATGATTACCTAATTTAGCAATACCAGACATTAATGACTGCTCCCTTAAGTCTTGAGCGGCCGGATGCATACCGGCGGTAGTTCAGGGAACCGGGAGGGTTCCGCGATGGCCGGCTTCTTCTATGTTCTCGATACCGATGCGCGGATACTGTTCGTCGACGACGATCCGATCTTGCGCGAGTTCGCCCAGGTCAATCTGGCCTCGCCCCATGCGGAGGTCGATACGGCCGGCGACGGACTCGAGGCACTGGAGCGACTGGCGACGACGCGTTACGACCTGTTGCTGGTCGATCTGGAGATGCCCCGCCTCGACGGGTTTGGCCTGCTGGAGCGGCTGCGCGCCGACCCGGTGACGGCCCCTTTACCGGTGATCGTCCAGACCGGTCGTGAGGACGTTGACGCCATCGACCGGGCCTTCCATCTGGGCGCGACCTCGTTTGTGACCAAGCCGTTGAACTGGCGGCTACTGACCTATCAGATGCGGTTCGTGCTCCGCAGCAACCGGGCCGAGCATCGTCTGCGGCATACGGCCGGGTCTCAGGCGACATGATCGGTTTCACCGATCGCCTTCGCAACATCCACCTCGCCCTGGGCGAGCTGACACGAGATGTGCGCGGCGTGATCGCGTTGAAATTCGCGTTGATCGTGCCGGGGCTTGCTCTGCTGGCCATCGGGGCGATCGACCTGACGGCGGTCAATGCGACCCGGGACCGTCTGCAGGCTCTGGCAGACAGTGCCGCCCTGGCCGGGGCCCCGTCGCTGAGCCTGGCCACAGACGGGGCGGCGGCCCGGGAGCGGGCGTCAGCCTTTTTCCAGGCGCAGATGACCCAGTGGCAGAATCCGCCGAAGGTCGACCCGACCTATGCGATCATCGACCAGGGTGGCCAGCGGGCGATCCGGGTCACGGTCAAGGGGCATCGCGCCTCCTTCTTTGGCAGTATGCTCCCGCCGGGCGGCTGGAATTTCGCTGCCCAGGCCACGGCGTCGACGGTCGGACTGGTTCCGCTATGCGTACTTGTCACCGGGGGAAGTCAGAACAAGGGACTGAGCCTGGAACAGTCGCCGCGGATGACTGCGCCCGGCTGTATGGTTCATTCCAACCAGGATATCGAGGTCTCGGGCGGGTCTATTGCTGCTGCCCGGGTCCAGGCCGTGGGTACGGCGACGGGGATCATCAGTCCGACGCCCGGCACCGGAGCCGCCCGGATTACCGATCCGTTTGCCGGTATGGCGCTGAATGCAAACCGGCCTTGCGACGACAATGTCGCCGTCGGTGGACTCGCCAGCGCTGGCGCGGGCGCTGCAAACGGCACCGATATCAGAGTTTCCTCGGGCGTCACCCGCCTGGCTGCGGGCGTGCATTGCGGCGTTATGCTGTTCGACGGGACGTCGGAATTGATCCTCGATCCCGGGAACCACTGGTTCATCGGAAGCGTTCTGACAATCAGCGGTTCCGCGAAATTGACCGGTCGGAATGTTGTGCTGTTTTTCGACAAGTCATCGCGGTTCGATTTCCGGCAGCAGGCCCGGGTCAATCTGTCGGGCCGGGAGTCGGGGCCGTATGCCGGCATGGTCATGGGAGCGACGCGCGACAACACTCAGATGTTCAGCATCGATGCCGACAATGTCGAGGCCTTGCTGGGCGTGATCTATATCCCCGAGGCCCGACTGGTCATCGACGGGTCGGAGGACGTGGCCCGCGACAGTGCCTGGACGGTGATTGTCGCCAAATACCTTGAGCTGAAGGGGTCGCCGACCCTGTACATCAACGCCAACTACAACACCTCCAGTGTGCCGGTGCCCAGCGGCGTCGGACCGAGCACCGGTGGTGCCCACCTGATCGATTGAGATCCATGGAAACCATGACGATGGCGAAACAGGCGAAATCCGGGTTCACGGCCGCTGCTGATGCAGGGACGGCCGAGGCGAATGTGCCGGAACGGCGCGGCAAGGAGCGTCGCAAGCCGGGCAACCGCATCAACCGCTTCGCCCCGCGGCGATCACTGATGAAACTGATCGGGGCGTATGCCCTGGTGTTGTCGGGAGGTGTGTTTGCGCTCATGCTGCTTGCGGATCAGATGCTGGCGCTGGGGTCGATCCTGGTCGGTTTGAGCTTTGTCGGGGGGCTGGTCGGCGTCTCGATCCTGGTTCTGGCGCTGGGGGCGATCGAGGAGCGTCTGATCGAGATTCGCCTCGAGCTGATGATGCTGAACGGCGGCTCGCGACAGGGTGAGCGACGCTCGGGCGAACGCGGCGGTGGTCCCGAGGATCGCCGCAGCTGAACCGGCCCGCCTCGGTCTGCGCCTCGGCGGCGATGACACGGCGGTCCGGGACGTCCATGCTGCCGTTCCGACCGCTTGCCCCAGGGAATACGATCTCATGGCCTCGTTCTATGATCGCCACATCCTGCCGCATGTGATCGGCTGTGCCTGCGGCGCCGGGCCGATCCGGCACCAGCGGGCGAAGGTCGTGCCGCTGGCGCGGGGGCGGGTACTGGAACTGGGCATCGGCGGTGGACTGAACCTCGCCTTTTATGATCCGTCGCGCGTCGACAGCGTGACCGGCGTCGACCCGTCGGAGGGGCTGCGGGTCAAGGCCTTGAACGCGCCGCGTCCCGTCGGGCTGACGGTCGAGGTGCTGGACGGGGAGGCCGAGGCCCTGCCGTTCGAGGATGCCGCCTTCGATACGGTTGTCTGTACCTTCACCCTGTGTTCGGTGCGGTCGCCGGAGGCCACGCTGGCCGAGGCCCGGCGCGTCCTGAGGCCCGATGGCCGGTTCCTGTATTCGGAACACGGCCTGTCGCCGGACCCGCAGGTGGCGCGTTGGCAGCGGCGGATCGAACCGGTCTGGAAACCGCTGGCCGGCGGGTGTCACCTGACCCGTCCCGTGTCCGCAACGATCGCCGCATCAGGCTTTGAACTGAGCCATCCGGCGTGCATGTATCTGCCCAACACACCGCATGTTCTGGGGTGGAGCGAATGGGGCGAAGCCCGCCGCCGCTGACTCCCGACCGTTCGCATGATCCAGGAGCCGACCTTGACGCCATCCCCTGACGAGCGACCCAATCTGGCCCAGGTCGAATACTGGAATGCGACCGTCGGCGAGACCTGGGCCCGGTTTCAGGATCAACTGGACCGCCAGCTTGCCCCGATGGGTGCTGAAGCCATGCGAGCGCTCGACGCGACCGCAGGCGAAAGCCTCATCGATATCGGCTGCGGCTGCGGCCACACGACGCTGGAGCTGGCCCGCAGGGTTGGGCCGGAAGGTTCGGTCACGGGAGTCGACATCTCGCATCCCATGCTGGAAGTCGCGCGACACCGTGCCACCTTGGCGCCGGACTTGCCGATCCGTTTTCGGGAGGCGGACGTCCAGTCGGCCGACCTGGGGGAGGCCGGGTTCGACGCGGCCTTCTCGCGATTCGGCGTAATGTTCTTCAGCGATCCGTCGGTGGCCTTCGCCAACCTGCATCGGGCCCTGAAGCCGGGCGGGCGTCTGGCCTTTGTGTGCTGGCGACCCTTTGCCGACAACCCGTGGATGGCGGCTCCGTTGGCGGCGGCCCTGCCGTTCATTCCGGCACCGAAGCCGATCGACCCGTTGGTGCCGGGCCCCTTTGCCTTTGCCGACGCCGATCGAGTCCGGTCGATCCTGACCGGGACGGGATTCACCGCCATCGACATCCGCCCATACGATACGCGTATCGGCGGGGGTGACGTCGAACAGGCTCTGGCGCTCGGCTTCCATATCGGTCCGCTCGGTGCCGCGTTGCGCGAAGATCCGTCCCGGGCCGAACAGGTCGTCGACGCGGTGCGCCGGGTCTTCGAGGCGTATCTGACCCCCCACGGGGTGCTGATGCCGGCCGCCGCCTGGATCGTCACGGCCCGCCGGGCCTGAGCCGCGCCGGCCGGTCGGGCGCGTCCGTCCACTCTGGTGACGGGGGGGCGGCTTCCGCTATAGGGAGGCCGACATGACGACAGACTCCCCGACCTTGCCGCCCTTCCGCGTCGTCGCCCTGTATCGTTTCGCGGTGATCGACGATTGTGAGGCCGTGCGCGCCGGACTGGAGCGGCTGTGTCCGTCCGGGGTGCGCGGGACATTGCTGATTGCCCCCGAGGGGCTCAACGGCACGATTGCCGGGCCGCCGGGAGCGATTGACGTTGTCCTGACCGGTATCCGCGGCCTGCCGGGGTTTGCCGATCTGGACGTCAAGGAATCGACGGCGGCGACCATGCCGTTCCACCGGCTGAAGATCCGCCTCAAGAGCGAGATCGTGACCATGGGCCGGACCGATCTGGATCCGGTGCGCAATGCCGGCCTCTACGTCTCGCCCGCCGACTGGAACACCCTGATCGCCGATCCGGATACGATCGTGATCGATACCCGCAATGACTATGAGGGCGCGATCGGGGCCTTTGCCGGGGCGGTCCAGCCCAATACCCGGACCTTCCGTGACTTCCCCGACTGGTTCGAGCGGGAAGGGCGGGCGCTGCTGGACCGGCCGACCCCGCCGAACGTGGCGATGTATTGCACCGGCGGTATCCGCTGCGAGAAGGCGACGGCCTTTCTCAAAGCCGAGGGTGTCGACAAGGTCCACCACCTCGAGGGGGGTATTCTGAAATATCTGGAGATCGTGCCGGAGGCCGAAAGCCTTTGGCAGGGGGAGTGTTTCGTGTTCGACGAGCGGGTCGCCATCGGTCACGGCCTGGCCCCGGGCAGCCACACCCTGTGCCGGGGGTGCCGGATGCCGCTGGGCCCCGCGGACCGGATGTCGCCCCACTATGTGGAAGGGGTCTGCTGCGACCGTTGCCACGAGACCCGGACCCCCGAACAGCGCGACGGCTATGCCGAACGCCAACGCCAGATGGAGATCGCCGCCCGTCTGGGGATCGACCATGTCGGGGCGGTGCTGGCCGAGCCGGCACCGCCGCCGGCGAGCAGGGCCGGCGAGACCTGACACGAGGCATGGCCGTTGACCCGCGACGGCGCTATTCCCCGGGTCCCGGCAGATGGAGAGATGGTCATGACCCTTTCAGCACGAACGCCTCCGCCGCCAATCGGTGTGGCCGAGCGTGAGGCGCGTCTGGCCGCCCTGCGTCAGCGAATGGAGGTAGCCGGGGTGGCCGCTGTTCTGCTGGGAGCGACCACCAGCCTGCGCTATTTCACCGGACTGAACTGGTATGCCTCCGAACGGTTCGTCGGGGCGATCGTCCATGCCGGCGGAGGGCTGGACTATGTGCTGCCGCGCTTTGAACTGGACAAGATCAAGGGGCTGATCCGCATCCCCGGGGAGATCCTGACCTGGGAGGAGGAGGCCAGTCCGTTCCGCCTGATCGCCGGGCGGATCGGGGCGACGGACAGACTGGCGCTGGACGAACGGATGGCCCTGTCGATGTACCGGAGCCTGTGCGCGGCGATGGACAGCGCGCGGCTGGTGGATGCGGGGCCGATGATCCAGGCGTTGCGTAGCCGCAAATCCCCGGCCGAGATCGCGCTGATGACCCATGCGATGACAGTCACCCTTGAGGTCCACCGCCGCACCCATGCCCAACTGAAAGCCGGGCAGCGGGCTTCGGAGGTGGTCCGGTTCATCGATGCGCAGCACCGTGAGCTGATCGGGGCAGGCAATACCTTCTGCATCGTGTCGTTCGGGGCGGACACGTCCCTGCCGCACGGGGGCGAGACCGACCGGGTGCTGGCCGCGGGCGACGTCGTCCTGGTCGATACCGGGGCACCGATCGACGGCTATACCTCGGACATCACCCGCACCTATGTCTTCGGTGAGGCCTCAAGCGCGGTGCGCGCGATCTGGGATCTGGAGAAGGCGGCCCAGGCCGCAGCCTTTGCCGCCGCGCGGATCGGGATGCCGTGCGAAAGCGTCGACGCCGCCGCCCGGGCCGTGGTCGAGCGGGCGGGCTATGGCCCCGACTATCGCCTGCCCGGCGTGCCGCACCGGACCGGACACGGCATCGGTCTGGACATTCATGAGGGGCCCTATCTGGTGCGGGGCGACACCACGCCGCTGGATGTCGGCATGTGTTTCTCGAACGAGCCGATGATGGTGGTGCCGGGCCGGTTCGGCGTGCGTCTGGAAGATCATTTTCACATGACCGCCGACGGTCCGGTCTGGTTCACCCAACCCCAGGCCAGTCTGGATGAGCCGTTCGCGGGTGTGCCGCTGTTCTGAGCCGCAACGCTCCCGTAACGCTGTGTTAACCACGATTGTGGCGGTATCAGCGGTGAGTTTTCCGGAGGGGACCCGTCTTGGCGGTCAATCAGGCGCTGTTGCGCGAGGCGCAGGCGACGGGATCGGCGAGGGTGCCTGTCGCGCGGCCGCGACTGCCGTCGGCTGAGGCTGTATTTCCCTATCTTCAGAAAATCGATGCCGCGGGCTGGTACTCGAATTTCGGGCCGCTGCTGACCGAATTCGAGACGCGTCTGGCCGGGCGGTTTCCGGCCGTGACGGAGATCGTCACCGTCACCAATGCGACCCAGGCCCTGACCTTGACCCTGATGGCCATGGACCTGCCGGCCGGTGGCTATGTAGTGATGCCGGCCTGGACCTTTGTGGCCACGGCCCACGCGGTGGTGCAGGCCGGTCTGCGGCCGTGGTTCGCCGACGTCGATCCCGACAGCGGGATGCTGCGCCCCGAGGCCGTCACCGGCCTGCCGGCCGATGTGCGCGACCAGGTGGTGGCGGTGATCCCGGTCTCGGCCTTCGGCGCCCCGGGCGATATGGCAGCTTGGCGGGCGTTTCGTGAGGAGACCCGCGTGCCGGTGCTGGTCGATGCGGCGGCGGCGTTCGACACCCTGGATGACGCGGACCTGCCGGCGGTGGTCAGCCTGCACGCGACCAAGGTGCTGGGCATCGGTGAGGGCGGCTTTCTGGCGACCCGGGACGCCGCGCTGGCGCAGCGGGTCCGGCAGTTGACGACCTTCGGATTCCAGGGGGGGCGCGAGAGCCACGTCGTCGCGACCAATGCCAAGCTGTCGGAATATGCGGCGGCGGTGGGGCTGGCCGGGCTGGACGCCTGGCCCGGGGACCGGTTCCGGTTTCTGCGCGCGGCGCAGCAGCTGCGTTTCAGCCTGATCGGCGAGCCGGATATTCGGTTTCAGGACGGCTGGGGATCGGACTGGGTGACGAGCGTCTGCGCCGTGGGCCTGCCGCACGGGGCGGCGGGACCGGTGGCGGCGGCCCTGCATCAGCAAGGTGTCGAAACCCGTCAGTGGTGGGGCGCGGGGTGCCACACCAGCCCGGCCTTCGCGGACTGTGGGCGGGGCGATCTGACTCATACTGACCGCCTGGCCGGGTCGGTCATCGGCCTGCCGTTCTCGATCGATCTGGGGGCGGCGGAGACCGGCCGGATTTCAGCTGCCGTGCGGCAGGCGCTGGCCGGCCTGTAGATGCAGGATCTGGCGGGCAAGACGGTTCTGATCACGGGGGCCGCAGGCACGGTGGGGACCGCGTGTGCGGAACTGCTGCTGGGCCGGGGCGCGCGTGTGGTGCTGACGGATCAGGTCGCGCCGTTGTCGACGCTGATCGACCATCCCGATGTCTGCTGGCAGCCGGCTGACGTGACCGACCGCGTGGCCGTCGACGCGGCGTATCAGGCGGCGCTGGAGCCGTTCGGGCCCATCGATGCCGCGATTCTGGCGGCGGGGGTGGAAGGGCCGGTGGCCCTGGTCGAGGAGATTTCCGAAGCGGATATCGACCGGGTTCTGGCCGTGAATGTGAAGGGCTGCCTGTTCTGGATGCAGGCCTGTCTGCGCGACATGAAGCCGAGGGGAAGGGGCAGTATCGTCGCCCTGTCGTCGATCTCGGGTGTGGTCGGCAGTGCGTCGCTGGGCGCCTATACGATGAGCAAACATGCGGTGATCGGTCTGGTTCGGGCCGCCGCGCTGGAGGCCGGGGGGCAGGGGGTGCGGGTCAATGCCCTGTGCCCCGGGCCGATCGATTCCGACATGATGCGGCGGCTGGACAAGGCCCTGTCCGACAAGGATCCGCAACGGGCGCGGGGCCAGGCCGATGCGGCCAGGGCCTTGCCGCTGCAGCGCTATGTCTCGGCTCTGGAGGTGGCGCGGATGGCGGCCTTCCTGTGCAGCGACGACTCCGGCTCATGCCACGGCGGGACCTATATGGTCGACGGCGGCTTTACCGCCCGGTGATGCGTGAGTGTGATCGCGCCCATCGGCGGCTTCTTCGAACGGCATGATCCCGACGACGGGGCGGGCGGGACCAGCGTGCTGGAGGCCTGGACCGGGGACCGTGTCTGGGCCGGGTTTGTGAATGCCCGCTCGGCCTTTGCTGCCCTTGTGGGGACGATGCCGGGCGTGACGGTCTGGCTGCCGGCTTTTGTCTGTTCCGACCTTGTCGATCCGTCGTTTGCGGGGCGGGTGCGATTCTATCCGGTTGGGGCGGGGTTAGTGCCGGATCTTGCCGGGGTCGAGGCGGGGATGGCGGCGGGCGATCTGGTGCTTGTGGTGGCGTATTTCGGCCAGCCGGTGGCGGAGGGTGTGGAGGCCTTTGCCCGGCGACGGCCCGATCTGCGGATCGTCGAGGATCGGGCCCAGGCGCTGGACCCGGGACCGGCGGCGGATGATCGCTGGGTGCTGTACAGTCCGCGCAAATTGCTGGGCGTGGCGGACGGAGGGCTGCTGGTCGCGCCGGTCGGGGAGGGCGCGCTGCCGCAGCCGTCGGCGACGGCGGACAGCGCGGCGCTGTGGCGGGCCGCGGACCTGCGTCATGACGATCCGGCGGGGCGGGACAATGCACTCTGGTACGGTGCCAATCGTGACAAGGAGGCGGCGATGGCGGTCACCGCACAGGCCATGACCGCGCGCAGTCTCGCGATCCTGTCGCGAACCTCGGCGGAAAGTCTGGCCGGGCCGAGGCGGGCCAACTGGCGGGTGCTGGACCGGCGGTTGCTCCGGTGGTCGGCCTTGCCGGGCGAGGCGAAGGCCCCGCCGCCGGGGTATGTGATCCGGCTGGAGTCGGGGGTGCGGGACCGGGTTCTGCAGGGGCTGCATGCGGCGCGGATATTCGCCGCGGTTCACTGGCCCGAGATCGCGGCCCCGGCGGCGGACTTTCCGCGTGAGCACGGATGGACCCGCGAGCTGATCACCCTGCCGTGCGATCACCGCTATGGTGCCGTCGAGATGGCGCGGGTGGCGGACCGGGTCGAGGCGCTGCTGGCATGACCCACCCCTATGCCGGCGAGGCCTATGCCCGAAGTCTGGCCCATATCGGCGCGTCGCTGGCGGTGCCGGAATGGGGCGGCCATGTGCTGGTGCGCCCGACCCCGTGCGGGACCCGCGAGGATGGGATGGGGCCCTATCCGCTGGCGGTGCTGGCGCACGACGCCGATCTCGCCGGGGGGCTGGCGCGACTGAAGGCGGCGGGTCTGGTGTCGGTCGTGCTGGTGCTGGATGACCGGTTGCGGCCGGCGCCGTCGGCGATGGAGAACGCGGGTGCGACCGTACGGCGTTTCAAGTCGCATTTCGTGCATGACCGGAGCCTTGGCCCCGTCGCCTATGGCAAGCACCATCGCTATGAGCTGAAGCGGGCGCTGGCCCGGACCTCGGTCGCCGAGATCCGGCTGACGGATCACCTGCGGGCGTGGACCGATCTGTACGGCCAGCTGGTCGCGCGACACGGACTGGGCGGGTTGCATGATTTTCCGCAGGTCCATCACGAGACCCTGGCCGGGCTGGCGGGCCTGCGGACCTTCGGGGCCTTCGTCGAGGGGCGGCTGGTGTCGGCCCATCTGTTCGTCACCCATGACGGCCATGCGATGAGCCATCTGGCCGCCTCGGCCCCCGAGGGCTACCAGACGGGCGCGGCCTATGCGGTCAATGATCTGGCGTTGGCCGAGATGGGCGATTGCGCGGTGGTCAATTTCGGCGGTGGGGCGGGGAGCGGTGACGATCCGGCCGATGGTCTGGTTCGCTTCAAGAAGGGGTTTTCCAACTGTTTGGAACCTTCTTACCTTTTCAGTGCCATCCTGGACCCGGAAGCCTATGCGGCGCTCAGCGCCCGCAACGCCGGAACAGGCTTCTTTCCGGCCTACCGCGGGCCACGCCAACAGGAGCGCGCCGATGAACATCAAGGGTAAGATCGTCACGCTGCGGGCCATCGAGGCGGCGGACCTGCCGAAGATTCATGAATGGGGTAATGACCCCGAGCTGTGGTCGATGCTGGGCGGCTGGCATTTCCCGACGTCCCTGCACCAGACCGAGCAGTGGTTCGAGGGGCTGGCGCGCGACCCGTTGAACCAGCGGTTCGCCATCGATGTTCCGGGAACCGGACTGGTCGGGACGGCCAACCTGGTGGATATCGACTGGAAGAACGACAACGCCTTCCACGGCATGATGATCGGTGACCCGTCCATGCGGGGCAAGGGCGTCGGGGTCGATGTGATCATGGCCACCATGCGCTACGCCTTTGACGAGCTGCATCTGCGGCGGCTGGACGGGTCGATGATCGCCTATAACGAGGCGTCGGTCGGGGTGTACTGCGGCAAATGCGGATGGCAGGTCGAGGGCCGCCAGCGCGACTGGTATTTCCGGGGCGGTCGTTACTGGGACCGGATCGTGGTCGGCGTCACCAGCGAGGACTATCGCGCGCTGGTGGCCGCCAACGGCTACTGGGAGGCGTGAGCGTGGCCGCAGGCTGGACGCAACAGGGGGTCATCTTCACGCCCGACGGATCCCGGGACTGGTCGCGGACCCATGCCCAGGCCCCGGCGGCGGTCCTGATGGACGACCGGATCCGCGTCTATTTCGGTACGCGCAACGACGAGAACCGCAGCCGGACCGGATTCATCGAGGTCGACCGCACTGATCCCACCCGTCTGCTGCATGTCCACGACCGGCCGGTGATGGATCTGGGCAAGCCGGGCACCCATGATGAGGACGGGGTGATCGCCAGCCAGGTGATCGCCGTCGGCGACGAACTGTGGATGTACTATGGCGGGGTCAGCCGGGGCGGCCATGTGCCCTACCGGATGTCGATCGGTCTGGCCCGGAGTCGCGATGGGGGGCTGACGTTCGAGCGGGTGTTTGACGGGCCGGTCGTCGATCGCACCCCGGACGAGCCCTATATGACGATGGCCCCGAATATCCTCATCGAGGGTGGGGTCTGGACCATGTGGTACGGGTCCGGCACCGGCTGGGTGGAGATCGACGGCAAGTTCGAGCCGACCTATCAAATCAAGCTGGCCCATTCGGACGACGGTCTGCGCTGGCGGCAGACCAACCATGCCTGCATTCCCAAACTGGATGCGCTTGAGGCCAATACCCGCCCGTCGGTGATGCGCACGCAGGACGGCTATGAGATGTGGTTTTCGTACCGGAACAGTCGTGAGTACCGCGACGGGGCGGGGTCCTACCGGATCGGCCATGCCACCTCGACCGATGGTCGGGACTGGACGCGCCAGCCGGATCCGGAGGGCTTGCAGCCATCCGGCGAGGGCTGGAATTCGGCGACCATGTCCTATCCCAGCGTCATCGCCGCGGATGGCCGCAAGATCATGTTTCACAACGGGGACGGTTTCGGGAAGTCCGGCATCGGCTGCGCGATCATGGAGACCACATGACCATCCTTGTCTTCCCGTCCGCCCTGGAGGCCGCCGCGACGTTCGCCCGGGAAGCCGGACAATGGGGCCGTCGCGTCGTCGGGGCCTCGTCACTCGATCAGGACCCCAACGCCGCTGCGTTTGATGTCTGGGCCCGGCTGCCCTTTATCGGCGCGCCGGACTTTTTTGAGGCGCTGGAAGCGCTGGTCGAGCGAGAGCAGATCACCGAACTGTTCACGCCCCATGCCCCGACCTTCCACATGCTGGAGCCGTTACTGCCCGAACGGTTGCCGGGCCTGAAACTGTTGGGGCCGGGCCCGTTCCGGCGACAGATGGACCGGGTGATCAAGGCGCTGGACGAGGGCCGGGCCGGGCTGGCCAAGGCCTCGGACTATGGCGGGAGCCCGTCGTCCCTGCCGGTCGAATTCCTCGGCGGGCTGCTGGCCCAGGTCGAGACGATCCATGGGGAGTGCGCGCGGGAGAAGGTGCTGGCGATCTGCGGTGTGCTGCCGGCGGCCCCGAAGGGGGACATCGTCGAGATCGGTGCCCTGTTCGGCAAGAGCAGCTATGTGCTGAACCGGGTCGGGACCTATTGCGGCGTCGGGGCCACCCTGTGCGTCGACCCCTGGAACCTGGGTCTGTCGGTCCAGACGGATGCGCCGGTCCATATTCAGGACGCCTCGGGCGGCTGGGACTGGGACGTGGTCTGTTCCGGTTTTCTGGTCAGTATGCTGGCCTGCACCACGGGCGGGTTCAACTATCTGCGGATGACCTCCGAGGAGGCGCACGCGCAGTATGTGCGGGACCGGACCGTGACCTCTCGCGAGTTCGGCGCGACGTCGCTGGCCGGGGCTATCTCGGTCCTGCATCTGGACGGCAACCATGACGAGGCGGCGGTAGCCCAGGATTTCGCCCTGTGGGGGCCACTGGTCGTGCCGGGCGGCTGGATCATCTTCGACGACTACAACTGGCCGCACGGGGACGGCCCGCGCAAGGTCGCCGACCGGGCCATCGCGGCCTATGGACCCCGGGTGCAGCGCAGTTTCGTTGCCGGCGGGGCCATGTTCGTCAACCTGACGCCCTGAGGTCAGCCGGCCTTCCTGGCCGTGCAGATGTAGTAGAATTGATAGACCTGCGAGACCTGCACATCGGTCAGGGTCGGGGGGAAGGCCTCCACCGGGCAGTGGTGGATGACGTTGTGGCTGGACAGCACCTTCATGAAATAGGCGCGTTCGACCGGGGTCGCCGCGTCGTACATCTGTTCGTCGAGGAACAGCAGGATGCCGCCGGGTCTGGCGACACGCGCCATCTCTGCAATGGCTTTCGCCGGATCGGTCAGGCCGTTCACCGCGCCATAGCTGAGCACCACGTCGAAGCTGTCATCCTGGAACGGTAGCGCCATGGCGTCGCCGAGGACGAGGTCCACCGGCACGCCGGCGGCGCTCATCAGGTCGCTGCCCTGTTTGAGCATGGTCTCTGACAGGTCGATCGCGGTGTAGTCGGCGTCGAGCGCCATCCAGCCGTGTCGGTAGAGCGAGTTGCAGGATCCGGTGGAGACGTCGAGAATCTGCAGCCGGCGTCCGCTGGTGCGCAGCGGAGCCAGAACCCGTTCATGGACGGCGGCGAAGGACTCGGCCGGAACCCAGGGTTTGCGCGACAGGGACAGCCAGGCCGGAACCGCCACCCACATCAGGTGTAGCAGCCAGGACTGGCGACCGAGCAGCCAGAGGATCAGGGCCAGGGCCGCGAACAGAAGGCCGGCGGCGAGGAAGGCCCCGGTGAGCAGGGTGGCGATGAGGCCGGCCACCAGACCGAGGATCAGGACGACCATCGCGCCGTAGGCGATCCAGTAGGGCCAGGACATTGCCAAGGGCCGGACCGGCATGACGATGGCCGGCATGGTGATCTGGTAGAGCCGCCCGAACAGGCCGTCATAGAAGGTGTCGCGCAGCCTGCGGTCCTGGGAGCCCAACCGGTCCTCGATGAACAGTCGCGGGATACCCGAGGCGCAGGCGAAGGTGTGATCGCAGCCGGTGCAGCGCCATTGTGTGGTGGTGACGGCGAAGTTCGCGGCCGCACAGTGGGGGCAGCGGTATTTGCTGGATTTCAGTTCAGTCGCCATCTGTGCCGCCTTAACCGCGAGGATCGAAATAGGCGAAGGTCGCAACCCAGCGACCGGCGTCGCTGTTCCAGTCGAACTTGTCGCGCAGGTCGGACTGGGTGACCCAGTGCGGATGGTCGTAACGCCAGATACAGATGTCGCCGATGTCCTGACGCGACTCCATCTCGACGACCTCGCCGTCGATTTCGAAACAGGTGCCGCCGTTGCGGAAGTCGCGGCCACGCTGCGACAGCGAGACGATGAAGCCCAGCTTCTGTGGCGACAGGTTGTGCCAGTGCCGGGCGAAGAAGCCGCCCCCGTTGGGGTAGTGGATCAACTGGGGGTGGACGTAGGGGCCGGTCGCGGGAATGCCGAAGCCGACATCATTGCCGGTCAGGTCGTTGTAGAGCTGACGCAGGGGCTCGAACAGGGCCCGAAGGGGGTCTTCCAGCGCGGCAGGGGCATCCCCCAGCACGTTGAAATTATAGTCGTGGAAGACGTGCGGGGCCTGCTGCTGTCGGGCCACCATGGCGCGGCGACGGTGGTAGTTGCCGTTGAAGTCATCGACCTCGGCGGGCGGGACCTGACGGCCCCAGTCGGCGACGGCGGTTCTCGCGGCCGTCATGATGGCTTCGGGAAAGGCTTGCTTCAGCAGGATGAGTTGGCCGCGCTCCATGACCCGGTGGGTGATCTCGGCCCGGTCCATATCGGTCTCAATGATGCCCGCCCGCAGGGTGGCGGCGACGTCGACGACCCGTTCCATATCTACCCCGCCGTTCATGCCGTTTCCGCCAGCCAGCGGGCCTGCATCTGGCGGAAGATGCCTTCCAGATTGCGGGTGAAGCCGACCTCGTCCCGATAGGGGGAGGCGTCGAAGCCCGGGCGTACCCTGGATCGCAGGGCGTCCAGGGCCAGAGGGTCCGCCGTCAGGGCGACGGCCTTTTCGACATAGTCGTCCCAGCCGTCGGCGATCAGCTCGGGCAGGCCACAGGGCAGGACCACGGGCACGCCGATGCGGCTGTAGAAGTCATCGCCCCACTGGGTCAGGACCGGCACGCCGTTGGCCAGGGCGTCGCATGAGGTCGTGCCGCCGGGGCAGGGGGAGGGGTCGAGCGCGAGGTCGATGTCCTGGAACTCGCGCCAGTAGTCGGGACCGGTGGTGTGGCCGCGGAACTCAAGCTGTTCCGGTGCCGTGCCATAGGCGGCGAACCGGGCCCGGGTCACGCGCTGAAGCACCGGGTCGATGAAGGGGCCGTATTTCAGGATCAGCCGGTCCTCGGGGCGCTGGCGCAGGATCAGCGACCAGGCGGCGATGGTGATCTCGCTTAGCTTGGCGGGATTGTTGAACGAACCATAGGTGACGTAGCCGTTCTTCAGCGCCGGGGTCGGGACACCCGGCAGTCGATCAGTGGAGGGGCGGCTGGGGGCCACGATCGGGCCGATGTGCCAGATTTCCTCGGTGAAGAATTCGTCGGTGCCGTCCACCTTCATACTGTCGGCATGCAGGATGTAGTCCATGCAGGCGAGGCCGGTGGTCTGGACGAAATTGATCCAGGCGACCTGCACCGGGGCCGGGCGCCAGGCGAAGACGGGCAGCCGGCTGCCGGCGGTGTGGCCCCAGACGTCGACGAGGACGTCGATCGTGTCCTTGCGGATCAGGGCCGCGACCTCCTGGTCGGACAACGGGGCGATGCCGCGCACCGTGCAGCCGGCGGGAAGGGCATCCTCGGCGGCTGGATCGGCGCAGTAGAGGAAGACCTCGACCGCCTTCGGATCGTGGGCCTCCAGCACCGGCAGGAGGAACTGGGCCACCTGGCTGCGGGTGAAGCTGGGACCGACATAGCCGATCCGCAGGGGGCGGTCGGTCGTGCGTTCATTGGCGAAGGTGGGGTTCGCCGGGGTCAGGGGCGCGGCATACAGGTCGCTCCAGCGGCGGGCCTCGTCCGACACGCGGCGCATGCGGTCGGGGGCGTGGAACAGGGCGTAGAGCAGGAATTCGTGGACCGCCGGGTGGGGGAAGGCCTCGGCCGCCGCGCTGAAGACATTGATGGCCTCGTCGGTCCGTCCCTGATGCTGGAGGGACAGGCCGTAGCTGATCATCGTCTGGACGTCGGGATTATCGAGATCCAGGCTGCGGCCGAGCGTCAGGCTGGCCGGGGCCATGTGTTTGATGCCGTACAGTTTGCGGCCGATCTGGGCGCAATAGGCCTTGTCCGTTTTGAAGCGGGTCAGGTCGACGCCGTGGGCGCGGAGCATGTCGACGCAGTGAAGGTTGCGGGCATCGTCCAGGGTCTGGCGCGCCGCCGCCGGTTCACCGGCAGCGACCAGGGCGCTGTAGAGCCAGTAGCGCGCTTCGTGGTCGGCCGGTCGCGTTTCGGTGAAGGCATGGAGCAGGTTCACGGCCGCCACCGGGTCACCGGCCTCAAGCAGGGCGCGCCCTTCGGCGATGGGGTCGGTGGCCGCCTTCGCCATCATGTTCACGCGTGTCTCCGGGAATATGGTTAAGGGCCGAGTAGAGCGGGATTGCGTTAACCTGTGCTTACGATCCAGATGCGCGAAACCGCTGTGTCCGGCTTGACGGGTTGTTAACCGCAGCGGACGCCAATCAGGACCATGAACGTCCTCGTGACCGGTGGTGCCGGGTTTATCGGTTCGGCCGTCGTGCGACGGCTGGTCAGCGCCGGCGGCGTGGCCGTGACCAACCTCGACAAGCTGACCTATGCCGGAGATCCGGCCTGCGTCGGCGAGGTCGCCGGTTCGCCCGACTACAGGTTTGAGCAGGTCGACATCTGCGACGCGGCGGCGGTGGCGGATGTGTTCGCCCGGCACCGGCCGGATGCGGTCATCCATCTGGCGGCCGAGACCCATGTGGACCGGTCGATCGACGGGCCGGCGGTGTTCATCCAGACCAATGTCGCCGGGACCGGGGTGCTGCTGGAGGCGGCGGTGCGCCATCGGGATGCCCTGCCGGCCGACGCGCGCGACGGGTTTCGCTTCCTGCATGTGTCGACCGACGAGGTGTTCGGCGACCTGGCCCCGGACGCGCCGCCGTTCCGGGAGAGCGATCCCTATGCCCCCAGCTCGCCCTATGCGGCCAGCAAGGCGGGGGCGGATCATCTGGTGCGGGCCTGGTCGCGGACCTATGGCCTGCCGACGATCATCACCAACTGCTCGAACAATTACGGGCCCTTCCAGTTTCCGGAGAAGCTGATCCCGCTGACGATCCTGAATGCGATCGAGGGGCGGCCGATTCCGGTCTACGGGGCCGGGGACCAGGTGCGGGACTGGCTGTATGTCGAGGATCACGCGGCGGCGCTGGAGCTGGTGTTGCGGCGTGGCGTCGTCGGCGAGAGCTATAATGTCGGGGGCAATGCGGAACGGCGCAACATTGAGGTGGTGCAGGCGATCTGTGCCCTGCTGGAGGTGGCGCGGCCGGAGCGACCGGCGGGGGTGGTGCGCTATGCCGACCTGATCACCCATGTCACCGACCGGCCCGGTCATGACCGGCGCTATGCGATGGATGCGGGCAAGATCGAACGCGAACTGGGCTGGGTGCGGACCGAGACGTTCGAGAGCGGCCTGGCCAAAACGGTCGACTGGTGCCTGGGTCATCTGGACTTCCTGCAGAGGTTGCGCGGACGGTATGACGGACGACGGCTGGGCCTGCGGGACGGGGGGGCGCGATGAAGGGAATCGTTCTGGCGGGCGGCACGGGGACCCGGCTGGCCCCGATCACCTGTGGCGTGTCGAAACAACTGCTGCCGATCTACGACAAGCCGATGATCTACTATCCGCTGTCGGTGCTGATGCTGGCCGACATTCGCGATATCCTGATCATCACCACGCCTGAGGACCGCTGGATGTTCGAGCGGCTGCTGGGGGACGGGTCGCGTTTCGGTATCCGGCTGACCTATGCCGAACAGGCCCGGCCCGAGGGGATCGCCCAGGCGTTTCTGATCGGCGAGGAATTCATCGACGGCGACCGGGTCTGTCTGGTGCTGGGTGACAATATTTTCTACGGCCAGGGCTTCACGCCCAAGCTGAGGGCCGCCGCCGCCCGGACCACGGGGGCCACGGTGTTCGCCTATCCCGTCAAGAATCCGGAGCAGTTCGGCGTGCTGGAGATCGGTGCGGACGGGCGGGCGCTGGGCATTGAGGAAAAGCCGAAGCGGCCGCGCTCGAACCTGGCGACGACCGGCCTGTATTTCTATGACGCCGATGTGGTCGACATCGCCCGGGCGGTGAAGCCGTCGCCACGCGGCGAACTGGAGATCACCAGTGTCACCCAAGCCTATCTGAAGCGCGGCGACCTGCATGTGGAGATGCTGGGGCGGGGCTTTGCCTGGCTGGACACGGGGACGCCGGAAAGCCTGATGGAGGCGGGGCAGTTCGTGCAGACGATCGAACAGCGGCAGGGGTTCAAGATCTCCTGCCTGGAGGAGATCGGCTGGGCCAACGGCTGGCTGGACGAGGCGGCGATGCGGGCCAGCGCCAGGGCGCACGGCAACAGTCCCTACGGGGCCTATCTGCTGAAACTGCTCGGCGAGGGCGACAGCCCGGACTGGGTGCCGGGGGCCTAGGTCCGGCGGACGATGATTGTGGGGAGCGAAGCGATGACGGGTCAGGCGGGACAGGGGCAGGACGGGGTCGTGACCGGCGATCTGGCGACGCGCGGCTTTCACGTGTTTTCGCCCGGGGTCGATCCGGTCGCGGCGACCGACCTGCTGATGGCGGTGCACGCAACCCGGGCCTTCGGGCCGGAGCTGTTTCTGAGCGAGGCCGAATTCCTGGCCGATCCGCAGTTCCGGGGGGTCAATCCGCGACCGGGGCGCAATCTGGTTGACGGGATCGATGCCAGTCTGGACTTCGTCGAGGGCGATGCGGCCATTGTCGCGGGCCTGACCGAACTGCTGGGGCCGAACTATCAGAGGCTGGACCGGAAACTGGTGTGCGGGGTTCCGCGCGACTGGATGCCGGACTGGGTGCAGGCGCGGACCGAGGGCAAGGCGGTCAACAATCTGGGGCCCTATATCCGGCCGGAATACCGCGACATCACCTATTTCGCCGGGATCGACTTCCATCAGGACCTGATCGACCATCCGGCGCGGACGGCGGATTTCGTCACCCTGTATGTCTATCTGCATCCGGTCACGGCGGTGGACGCGCCCCTGTTCGTGCTGGAGGGCAGCCAGAAACTGGCCTCGACCCTGTTCCCGCATGACCTTACGCCGGCCGGCGGCGACGCCTGGACCTATGGCGACGGGCGGGGCGGGTCGATGACGGTGACCCAGACGATGCTGACCGGGGACACCGGCTATGCCGCCGTCTGGCATGCCTGCACCCTGCACGGGACCCAGCAGGACACGGCCGAGCATCCGCGTCTGTCGCTGCGTTATCTGCTGGCCAAGGCCCCGGATACGGCGGAAGTGGGCATCGACAGCGTCAATCGCGCCCTCGGCGGGCCGCTGAGTCTGGCGGCGACGCGCCGCGACCTGGCCGAGGACGGCTCGGCCCGCGACACGGGTAATATCGTCAGCACGATCCGCCCGGTGGCGTAGCGGGCAGGGGCCCGCGACCGCGCGCCGGTCTGGCCGCGGCTATGGGGACTGTGGCGGAGCGCCGGGCATCCGCCCGGTGTTGTATTTGTTTTACCGTTTCGGCGAACGTCAGACGCTCCGCGC